>MDTD01058062.1_pt1 | contig 89984 bp, 109 predicted proteins | sample 811221 | NCBI WGS metagenome assembly MDTD01 (sample SAMN05326646, study PRJNA326480) | marine metagenome | isolation source: seawater | place: Pacific Ocean: South West | collected 2011
AAAACGCACCTCAAGGGCGTTCAGTACTTCATCTTTATAAAGCAAAATCGCACCTTTGTCAACACCAGTGATGCTTTTTTGTCACTTTTTCACCTTTTTCCTCTCACCCCTGATAAAAATATGGCATATTGTCTACTTTTCACCCACAAAAAACCTATCTCAGTCCCCTCTTCTTCCTCTTCAACCAAAACCCACAAAAAATCCCCCTCCCCCAAAATCATCCCAAAGCGAAGCGTAAAAAAACAACCCCGAAGGGGTTCAACAGAGGGGGAAAGCAAGCGAAGCGCGCTTGGGGGGCATTCATGTCCCCCGATAGCCCTAAACCAAACATCGCGGCGACAATGCGCCAGTTTCTAGAGGCGTGGGGGCATTCATGTCCCCCGATAGCCCTAAACCAACCCCCTCAAAAAAACCCTATCAGTTGTATTCACGTCCCCCGATAGCCCAAAACCAAACCCAAAAAACATCATAGACTCATACGAATCGAACCATCAGATACATGCTCAGGGATGACTCCCCTACGCTCATCAGTGGTGGAGTCCACCAAACGATATGAACCAAGCCCCTGTGCGGTGCTCTTGCCAGCGTGAAGCAGCTGCCCAACCTGCAAAAGTGGCCATAACTCCGCAATCGCATCACCTTCCCACACAATATCTCCCCTCAAACCTCCCAACCATACCTCGCGTCGCTGCCTTCCGCTCGACCTCTTCTGATCAAAGATCCTTAGCTCCGAAGACCTCACCCCAACCGTCGACGCACGCTCCAACAAACCGCGAAAGTCAACATCCAACTCCACACCACAATGGAACGCCAGAACGGATGATAATCGTGACAACAAACTACGCACGAATGCTCGAAACGAAAGCTCCCTCAGCAACTTCTTCTTCTCTTCAATACGAAGCGGCGTCTCAAACCGGACATGACATTCACGACTCACAGATGACGGTGCCTCAAACAATGAATCCGCCTCACACCCCCTCAAGGACACAAACTGCCTGTCTTCATGATGCCACAACAACGTCCCCAACGCCGGACCAAGAGACTCTCGCACCTCCAAAAGTTGGAAGGGAATCCATCTCCCCTTCCGACCAAGTCCACGCTCAGCCATCCACTCGACTGCCGCCACAATGTGAGGCATATAGTCCAGACCACGCCCAAACAACGTCATCGAAAAATACAAATCATCCCCCCTCTTCCAATCACCATCGTGAAAAGGAGGTGGGATCAAAACAAATGGATGTGGAAGAAATTGGTTCTTCCGCAAACGCTTGGTCTCTTCGGAGACAGGTGTCTCAAATAGATAGACATAGGCACAAGGAGAAGCCAGCTCACAACGCTTTTTATCCTCACAACGTCTCGGACACCCTGCTCGCAATAACGCATGACCAAACGCCCCACGGATCACTGGTCCCAAAAATCTTGGCATAGCTCCACTTCCCAGCGCTCGCAAACGAAATGTCATACGACCAACACGTAGCTTATCTAATGAATACATTCGCTCCTCCTTGTATATGTTTCTCAAAGTCTCACATACTCAAAACGAAAAATGACCTCCAATCTGACAAATAACGATAGCAAGTGATCACCAACAGGCAACAAACACTCCTTTAAACTTTTACGAACACACAAAATAAACCACATCTTGACCTAATAAACAAGCTCAAAACAACAAAACCAGCTTACTCCCTCACATGGTAGGACAATACATCACAAAAAAGTTTGTCAGATCTGTTCCGCGCCGTTCGTTTTCATGTATTTGACTCAAAAAAACACATGAAAAATAAAGAGAAAAAAGTCGAACTCATTCACTGCACGACGCGTAAAACATACCACAAGCCACAAAGGCTCAGTCCAAAAGAGGTCATCCAACGGGAAGAAGACAACACACAAAAGAAAGCATGTCGCAGAGCATCAGGCAAGACACAACAAAGAGTCTTTGGGTCGCTCCCAATCACAAAACACAACACCCTGAATATCCGACATCATCGACACATACCTCTTCCTACAAGCTTCTTTTTTGAAAAAATACAAGCGAAGTGGAAGGTTCGTCTCCCCAACCATCGTCTTACCTATACAAGCAAGGAGGACACGATGATGGTTGGAAAACAAAAAGAACCCATGAGGAAACGACAACACAAGACACAGAATAAGTACCTCTGTGTTGCATGCCAACAACGACGTGCGATCTGTAAAACACCCAAGGGGTATCGATTCCTCCCAGATCACAGACTCTGTTATAGCTGTTACGAATCCGTGATGTCTTCGGCATTCGCGAAACAAAAGTCATCGAGTCCCAATAACAATAAGTAATGGTTTCCCCAATCAACTTTTTTACTTGGAATCGCCTAAGGAGCATCATCACTATGCGACATCATACACTCGACATGGAAGTAGGTTCACATCTCAGCGTCAGACGTACGGGATATTCACACCACGGGATCTACATCGGCCGTGGAATGGTCATCCACTTCACAGGTGATAAAGGTGCCTCAGCCTTCATTAAGAAAGAGACCCTTCAGGACTTTCTATATGGTGGAACACTCAAAATCATCAGACACCGTAACCCCAAATACACTCCCCAAGAGGTCGTCGCACGTGCCTACTCCAAACTTGGACAGAAACAGGGGGAGTACAACTTGCTGTTCGACAATTGTGAGCACTTCGCCAACTGGTGCATCGAAGGCAAACATATCAGCCACCAAGCCAACACAGGCTTGGGCATCGCACTCGGTTCAGCCGCAGGTATCGCTATCATGATCCTGACAGGTGGACGCATCCGAATGTAACGCATAAGGCGACTCACAAAAAATACAGACAACGAAACGCACACAAAAGGAGCATACACATGAAGCCTAACAAACCATCTAGAGGAGAAATCATGACATTTGAAAAACCATCCCAACGACATCGTACACAACAGACAGCGATGACTGTGTTCCAAGACGCCTCACAGATCGTCGAATCCGTCAGCAACGCCTACACTGCGCACCAACAACGAAGAGCTGTCGAAGAAGAATGTGCCACACGCCGAGACGAAGCTCGATACGCGCTCGAAACACAACGTGAGCGCTCACATGCAAACTTGCGTATGTCTTCCGACATTCGGGATATGTACAAGCAAACAGATGATCCCGAGACACAACGCACACTTGCAAATGCCCTCTACGCACTTATCAAGGGTGATGAGTTCGGTAAAAAAGACCGTTAAGAACGGTCTGTTCACACATTCCTTTTTTGTATTCGCTCGTCTCTCGTCCTCTGACATCACAAAAGGAGTCACAATATGTTACCAGTCCCTTTACTTATCGGAATTGGCTTAGGTGTAAGCGCGTTCATCGCAAGCGCCAAGGATGGAGCGATAAAGTCCCAACAGAGGGAGCGTGAAGAGGCACAAAGACAGTATGATGCAGAGCTGAGGAGGCAGCAAGAATACGCTCGTTCTCACGTTATACAAGAACTGCAACAACGTGTTGAAGAGATCGACAGAATCCTCGAACGGCACCCAAACCTGTCAAGAAGAGCACGTCGCAAACTCACAGATCTGGCTGATGATTGGTGGGAGCGTTCTCGCGTCGATTCGTAAACCAACTCCCTCTTGAGTGGTCCTCTCGCGAAAAGGGCATACAACATTGAGGTCGGACACAAGGCCCGACCCTACCGATAAAACATGCAACATTATACTCATGCGCTTACTTCGCGAGAGGAGCGCTTACAGGTTTCCCAAAAGGTTCTTGACATCATTCTATTTGACATGAGGAGCTCCCACAATGGTCGTTCGATTTGTATCCCAACACCCAGCCATCATCGCAAGCAACGTCGCGCGAGAGCTTTTCGAAGCCCTCAGCGACATCTATGTGGAGTTTGAACGCACAAAAAGATACAAGGCTGAGTTGGCGTCAGCGCTCTTTGAGTTCGAGTGTGCGCTTGAACAATTCCTGTTGTGCATCAAGTCTAACACTGCGCAAGTTGAGATCATCTGTGACATGCTCATGTCGACACCTCCAGGCGAAACACAAGACATTCTTGTCGCAAGCCTGCTCTCCATACGCAACCAAGAAGACAACTATTTTGAAGAACGACGTTCACCAAGATTTGAAGAACGACGTTCACCAAGATTTGCAAGTCGCCGCTCTGAGAGAGCTGACAATCGACGTTCACCAAGATCTAGAAGAAGCCGTTCTGCGAGATGAGCTAATATTGTGAGGATGTAAAAAGAGGGGAGAGAAAGTGACCGGGGAGGGACTTGAACTCTCTGGAGGCGTTTTGAAAAAATACCGCCAACGTTGAACAATCTCACACCACCGAAACAAAAGCAGCCTCTCCGTTGTGATTGATTGCTATCCATTGCTATCTGTTTCTCTTCACAATCGTACACATTTCGTACACCAGGAAATCTGTTTGTGGGATGTGATCAAAGCACCACACAAAACGAACCAAACACTTGAAGCTAAAGATTCGACGATATCGAAATCATAGAAAAGACACCTCCCAACCAAATTCCTCCAACACCTTGTTCAGCATATCCAGTGTTGGCTTGGGAACGTTCTTGGTGTCGGCCACACTCCACGAGCCTACCTCAGCTCCGGTGTGTGCCTTCATCCCGTCATGAAGACAGAACGACTCCTCTGAATCATCGGGCATTTGGACATAGAACTTCCCACTCGCATCAACAACAAAACAAACAGGCACCTTGTTCTCAGGAATCATTGTGTCCTCCGCGTCGTCAAGCCCACAACAACACCAACTCCCACACCTCCCAACACTGCAGCCCCTATCCCAAGCCAAAACAATGGCTCGTGATGGATTGGCTTGAGCCTCTTCTTGAGCTCCACAAATCGCCTCTCTTTCAGCTTGATGATCTGGTCCTTTTGTTCCACGATCTTTGACATCGTTTGTGACTGGATAGCCTGCTGCTTCCGCAACAACTTCACATTCAAACCCACTTGGTGCAACACAATATTGAGCTTTCCAAACAGAGCCTTTGTGTCCTTTTGCAACTGGGCTTGCTTTTGGTACACGCTCAACCGAGAAAGAGCATTGGCTCCCTTCTCAAGGCGAAGCAAAAGTCTCTTGTGCTCAGGCGATGAATAGGAGATGTAGGGTTTGCCCTGCCACCACAGCTTCACAGGCTTGAGTGATGTAGGCTTCACACCCCTTCCACTCGAATCCCCCGGAACACACGAAAGAAATAGAAAGATCAAAACCAGTACTCTCATTGCTGCCATCGCTTGCTCCTTCGTTGGATTTCCTTCATTTGCTCATCGATGTCGAGCGCCTTCAGACGCTTTGCTTCTTTCTCACCATCCCGTCTGATGGATTGGATCTTCTTCTTCAGCGCAGAAAACTGTTGGATGTTCTGTTGGATTTGGCTGATCAACTTCGTCTTGTCTTGTTGCAGAACTTCCGCGTGCTGTAGTGTCTTGTAAATCTTCAGAGCGATCTGGTGTTGCCGGCTCTGCAACTTCCCCACCACCTTCTCACGACGCAAGAGCTCGTTATTTTGTAGCGCTTGAGCGAGATGTTGCTTTGTCTCTTTTAGTGTTGTTTGCAAAGCCCCCACCTGGCACGTCATGACTGGTCCAAAAACACTCAGGATCAGCAGTAGACCAACAACCAACAGGGTAAACACCTTCTCTTTTGTGCTTGATGTCGAAAACCACAAAGAAATGATCTCCATGTCTACTTGTCGTCCTTCGTTGTTGTCGCTTGTGAAGCGCTTGGTTTTGGTGGGAGAGGGCTTGTTGGATTTTGATTGGTCTGGATCTTGGTCTGTGTGATCTTGGTCGTACTGAGCTGCGTGGAAATCCCAGAGACTGTCGCCCGGCCAAGAAGAATCCCTACCATCGCAAGGCAGTAATTCATCGTCACAGAAGAGCCAAACAATCCCCAGAATCCGAAGAACAACCCAAAGAAAAAGGAGAGATACTTCTGGATCTTTTCGTCGTCAGGCTCTCCCGAATCCTGCGCAAACAACCGATACAAGAAGTCTTTCATCACAAGCTCCTACGAGAACAAAGACTCATCCATCTTTGCGATGTACCACTCTCTGGTCTTGGACGCCTTGGGATGGTCGATAGACCAATAGTCCTCGCCTGTTTTGTGGAGCGCGATATCATCAGCACTGAATGTCCACAAGGCTGGTTTTTTGCTTTTGTTTTCCCATTGCTTAAGACAGACAACTGCGTGTCCAAGATCGGGCTTGGGACTTCCAGGTCTCCAATCGTAAAATTGGCCAAAGAAGATACCATCTTCGTCGACATCTTCAGGCTCAACCGCTTCAGCCAACCCCAAGCTAATGAGCCCAACTGGCAATCCCCAGAAGTATTTTTCATCGAGGTCTGTCCGGACATAACATGACTTAAAGAGTTCTTCGCGTGCGGACTCTTTCAATGCATCCCACTTTCCCAGCTTGACCAGCATGAGATAGAGGAACTCAAACACGACTCCGCTGCAGTAGCTCGTCTCGGATTTGCGGAGCGAGATGTTTTGGCTGATCTTGATATCCCTTGTGACCCCGTGACCTTTCCACTCGTAGGGCATGACGGGAATCGACTGGATCAACTCACGGCGCAATTGCTTGGTGTCCATCTCTCACTCCTTCTTTGGGTATATGCGAGGATATCGCTGAAAAATTTCCAGGATCTTATCGATCTTGCCTTCGACCTTGTCGAACTTCTTATTCAGGTGCTTGATGTCTCTTTGTAAACTACGAAGCTGCACACCTCTTTGTGCGTCTCTCAGCTCCAGCACACGCAAACGCTTGCGAAGATTGCGTTGCTCAGACTGGATGGTATCGAGCTTTCTCACTGCGGCCTGTTGGCGATCTTTGATCTGCCCGACATCGCTCCCACCGCGAAATACCAATCCAATCACGGCGAGCAAAACAGTCGTCGCTGTTGCGATCGCTCCAACAATTCCCCAACGCTTCACACCCACATCCAAATCCATCTTCTACTCCTCGCTATGTCGGGAACACACCTTGAAAAAGAACACCACAAAAACCAGTACAAGGAAGCAGACACCAAGAAACCAAGCCCATCCGAGCCAGAGAAGTAACAACACAAACAGAACAAAACCAACCGCAAAAAAAACAACCACCGAGTGACCTGATTTCAAGCTGAATGATGGCCCCATCATCTTTCCTTTATGGCTTAAGAACCGAGGTCAGAGCCTCAACCTGAGCAGCATTCAACGCAGTGTGGTAGAGAGCAACTTGAGAGAAGTCGGCGTAGGACCAATCTGCATTGGGACGCCCACCAATACACACCCCCTCAACAGTGCTGGAAGGTACAGGAATGGCTGCGGATTCGGCTCCGATCTGAACACCATCTCGGTACACGCGGTGCTTGTTTGACTCGCGAACAAAGACATAAACACACCACTCTTTTAATCTTCCGACTGTCCCAACAGCAAACTGAAGTTGACCACCTTGCCAGTAATGCAGGGTACTTCCATAGAATCCCCACCATTGGTAATTGGCACCGTAATCTCCGTCGCGAAAACCAAACATCGTCTGGTAAATAGATGCGGCGATATGGAGCCGTGCCCTGATGACAACCGTCAAATCTCCGGTCGTATGGTAAGGCACTGAATCAGCAGGAGAGAGGTAAATATACTGACCACCATTACAGTTGAGATAGCTTCCATCAGGAGGAAGATCTCTATCAACGATGTCCAGTGGAGTTGCCAACTTTGAAAAAGTCTTCCCACCACTTCCAATGTCAACGAGATTCCCATTGAGAGGAAGCCTCAGAACCGGCGAGTGCTCACCTGTCAAAAATGAGCCGACACTCAAGTCTGCATATTTGTCAGGAAGGAGAAGACTCCCAGCTCCCTGCTTTACACCATCTTTCCAAACAGGCATCTTTCAGCGCTCCAAAGCAACGGTATCCAAGGTTCTCAGCAACAAAAGTCCGATTACTGAAGATCGACGATCTGTGTACTGTCTTGATCCGAGACAGCTCTGAACATGAGCTCAAGCCCAATCGAACCTGCAGCACCTGTTGCAATCGCATCCACATTGAAGACAAGCTCTTGACCACCAGGCAACAACGTTCTGGCAAGACTCCCCATGTTGACGAAAGTGTCATCACCATCTGTGTTCGCGATGGTTGCTGTTGCGAGATTGGTATTGGGATCTTCTTTGGTTGCGACCTGGACAATCGTGTCGTTTGCAGTCCCTGTCGTTCCCAACTTCGCTCTTTGATCTGCAGTGATGGGGACGAGTTGCCACTTCACACCCTTTGGGAGTCTTGGCAAAGTACACTTGCCAATGCCATCCCCCGGAGCCAACGGAAGCGCCAAACTCCCTGTCACAAGAACATGATCCTTGGATTGAATGACCTCTTCCAAAGTCTTGTCGTACTCGCTTTGCAAGACAGGTCGATGGCTATCAAGCTCTCTTTGTAAATCTGACATGGATCTTCTCTCCTCAATTCTGTGGTTGCTAGGGTACGCTTACGAGCGAGGGCGACACAGGATGATGACTTCTTTTGCCCCACTCACTGCATTCTGACTGATGACTTCAAGCTTCTCTCCTATGGCAACGGGGAGTACATCACTCGAAAAATGTTCTTCTTCATCGACTGTGAGAGCGTTGTCAGTGAATTTGATAGCTTCGCTCCCATCGGTATGTGTAAGTGTAGAGGAGACCTCTGATGCTTTGGGGGCTTTGATAGTAAATCGAATCACGTCGAGGGGTTGGTGGAAGGTGATCTCCATCGCCAGCTCATCTGTACCAGACACAATCTGACGGTATATGATGTCTCCATCTGGCCGAATTTCAGGCAAAACAACAGACATGTGAGGCTCCTCTCTTTTGGCCCTTCTCAGACCGCCTTAAAGTGGACAAAAGTGTCGAGAGCAAAATTCAACTTCGAACCGGACACAACAGGCGCAAGTCGATCGTAAAGACCCATCGAAACGTTCTCTTTGCTGTACACTTTCTCGCCGAGATTGACGTTTCCAGTTGTCGCATTCTGGATTGAAACCCACTGGCCAGTCGCAACCAGCCGTCCCTTCCAACTCAAAGGAACCACTGCAAGATTGTCAGATTCCTTCACAACCCCCAGAAGATCAGCAGACAACGCAAAGTCAGGCACCTCGATCCCACTCTCCACTTCCAAAGATGTTGTATCTCCAGTGATATCCGACACAACCTTGTCGACTCTCTTGCTCATCCATCAACTCCCTAAAGAGAAAAGAACGTTCTTACCTTGTGCCACCATCCAAAAAGGGAGCTGGTCCAGGAAGAATGATGATGACCTCAAACACGAGCTCTCTCAGCACAACGACTTCCCATTCAAGTGACTCAGCAGCCATCAAACTTCTCCTGTCGCACAGACGCTTTATGTCCGAAACAAGGGTTGCACGTACAACGTGACAGCACTTCCCTTCAGGACTTGGCCAGATTGCTCAAATCGAGGCTGGATTGTGTACGGTCCTGCGATATCCAAATCGTCAGCTTGTAGGGTGTAAGAGATATACCCATCAGCAGCCGGTTCCTCGATCGTGGCCTCCCACACCACATCCTCTACCGTTCCCTCCTCCCCTGAAGTTGCATTTGGTTTTCGAACATCGAGGTAGACATTTGTGAAGTCTGCAAGACTCAAAACAGGATCTGTGACCTTTGTCCCTGTCTTGCATTTGAGTTTGAGCTTGACACCCACGCTCCCAACAACCAACCCATCGAGCCTCATAGCCTCCCCCCATCGCGGAGTGCTCGTTCCAACAGGTACTTTTGGAACTCCTGAACATAAGGATATCCACGAATATCATCGACCCAATGAGAGAGCCGTCCCTTCGAGAGAGAAAGGAGTTGAGCGATCTCAATTTGTTGAAACCCCAAACACAAAAGCCTCCACACATTGGCGTAGCTTCTCCACAAGATGTACTCACCCTCTTCCGCCTCTGGCCAAGAGAGACGCTGCACCAGACCAATCTGATAAACCTGCCAATCTACCGCAAACAACACACCACTCATAGGACATTGCTCAGCACGTAATTGAACCGCGATAGCTTCCATCTCGCGAAGCAAACATGGTTCAAACAAAGGCGTCGTATCAGCGAGGCCAAACTCCATGTCTTCGGTGTGGAGGTTGATAAAGACTTGCTTCTCTCTCTTTTTGCGCTTGTACTCGTCACAAAAGTGATTGTAGATAAAGCGATTCAAGTACGATGACTTTGAGCCTTTCGCTGGATCGAATGCCCCCAGGTAGTCCTTGCGAAGCAGAGCGCAGATGATCTCATGTTCCTGATCCTCGATTTCTGTGACCCTGAATTTCCGACAATGTGTTTTCACCAGCTTTGCGACCAGCACCAAGTCTTCTTGTGTCAGCTGATATGGAGGCTTCTTCTCCTCCGAATCTTCGGACTCGACGCTGTCCTCTTGGGCGGAGGTCATCCCCTCATGAACGTGAAGAAACCTCGAAGCCAGGCTGTGTAAAAACTCCCACCGCTCAGTGAGATGTTCCTGTCCAGAATCTTTCGGTTTGTGCTTGAATTTAAACCACCTTTTGCTGAGGGTCAGCTGTTGCTCCAGTCCTCCAGCACGCTTCCTTTTGTGTCTCTTGCTCCCTCCAGAGACCGGAGAACGACCTGCGAGCATCCCTTGCTGTAGTGGCAACTCACAATGCTGAAAAAACGAGAGTTGCTTTTGATTTGTTGTTTGCATCTTGCTTTCGACTCCGCCTTTAAAGTTTACAATATCACTCATTATCGTAAACACAAAAGACGAAAGTCAAGCACATATGTTTGTTTGGTATGAACTTGTAGGGTGAGACGCTATGCGTTGTAGGGGATGGATCCGAAAGAGTTTTGCACTCTGGACTTGATGTACAAACCACCTATCTCAAAGGTGTCACCGTTTGAGAACGATGCTACAGCCTGCACGATCATGTTCCCCTGATTGTTGTTGGTGTTGGGATACGAGCCCGCCAAGTCCACATCTTTGACGAAACGCTCTTCATATCCGGTTGAAGAGAAGTTTGTGGGGGGTTTGGAGATGTCGATGGCCTGGCCGGAGTCGTAGACTTCAATGTTGAAGAGAGCGCCTGTGTTGGAACACTTCACAGGGATCACGATCACATCAAGATTATCAGCTCCCCAGGACTCAAAACCTGGAGGAAGAGGAACACACCAAGACACGATCAACGAAGCACTTCCTGTACCTGTTGCGACGATCGCAATCTCCCCTCGGGAGAGATTGAGGATAGGACTCCCGACATTGGCATTGGAAGCCGAAACGTGCGCGAATGTCGGAGGAAAGTACATCACTTCCCCAAGTCTTCCAGGGACACGCTCCCAACGTCCATTCCCAGCGCTGTACCGAAGGACATCTTTGTCAGCTGACGCAATGTCTTCAACATTCCCGACCTTGCCCAATGTAGAGGCGCGGACTGTATCCCAAGATGTCCCATCATGAAGATACAATCCACCTGCACCCAGACCTGTCGCGGGAATCGTCAGATCCCCCTGTTGAGAAGATGAAGGAAGGCTCGAAGAATCACCAGACGGGATCACGCGGATATGTGGATAGTTTGGATTCGTTTTATCAACGTGTAGACCGATCCCACCAGTTGCCATGACACCAGGCCCAGCGTTGCTTACACCTGTCCCAGTCGAACCAATCCCCATCACACCGACTCCGTTAAAGAAACTCGTCGCCATACCCAAAACACCAATCCCACCATCAAGCTGTGTCTGCCCTTTCACACCGTGAAATCCACCAACTCCTGAGACACCAGCGTCACCAATGTTGGGTTCACTTAATCCCTCCACACCAACAGCAGCTCCCTGGCCTTGAAACGAACCTCCAACTCCATCAGAAGGCCCACCTGTCGCCTCAATACCTGGATCACTTCCTGTCGCAGAGATCGCAAGACTTCCAGTCATAGAGTCCCCGGACTTTGAGACTTTGGTCGCAACATCTTGGGGCTCAATGAAAGATCCGAACTTGGTAGCTCGTATGGGAACTTCGGAGTTTGCGACAATGCTCTGGCCATTCACTGCGTCAAACTCACAAAGAACCCCATCCGTAATGAGCACCTCGTTGTCCTTCAGGATCGGTGCAGGTTGATCGTATGGTTCGATAACAAGCTCAGCAGACCAGCGGTACAGATTCGCGCCCTGCTGCACAGTTGAAACACCAGGCATAGACACCTGAATCACGTCAGGATCGGTCTCGTATGTAAGGCGCCGCTCTGTCACACGCACCTTCAAGAAGCTCTGTTCACCGACGATCGCAGACAGTCTGGGGATATCATCAAGTGCAACATTGTATCCCTCGAACGCACAACGACCGGATGTAATGTCCCACCCTCCATCAGAACCATTCACCATCCCTTCCACTGCGAAGTCCTCATGTGAAACTGTGTGGGTCAGGGTTTCATTGTAAATGCTTCCTGGAGTGGAGTTCGTGAGAAGGACTCGAGCGCGATACCCAAGAATGGGAGCTGTCAAAAATTCTTGGTGCGTGATCGTGTGGGTGATGTCACCAACATTTGCAGAGGATAAGGTCTTTCCGTTTGTGAGCGTAATCCGCTTACCAAAACCTGGATTTGAAGCTGTGATTGCGAGCGTCCCCACGTTATTAATCGCAGTGATCATCGCCGCTCGGACTTCCTGCATATTCCCAGCTGACGCGATATCAATTGCGACATGGCCAGGCTCAACAGAAGCGTCCTTGTCAAATTCAAATGTCGTGGGTGGGTTGGTACCATCATCAAGGACAAAGGTCTCTCCATCCTGAAACTTTCCAGCCTCCAGCGCGGTGATAAAACCCGACGCAAGAATGGGGACGATCGCAGCTTGGATATCTATCGAGTTGGAGTTGATTGTGCTCGCGAGAATATCAGCGACAATTTGGGCATGGCTTGCCGAAGAGATATCAACAGAGATATTCCCAGCCCCAACTGTCGCGTTCTTGTCGAACTCATAGACTTCCTGTGGATTGCCTGCCTGTGGTGGTATGATGACAACTTCGCCATCGTTGATCTCATCAGGTTCCACAACAAAGATCGCACCAACAGCAGTGTTCAACCGGGCTCCAGCCATGCCGCGATGAGTGAAGCCTTCATCAACGACGGTGTCCACAATCCGTGTGTTTTGTTGTTCACGATCGATGACTCCTGCAAATGAAGTGTCTGTGTTGAACAAATCGATCCCTGGCCCAACACCTCCTCCACCTAATGCAACGGGCTTGCTCAAGGTTGGTTGCGCGGTGATGTTGAGACCAGAGGTGTTGATCGCGTTGATGACAGCGTTCCGAACGTCATCAACAGAGGACACAGCAGAGACGTCAATTGCAGTATGTCCAGGGTCAACACCATTCCCGATCACATCGAACTCAAAAGTGATTGTTGTGCTGCCATCTGAGATCGAGAAGGTCTCTCCATCGCTGAGGCGATCTTGGCCAACAATGGAGATATGACCATCTGCAGGCTTGCTTTGCCCGATGAGTCGGTATGTTTTGTGAAGTCCTTCCAGACGCAACATACCCACAACATCGCGCCACATCTCCACCATCGAGCGCAGGAGTACTTCGGTGTTGAGATTGAGTTGAAAGTCCGCAATGATTGAGGGGATCGGAAGAAACTCGACCTTGCGAAGATGGCGCTCTTGCTCCACAAGGACAGAAGTATTTTTGAGAGGGAAAGGTGTCATTGGGCTCTCCATGGTGTATAAAGCTGAATACCCTCTCTATACAGGAGAGCCAAAGAAACAGTTGCAAACACAGCATCCGCAATGATCACTCACACTGAAGAGAAATGCGGATGCAAAACCCATAAAAAACATACATGTAAATCATCAATGTTTTTTTTCAATCTTTTTTCTTGACAACCCTTGGTAAGTGCCTACCTTACATTGGTAGGTGGTCGCTTACCAACAGGTGAATCACATACACTGAAGGAGAAACAGATATGACCCAAAAAACCCCTTTCAGCAAATACTTGCGTGAAAAACGCATTGAGGCTGAAATGAGTCTGCGTCACTTGGCCAGTATCTTGGGGGTTTCACATGTCTACTTGGGAGAAGTCGAAAGAGGTGTACACAAGACACTTCCACGTCGACACTGGCCCAAACTGATCAACGCAATAGAGAACATCACACTCGAAGCACTAGAAGAAGAAGAAGCAAAAAGCAACCCGGTATTGCTCTCCCTCGAACAAGTCCCTCCCAAATACAGGGATGTGGGTATTGCTCTCGCGAGAAGAGTAAGGGATCAGGATCTAGAAGAAGACGATCTTGAAATGATCTTGAAACTACTTTTGAAATGAGATGATGGATGTCAGGCTTTTTTGACAGTGAAACAATCACAATGCCCGGTCTCTCAATGAGAGACATTGAGTCTATAGGAGAAGACCTACTCCAAGAAGTGGAGCCATCAGCACTCACAGAACCTACGCAGCTCGATGTCTTGGATTGGTCAGACCACAAACTCCAAACAATAGGATTCCATGTCGTACCAGTCCGTCGCTCGGAGCTTGAGCTTCACAACTGTCGAGAAGGAATGGCAGACCATAGAGGACGTCCAGGAGATCCCATTGAGCTTTTGATTGAAGATGAGTTTTTTAGTGAATTGATTGAAGGTGGAAGACTTGCCAATCGTGCACGTGCGATTATCATTCATGAACTCAGCCACGGAATCTTGCATGTGCCTTTGCTCAGACAATACCAATACGATCTTGAAGAAGCTTTTCCATTGAAACGAGCCCCTCTCCGAGAGATAAAGACTTTTCAACAACCTGAGTGGCAAGCCTGGGCCTTAACTGGAGCAATTATGGTGCCTCGATGCACTTTGTTGCAGTTTCCACCAAACACACCCCGGAGCCAAATTGCAAGCTTCTACGGAGTAAGTGAAAAGCTATTAAGCCATCATATCAGACGATTAAGACTCGAAGCTAGGTATTCGTGCCCCTAAAGCACAAACAGCCGCAGCATTTGATTTTTGGCTGTGGCCATTTGAAGCTGAACCCTCCGGCTCATTGGTCACAAGACATTTTACCGAAGAATAAAGCTGACATTGTTGTAGCAAACATAATCTGCATATTCTTCCACAAAATGTCAAGTCTTCAAGGTGAGGGAAGCAATGAGGAGCGAACATCATGAGTCGCAAATCCCCAAGTGCGCCCGAAGGTTACGAGTATATCTACGTCACTCATTATCGACATGCCAAGTCAGGCAAAGTGATATACGCACGGAACTACGGGAAAAAAGTCTTTAGGCTTTGTGTCCCCGTAAACCGAACAGAGAAGTGATCATCGGTTGTTCAAAACCCTGAGGGGGAGAGTTGGTATCAAAGCCAATTCTCCCCCCATTCCTTTTCCCACTCACTTTGGAGAACAAGAATGTACAAAGTGTATCGTGGTATCAACCACACAAAAAAAGAAGTGTATTTTGGTGTCGCAAAAGACGTAAAGGCACGACGTGACGGAAGTCATTGCCGAGGAGGAACAAAGGCCCTGAAGCACTGGAATTGTGAAAAAGATCGCATCGTTTGGAAAGAAATCTCCAATCACTACAAACAAGAGAGAGCATCTCAAACAGCCCACGCGCTCGAAAAGAACTACAAACATCCCCAAAGGTTCAAAAACATTCAGACATCAGGCATTTAGGAGGAAGACATGTTCAATTTTACCGAAAGAATAGGCAGTTCAACTCAAATCCACAACACAATAAAAGCACACATCGACGAGGAAGGAGACTCGTACGACAAATGGTACATTGGGATCACCAAGGACGTAGACGCTCGCCTCTTTGGAGATCACAAAGTCGCAAAGAAAAATGCATGGTGGATCTACAGGAAAGCCATCAATAGCGACCACGCGCGCGCTGCAGAAAAAAGCCTGATAAACCTAGGATGCGATGGTGGTGACGGTGGCGGTGATGATGAGACAGTCTTTGTCTACGCTTACAAAAAGACACCCACCACAGATCCCTGAGCCCCTCCACTCTCGCCGACTAGGCAAACACAACATTTACAGGCTTCGGATTTTCCGCATCATCCGCATACAACAACTCCCTCCTTATCGTCGTGTTGATAAACTCCTTCATCTCATCGCTCACAACCCCCTGAATCGTGATCGTGATAGCCTGATCAACCACAGGACCAAACAGGTAATTGTTTTGGTCATTTACACTACCAGCTGAATCGATCATCGCCGCCGTGGGCAACCCCAACACAGAGCTGTTCGCAAACACAAACGACCCTCGACGAAGCCCAGAGAGCGTGACAGAAGCGTTGGGGATCAACAACCCCAGGTAGAACTTCAAACCATTCTCGGTGAAGCGAGAGCTGTGTATCTCGTTCGCCTTGGACAACAACCGTCTCAGGTTGGCTTCAGGGTAACCCGGTACATTTGGGAACAGCAACCCAGCCTCTTTGAACAGCCAAGGCAATGCCTCAACAGGAGCCGTCTCAGGATCGATCAAGTCAGCCATACCATCCACGATCCCATCGAACTGACCAGCCAAAGCATCCCACACTGGAAGATACTTCCCCATCAGGACAGGATCTTGATCCTTCACACCAGGCGGAACAGCATCGCGATATCGATTGTCCAACTCTTGAGAAAACGCAGAGGCCACCTTCAACTCAAAAGGCAAGACCCGCAACTCCTTCTGTCCAAAGGCGTCCTCAACCAAACAACGAACAACCCCCTCCTCTCTATCAGAGAGAACATTCAACGAACCAACATCGTCATTTGCGAAGATGATTTGTGTGGCCACCAAACCAGCACCATCAACATGAGGAGGAAACACAGAATCCGTCGACAAAAAGTGCCCCAATACACCAAGTCCAGGAAACTCAATTTCCACAGCCTGGCTCCAGCCTCTGGAGGGAATCGCTCCATCCTGCCTTGCCACTTTGAATTCCCTGTTAGCCGACAATATCAAAGACGAAGCGATCTCACTCTCATGGAGAACAAGATCAGAAACTTCGATCTCAGGTGGACGGCGCCAAAGATAAATGGACAGTGACGCTGCGCCTCCACCCAACTCTATCCACTCACTCGTTGCAGCATCCCGACCATAGATGTATAGGGTGCGAAGACCATCTTCCTCGTCGTCATTCAAGATGAGATCGTCTATCAAGATCTGCGTTTCGACAACGCTCCCTGCATGAAGAAGCACACCCAAACTCTCTGTGTTCTTGCTACCATGTACGTTTGGAATGTATTGGCCTGTACTGTGACTCCCACCTCCTACACGTACTTTGTACGCGTTGAGAGCTCGCGTGTCGTGGTGCCAGCGAAGTGTGAGAACATTGAAGGGAGGAAGAGTCGCGAGCTCAATTCTACTTTGGAAGTCAAGAACGATCATGTCTGGCATCGTGCGGCTCCCCTCATTTATGGCGTGTATCCAACGGTCTGTACGTTGCGCGATGTCGCGATAATCGTCGCCCCCTCATTCGTCACAAAAGCATTTGAAGGCACAGGGATATCAGCGACTGGACTCCGAATGACAAAGTCATTTTCGACTTCTGATCTTGCAGCCAGGACACCACGAATCTCATTCACATGAAGTGTCTGGCCAGCTTCGCGCAAGAAGGAGACCTCTTGGGTTTCTCTGTCAACTTGCGTTGTCAAAGGATCGAGCAGCTTCTGCAAGTCAGCGACAACTGCAAGCTCAACTTCTGCACTGATGAATCCTTGCTTAGTCGTGAAAAGTACATCGATCACAGGAACCACAAATGCAGGATCATCAACCTGCACAAAAAACCCCATCCCAATTTTTGGCTCAAGGGCTGACCTCAAAGCACTCTTCAAAGAAGGTGTTGCGGTGCCTCCACCACTCGGAACAATCCCCACGATGATCTGGTCTCCAATCAACACACTCTTTGCGCGTGCGATACCAGAGAACAACTCCGAAAAGGTATCGATCTCTTTGAGCGTTCCCAAAAACTCTCGGGTTCGAGTCCGCAGTTGAGCCTTCTTGACGATCTCTGTCTTCGAGTCTTTGGGCTCCCCACCTTTTGCACGTAGCGGATTTGTCACAGATGATGGTGCTGGTGACGGTGATTCAAAGACATACGTAAGGTTGTCCTTGGGGACATTCGACTCAAGCCCACCACCCACACGATAAAAGACCTCCACACTTTGGAGAGCTGTCGGAATAACACCATTTGCGCCATCTCCAAACTCTATTTGTGTCTTGCCATCTGTTCGCAAAGATGTGGTGAAGTGCTTATCTGTTGCTCCTGAATCAACAAGGGAATCCACCTTGTTCCAAAACACACCGAGGACTTTGACCCGAACTGAACCGTCGATGACCAGTGGTTCGTTCAAGATGACAGCCTGAAACTTCGTACCGTCTGAAGTGTATCCTTGCTCCAAAGAGCGACCAGCGATCATCGAAACGGACACTTGAGAAACACCACTCCCAACACTGAAGGCCAGCTCGTTCTCAAAAAAGACCTCTTCGACTTCTCCCACGATATTTCTGTTTGTCACCTTCAAAGCATACTGGTTGAAGGTTCTAGCTGTATACGGTGAAGGAAGTGTCACAAGGAGATCGACACGAGCTGGTGTTGCACTCTTGGGTGTGTAACCTGCTTTCTTTGCGTGTGCGATGATCATCTTCTCTTCGCGTGCTGTAAACAAAGAGAATTCTTGTGCAAATGCATTCGCCAGATTGACTCCCTGCACCAACGCTTTGATGTAAAGTCGGAGTGCAAAAAAGCCAACATCCCCAGGTGCATCAATGTTCCAGTCTGGAAAGACCTTTCTGGCGATGTCTCGGGCATGTGCAATAAAGTCGCCTTCGTTGATGGTCGAAAAAGGATACTGCCAACCATCGAAGAATTCGGCAAATTGCACAAGTTTGTTTTCAGCCACAGCTCACTCCTCTACTCATCAATGTCCAGACCAAGCCCAAGACGTTCTGAAGACAGGTCTTCAAATCGCGAACGCTCCATGTACTCAATCTCAATACCAAGCTTGCGGCTTGCTGGTTCCCTCGCAACATCAATGGAAGACAGCAACATTGTCGGAATGTATTCCGTGATGGCCTGCTGTGTCAGCACCAACGCAATCGGCCTGCTCGACTCATCAGCAAGTGTCTCTTGTTCAAAAGAGTGTGGGGGAAAGCCATACCCCACATCGTCGATTCGTTGACCTGTTTGGGTGCCAGCCAACATGTTGAGTTGCGAGCGAGATGTTTCATCTCGTGCGATGGCTCCACCGGAGTCGAGCTTCATCGGGAAAAGAAAAGTGAATGGCTTTGACATTGCGTGTCCTCTAGTTGTCCGGGAACTTCAGCTTATTCCCTTTCACAGAGACTGGCATATCAGGGAATGGCGGTGTAGGAGCGGGTGGACTCGTCGGGCCTGATGGTGAGGGGTGAACGTGACTAGCAGCCCATGTCTTGAGCTGTGTCCACAATTCGTTCATGCGTTCATATATCGCAGGATGCACAGCCCCATTGCCCACTGTAAGCTCGGCATCTGCATCTTTATTCTGCAAAGTCATCCCAAGACCACCATCAATCCCCAAGACAATGGACTTGTCGGGCTTCAACTCGATGGATGTCCCTGATGGCGAACCATCAATGATCTGCGAGATCTTGATGGACTCCCCCCCTGGCTTTTGGGAGATGCGAAAGAGCGTTGCACCAGGCTCTTGTGGCGCATTCACTTCATCAGGATCACCTGTGTATCGCAGCTCCAGAAAGGGCTCGTTGGCATCTTGCGCTTGCACGAGCTCCCAGCGGCTTGAAAAAGAGAGCTGCTTTTGTGGAAAAGCATCTTCGATATCAGTGGGGAGTGTGTCTTCGAGAGGAAGAAAACCAGTGTACACGAGATGGTCTTCGTCTTCTTCACCAAGCTCGGCGCGCTCTGTTGTCACCCATACTGCGAGCTTCTCAGCGTATTTCTTCAACCATAAATCATCAGGTGGAGAGAAGCGACCAAAGGCATAGCAAGGCCGTGCCCAGCGAGGCTCTCCCTTGTACACGACTTGAAGCCAGCCCTTCTTTGAACTCTCAGGTTGGGTGTCTTGTTGGCCAGACTCTGGCTGGATGATACGGGCAAGTGTCAGCATCACAAACTCCATAACGCATTGTTTCGCTCTGGCTTGTTACTGGTAATGAATTAAATCTGTTGCGGTTTTCTTGATTTTAAAAAAGCATGTGGCTACTTTGTTGGATATGTGGTTGAACGCATGACACGTTAAGACACTGAACATACGTACACTGACTTTCGTAAATCATGAAATCATTCAATCGCAATTGCGAGGACAACATGGATCAACAAAAAGTAGACAAAATCATCCAGTGTGCATTGGCTATAGCTTCCCAGGCTGACGACTTCAGAGATCGTGAATTGGGACCAATTCACCTGATCAAATACGTTTACCTTGCGGATTTGGCTTACGCACAATCTCATGATGGCGAAACATACACAGGAATCCCTTGGCAATTCTATCACTTTGGTCCATGGGATTTGGGGCTATTCCAGCATTTGGATGATGCAACTTCTCTCAACCACATCCAAAGAAGAGAAATCCAAAGCGAATATGACAAAGACTTTACCCGATGGCGCTATACCAACCGCCACGATGCTAGCATTGATGAAGAAGCATTCAGATCGCGCCTACCTGTTTCCATTTTTTCAACATTGAAAAACAACATAAAGCGTTTTGGACAAGATACGTACGAACTCTTGGATTTTGTTTACAAAACATCACCAATGTTGAACGCAGCTCCTGAAGAGTTTTTATCCTTTGACTTCAAAAAAACAACTCCCCTTCCATCCAGTCAAGAGGAAAAGCTCACTGCCAAGCAACAAAAAAAGAGAAAAGCCACCCTCAAAAAAATCCAGGAAAAGCTCGCAGAGAAGAGAAAAAAACCTCGCCGAAAAAGGCTAAAAAAGGCTGCCGAACCAGTGTACGATGAGGTTTTTGAGAAAGGTGTTGAGTGGCTTGATAGCCTTGCAGGGTCGCCAGTAGAGGAGCATTCTGGCAAAGTGCTTTTCGATGAAAATGTGTGGAAATCTCCAAGCAGAAGGAATACAGATGACGACTGCTAAACAATACCCTTCCGATTCGATTCAATTCAGTGTGGAAGCTGGAGGCGATCCATGGTGGGAAAAGACTGCAACCAAAGAAATAGAAAGGGGGCGGTTGGTTTGGGCTTTTTTACCACATGTAGATCAAATCCCCAGTATACTGCTCCCAGAAGGAAGAGACGATCCCACAGATCATAATTCAGCACTTTTCAGGATCAAATCACTGAACGTAAAAAAACCACCACCAGAAAGCAGAGACAGCTTACCAATAGCGGCAATGCCGAAGTTTGCAGGTGAGGTTTACAGCGTTCATAGAGCGAAGAAACGACCAGCTCTCCTCCTGTCCCGACCGATGGAAGAGGTGGATAAAAAAATGAGGCAGGGAATGGCAAGGATAAAAACGAATCCAACCTTGCTGTTGGTACCATCATACGGAGCAAAAGATTCAAGAACTTCAAAGGGATGGAATACAAAATTCCTCAAAAGAATGAGAAGAGGGCATTACCCACAGTTTATATGGGATATGCTTCCAATGCCAGGTACGACAACAGAATCCGTTTTTCGACTAGATCATCTGCAACCAATGGGTTCTCATCACCAAACATACGAACCAACCGAATACAAGTTAAGTGACACAGCACTACAAATAGTCGAGGATTGGTTTTTTTGGTACCTGACAGGTCTCATCGACGAAGAAAGCGAACTTGAAACAATCAGAGAGTTGTTGATGGAGTTGAAGGCTTAGTCAAACAAACTCCTACCGCCCAAACTCTACCTGCACCTTGAATGTATCTCCCCACCTTTGCTCAAGCTTGTACAAATACCAAAGCCCTTTGTATCGACCAAATGGAAACTTCACCTCATAGGATCTTCGGCAACTCACAAAGACATTCCCGTGAGTCCAGCAAGACAAGGTGGTACCGTACTTTTTTGCTCGCGGCTTTTGGATCTGCACGCCAGATGCCTTCGTCCCCTTGGCTCCTTTCCCACCACTCCCCTTCCCCAAGCCACCTGTAAATCCCGTTGGAGTCGTTGCCTGTCGAGGAACACCTTTCCCTCCAGGCAAAGCTCTCGCTGATGGCACAAAGGATGTCTGTCGTGGTACGAAGTACTTCTTCACATCCTTCCACTTGTATTGACCGCTCAACGTCCCCGAAAAGAGGCTCCCAATAGCAAGCCCCTTCGGGAGCAATCCAGCCTTTTGATCTTTCACCAACAACTCTCTGTTGATACGGTAGTTAAATCCCAGGTCCGAAGGCGGATTGTCACCATCACTTCCAGACAATACATCCTTGCGTTGTGCGCCTTTGTTCAACGTATCCGATGGTTGCACTGCACTCCCCACAGAACGTCTACCACGAGCATTCTTCTTGACGTCCTTGTGGTGTTGAATCTCTTTTCCAGCTGCGTCTTGCTTGTTCTCTCGCAAACTGATCCCACGAATCACGAGCTCCGCATTTGGACTCGTTGGATCGTATGCAGCCTGGTTGACAGAGACCAAACCAGGACTTTGGTATACAAACGATACAGTCCCCTTGTCCGCGATCAGATCGTCTTCAGGGACAACGTGGACTTTCTGTATGCCATCCGAAGAGTCTGGCTCCATGAAAAGACGAGCTCGGGCATTCACGAGATGGTTGACCTTCTTCTTTGCACCCCCATCTTTTTGTGTCTTTTTGCTCTTACCCATCAACAACCGAATCACAAAGTCATAGTCGTTTTCGTCTTCGTTTTGGCTGACATGGTTGCCATATGTGAACTCGTAATCCAGCTCTGGATGAATCTTGATCTGCTTGATTGCGATCCCATGCTCCGTCAGTATCCCCTCAACGATATCGCTGATCTTCAAATGGGAACGAAAGTGGAAGTCCCTGCTGTACAAGAATGGGAATCCCTTCACAGGGATCGCCGGATAGGTGACACGACCAGGCTTGCTTCGAGTCAACTTGAAGAGTTCTGTATGACAGACCATTTTAATTTCGGGCTTCCCATTATCCGGCAAGATCGGCTGGTACTTTGTGACAATCCCTTCAAACACCAAACGCTTTGTTGTTCGTCCAGGGATGTCCACAGCATATCCACCTGTAAATCGGCACTTCAGGCCTTCAATGACCTTCTCAATCCAGTATGTTGCCCCGTGCTTGAGTTGAAAGGAAAGTTGGTCGATCGCACTCTCCTCTTGCAAAAGTGACACAACCGAAGATCCCAGCTGCTTTGTCACGTCAAGGTACGTCCCTCTTTTGTCTGGATCCTCAAGCTCCAATTTACGATAAGGAGTCAACTCATGTTGTGGCATCAGAACAACTTCCTTTGTAGCTCAGCCTCTTCTTGAGTCGAGACCAAGGCATCCCGAAAGTCTTTGGGGATGATGATTGTCTCGCCGACACTCCAATCTTTGGCGCGCCTGATAGGATTGGCATCAGCAATAATCCACCAAAGCCCAGTATCATCGTAAAATGTATCAGCAAGAGAGTGATACAAAAAGTTCGGCCAATTCATGAGATCGGCTTGCGTGACTTTGTACTCAAGAGGATCATCACTCTCAAAGCGAGGACGAATGGCCGGCTCAAGTCCCCTGTTTGTTTGGTGTTGTTCATAGAAAGGCTCAACCATATTGGTCTCCTAGATGACCTGCGTAAGTAGTGTCGAAGCCAAGCCAAGTGTCGACTCTTGTGCTGCCAACGAAGCCCGCATCCGTTTGTTGATCCTGTTTGACGTCCCCTCTTCAAGCACGACCAGCTTGATGGGAACACTACATCTTTCGGGGACAAGCAAACCATTGAAGAGGATTTCGTTGATGGGTGCTGTCAAGAGCTTGCACTTCCACCAACGCACACCAAACACAAACAAACAATCTGGAGGTGGTTGGTTCGTCTCCTTCCCGCTGATCTGGTCAATCAGTCGTCCTCGTTGTCGGATAAAGGATTCGAGAACAGCCTCAACACCGAGCGTACCCACAAGAGGCGAAACGACTTTCACGAGGTTGGAGTCAACAGATCCTTGTGTCCGGTCAAAGAGAAGATCAAAGGAGATGAACTTCGGTCCACCAGAAGTCCATGTGACAATCGGCGCATCAAAGCCAGGTACATTGTCGATCTCATAATTTGGCTTCTTGTCAAACGTGATCTGGATGGGATTGAATTGGAAGGCCAACGCCAAAGGAACCTTTGTGTTGATCAACGCCCCTCTCACAGCACGAGCTCCAAAGGCATCCTGGATCGTCGTCATCAGTTGGCTCCTCTGAGCTCGGCGTCTTCCACAACACGCTTCAGGGCTGGCAACAATTCGCGAGCGAGCTCCTCAGCATCTTTGATCTGGGTCTCGATATTGATGGCCCCCTCTTCAAATTTAAAGATGAGCATCTTCTTTGCCGCCGAACCCTGGACTTGACGGGATTGACTCGCCATCTGCTTTTGTGTTCCAGCTTGAGAGAGCGCCGTTTGGCCAAGGTCACTCGCTTTGGGAGCAACCGCGCTCTGCTTCAGGGCTGGATTCATGAAACGCTTTGGGACACTAGGCATTTTGGATGTTGAGAAAGATTGTTGTGCCCTTTTCCTGGAAGCAATGAATCTGTCAGCAAAGCTCAGCATGGGCTTCGTGGGCTTTGAGCTTTGGCGTGCGTCGCTGACATCTTTGTTCCGTGCTGTGATAAAGGCCTGCACAGCCTTCCCAATGATCGGAACTCTCTTCAAACGCTGAAGTGCTGCATCAAGATACCCCATAAAGCCGCGCCACACCCACAACACACTGTCGCGAATATCTTGCCAAAGAGCCTTCACCAAAACGCCAGCGGCACGCCAGAGCATCGTGACAGTGCTTGTCATCCACTTCCACTTACTGACAAACCAGTTGATCACAGCACTCGCTTCCATTTTGAACTCGCGCCAAAGAGTCGAGAAAAAGGCCTTGAGGGGATTCCAATACGTCACAATGAGAAGAGGAATGCGCAAGAACCCAAGCCCCAAAAAGCTCAAGCTGAGGATCAACAAATCCAACCAAATCCCTGATCGCTTCATCCAGCCTGTCCAAGTGTCCCAATACCGAATGGCCAAGAACACAACCCCTACAAGAGCTACGATCCCAGCAACAACCAATCCAATAGGGTTGGCGTACATCGCCACGTTGAGTCCCGTGGTGGAAGCCGTCGCGGCTGTCTGTGCAGGGATCAGAAAGGTAAACAAAGTCGTGGCAATACGCTGGACACCAAGTACAAAAGCGGTCGTGGTTCCGATGATAAATTGAGGGATCATCAACGATATTTTCGCCAAAGCAAACGCACCGAAGATACCAATCACAGCACCGATCGCCTCACCAAACTTCCTCGCTTGGCGTCCACCTTTGCTGAAAAACCCAATCATCTCACCAACAGCCATCCCAACTTTGAACACGACCCCAATGAACGGAAAGATGATGTTCTTTGCTGTACTGAATCCCTTTCGGAGCCCGACAACCAAGCCCTCGATGAAGTTGAGAACCTCTATCTCGATCAGCGCTACACCCAACAGCAACGGACCAAGCACATTTTTGATGGCCTCTTTCGACATCTTTCCCTTCTTTGAAAGAGTCTCAAAAGCCCGGCCTATACCACCAAGAGAGAATTGCATGACCTTTAGCGTGAACCGAAAGACACTACCAATGAGGCCAAACGTAGCCCTAACCACAGGGGCTCCACGCTTGACAGCCCTCATGATACCGTTAACGAGACTTGCCATGTCCGACAGATCTTGTTTGACCTTCGGCTTGATGGCATCAAACAGCTCTATCTTGAGCGCTTCGACGGCGCTCTTGAAAATATCCATGCGGCCAGCGACTGTGTTCATCATCTTCTCATAGAGCTCCGCCGTCGTCATGGCCCCTGCCATTTTCCCCTGAACCTCCCCAAGGGACTTCCCTATCGCCTTAATGATCGCATTGAATGCAGGCCCAGTTCGCTTCCCAAAGAGTTTGAAGACCAAGTCTTGCCGCCTTGTTAACGGAGCTAAGCGTTGAAAAATAGTGATTAAGCCGTTGGTCTTGGGATTCAAATCAGCCATCGAAAGATTAAGGAAAGACAAAGATCGTGTGAGGTTTTTTGAGGGCGTCTGGATTGACGCCAGAACATTTCGCAGCCCAATACCCCCGGCCTGTCCGCGAAATCCACCTTTGGCAAATAACGCAAGGACCGTGACGGTCTCCTTGAGGCTTCGACCCGTTGCGGCCGCAACGGGTCCAGCTTGCCGCAACGCATCCTTCAGTTCAACCGCAGATGTGTTTGCCGCGTTCATTCCGGCCGTTAAGACATCTGTCACGCTCTTCGCTTCGCTGGCTTTGAGCCCAAATACATTAACTGTATCTGTAACCATCTGCGTTGACTTTTCCAACGTCAGCATGGCCCCACCAGCAAATTTCAAAGCTGGCCCAAGGACACTGATAGACGCATCAATCCCTAGCCCAGCCTGCCCCAGGATCTTGAAACCACGCGCAGCATCACGGGCTGCAAATGACGTCGTCGCCCCTAAGCGCTTAGCTTCGGCCCGGAGTCTCGCAACTCCTTCGGATTTGGCTCCCATTACACCAGCTGCAAATGTTAGCTGCTTATCAAAGTCCGCTCCTGTCTTGATCACATCCATCAACCCGGAGCTGATTCCTCGAATCCCACGTCGAATCCCACTAAAAACCCTCGCTGCAGTGATTCCTATCAACACATTGCGTAAGGCGCTCATGCTCGTACTGGCACTTCGAGTTCGTCTAGTTAAACGAGAAAGGCTTGCGGAGAGCTGCCCCGATGAGCTTGTAAATTGCCGAGCCGATCGCGAGGCTCCCTTTGCGTTTTGAGCAAATCGTTCGATCCCTTGTGGCTTGAGCTTCTTATCTCGCCTCGACATTTTATCGATGGATGTAGATAGAAGGTCGATTTCCTTGCGTATCTTTGCAGCGTTGGATGTTGCATTGTCTACCAATTTCACGATGAAACCGAAAACGAGATCTTCCACGACACTCTCCTTTGGTACAAGTATCCCCCTTGCCATTACCGGCAGAAAAAGAGGATGGTTGCTTTGGAAAAAGGCTCGTGCTAGTTTCTTCACATATTCTTACAACGGACAAAAAATGACAGGACAGGAGTCTAGCGCAATGGAGTATTACAGGGCGGATGCACGGAAAAGAACAGAGAAAAACAATGGCTGTTTGCTCTACGGATGTAGTTTGGTCCCTGCAGTATTCGTATGGGGAATTGTCTCAGTAATGGAGCCCACCTGGGGAATGCTCGGGAACATAATGCTCCTCGGGCTCATCTTTATCTATCTCGGGATCTCGCGGATGAATACAAAGCTCCCACCCGCCAAAATGAGCTTGGTTCTATGGCTATCCTTGCTCTGCGTTTCCGGCATCCTTTTTGCTCACCTCGGACGGATAGGCGAAGGAATCCAAAGGGAAGAAGAAAAACAGCTAGCCCAAAAGCAAAAAGATAAACAAGAAAAGCTAGCCAGGATAAAAAGCCTTATAAAAGAAGCTAAAAAAAGCATAACAACTTCAGATACATCAAAAGCATTCACCTTGCTACGCAAGGTCCATAGGGTGACCTCTGGAAAAAACGGCACCGCAAATCGTGTCCTCAAGGAGCTGAAACTCATAACCTCAAAGAAGTACCTGATCCAAGTGATAAAAAACATGAGCGAACAAGAGTATAGTAAATTCGAGAAGAATGGATACGTCGCTGCACGTCATAAAGTATCCACACCTGAAATCAACAACCTCCTCAAAAGAAAGTTACACCTCCTGAAAAACGAGGCAACAAAACTAAGAAGGCAGATGAAGAGAGAGAGAAGGCAGAGAGTCCAAAACTGGATAAATCAAGCAAATCATGTCGCTAGAAGTCGTGATCTGTGTGGGCGTCCTAAGGCTATAGCAAATGCATGGAATCTCCTCCGCAAAATTCGCAGACAGGATCGAGTTTACAAAAAAGCATCCAATGCAACAAAGAGGCTCGAAAGATGCAGGAGAAGGGCTGAAAGGGAATGGGGGCAGGCTCTTCGGGGGGTGATGAAAACCCAACGTTCCACTCACTGTGCTAAACTACACAAGATCATGGTTTCAAGGGGTATCCGTGTTTCCTGTCATGGAAAATACAGCGAAACTATAAAGTTTAAATGGGTACTCTTTTCACGATCTAGTTCAAGGGTCTTCCTGAAGCCGATTTTTCAAGGGCTTGAGAAGATAGGATTCCGTTACATTTATGTCGATAATTCCAGGAGAGCATGGAGCTACAAACTCCACCCCCAAGACGAAAGCAAAGCGGGAAAAATGATCTTGAACCAGATGGGGTTGGGCTCCCCACTAAAATTCCGCTACCCAGAGACAAAGACAAGGTAATCCCCTAAAGAAGGCTGACTTTAATGGGGCCGCCCTTTTTACGGGGCGGAGAGAGCCTTGAGCATCCAAACCTCCAAGGCGAGCGAGAGGCTGGCTTCAATGGGGCCGCCCCTTTTTATCGGGCGGAGAGGCTCGTGCGCAAGGCTACCGTTCGGAGGCGACCGTGAAAGCTTCAATGGGGCCGCCCTTTTTACGAGGCGGAGAGTCCTTCAAGATGCTTGTGGTCCTTTGGGTCTTTCAGCCTGCTTCAATGGGGCCGCCCTTTTTACGGGGCGGAGAGCAAGTGATCAGTAACTTAAAGGATCTTTTGATTCACCGTGGCTTCAATGGGGCCGCCCTTTTTATCGGGCGGAGAGAGAGTAAAACGGCCTCATTCACACTTATCGATTTTTTACCGACGGAACTGCTTCAATGGGGCCGCCCTTTTTATCGGGCGGAGAGCTACCGGGAATATTGTGGAGAGCGGTAATGCACATACTAGCTTCAATGGGGCCGCCCTTTTTATCGGGCGGAGAGCAGCAAAACACACAACCGACCCCCCTGTCTTCCTAGAAGAGATAGCTTCAATGGGGCCGCCCTTTTTTATCGGGCGGAGAGGGTTCACTTCCAAGTGTACACACCCAAAAGACTTTTTTCATCATATGCGAGCGTCTCACTTTTGCAACCCTTTTCAGCACTCCTCCAATGCAAAATAAGCCACACACACAACACCTATCCTCCTACAAAAAAAAAAGGAAAAATCATTTTGCGAGCGTCTCCAGAGTTTTGCTCACCACGTCGACGCTCGCACTTTCTTCTGTTCTTGTCATCCATGGATGTTTAGCTAGCTGGATTGCTTCATCAATGTAGGTGTTCAGATCACCATTTTCGAGGAGTATCTTGTACCATTTTGGTGTCTTCGTATGGTTTGGATCGGCTCTCCCTGCTCGTTGTTGAGAAGGGGTTCCCCACATACTGATCATAATCTCTCTCGTCACGGGATGACAGGCAACAAGACATCGCACAAAATCATCCCAGAGAGGACTAGGCTGCGTATCTTGCGCCATGACTCACCTCCCTCAGTTCATTCATCGTGACACAGATAGCCTTAAGAAGGCCACAGTCTGATTGAGTGGATGCCCACGCCTTGAAGGCTTGTAGGGTAGCTTCAAGCTCTCCGATCAAGGTTTGTTGTCCGTGGATTGTGAACGTGTCGAGGTTGTTGATGTGACGACATGTGGCTTGGTGAAGATCAGAGACGAGATCACGGTCGAGTCTGGGAAAGAGTCGACCTGTGTCCATCGCAATAATTGAATGGATCGCAACAAGTTCCCTTGGGGCTTCCCGGGGGTTATAGCCGAGGGAACCGGCGGTTTGACGGCGAATGTCAGGGTTGTGGTGAATAAGACGCTTGCGGATTTGGATCGAAGTGGATATCATGTCGATTACTCCATTCTGATAAAGGTTGAGAGTAAAAGCCTCGGAAGACCGACCAAAGTGCTCCGGGGCTTTTTTGTGTCTAGCTCATGGTGTTCACTATACACCAACACTTTAAGTGAAGTCAATCACAATGTTTACTTTTTATCAACACTCGCCTTCTTCCTCGACCTCTCTCTCGTTTTCCAATTCTTGCAACTTTTTCATCTCCAGAGCAAGCTCCGCCAAAAGCATTCTTCTTTCAGGACTCAAGTCGATTAAAACAGATTCAACAACAACTCCTTCGACACTCTCTTGCAGCAAGATAGATGGTGGGTACTGTAGCGCGTTGGCAATTTTGAACAATGTGGATAGTCGCATGTTTCCACTGCCATTTTCTATCTTATTCAATGCCGCTGGACTCATGTTGATAAGCCTAGCGAGCTCTCTTTGTCCTATGCCTCTGTTGTTTCGCGCATTTTTTATCGCATTGGTAACCATTATTAAGCGAAATTCCAAGTCCGCATCATCCATGTCAGCCTCCTAAGATCTGTGGATTTCTGAGAATAGATCAGATGACGAGGTTTCGCAAATTGGGCTTGACTTGTTAATGTGAATGACAATAATAGTGTTTGCAAAAAGTTAAACACCGAAAGAAGGAGGACAAGATGGATTTAGGTCAAAGAATCCGACAGGTCCGGGAGAAAAGAAATATCAGTCAAAGACAGGCAGCCATGTCCGCTGATATTTGCCCGGCTTCGTGGAATCGTCTGGAAGGCAAGGATTCCAATCCGACATACTCGACATTGAAGCGAGTCGCAGAGACGCTAGGCGTTCCAATTGCGATGTTGTTTTTTGTGGAGGTGGATTGAGATCAGAGTTGGAGATCAACAGGAGAACAGAGGGCTGTAGTTTGCCGACCGCACCCTCTGCGCTCCCATCAACAAGAAACAGGGAGAATATAAAATGAACGTTGTCAAAAAACAAGAAGATTCCGTTTTTGTCGAGCATGTCAGCTTTCTTGACACAGGCAAGGAGTTTGAGATCATCACCCAAGGCGACTTCAAAGGAGTTGCCCTTCGGCCCATCGTGGAAGATATGGGGCTCGATTGGAGTGCGCAACTCAAGAAGATCAAAAACCACCCAATCTTGAGCAAAGGTGTGGTCTTTATTGCCACACCTTCAAGTGGAGGGACACAAGAAACAGCATGTCTCAGCATTCGTCGCTTGCCATTTTACTTGGCCACGCTCAACACAAAACGGATCAAGAACCGAAGCATCCGTAATCGAGTTGAGCTGTATCAAGAATATGCTGCCGATGTAATCTTTGAAGCGACCTATGGACAGGCATTCCTGGAAGCTGATGTTCTTCAATTTCAACTCGAACAACAACGCAAAATCGTTGCCGAGCAATCCATCGAACTCCAGCATCTCCGCCTGCAGGGCTCCAATCTGAAGGTGCAGGGCGAACTGTTCGCCAATGCCGACATCCTTCCTGCACGGGCAAAGGTGCGGGGATTACTTGCGGCATACAGTGGCAAGGGGATCTCGATGGCGGCGATCTGTCGGCACTTGAAAGAAGAGACGGGATTTGACGCTCACAAGATACGCAAAAAGATCCAAGCGATGGGCGGAAAGGCCACCCTGCTGAATGTGATCACCGCGCACAAGTACGACGAGAAGGCACTAGGGATCCTTTGTCGTATGCTTCGGTAGTTCTTTCAGCCTCCAGTCCTTCCTTTTCCCCCTCCATGCTGCAAGCCCGCCACCATCAAAACAACCAAAGTGGATATCATCAACCTCCCAGGCAGACCCCCGGCAATGCTGGATCGAGACGTCGCAGAACTATACGAGACAACCACCGGTCAGACTAACAGGGCTGCCAAGCGAAATCCTCGACGCTTTCCGGAGCCAAGCTATCGGTTCAAGGCGGTCAAGTCAGAACTATGCCAAATTGGCACAGTCCTTCAAAAGCGAGGACTTACCATCTCGGGACCGCATCCTTGGCTATACACGCAACACGGTTGTAACGCGTTAGCCTTTGTTCTCAATTCCGACATTGCGATCGAACGCTCTGTCCAGATTGTTGAAACGTTCACAGCACTGGAACAAGGAAGGCTTGAAGAGTACATCGCCGAGAGAGTCGCGCAAGCGACTAGGGGTGATGAGATCAAACGACTCCTCCTTTTGGGTGCGCCTGCGGATTGGAGTGAGCGATTCCCTCGCGAATTCTGGGTCGAGCTTGCTCGCTTGCGACATTGGCACAAATACGATCCAGACAAGCACAACACGCCACAAGACGCAAAGTGGTGGGTCTCATGGACGATCTATCAACGTCTACCAAGCAATGTCTATGACGCGCTCAAAGAGATGAACCCGGCTGATGAGAACGGCAATCGCTCGCATAAACATCATCAATTTATGCGAACGAGTGACGGTGACGAGGTGTTGAAAAATTTGGTCAGAGAAGCACTTCGCTTCATGCGTACATCGATAGACTGGTCGGATTTTGCTTGGCGGTGGGATCAATTGAGGCCTCGGCCAGGACAACAGTTGAAAATGTTCCCAGCGCCAAAGCCAAGCCTGCAACCCGCCGTATAACCCACAGCACCAACAACCCCACCCCCATCTTCAGACATATTCTCATTTACCAAGAAAGGAAGGGGGGGGATATCACCCTCCCCTCAAAAAGAGATGCCAAAACCTAGGCATTGGACACAATACGCAAAACAAGAAAATAAAAACAATCCGGCATTTAGCGACATGTATGCGCTTAAGCGCACCCCCCTCTGAATCTGGAAGTCAGGAGACTTTTTGTTTGCACCTTGAAGCTTTGACGCTTTGGCTTGCGTCGATTTCTGCGGCTCGTGTCAAAGAAGAGACTCGCCCGATGCTACTCGGTACAAACCCTTGAACGACGTGCCTGGAATATAGGGAGCCTTGTTCCATGCAAGAAACATCAAGGACATACAGTACTTCAATAGGGCCGACCTGTTTACTGAACGAAAGGATAAAGTGTAAGCCTTACACCTTGGGTGGAGCATGCAGTACTTCAATCGGACCGCCCTATTTTAGGGGCAGAAAGACAGATGGTGCTACAAAGCAAGAACTTTTGTGTCCCCAAAGGTTTTGAACTCCCCAAGGGGTTTAGGGGATCTTTGCTGTAGCAGCATAGGATTTGTTTCGAACTCTTTCAAGTTGCCCATGAGTTCATCGGTCTTGTCTCTTTGTTCCCAATACTCTTTTACCGCTGCGTTGAATTTTTCAGCAAACATACTCGCCTCTATGAGGTACTTATCAGGAATGGGTCCATCTCCAGATAGGCCTTCTTTTTTTTGGGTTTCGACTGCCCACCTCTGGATTTCACGACCTATTTCCTCGACTCTTTGCGCTCTTTCTTCAAGTTCCACAATGGATTTTTCCAAAGCCCAAGTCCCAATAGATTGGATAAGAGTTGGGTTAATTTTCGTGCTGTAGTAAATGAAACCTACGATGCCAAGCGACAAAATGCCTATCATAGCTAAAATAGTACCAAAAAAGACGATAGGCGCTTCTATCGCGAAAAACACCATGTATGTCACCACAAAACCCAAAAAGAGAAGGCCCAACATCATGCGTGATTGCATTCGGAATGTTCCCCAAAGGGTATCTTTTGTCAGGGGAGGTTTTGGGTACTTTTTCATTCTTTCTCACCTCCTGGCATTACTGCGAGAGGAAAAACTTCACGCCACTTCGCCCTAAGCAAAGCGAACATGTTAAGAGTCAACAATATAGTTGATCCGGACATTAAAATCCAGGGAGCAACATGACGAAAGAAAAAGAAGATTGGTTTTGGTACGTTTGGAGGAAAGAGCCAGTTCGCAAAGGAAAGGCTCAACCAACTGAAAAACATACAAAGGCAAAAGAAAAGCGTTCCGTAGATCGTGTATTTTGACATTTGTCCAAATTCCTTTGGAACAAAGGAGTGGACGTTTTTCTCTGCTTCCTTCGCGGCTCTCTTTGCTTCCTTTCTTTTGCACAGCTCTATGGTGATAGCTACAGCTTGTTCGGTTGTGATTGTACGGTTTGGTGTGTTGAGATCGTCGCAGCCTACAGATTGGCCAATATCCTGAAACTCTTTCCACTCCAATTCCAGCTGCTTATAAAGAGCATGTGCTTTCAATGCGATCTCCTTCTTTCCTCTCCCTTATCTCCTACAAGCCGATATTTAAGGGAAATATCGGCTTGTTCAATGGTCTTTTTTTTTTCGGATGGAAAGGGATAACTTCCAAGCATTTACACCCAAAAGACTTTTTCCATCATATGTGAGTGTTTCACTTTTGCAACCCTTTTCTGTGCTCCTCCGACACGAACACCATCAAACCAAAAGACAACAGTTGCTTGGGGAAGGTTTTTGAGGACACAAGGATCAGTCACCGCTTACATGGCTACCACCACCGCTGCTGTGGAGAGGAACCACTTTTCTCAAACCTCCACCATCAACGACACCTCCGGATGCGGGTGTTGTAACTCTCTTTGTCCCGCCGCCAGTGTTTCCACCACCTATTGCGCCAACAACTCCGACAAGCTGTTGCAGCTTCGTCCCACCACCCGTGTTTCCACCATGACAACCAATGACAGCTGCATGAACATCTGCCACAAAAAACCCAGCGGCCAATACCAAACCAAAAATGAGCGTTCTCATCTTTTGCCTCCATGTACTCGAAAAATGTAGTTCGTGAGAGGAAGGTAAGGATCGGTTGGGCAGAAGGCAAGACAGATGACCTGGCCACTTGGTGGGCTGGGCAGAAAAACAGAGCTCCAGCTTTGACTCCGCTCCCCCTTCTGCGCTTTCCGAAATTCGTAGACACTTCCCCCAACATACTCCGCTCTTCCCCCAACCTTTCACAAACATCAGACATATTCTCATTTCATCTTGAATTTTTCCATGATATAACCCACCCATCATATAAAACAAGGATTTTGCGTTGAAGCTGACCTTCCCCTCCAACAACAGAAAGGGAAACCCCCGATGACATCAAGTGCGTATATGGCATTCGCTGTTTGCATGTTTGCAATAGCTGGCTTGCTCTTGCTTTTTTTCAGGAGCAGAGAAACGATTACTGAGAAAGATGAAATTCTCTCTCAACAACACGAGCTCCTCGTCCAAATGCAACAAGCCTTAAAGAAGTACGGTCCTATCATTGATTTAGAACAGGAGCAACAACACCTTACCCAACACAACGCATCAATCAAGACAAAGATCAAGCAAGAACAAGCAAGATGGAATAGAGAACATCACCAACTCTTGGAGAAGCAACGTCAGCTACAAGAAAGCGTTTCTCTCTTGGAGGAAGAGGAATACATCCAATCATTCGGCTTGTACAAACATCGTTATGATTTTGGTTCATCCAATCGCTACAAATTAAAACTTACGGAGGTGAGGGACGAACAAAAGAGGCTTATCAAAAACGGAACAGCTGCTCGTTGCAATACAGATTGGCACGTTGGTGAGAGCCGTAAAAAGGGGAAGAAGCTCACAAACGACTTTCTCAAATTGCTATTAAGGGCCTTTAATGGGGAGTGTGACGTAGCCATCTCCAAGGTGAAATACAACAATGTCGATAGCACGGAGAAAAGGATCGAAAAATCCTGGGAAGCCTTGAACAAGCTCGGACAGCACTACCATACTGAAATCACGAGAGAGTACGTACACCTCAAACTTCAAGAGTTGTTCTTGGTCCACGAATACCAAGAGAAGAAACAGGAGGAAAAAGAAGAGGCCAAAAGGATCAAGGAAGAAATGCGAGAGGAAGAGAAGCTCCTCAAGGCCCTCGAAAAAGAAGAGAAGCAAGCCCAAAAAGAAGAGGAACGATATATCAAGGCCCTCGAAAAGGCTAGAGCTGAGGCAAGAAAAGCAAGCCAAGACAAAATGAATGCGTACGATGCGAAGATAAGGCAACTCGAAGTTCTCTTGGCCGAAGCCGCGGAGAGAAAAGAGAGAGCTGTATCTCAAGCCCAGCTCACAAAGTCGGGCTTTGTCTACGTCATTTCGAATGTCGGATCTTTTGGTGAAAACGTCTTCAAGATCGGATTGACACGACGCCTCGAACCCAACGATCGAGTGAGAGAGCTGGGAGGCGCATCAGTACCATTCCCCTTTGATGTCCACGCATTCATCTACTCCCATGATGCTCCTGGACTTGAGAACAAAATACACAAAGCACTTCACAACTACAGGATCAACTGGGTGAACAACCGCAAAGAGTTCTTTCGAGTTCCTCTCAAAACAATTGAGCAGGTTGTGTACCAGCATCAAAATGACATCGCAAAGCGCTTTGAATTTGAATACTTCCCCCAGGCTGAGGAGTTCAGAAAGTCCGAATCCGCAAGGTTGGCCGAAGCACAAACCACGGTGCAGGGTGCCTTTTGAAACCAAGAATCTGAATTGTGAGCATAATCTCCCCGATCGGCAATCAGAGAAAATGAAATGGAGACACAACATTGGTATCACCGAAGCAAGCATCGCAGAAAAGAACAAATGACTTGTTCCTCACCCGTCTGCAATCCCCCACCTAGAACAGAACTCTAAACACATAAAAAGACAAATCGTCATACGCAATGAATATTTTGGAATATTTATTGCATGAAAACTAGGAGGGATAAAAAACTTGCTTGGACCTTGATAGACGAAACCAAGCATGCTATTTTCCTCAAATCCAACCAGAGAGAAGGAAAAACAAAGCGATGTTGTCACAAAAAAAAGAAGATATCAACCAAATACAAACCCTTTTGAACCAAAATTCCGATTTTGGCCCAATGCGTGCAAAAGCTTTGGCAGAAAAATGGGCACAGAACTCTCCAACGGACCCATACGCTAGGTTGGCTTTGGGCCTATGTTATGGGGTCGCGAAAAAATATGACAAGGCATTGAGTGAATTCAGAAAAGCCCGGAACTTTTCTCCCGACCTGTACTTGGCTTGGCTAAACGAATCAAAAACACTCATTTTCCAAGGGAGATATGATGAATCCCTTGAGATTATGAAACAAGGTTTGCAACTTGCACCAACATCCCTTGATGAAGCAAAAGGAAAAAGGACCATGGCCCTTGCTCTCGTAGAGGCTGGTTCCTTTGATGGGGCTGTGTCAGTTCTTCAAGATGTCATAGCTTTGGGTATGAAAGATGTAATGTTTGGCGCAGTATTGTTGGCTCAAGGCAAAATTTTGGACTCTTTGGAGGCACTCTCGGAATCACTGCATTCACCTGCTATACCTGATATTTTGGTAGGTGGTTCTCATAATGAAGTTTGTCCCACCAACCATATGCTTGATTTCATCTCCGAAAAGTTTCTTTCTCTTTTGAGAATGGGCTTCACACCAAAACAAATTCAACCACTACTGACAACTCCACCTACAAACTACAAGCCTGGGACTTTCGAGTATGTGAAGTGGTGGAAAAATGAAACAAGTGGGGAGAGTTGGGAAAAAGGGCTCCAAGAATCCTTGGAAAACCCCATAGAGGATCGCTATGGGATAACCCACGAAAAGATGGAGAAAGTTTGGCAAGATGCAATGATGCTTTTGGAAGAAAAGCATCATAATCCAAACGAATACGTGTCCAAGATTTCAGAAAGGATGATGGAAATGCTGGAGGAAAAACCAAACAACGAATTTCCTCGTTCGTTGATCGAAAAAGGAACCCCAAAAAATGACTAGCTGTCCTGATTGGTTTGATGATGCAGCAGAACGAAAAACCCCAGAATTCTCAAATAGAGTCTACTCTGCATTGGTTCATGCACGAACCAATTCCATGTCCTCAATTCCTGAAAATGCAGACATCATGAGTTGGCACAAACAGATTTTCATGGGAATTGCACCTCTTGAAATTTATGCAGGAAACTACAGACAAGATACACCGAAGGAACCCTGCTTGGCGGTCAACGTCTCCGTTGGCAACGTGCCAGGCGCTTCATACACAATCGTTCCGACAGTGATGGTGAACTTCTTCAACGACCTAGGCAGAGAAATGAAATCACTAGAACTCCAGTGGACAGAGATTTCAGCAGTTGAAAAGCTGAGAAGAGTTTCGAGCCTAGTGGCTGTCGCTGTAGGTGAATTCATACGCATCCATCCGTTTGTAAACGGAAATGGGCGAATGTCCAGAACCCTATGGAATGTCCTTCTTCACCGCATGGGTTTTCCTGCGGAAGTAAGTGTTATTAACAGGCCTGATCCTCCGTACAACAACCTGATGAAACAAGCAATGCAAGGGAACTACGCACCTTTGGTCGTGTACCTTTTCGACACTATCGCAACCACCCCCCCCAAAACCAACTTACCAAGTTAGCAAAGCCAGCCCCCCCGCACATAGGCCTTCCAACCCCTCACCCTTCCACGATACAAAGAAACCACAATGGTTTCTGGCAATACACTCTTTTCTCATTGCTAATGATGCATTCATTTCGTAAAACATCCGAGACAACAACTTCCAAAAAGAATATCAAAGTCGGTTCTTCCCCGAAAACAATTCCAGCAGAGGTAAGTTCGTCGACTTTCAGACATCCAGAACCGAATGAATGTGGGTTTATTTTTCAACACTTGGACATTGGGAGAGTATGTAGGTAGAACTTTTTTTCATTTATGTGGCTCAAAAAATACCAAATGGCTTATGTACTAATTGAAGGCCGTTGGTAAATGAAAATGCAGACATGCAAGAAGATCAACGAGAGATCGCTAAAAAACGAAAACACACTTCTACCCATTATGCAGGATGCTTTTATGAAAAAACAGGCACCTTGGGAACAAGATGATATTTGCGATTTCTACGACTCTCACAAAAGTCGGTTGGAATACTACGTCTGCAAAAAACTCACAGGCCTTGCTGGTCGTGAAGTTGCAATAAGCGGATTAAGTGTGGAAGACTTTCTGGGTGAAGCAGTCGTGAGAATCATCGAACAGCTTGATGCAGGTGCCTTTTATGACTGCCAGTACAAGCTAAGCACAATCTTTTCCAGAACAATCGACTATGTGATTTTCGGACACCTTGAGCGTGTTCCCACTCATCAGTACTTTGAGGAACACTCAGATGAAAATGGTGGAGTTTACGAACGTCCTGACATGGCTGAAGTGATAGCAGCTTTATGCCACGGATACCAACTAAAAAAAACGTTCGAGGACAAAGGCGATCCTTACTTGCTCAAAGTTCTCGAATTTACAAGTAAAAATGGTACAAAAAAACCACAAGTCGTTGCATCAGAGCTTGAGATACCAGTCGCAGTTGTCAAAAACTTGCTTAGAAGACTTGATAGGGCTGAGAAAAGCAGAAGAAGCCCGAACGAGGAAAAGTAAAGGACACCGCTGGAGCAATAATTCCAGCGCGATAAAAGGAGCAGGAGAATGGAAAAAAAGCCAGTCGATAAAGCTCTTCTTTGGTTTATAGAGGAACAAGGTGAGGACGAGTTGGAGTGTCGAATTTTTGCGATGTCTGAATCCGAAGCTGAAGAAGAACTGAAGCACTACAAACTTCGCAATCGACTGAATTCCAAAGAGAGACCCAACGGGCGAACAGACAGCTACACAGAGTTACTTCCTCCCCAGATTTCATCAGATCTTTTTGCGAATTGGGCTGAAAGTTCCAACGATCTCATCGAGAAAGCGCTATTGTTGGGAGTCGCTAGCATTTTGAGAATCATAGAGGATGTCCCTGAAAAGTTCAAAGACTCAAACTACATAGCTTATATACTTCGACGTTGCGTCATCGCAATAAAAACGTCATCGGGCGAGGGGCGACGTTACACGACAACGGAACACACCTTGGCAGACTTTTTGTCAGAAGTGCTGACAATTATTCAAGGAAACAGACAGCAATTCCATGTTGATGACAGTTTCATTGAGTTGTCATTCGAACTCGAGTTCAAAGTGCTCCAAAAAACAGAAACCGTTGCCGCAAAACTACCATCAGACAACTCATTACAAAAAACCTTGAATGGGCTGAAACAACGACTAGATGGTTTTCAATCAACAACATCTGCCATGATGGTGTAAGGAGGCCCCCAAAAAAAACAGCCGCATCATTACGACTACGGCCATTTGGTCAAACCCTTCGTCCAAATAGTCGTACGATATCCAGATAAAGAACGTGACCTTAAAAACAGTGGTATGTTGGAGAGGGTACACATTTTTTCTCTGGGTGTCAAGTCAAACAAGGTGAGGGAATGCAGAAAGGAGTGCTCTATCATGAGTCACAAATACCCTCCTGCGCCCGAAGGATATGAGTATATCTTCGTCACGCATTACAAGCATGCAAAGACAGGAAAAACACTCTACGCCAAACACTATGGGAAAAAGGTCTTTTGCCTTCTTGTCCCCATAGATAGGGCCTCGAAAGACTGATTTGACTTTTTGGCTTTACCTAGGGGCTTCGGCCCCTTGTTTTTAACAATCACGCTACAGGAGAAAAAGATGGCACAGTGTACATATTGTGGAAGCAGTCGCAGCATCGAACAAGATCACGTTCGAGCGCAAAGCAAAGGCGGTGTGACAACCGTTCCAGCTTGTCGAGTCTGCAATAGGATGAAAGGCGATAAATCGCTGAGTGAGTTTATACGATGGGTGAAAAGAAACGACCCCTACCGCGCACAACGTATGCGTGAACACAATAAAGGGAAGAGAGGAAAAATCGCACAAACCATCCGCAACAACCTCAACTGATTCTCTCACCTCATCACATCCCCAACTCCACCCTCGACAAAATCCCCTTTACCCAAAGTCACAAGGGGGATTTTGTCTTTTTACCTTCCTTCCCACACAAAACTCCCTTACCCCTTCGAACTCCACAGCTTGACCATCAGTTCGGTCAGATGCTGAAATTTTTTTTCCTCATGCTCAATATCTCGAAGAATACGAGACACCCACAACGTCCGCTCCTCCACACTCAAGTCCTCTACCCATCCCACCGGGTTCGAAGTCCTCGACGAAATCAAATACAAATGCTCCACCCTCGACAACACACAAGCCTTGTCCCACCACTTTTGCTCTTCCTCCTCTTGTGGTGATGGCTTGCCCCCACCCCGATATTCACTTCCATCCCGAGACCGAGCACGCTCCCAAGGCGACAGAACAGGCCCCTGAAGCAACACTCGACCAAGGAGACTTACTTCACCATGGGATGGAAGTTGGTAGGGTCCACATCAAGCTTCATGTCTGAACTGCAATGGTTGCACTCGTGGGTGTACATGAAGTCAAGATGAGGCAGCCTGGCAAACGCACCCCGGATCAACCCTCGATCAGCGGAATCCAAAGAGTCTACCAGTTCCATACCTTCCATCTGCATACTGCCCTCTTCGAGATCGGCAAGCTTGTGCCACACCCCATCGACCTCTCCCCAGCTCTCGACACGCACAAGGGCATCCCCAATTACGCGCATGTTGAAGTTCACGCGATTGTTGGGTGAGTAGTATTCTTCATGGCGGATGTGATCGCCCAACGTGACAGGACGAAAGAAATACTTGTTCCACACCTTCCCCATATAGGGGAGATTTTCCTGTGGGTTGGAGCCTGCCTCTCGCAAAAAGCCCGTGCGCAGCTGCACACCAAACTCTGACGACATGTCCTCCTCAGACCGCTTCACCTTCAGCGTGGAGAGATCGGCCTCAATCAGATCGTTTTTTCGACACTCAGAACAACGATGCTTCCCCATATCCAAAGTGTTTCCGTGCGTGTGCATGTGAGAAAGAAAGAACACAAAGTCCACATCTCTCATGGGGATAGCCAACACCGCCTTCGGGACCTTCCTGAACTTGGAAGCGCGAAACTCTTCATAGACTTCATGCTCACCGATCCTCTCGATCAACGAAGAGATCAATCGCCCCATCCACTGAAAGGGGTGATTCCCGCGATAGTTTTCGTTGGCGAGGATTGTCTCTGTCACGCTCGATGATTTGCGAAGCTCCAAACTCTTCTCTCTCTCCCCACCATCGACGGAGATCCCCAATAGCAACTCACTCTTGAATCCATAAATGTCTGACGCCATGTCCTTTTCCTCTTGGTGATGTTTGAAAAAAGGGATCGCTGCAGCAATCCCCAAGTGTAAGGAGAGACCTCCTCAACATGCAGGAACGACTTACAATGTGTAGGGTCGGGAAGTTGCCTGGATGAAGACGCCCCCAACAGGATATCTTGGAAAATCAGAACGTGTCAGGAGGCTGTGTCATGTAATCTGAGTCGGAAGAACAACGGGGATGATTACTGAGATCGGAGGAGGGACAGGTGCTAGATGCGAGCTTGTTGGTTGTAGGTGATCTTTGTAAAGTCAACTTTGCACTCGTATGTCTGCTCGGACTTGTTGCTTTCGTTGATGTTCATGTCAGACAAGGAGAACTTCCTCATCAAGAGCCCTTGGAACTTGATCTTCGTGACAACCTGGCCGAACCTGTACTGGATCAAGGTACCGTTGTACTTCTTGCCAGTCCCTACCATCTTCTCGAAGAAATCACCAAAGACCTGATCATCATTCGAACCATCTCGTGTCCGAGAGATCGTCAAGTCACCGTGCTTGAGCACCCCGTCAGAAAAGTAAAATGTACGGTTTGTCCCACCATCAACCATCTCCAACTCACCAGTTTCCTTTGAGATCCCAGAGACCTTTTCGATGTGTGGACTTGTGAGACCAGGCAGCTCCATCACCCAGCCGTTATTTGGAATTGCATCCTGCGGAAATTGTTCGGACATCTTGTATCTCCTGGTTTATGCACACTCCACAAAGGAAGAGAAGAACATAAAGGCACAAATGGATCAGGCGTCTACCACCTGGATACCATCGCGGGTTTGAATGAGGTTGACAGCAACCTCTTCGGCGATCTCAGCTGGACGATATGCGACATCACATACCATGCGACGCTGCTGGACGGTGCGTTGTGGGTTGTTGGATTCATCACACACAACAGCGACATTGTTGCCAAATCCACCAGACTTTTCAAAGGCATTCTGGTTGTCGAGTTGCTCCATAAAGTCGATGACAGAATCACGAAGCCGTCGACGTGTATCGGGGTTGTTCCCTTCTTGTTCGAGATCGCCAAGAGACTCCTGGAAGCTGACCTTGATGTGGTTGGTCAAAAGCCGAACGTGGATCGAGAGCCACTTGTTTTCGGTCGACATCGTGCGGCTGGTCTTGACATAGAATCCACTCTTGGACTCGAAGACGATGGAGTTGATGTGTGTGTCGTTGGCAAGCTCTTTCAACTGCGGTTGGCTGTAAATGGCATCATCCACAGACAGAACATCCAACAGGAACGTCGACTTACCCGCTGGCGCTGTATGTACGATGTCACCACGAGAACGAGGTTTCCGAATGTATGCAGCTCCAATCACGTGTCCGATCACGGGGACTTTGATTGCTCCACCAAAGCCATCGTTGACTTCACAGTACGAACGATATCCAGCAATGAAACTCTTTCCTTTTCGGAGGGATGCAAAGTCTGCTTTGATAGCTGCGATGGACGCACCTTGTGGCGTTTGAAACACACCAAGAACATCAGCACGACCAGCACAATACGATTCGAGTGAGCCTGCCCACATAGCGTCATCCAGATCGAAGTTGGTAATGACTTGCGTGTCCAAACCATTGAACGAGGCGAGACCACCCTCATAATCAGAATTGGTCGGTGAGGCCACTGCGTCTTTGCCAACTGTCCCACTGGAGAGCGCTGTCTCATTGGAGGACACATCAGGCACACCGGAATCACCTCCCTCAATGTTGACAACGACGTACTCCGATCCTTGCGTTGGGTTGTTGAGCACAGACACAACATTGCTCGCATCCAGACCTGTCCACCGCTCAACCTCGACAGCTGTTGTTGATCCGGGTTCTTTGTAACGAACAGAGAGATCGCGTTTGTTGCTGTCTGTGAGATTGGCAGAGAGAAAAAGGTACACGCTCCCGTTCGCCCAAGCACCAGGATCCTGTCTCCCGAGAAAACCAGCGGTGAATGTCCAGACATCAGTGGAGCTGCGTTGCAGTGTGACAAACGCTGGTGTTGGTGCTGCGGAACCTGTGTTTGTTCCGTTTGTCGTCCCGACAACGTGCCCCAACTTGCTGACAGCAGCACCAGACTTGATGTCAACTTCGCCACTCACCCCTGTTTGTGTCCCTGTGAATCGGACTTTTCCACCATCGCTTAAGACATTGAGAGCGGTTGTAGCTGCTTCCACGATGGCCTTGACTTCAGCGACAGTCACCTTCTTGATGTTTGTGACATTCCCTGTCCCCAGAGACGTACCGGCAGTGAGACCAAGTCCCGCAAGTGCTGTCCCTCCAGCAAGGATCTCGATACTCGAAGACGTCCCAAAGACATCAGAAAGGATTTGAACTTCGCCACCGGAAGCCTTCGCCGAAAAACCTTCTCCAGCTGCGTTGATCTCAACAAGCACGTCGTTGATGGCCTGTGCAGCCGCTGTAAATATGACATCGATCTGTTTGCCTTCAACCCGAAAGGACAAAGTCTCTCCACCAGCAAACGATGTGGGAAATGTACCACCGTTCCCAACAACGCTCGCCTTCGTCGCGAGAAAGGTCGCAGTCTCATCCCCACCATTATCGGTATCGATCACGATGTCATCATTGGGTGCCAGGGCAAAAGGCTCGACAACAGATCCCAAAATGGTCGCGGCGATTGCGGCGTTCATCGCAGATGTAGTGATCCTGGTACCGTACAGAACAGCACCATACTGTCCAGCATTCTTGAACAGTCCTCGCATACAGTAGCCAGCTTTGTACTTTTTGCTCAGACCTCCCCAGACCTGGCGACAACGCCCCAGAGATGTTGCACGGACAGCAACATTCAATGGACCTCTGGGGCTCTCGAAGACAGCTCCAACTTGCCCAATGGGAGGTGCGCCCACAAGGGGTGTGTCAACAACATCTCTTTCCTGGACATTCAGTCCGATGGCCGTTGCTTGTGTCATGCCTCTATCCTTTCAGAAGAAAAAGAAAAACGTGATGGCCAGGAAGACAGTTCCTGCGCGCACTGACGTCTCGTAAGACCCTCCCCTCTCTTACTCATTCATCTATTTTTGGTTGCGGTATAACATCAAAGGAGTGGTTCTTCTGGTCCCTTGGCCTCTACATTGATCTCGAATGTTACGACAACTGGAGTTTGCTTTCGAGGATTGATGCCTGTACCGTCGTAATTTCCGCCGTTGTAGTTGTCCCCTTCAAATGCTTCGACATCCCAAGCGATAGGCACCCGACGCAACGTGAAGGGATACGTCGTCGCAAACTCACCACGCTCGATGAGCGGATCATCCACAGGCTCTCCACGTGTCACCTCGAATGTTCGCGTCGAGATCTGCAACCCTCTCTCGCTTGGGGATTGTTCGACCCTGAAGAGTCCTTCAACAAACATCTTCAGAGCACTGTGATTGTCAAAGCGCTTGGTCAACGTCGCGATCTGGAAAGGAAAGTCGTAGTGACTAGCTGGTCGCCTGACCTGCTGCTCCTTTCCCGCATCTCGTCCAATCACCTCATACACAGGAAATGTCGCCAGCAACTCACTCGCAGTTCCGCCAATGACCCTCAACGTCGAAGAGCTTCCAACCTCATCATGAATAACACGCACAACACCTCCACTCACAACAGACGCGCTCACGCCAGCTGTCGCGTCAATGACAGCTGCAACTTCGGCAGGTGTTGGGTTGATGATATCCGCAAAGTCCGAGGTTTGAAAATGAACTGTCAGGCTCTCTTCATTGTATACTCCACCAACAGAAAATCCACGTTTGAGAATCAATGTTTGTCCATCTGACAGGTGAGGTGAGATGGCTCCAAACCCATCGAGATACGGCGCCTCGGCAGTCACATCGACTAGGCACTTTACGGATTCTTGAACGCGCCAACCGGACGACTCCTGAGGACGTCTCGTTGTCAGGATAACACCTGGAAATCTCTTTTTGTTTGGTGGATTTCGAAGCTCTGGTTGTGTGTTGAAAAAGGTATACTGCGCCTTCAACCCTCCATCGTTTGTGAAGATGGTCTGTGATTTGATGGAGTCGATCAAGTGGTTCCACACCTCAAAAAAACTCTTTGGAAATGAAAAGCTCATCTACTTGCCCTCAAAATATTCACGAGCTTCCTTCTCAAATTCTTCTTTGATCAGCTTGATAAGTTCTTCTTTGACAGCCTCCGCTGTTTTTCGCAGAATGGGACGGGGTGGGATATTCCGTGAAGGAGAGCCAAACTCAATCACTTTGAGTAGATCTTCCAAGAGAATCCCTGTACTTGTATGCCTCTGTCCCTTCGGAGGTGCAACGACATGCGCCCCACTCTCCTCCAGCCTTTGTACTTGCAGCGATCCGATGAGTTCGCGTGTCGCCAAGAGAATCCTTCGATCCAACCCCTCCCTCTTTTTATGCGCAAGATAGGCCGCTGACAACGGTGCCAAGCCAAGTTTTTTGTTCCTCCAATTTCGCTTGAGCTCTTTGAGAAAGCGCTTGGCCACCTTCTCTTGTATCTTCTTGCCACGGCTCTTGAGAAAGGCTGGCATCTTTTTGGCCACATGCTCCAAAAGATTCAGATTGCCTTCCTGGATGATCTCAATTCCCATCTTCTTTATCCGTAATGACCGGGGTTATCTTCCTGGGGTTTTCTCAAAGAGCACCAACAGCATGTGATGATGCTTGAGGTGTTGGTCTTTGGGAGCCCTTGAACAGCCTCTATGCGATACTCTTCCCCCGTCTCAAGTCTGAAGAACCCATTATCGCGATTGATGGTGATGCCCTGTTCGATAAGGGCCTGTGTCGGGAGATTGACACGCACATCATATTCCCCTTCGAACTCATCGCCGACCTTTGGGATACGCTTGGCTTTGTGTGGCTTTTGCCTGATGAAAAAAGGAATACGCCACATCTGCGTCTTGGGGTGCTCCGAATCGTTTGTCTCTTCAACAAAACCAAAGTTTGCGTTGATCGTCGAGCCTCCGAATGTGGGTCCATCGAGAATCACCTCGTGATACTCGATCTCCTGTTCGAAGTCTTCAAACTCATCGAGCATGTCTTCGCGACATTCCAAGAGATCTTGTTGTTTCATGAGCCTTCAAACTCCTTTATAAACTCGCCACATAAGATCGCCCAACGACACCATGTGCGGCTTCGAGTCGGGCTTGGGCTTCAGCTCGCAACTCCTTTTCGTTAAAGCGGATCTCTGGAATTCCCTCTGTGTCTACAATCGTTTTGCCCCGCAATTCTTTGGTCAGGATCTCGTTGATCGCCAAGTACATAGCGTAATCAATCACAGCACGTCTGTACGTCCCAACACCAATGACATCATTCTCTTCGGGGATACCGTAGTAACGAAGAACAAAAGGACCAGCTTGTAAAGCACGCTCAACAACCACCTGGCCTCGACTCCTCACAAACGGAAGATGACCACTGTACAACCCAAGCACGTAAAGATATCGTCTGTGAACCTTCCAAGAACCACAGAAGACACCAAGTCCTTGGCTATGATCCATCCGGGCTTCTTCAAAGACCTCATCGCCCTGCTCAATCGAGGTGACCTTTCGGATCTTTGAAGTACTCTCGCTCCCCAAATACAAACGTCCATTGGCCGGAATCATAAGTGTTGAGTCCTCCAACTCAATGGGGTCGGCTCTTCCCAGCCACCACAACGCGCTGTCGATCAACTCTCCAAGCCTAGCTGTGTTCCCGTCAGGATCTTTGGGATCAGCTGGATTGGGAAAGTAACGTCGCACCTTCTTGGGTGTGAGTGACTCGCGAAGTTGAGAGAGAAGAGAGCGATCCTGGGGCATGGTTGAAGGCATCTCGCTATGTTGGGATGGATTGAAGACAGTGTTGAATTACAAATTGAATTGCTGTTTGAGCCACGTGTAGGTCGCTTTGTAGCCTTCGCTCATCAGCTTGTCGACGATCGCAACGTCATACAGTTCGGAGAACTCCTGAAGAGCCTTAGCGCCAGCGTTGTACGGCGGGAACTTATCCCCTTCTTTCAGTTCCAAAGAGGAAACAGGTTGTTCGTTTTCTTCGATTTCCTTTTGCTCATCGAGCGCTGTAACAGACTCCTCCTCGGTCGGAGTTTGTGAAGACTCCTCCTCGCTTTCGCTGGATTTGGTGGAAGAAGAGACAGGCTCGACTGTGCTCTTTGGCTCATCGCTCTTTGGTGGAGAATCAGAAGAAACCACAACATCTTCTTTGACATGTGAATCTGTGGGTGTGGAAGCTGAAGAGGACGCAGGTTCACCAACACTCATCCCCTCGTCTTCCTTCGACTCACGAGATGTCTTTGTCTCCAAAGCGTCCTTCGAATTCTCTGCCGAATTGAGCTCAGTCACAACAGGTTCTTTCTTTCTGTCATCAAGAGGCTCAGCAGTCTTGTTGTGATGGTCTGTGGAGATGTTGGTGGCTGGGGTTGGGGGCTTTGGCTTTGGTTGGTTTTCTTTATCGAGGAGCTCCAACAACTGCTCTGTGGAGAGTTCTTCTCCTTGGCTGTTAAAGCAGCGCGCCCGATCGTGAAGCTGCAGGGTGCCCATCGCTTCGTGGATAGATGTGGTAGCCTTCAACAAGGCTGGTGGATTCATCGTCAAGCCTCGGATAATCGCGGGGCGGTCTCCTGTCAATCGGACTTCAAATTTCATGATGTATCTCCAAGGAAAAGTGCCAACAAACTAAGAAGCTCAGCAGTTCCCCACAGACAATGTGAAGAACAACAGAGCCCCTCAACGGGGCTCATCTGGTTACGAACGGAAGAAGGTGACCAAGGAGAACTTTTCAACGAGAGGTGTTGCAATGGCGTCTTCTTGGTAAGCGTAGTACTCTTCGCCGCCAATCAGTTGCCCAGAACTGTTTCGAGATTCGACAGGTCCGCGAAGGTTCATCGGCTCGTAATTCTGGAATGCCACACCATCACGGTGCCCAACAACAGAGAAGTCATCAGGGAAGATCTTGGAGCCCCAGTGTGCAAGACCAGCGGTGTACCCATAATTGCCTTCCATCACGTTGGCGTCGGCAGTGTAACCATTGCGTCGACCGTCAGTTTGGTAAGCACGAGCTTGCTTCATGAGCTCGGACATTGTGACGGAAGCGAGCAACGTTGTCGCATCGTAGAATCCCACGTCACTGATGCGTCCACTTGAGAGCGCTGCACGTTGGTCTGAGATGTTGAACAGCAAGGCGTTCATGTGTTGCTCTTGTTCTCTGCCCGATGGAAGAGACAGATCGAAGCGCTTCTCCTTGTCAGCTTTGAAACCGATGACTTCAATCGCGTCGTTCGCAACAGTCGGGGGAGCGAGGGGGACACCTGAGATATCAACAAAGGTGATCTTCGAAGTGCTGTGTTCGAGGACGTAGAAATAAGCATTCCCAGGACCACCACCTGTTTTGGATGTCCCATACTCAGGGACATTTGTCCGGTCAGATGAGCTTGTTCCCAACTTCACGGAAAGAGGCGAACGAGAATCGTTGGGAACGATCGTGCTTGTGTTTGCGTCTGTCGTTCCGATGATTCTGTATGTGGACGTTGCACCGAGGGTGTTGATTGTCTTTGTGAATTGACTGGCGCCGTGCATTGCCGCTGCACGAATCCACTCGTAGAAGATATCCATGAGGATGGAGCGTTGGATCTCTTGCGTGAGATTCTTAAGCGCCATCGCTGTTCCTGTGATATCGGTGCGACGCTTCGATCGTGTAATGAATTCGAGGGAGAGAGTGGCGCTGAGTTTGCGAGCTTCTGCGTCGACGGGGAAGAACTCCGTTACGAGCTTACCCCCTTCCATCGCATTGAGTTCTTTGACCTTCAGACTGTTACGCTGAAGAACACTGGGACGGAAGGTCGAGGCGCCATCTTCACGACGATATCGCGTGATGGGGATACTTGAACGATCGTTGTCCATCACACCAAAATCGGTGATTTCACGGATGATGTCTGCAGCGTACACCTCAAAGAGAACGATACGACCGATCGTTGCAGGTGTATTGAAGTCAGCTTCCGTCGTCGCATCGAGGAGATCTTTACCTTTCCCAAGCCGTTCCTTCATGTCGAGCAGGTATTTTCTCTCTTGGGAGAGCTGTCCGGCGTTGAGTTCGTCGTAACGATCCAACACCTTTTGGAGCTTGGGAGGCACGCTCTTCTTTTCTTTGTGAGCCAAAGAGAATTGGCCGGTGGCTTCCAGTGAGTCTGTGAGGAGCTTGGCTCCTTCGAGATGAGAACCACCAAAGGCATGGTTGTCTCCGAGGACTTGGACAGACATGTTGCTGACTCCTTTTCCATTGTGGCCCATGCCCGCGAGTCGCTCGGAGGCCTGGCCTGCTTTGACCAGTTGGATTGAATCTTTGATCCCATCCTCGATCTGCTCTTTGGTCGAGCCTGGATGGATCATCTTTTCGACAAGACCGAGAACAGCCTCACTTGTTTTGTCTTCAAGCTTTTGCCGCGCCACAGCCTCTTTGGCATACTGCTTCAAGTCGATGAGCGCGTTGTACTCAGACTGTTTTTGGATCAAGGCCTTCACGTCATCGCGAAGGCTTGAGCTCGCAGACAACGAATCATTGACGGTGCTCTCTTGACCACTCGGTTCCACAGGGGGGACGTAAGAGACGCTCTTGTCGTTGAGCTTGCTCTGTTGTGTCGAAGCGTCAGTTCGTTTGTCATTGGCGTTTTCATTCGAACCATCAGGTGCTTTCATGTGCGCCATGACGTAGGCTTCGGAGATCTCAGAGAAGCACTCTTTCATTTGCTGGAGAAGTTCTTGGAGCTTCGCGTTCTTTTCTGCAGTGGAGAGATTGCCATCGTTGTTAATGACACGGACCTCACGACGGGCAACATCCGCAGCTGTGTAGATACGGGTGTAGAGAGTTTCAGTGGATTCGATGTTTGTGTAGAGCGACTTGAAATCATCGTTCAAGTTGTCCAAGCGCCCTTTGAATCCAGTCGCTGTCTCTTGAACCTTGTCGATCAGCTCAACGATGGTCTCTTCGAGCTTGATATTTTCCTGGGCGAGCTGCGCCCCCAACTCTTGTGCAGACAACGCTTTTGCATCGTTGAGTTGCTGGGGGGTGGTTTTGGGTGGGGTGTGATTGTTGGCCTGGTTTTCGGTTCTCTGTTTTCCCATGAGATCAAGCTCCTGTGTTTTGTCATGGATGCCCAGGTCTGAAGAGTCCGAAACAGAAGACCTCAAGGCATGGATACACTTGTCAGATAGAGGTTGAAGTTGCGTGACACGACCCGCATTCGCCGCATCGAGGTGAACAAAGTCCCAACCAAGAATGTCCCAGATGTTCGTGACCAAAAGAACAATACGTTCTTCACCACTTTCATCCTTCATCTTGGAAATCTCTTGCTCACCAACAGCCCGTTGAGACAGACCGAACAAAACCCCGGCATCGATCAACTCGACAAATTTCCGTCCTTCTGGGACATCGATCACGTCGATGCGATCGAGAATGGTTTCCTTGGTTGATGAGTCGTAGTGGTACTTGCACGCAATTCCCGCAGTCAAAGCCACACGCCCAAGCGAACCTTCGTTCATTCCACAGTTCACACCGGGCGCTGGATGGTCGATGTACATGAGCATCTGTCGTCCATCTTCGATCGCCTTCTGGATGGCTCGCTCTTGCACCTCAGCAGGGATAACGCGGCCACTGTGATAACGAGTATCCGCGACTGCACCAACAGCTCTATACGAACGCAATACTTTTGGGTTGCTGCCTGGAGCAATGTTGTCGAGGAGCTCTTGCTGGACGCCTTTGGTTGGCAACGCAATGGGTTCGAGCTTCAGGGGGACGACATTATCGATGAGAAGGACGTGACCATCGGGCAAAATCTGTTTTTTATCCATGCCTAACTCTCCACTTTTTTGCCCGGTGTATCCGTAGCGTTGGATGTAGTCTTCGAAGATGTTGGGTTGTCTCGTTTTGGTTTTTGTTTGGCGAGCTCATCGAGATACCTTTCGACATCCACCTCTTCATCGCGAAGGATCGCGACAAGCAAAGATGCCGTCATTTGAGCGCCAGGGAGATCGAAGAAAGGATGCGGGTGAGGAGGAAGACCAGACGCCTTACGAAGCTCGTTCATCGAAACGGCTCCTGCCTTCACTGCGTGTTCGTTGACTTTGGGTATCCGCAGCTGCTCGAACTTCCCCCCCTCGATTCTGTAAGGCACATCCTCGGGCAAGATCCCATGTAGCAAGAGTTCGAAATCGATCAACTTGCGGAGAGCTGCAAAAAGCCTGGATTGGATTTTGTTGAGAAGCTGGTAGTAATTGTCGATGGCCACGGTGATCATATCGCGAATCACCGCGTGTGCTTTGAATCCCAAAATCTCCTTTGGCACACCAACAGCCAAAAAGAAGAGTTCCAACATGAAGTCAGCAGGATCGATATTCGCAGAGGCCTTTCCATCCGCAAGGATCCGCTCGATACTGACCTTGCCTTTCGTAAAAAATTGACGAACAAGGTTCTCAGGACTGGCGGCCAATCCGACTTCATTGATCTCCTTGAACTTCTCAATCTCCTCCCACTTGTCAGCTTCTTCGAGATTGAAGTGTTCGATGGAACCAGACTCACGCACCCACTTTTGCATGAGGCCCTTGGTCATCAAATTGATAAAACCAAGGAGCTGCCGAGACGATTGGAGATGAGGAATCCCTCGATCGTGATAGTAGGAATCTTCCAGATTGACGTCCACGATTTGCCACAGCGCAAACGTCGCGAGCTCAGCATGGGTACAGGGATCGATTTGGGTATACGCTCTTGTTGGGTCTTGAACATTTCCAGATGAGTCTACTTGGGGAAAGATGGTGTTGTGTGGTCTGTACTCAATACGATCGACGGAATCGCGCTTTGACGACATGATGACTTCGAAGGAGAGTCCACCCTCATTGAGCATGTGTTTGATAAAGGCTTCTTTTTTGTCGTTCCACAACGTCCGCCGAAGCAAGTCGTTGATGACCTTTGAGGCCTCTTCGCTTTGGGGCTTTGTCTCATCAAACGTAACGGTCGTTGCGATCTCTCCGATGGTTCGCGTCAACTTCCTGGAGACAGCAGAGAAGATGGGATTTTGTTCGGAGAGTCGACGACATTGGGAGACGGCTTTTTGGTAATCGTGAGAGATGCCAAAGAGTTCGAAGACATGATTGAGTTCTGGACGTCGGCTCCCCAGCCGAGTGAGGTATTCATCAGAGCCAGGAACAACGAGGTCTTCGGGGACATCAACATTCCCACGAAGCCTCTGTAACCACGAAGTGATACGAGCAATGAGTCCCTTGCGCTGCTGTTTGTTTGTGGCTGTGACGACCTGTAAATTTGGCACCAGGCAGGGCTCCCAAGGGTTATCCTTGGGGTTTACAAATCTCCCAAGGAAAGATTGAAGACACGACTCGACAACGTCGGGAGAACGAATTCGACATCCAGAGCCATCCTGACGAGACCTTCCAAAGCCAAAATCCCATACTCTTTTGGAACATATGGATAAGCGACAAGTTGGCTGGCGAGCCAGCGGAGTCGTGGTTTGTTCTCGAAGTCAGACGGGAAAAGAACCTTTCCTTCCTTGGCAAAAGCTTGCAGCGAAGAGAGTCGGACATGAGCAGACAAAGAAACATCGGCTTTGGTCAGGTCGATGGATGGGGCTTCTTCTGCAAATGTCCTTTTGAGGTGGTCCAAGAACGGCAAGTCCGGAGCAAAGAACTCAATGGATTGCCCTCTTCTTGTTTGGAAGAAGGGTTTGTCCCGATACGCCTCCTCCATACCAAGCAATGTTTGGGCGAGTTGCCTTGGTGTTTGCTTGAGCCTTTTCAGCTCGATCACCTTGCAGGAGTTGTCCTTCATCGAGACAGCTCCCAAGGCTATGATGACAGTGTCGGGATCCTGGCTGTCGTTGTAACGACAGTAGACATAAGCCAACAACGCGTGTCCGTTATTCGGCAGCTGTCGTTTGCGAAGCTCCGCAGACGGATAGCTGCTCGTGATAGGTTCTGTGTAGAAGAAGTCAAAATTCGATGGGTAGTGGTCCAAGTCAGAGAGTTGTAGGGCCTCACCTTGATTATCTTGGACGTACTTTTGGCAGAGGAAGATCGCATTGACGACAGCGTCCCACACGTCTTTGCTGTTGTGAACCCCTTCGGATGAGAGGTGATCGATGCGTTTGTCATTGACGACTTGGAGTTCTTCAGCTTCACCAAGGAACACTCGATCACATTCACCATAGATGAGACGACCTGCATGAATAAGCTCGTGGATCGTGTTGCAGCCTTGGAGGGAGTCTGCGTATTTGACCACCTCACAGATGAAGCCCTCATCTTCGAGGAGGTTGAAAGTGTCGTTTGATTGGTGTTGGTCAAACCCGATGGCTGCGATCCTGAACCCACGATTGCGCAGCTCACGAGCCAATTCACGGAAAGGTCGATAGTCGACACGAGCACCAGGTGGGATTTGGATTTGGAATGAGAAGTCGAGCACGTATCTTCGCGTCGACTGGTCAAAGTGGACAAGTGCGATCCCCGTTCGATCGCGCGAAGTCGAAAAGTCAGCGGCCAAAGTGTACGAGGCGAGGAGATCGGGTTGTAACCAGCTGGCGACATTGATGGACTCTCCAGTCTGCACAACACCAGAGCCATCGTTGATTGGACATTTGCGGTTGGGCTCTGCGTTCTTTTTGAGGATCGTCGCTTCCTGGAAAAAAGGGCGCTTACCACCACCTGGAAGTGATGCAAAGTCTCGACGAGCTCTTGCTCTTGTTTTGGGGTTTGCAAGATCGTCGATGAAGTCTCCGAGAGTGCGGGTGGGGTTACGCATCTTCCAAGTCGGCGCTTTGATTGCAAGACGATTCTTGTAGCGGTAGCGCTCGACCTCGAGGGATTTATATGTCTCCCAATCTGCGAGCGTGAGTTCGCCGCTTTCGATAAGGAGTTGTGCGTATTCTTCGAGTTGTTGGGACATGTAAAACTTTGATAAAGGAAATAAAAAAATTCAGTTTTTAGCTTTGATAATTGATGAAGCAGAATCAAACATTTTCTTCAACCGATCTTTTGCTCTCATGCTTTTCTGTAATCCGGGAGGCAGCCATTCCGGAAGAACAGGCGTCTTTGCAATAACCCTACTGATAGCAATCTTTTTTGTTTCATATTGTTTTCGTAAATCCTGAGCAAAGTCCTTTGCTCTCAGTTGATCGCTACCGATGTACATCATGATCATCACAATCATTACAAATGCATGTTCTTGTAACTCAAGGAATGTTTTTAACAATTGAGCACGATCGCCCACCTCTTTTCTAGTATCTGATGTAATCGAAATTACAACTTCTACAAGAGTTTCTATTTCCAAATTACTCATAATCTCTCCTTTATTGATCTTCAATCAGATCAATATAATCCTGTTATATTGATTGTCAAAAAAAAAAAAAAAAAAAATTATATACCCAATATCATTTCTCTTTTTCCAACCACCATACACACCTGACGATCCCCCAGCTCATCCCATAGTGACACCATATCCACTTGCACTTGATGTTGTTCCAATACAGCACGCTTCACTTCTTCTTTTGTGCAGGGGTCTTTTGAAGACACCTCCAAGATTACTGAACCATCTGAATTCTCTGAGATAATGTCTATTTCCACAGGTATTCTCCTTGCGTAAATGTCGCCTTGCCTTTTTGCTTCTTCAATACGTTGGTGTAGCCATGTCGAGCCGAGTGTCACGGAAGAAACGCTTATCAATTTGTAATGATTCGGAGCTCGAGTTTTCATGGAGCCCGACAACATCCCATAGAGTTCTTCGGCGCCTGAACGTGTACTGGTTTGGACCATGTAGTTGGTCTCGTCCATGACGGCCCAGATCGTCGCGTATCCAAGGAATGCTTTAGATCCGGAGTGTCCGCAGAACAAAGAGATATTTCCGGGAAGTCGTATTTCTTCGGTGAGTACAACGGGTTTCAGGGATTGGAAGTATGGACTCGATTCAATTTTGTCCTGTATCCCTTTGAAGATAACACGCTTTGCCTGTTTCTCATTGATCGACACATTGATCGACGAGATGATCGAGTGTTTGCCGAGTCCAAAGAATCGATGAGGGTCTTTCATGCGAGACAGAAAATACCCGCCATACAACTGGGACAGAATACAAATCTCGGATTTCCCCGAACCTTTACCGACTTCAATATCCACTTCTCTGATTTCAGGATCCCAGATATCCCAAAGTACATTGCGCACTTCTTTGTCCAAGTTGACGGGATCGCCCGAGAGGTATGGATCGTCTATGAATTCGAGAACATTTGCGGGAAGTTTGTTGTCCTTGAAGAGGGTCGGATCGTAGAGGTTGCCAGGCGTTCGGATGAGATGCCCGAGTTCTTCTTCAAAAGCATCTTGCAAAAGGGCTTCAAGTGCGCCTTCATGTGAGAAAGAAAAGACCATCTCCTCACCTCGCTACAACGGCTCGGATTGTTTTGCTTTCCTTCCGTTCAACATCGGAATCATCGTCTTCTCATTGCCTGACAGTGCGGCAAGTTCTTTGACCCGTTGGAGGATTGCAAGACGTAGGGATTCCTTCTCTGGAAGAAATTCTTCGAGTGCTGTTCCCATTGCACCCACAAATGCCTTCATGCGTTGTTGTATGAAGCGTCTGGCGTCATCTCCAATTTGAACGTTCAGTGTCTCGCCGCTTTCGACCTTCTTTCGTTTGTCCGCAATGTCAAAGAACATAGACAGCATCTTCATCAACTTGATACCATCCACTCCCTTCTTACCAAGCTTTTCGGGGTCAAGTTCTTGCGCGATCAAGGCACGTGCAAGTTGGTACTCTTGTGCAAGATCACGATCGTCCCTTTCGATCATGTTTTCGAGCGCACTGTCCGCAATATTCTGTGCAGCAACTGTAAAGATATTGTATGTTCTTCCCCTCATATGGACACGACAAGAGTCTTCCCCTTCCATGCATTGGTTTTTACAGCGAAGACGTGGGGTGCCACATTGGTCACAAGTTGTTGCCAGTTTCTGATACCGAGTTCCGCACTCCGGACAAAGACTCTTCCAATGAGTGCATTGATTTTCCTTTGTGGGTGGATAATCGTCGATCAGGTCTTTGGGGATCTTCACAGGTATTGTCCTCACCTACCAAAACAAGAGTTGGAGCACTGCACAAACATATGCTGGACGTTCAGGTTTTTTGGCACCTGAAAGCAACAAGTTCCCCCCAAGACGTTGGGATTATTTCAAATCCCAAAATCGGAAGGATATTGATTTTGTCAAATGTGATCATAGATTGCCCATGAACATGCATGTTTTCGTAGGGGGTGTAGTCTTTCATTCGACATTGCGGCACGGGACGATAAGGACCACCACCAATGACAAGAACCCTCCGACCATCAATGGAACTTTGTCCGTTTCGTGATGTTTCCTCGAAAGGAAGAATCAACAGCTCACTCTCGGTTTCCTTAAGAACAACAGCAATACTGGCAGGAAAATCAGGCAGAGAATTGTTTACTCTCAAGGCTGTTCCATCGAGATCTTGCGGAGAGCAAGACCAAAAGTATGCAAGACGTTCAAAAGGAATTTGCGAGCTTTGCAACTTTCTCAAAAACTCCTGACGCTTAATGTTCTCATCCTGCTGCTTTGTCAGTGTGATGAGACCCAGTTCAAACTTCATCAAAGTCGATTTGAATTGCAAGCCCTCCGTGATCCACTCTCTTAAGAGGACTTGGTAGGGAATCTGATAATAGTTCGCGATCACGTGCATCTCCTCTAACTGTTCTTCTGGAAAACGAAGTGAAGTTGTTTTCATAGCCATCATATTCCTCCTCGGTTGTCTTGCTGCTTGTCGATTAAATTAATCGATTAATTTAATCGACAAGATAGCCAAGGAAGATCAAATGTCAAGAAGATCACGAAAATAAAAACGGAATTCGTTGTTTTTCCAACATAAAATCAACACCAAGATCATTTCCACAATGATCACAGACAGCTTCCAGGAGCATTTCTTCTTGGAGGGAAAGATGTTGTTGTCCACACACTCCACATACAACATCAATGCCTGCACCATGTACAACAAACGAAGAGACAGGGGCATCCATCATCGAACGCATGGATTCCTTTGTGTCCCACACAATTCTGTAGGCCACGAACTCTTTCTTCAACCTTTTCTGAACGATCTTGTGCGCTTTATCGGGGAAAATTCCTTCTTGTGGAATGGGCATATCCAGCGCATCAAACGTGCTTACAAGAGCACTCATCCCTTCAGAAGTGAGGTGAAGACCTTCCAAGTTCTTGAGCCCAACCCGCCGTACATCATTGCTGTTTGCGATGCCATATTTGGCCAACACGTTGTGGTCTCCAAACGAAAGCCCCTTGACATCGCCAAGGTGGAACAAACGCTTTGTTGGGGCCTGTATCCTCTTTGTCGTCTCTGTCGGGGCAACCAAATATTCGCCCTTCGCAAGATCCGCGAGAGGCACATCTGAGGTAAAGCCGGCTGTCGTCACAACGATCCGGGTTTGCTTGGGTCTTGTGTGGCTCATCGCTTTTTCCTCCTACGATTGACACGGCGAGAACGTCGAGCCATCCGCTTTCGATTCAGCTTTCTCTTATAACCAGAAGAAGACCTGGCCAGTCTCCTTTCTTCTCGCTGCAGCTGTCTTCGCTTGGCTTCATCCTGGAGCTGGCGATCCTTTGTGTTTGCATCTTCCATCGCTGCAGCTGCAAGTCTTGCATCTTCATCTTTACACAATGCCATAGGACTCTCCTCTCAAAGCTGAAACGCAATTGAAGTCGCTTGTTCAAGGATGGACTCCGTTGAGGGGACAGTGTCCTTCGATCCAGGTCGAAGCCACCAACCCTTCAGCCAATGCAGGAGCTTCCATGTGAAAGGATCGCTTTCCTTCAAGAGTTCATCAACGCTCGCATCAAGTTTGAGGACACTGGGCTCTGCAATGACAGTCGCCGTCTGACGCAGGGCTTGTGCTTGAAGCTTCGCAACCTGCTCAAAGTATCCCCAAGCAAAGACACGGCTTGTGGTGGAGGGAGTCAAAGTACCCAACGCAAGCTTTGCAAGTCTGTTGGCTCGCTGGATGAGGAACGAATCAAAGCGGTTGTGATCGTGGATAAAAATACAGTCGAACTTATCTCGGGTCGATTCGAGGAATTCGAGAGGATCAGTACAGAGGATGTTGTGTTCAGGAAGATAAGCTCTGGTCAGCTGTACGAGATCTTCATCATCGTCCACTGTCATCACGGACAAAACAGCCTCATTACTTTGGGCAAATTGTTGGAATGCTCCAATGCCACAACCTATACACAGAACGCGCCCCCAACAATGCCGCGCTGTATGGTGTGTCATGACCAACTCTTGCAGATCATTTGAGCGCACAAGGATGGGCTGTGCTGTGCATCCCTCTTCGCGAAGGAACTGGCTCTTCTTTTGGTCAAACCGAAGGCCTTTGGGGACACGAAAGATCGACGTGATCCTTCTCTGATTCGGATACTCCTGCTCAAAGAATTGAAGCGAATCAGGAAAGGATTCCAGGACGAGAATGGAATCGACATGCTTTTGACTTCTCGTCTTGGTGAGTGAAGGGGTTTTGAGCCCGACGAGAGCAGACTCGTCGAAGGATGGATTTCCTGGGTTGGAGATAATGGGGTGGCGCATCATGGATGTAACCTGGTCAATGTCGTGTTCGGTGTTGGAGCCAGCAATTCAGAAGGCTTCTTCGATACCAAGACATACGCAGAAAGGCTCCTTAAAGTTGCCTCACGACAGCTCCCATTCAGGAGTAATCCCCCCAGTCTCTCGGAGTATGCCATTCAGGAATCCAGGACACAAACTCTCCAGGATCAAAGCTCTCCTCGCTCAGCTCGATCTTGGAGACACGTTGGGGGTTGATGGAAAGGGGATGTCCCTTCTTCTCTGGTGTAGGAAAACTCCAGAAGTGGTAAAGGTTTTTCTTGCCCTTGGCGTTTCTCTTTGGACCAAAATCAAGAGGAGCACAAAGCCGCGTCACCTCTTCGCCATTCTTCTTCGTGAATGTGACTTCGACCTTCCTTTTGTGGTGAAGAGCTTCAAGGAATACTTCTTTGTTTGTCTGCATCGTCTCTCTTCCCTTTCAGTCAATTATGCCAAGCCAGACCAACCCCTTCACCTGGTATTCAATAGGACTTCTGTCACAAAGATGTATTCGAACTTCCCAGAAGACACCTTCTCGCGTTGCAGTTGTGGACATCGCAGATACATCCGCGACAAAGCGATTGCGACATCTTCCTTCACTACACCAAGGCTCTCTGCGATCTGTTTGACAGTCATAGGTTGGTTGGTCCCTGCCAAGAACTCTCGGACATCAACTTGTAGCTTCAGTTGTTCCTTGCACGGCTTGTCTCGGGTTGCCTTGGCGTTTCTCTTTGGGGCAGATCGTTGTTGTTTTCGGTATGGGGAACAGGGTCTCGATTGTCGTATGCTGTTCATGGTCCAGCCCTTGCTATAGTGTCAATGTGCTTGGGGAAGTACTGGCTATAAATACACTCTTTATTCGCCGTGCTACCCGGATTGAGCAAAGCGAATCGGTAAGCTTGGTTTGCGTTGTGGAAGCGCCCAATTGGAACGCCTTGTAAACGCACAACCCATGGCTTGAATTTTCTTGGATCCTCGACCTGTTGGAAATGTAGGTGCATTGGGTTCTCTCCAGAACAACGTATTGCCTTTGCAATGCCCCTGCGACTTCAAAAACGAAGGAGCTCGGGAGATGCCTTGGCTCCAACGAAAGGCACTGCAATCATGTGTTCTTGGGGTACTTCCACACATCATCGTTGTTTCCCCACACAACCATCACTCTCCTCCGCATCTCGTGCGTGGGCAGACGCCCCCATTCGACTCCGCACAACGTTCCAGATCTGTGCCTTGATGTATGCAGCTCGCTGCCCACTTTGCTTCGAGGGTCTGCACCAAATCTCGGTCTTGTGTCCCTCATCGCTGAGAAGACAAGAGGCTTTTTGTACGGCCTCTTCGTTCGTATACTCATCGTATAGTTTGCCATCAACGTACAACTGGAAAGGGAATTCAACTTTCATCACAACCATCTCAACACCTGAAATATCCAGTAAAGCGTCCAGACAATCGGAGGTAAGTAGGAGCGAAGATGCGATATCTGAATGGGCCCCAAGTGAAGACGCAAAGCAAGCAACCCCATTCCTGTCGTGATCAACAACCAAGCAAAAACAAAGCGCGCCTCTCCTTGTGTAAACATTGAGACCTCCTACTCGTCTTCTTCTATCGGTGGCAGATATCGACGCCCAAAGATGTATTTTGGAGATGTCCTTCCCGTTCGACGTTCGGTTCTTCTCGCGTGATTTCTCCACCACTTACGAGCTCTTGCCACATGTGTTGAATTGCACCCCTTCCCTGGATTCGCAGACTCCCACCTTGGACCGTTCTCTGTCCTTCGACTCTTTGGACTCATCATGTTCTCCTAGTATTGAATCATCTGAAACAGCGGAAGACGCTCACTCTCCAGAGCCTTCGACGTGTTTGGATTGAGCCAAATCGTCTCGTTTGCCAAACGCTCTCCGACCGTTGTCGACTGCACCGAAAAAGACTCCCATTCCCCATACAACTCATTATACAAATCGCTGGGATAGCCGCTGAGCACAACAAATCCCTTTGCTTGATGCAGGACTTCTGCAAGCGCGCGATGCGCAGCGTTGTCCATCTCGTGCCTGTAGGTATTCGCAGAGGTTCGCTCATCGTGTGTGTATGGAGGATCACAATAGAAGAGGACTTCTGGAGCGTCGTATTTTTGCAAGAGCTCAAGAGCTGGAAGTTGCTCGATCGAAACATGACGGAGTCGTTTTATGATGGCTTTGAGCTGCTCAGGATATCTCGCCCAACTATTGACGTATGAACCTGTCTTTGGGTCGAGCTTCAAAAAGCCACTTCGCGAGGGACGCATCATTGATGAACCAAACCCTTGGAGGGATCGCACAATTGTGCGTCTAGCCTGTTCAACGGGATCATCATCTGGTTCAAACGAGAGATTGTATTCGTTCCTCGAATACGGTGTGAGTTCGAGTTGATGGATGAGCTTTTGTGCATCTTCTTGGTTGCGCAGAACTCGGAAAAGATTGACAATCTCTCCATCAAGATCGTTGTATATTTCTCCCCAAGACACTCGCTTTTGCAAAAGTACAGAGCCAGCTCCACCAAACGGCTCGACATACATACGATGTTGAGGGAAGTGTGAGATAATCCACTCGGCTAGACGCCACTTGCCACCATGATATCGAAGTAACGGACGTGTAGGTTTACAACCCATGGAGAACCTCCTCCTCAATCAAGCCTTCTCCGTTGGGGAAATCGAGATCAATTTCCATCAGCGCCCCCTTCCCGACCCTCAACACAAGACGTCTCCTGACGACGCCAGAAAGACACCGCAAGTGATGGTTTATTTTCGGACTTTGTGAGTTTGTGTGGTCGCCTTTTTGAAAGGGGTAAAGGTTCACGCTCTGGAAGTTGAACGTATTCATCAACACCATGTAACAGCGACCAAGCAGGCACATCGAGCACCTTCGCGAGAAGAAGAAGTGACTCCACAGGGATTGTGCATCTGCCCGACTCCCATCGCTGCACCTGTCTCTTTTGAACCCCCAACCTGTGGGCAACTTCTCTTTGAGACAATCCAGATTTCTTTCTCTTCGCCCGGACCTTTGCGGACACCAACTCCCAAACATCGGCCTTCATGACGCCTCCTTTTGGATGACGACATCAGCCTTTTCGTACATAACGAAGATGTCGTTGACGAGTCTATTTGAGCATCCCTCTTGATTGCACACACCGAACACTGCTCGGAACTTTCGTGTGGTCTCTCTTGGTACGTCCAATGCTCCCCAGGAAATGCACACAACACCTTCAGGCATGAATTCGAGTGCATCCCAGGTAAAGACACCTGTTCCCAACAAACAGCTCAGTGTGGGTTTCCAATGGCCGTATTTGAGAGCGGTCTCGATCTCTGAGATGTCTGGTGCAACATCCCATCCAAAATGATTCCCCCAGGCCGCGCCCAAGCAGAGTAAAAACTCCCTCGCCCCCTTCGTTTTTTTCGGCATTTGAGAGGCGTACCGTATCCCATCAAAGAGTTCGTACGGTGTGAGGTGTAAACTAGGCAAGCAAGTGATAGGACAAACCGCGCTCCCTTCAACCCTAGCAACAGGCTGTGTGACTCTTTTCTGGACTGACGTCGAGGTATCCTTTGCACTTGAAGCAAACAACCCCTTTATAAAATCATGCCTTGCTTCCATATCCCTATCCTTTTTTTGTATAGCTTGCACCCGGTGCTACACGATGCTACTTGGAACTACAATTGTGTAGCACCAAAATATTTACTCTTTCCATATAGTTAAACTTAATAGATATAGGTACTACTCTAAAATAACATTGCTATATACGTGTGTGCGCGTGCCTGTGTGTGCGTGTGTGTAGCGTTTTCAAAAGAGGCGTAGTACTGCGTAGCACCTGGACCTATCACCTGATTCTAAAATGGAATTATGGTGCTACTATAGGAGTAGCACACCGTAGCATCGTGTAGCACCGCATGGCGCAATTATGCGTTGTGAAAAAATCCACGCTGTGAAGCAACCTCATCCTCTTCAGGCTCAGATGCCGGCTCTTCAATTTTTTCGTATTGATATGTTCGATGGTGAAGTCTTTCGTGATCGTCTTCGTCCACCACCCGACTCTCCATGAAACCAGGCTGATCCCAATGCTCCTGGGAGATCTTCTCAGCAAGCTCATGTACCTGTTGTGGGCAGTCGGGATGTGTGAGATCCACTCGAATACACGAGCGAGAAGGCTCTCCCTTCCCTCCAAGTCGACGAGGTGCGCGACCACTTGGAACGTAAGTCGCGTTGGTCAGGTAGCTGCGAATAGTACGCTCTGCAAAAGGAGTCTCCCCAGTGACCTGACGACTAAACAGAGAGAACTCCTGGAAGGCACCGGAGAACCAAATCAGTAAGAATCCACCATCCTGGGAGAGACCTACATGCTGGCGATTGATCAACGATCTGTTTTGATTGTAGCGTGCTGTGAGGACGTTCAAGATATTCCAAAAGCGCAAGAGATGGTCATCGTCTTGACCTTCCAGAATCAAGCGAGAGAACTCTCTCTCAACATAAGCAAGCAGCTCACGAAGTACGATCGCCTCTCGACTTCCTTCTTGGGGATTGTTGGTGAGGAGTGCTGTAAACACACCAAGTGGAACAGCATACACCCAGACCAGGCGTTCGTCATTCGCCTTTGGACGGAGCCTTTCAGCATACTCATGGATACACTGCATGACACTCGGTAACAGTTCATCCCTACGATGAATGATGTTCGACACAAGAGCTGGAAGCCGAGCCGCGATGGTCCTCGCATCTGCGTATTTCGATACATTGCGTCTGTTTCTGTCCATTGGGATGAAAACAAAACGCGACAATAAAGCTGGATCTGTGGGATACTCCTCCCCCGAAAGAAGCAAACATCCCCGAATATCCGATCCTGTTGTGCGATTGTCCGCACTGTACTGCGCCATGACACCAGAGCTTCTGTCGTAGATCGAACGAAGGCTGTGTATGGTCTTCTCGCGCAAGCTGTTTCGGAACTCATCAGCCCATACAGGCATCGATGCGTATTTGGAAAGCGTCCTCTCCAGCCCCTTCGCTGTCGATCCACCAAGCATAAGGGGGTTTTGGGAGTGAACAGGAAGTCCCCAGGCGGAGGTTAGCCATCTTCCCAGCTGTGTTTTCCCTGACTTCGCCTCACCGAATATCCCAAGGATCGGATAAAAGCCAAGCTCTGCAAAAATATCATCGGAGAAAACACACCCCAATATCCACCCCAAACCAAGCCCGACGGCTGCTGTTCCAATGTTATCACGCCAGACAGAGTATGCCTCGCACAAATCAAGACGATCCTCTCTATCGGTCATCGTCAATTCAGGGATAGGGCAAAGTCTGTCTTGAAGTGGGATGATACCTGAAAGACTCTGACCCCACACAACACCGTCATCACCCAGAGGATATCGGTGGCCTGATGACATGATGCCATCACCAAACACCCACTGGCCATCATCCAGGCGACCAAAACAATCGCTCTCTTTCGCGACCTTTGGAGAGGCCAATACAAACAATCTCCTCGCGAGAACATCGAGATGTTTCTGATTTCCACTCCAGTGATAGTTGCCTGTATTCAATAGGTTTTGTTTAAACTTTTGGACAGACACAAGCTCGCTTGGCTGTATCGTGATTTCAGACTCCTCGCCTTGCTTGTTGAGCGCAACAAAGACACGCTCTAACGTTCCATCAGCACGTCGTGTTTGACGGGTCGGGAGCAGCAAAAAATTGCTCAAGAACTCAGGTGGTTTGTTTTGGGAGCTCCAGATGTAGATCCCATTTTCTTCCTTCAGCTGAGAGCGCCAAAGCCCATCCTTCGCCTGCTTGTAACCAACGACAACGCGCCCCTCGTAGGGAAGTTCTTCTTTGTATTGTATGGGGATCGTCGCCTCTTTGACGACCTTCTGAAGTTCTCCAGGAGTCCTTCCAGCCGCAAGGGCTGCATCTGGATCGATCTTTCCGTTGATACGCCAATCATCGGGCAGTCGTGCGATCCTCGCCGAGTCGATATTATCTTCAGGAGAATACAGGCTTTGTGCCATCCTGATGGCGTAGTAATCGGTGTCCCAACGTTTGAGAGGATCAGCCTTGAAACTTGGAAGCGAAGGGTCGTTCTTGACTTCGTTATCAAAGAGAATCACAACTTCGCGGACTCTGTGTTGTCCCAGCAACTCCTTGAGACGATGCAGATACTTTCCCGCAAACGAGCTGATGCCAGGCACAGCAAGAGCTGGAATGCCTGATTGGATCAACGCAAGCGCTTTGTACTCGCCTTCGGTCAATACAATCTGATCCGTTTGACTTTCCCGCCCCAAGATATGCTGTCCATACACCTGGAGTGGTACACCCTTGGGACCAAGTTTGTGGGCGCGGATGTACAACACCTTCGTCTTCGAGGCGTTCCAGTATGGGATGATGATTTTTCCAGCAGGTTCGCTTTCGTCTTCCATCCATCGAAGAGATGGCATACCCCGGTAGGTGATCCCAGCATCTTCCAAATCTCTCTCGGGGAATGTCGCCAGCAAATCTCGCACAACAACAGCGACCCGCTCTTTGAGACCAGAGACCAGGCCTGCGTCTTTCAGAGTCTCGATGTGAAGTCCACGCTTGCTTTTCAGTTCCTTGACGTGTCGGTGGACAAGTGAATCACCAGGAAGCTCTTGGAGGCCGTGTATAAAAGCTGTGTAGATGTCCGAAAAATCTTTTCCATCAGAGGGATTTGTCATTGGTTTCCCTCTGTCAAAATGGTCAGCAAACGTGTTTGTCTTTGCGCGTCCTGGATGTTCTTCCTAGCGAGGCGCAGTGCCTTTTGCGTACCAACTAAAACCACGAGTTTCTTCCCGCGTGTGATGGCGGTGTAGAGGAGCCTACGTGTAAGCATCTTTGCGTGAGAGGTGCTGACTGGAATGATGACACATGGCCATTCCGAACCCTGCGACTTGTGGACAGTGATGGCATACGCTGTCCGCAAGTGTTGTGTCGCACCTCCAGGGAATCGAACATATCGACCATCATCCATCTTCACAATCGCAGCACCTCTCTGATTGGATTGTTCAGGATCAGCAGGTTCAATCTCCGTAACAGTTCCCATCTCACCGTTGAAAACAAACAGTTCGTAATCATTCTTGGTTTGGATAACACGATCCCCCTCTCGAAGAACGCGCCGTTGTCCTTTGACTTCCAATTCATTTTTGGAAGGGTGAGGTGGATTGAGCAATTCGCGCAGCTCCTTGTTCAGTTGAAGCGTTCCAATCTCCCCAGCTTTTTGCGGTGAAAGAACCTGTGTCTCTTCGACAGAGAGGCCAAACATTTCACGGGCGGTGGCGTGGGCCCAGATGAGTTCCTTCGCGATCGCTTCTCTCTCTTCACGTTTGATTTCTCTCTCTTCAACCTCGAAGAATTTGAAGTCTGTAAAACGATTGTTGTTGAGTTGGAGCTCTTCACCGTGAATCAAAGCGTGGGAATTTCTGGCGATTGCGCTGTCTTCGGCCTGTCTCATGATGCGAGTCAAGCGCACGACGGGAACAGCCTGGGATTCGATAAGATCGTGGAGAACCTTGCCAGGACCGACGCTGGGGAGCTGATCCACATCCCCCACGAGAATCAAGCGAGTGTCTCCCATTGGATTGATCGCGCCGAACAATTGACCTGCAAGACGGGCATCCAGCATCGAAGCCTCATCACATACGATCATCTTGGCAGGAAGATAATTCCCTGGCCCAAATTCGAACGCATCAACATCCCCTTTGTACCGAAGCATATAGTGCAACGTTGAGGCTTCTCTGTTGGTCATCTCTGCCATGCGCCTGGCCGCTTTCCCTGTTGGTGCGCACAGACGCAAAGGTTGGTCACCCATATAGGCAGGTTGGATCTCTTGGTGAAGGGCTTTCAGGATCGCCTGGAGCGTGTATGTCTTTCCCGTACCTGGGCCCCCTGTGATGATCAAAAAGCGACTTGTCTGGGCAAGCCTGACGGCTTCAGCTTGCTCTTTGTTGAGACCATACTCTTGGGTCAAATCGACAAGTTCACACTCCTGAAATACATGTGTGAGCTCACGCGCTCGACGAGCTACCATCTTTTCACACGCAGACAAAATGAATGTGCTGAGTTGATGGTCGTGCTTGGAGATGCGTCTTTGTTGAAGAGAGCGCTCTACCGCGGCTGCCAACTTTCTTTTGTCGATGGACTCCAGCTTTTCTTTTTGTGCCCAATGGGCTGCCTGATCGAGAGATACCCAGGTGTGTCCTTCTTGCTGGCAGACATGTCCCAATAGATATTCGAGCGCAGCGTCAACACGGCGCTCATCAGATTGTGGGATGCCAACATCCATCGCCGCCCTGTCTGCACGCTTAAAGCCAACACCACTGATCTCAACAAGCCGATAAGGGTCTTCACGCAGCAGTTCCAACGCCGATTGTTTTGTCTCGGGGGGACCAGGCCACCGTTTCAGTGCTTTGTTTACGATCCAGCGAGGCAGGTACTTGAGCAGCTCGATGTCACGCACTGCGAATTGACCGAACGCGCTGGCCTCGATTTCGGCTGCAATGATGCGGCTACGCTCTACGGACAATCCAGAGATCCTTTTTGCGACCAGCTCGGGCTCGTCCTTGAGAAGACGAATCAGTTCCTTTGGATCTTCTCCAAATGTTTCGATGATACAAATGGCTCTTTGACGACCGACATGAGGAAGCTCCGAGAGCTTTTCGATAAGTCCTTTGCGTGTTGTTGCTTTCTCGATCTCGATCTTCTCAGCGTCAAAGATCTCTTCGCCTGGATTGCGATTGTCTTCCACCCACTCCCCTTCGAGCCGGACCTCACATTGGGTAGGGAGAGGTAGAATGTTTCCTTTGGCCTTGGCTTCTGTGCCATTGGGCCTTTGCAGAAGGATAAGCCCCCACGTACCGCTGGAATAGAGAATTCTTGTAACAGTCCCCTCCAGCACTCTTTGCTTCTGTTTTGTGTTCGTTGATGATTCGGCTTCGTGGAGTGAGGATGCTTGGTTTTCGTTCGTCGTCTGTGGTACAAACATTTCGTTTTTTCTCCGTTGAATAAGGAAAAACAAGTGAGAGGAGGAGCGGCCAACTCCTCCCCTCACACTTTCACCAGCAAATTACTTCCCCCAACCAGTGCCTGATGGACTTGCTTGTTGGTTTTGGGTTGGAGGGGACACAGACGACGTTGCTGGAGAAGGAAACGCAGCTTGTTGGGAGGGTGTTGGGGATTGTAGCTGGGGAGGATTGGGGTGGGAGCTTGGCAGTCTTTGAACTGTTGCGGCCTCTTCAGGTCCAGTCATGTACTCTTTGAAGAAGAGGTGTTGTTCGTGAAGGGTTTGCATGTGTGCAGATGGGATGAGTTTGACTTGCTCACTCATTCCCTTTCGGACATCAGGGTATTGCATCACATAGAAGTTCCCCTTGTACCCATCCTTTTTGGTGTTGTACTTCAGGGTAATATTCAAGGATACACCGAACAGAGGGAGGCCACGGCAGTTCGTTCGAAATTGTCCGATGTAATCACGTAGAGGGCTGACATTGGCACCGCGATGGTACATCAGCGCTGTTCTGTCGAATTGGGGATTCATATCAGCGTCGAGGATTGCAACAGCCACAACCCAAATCTCCTCACACTTTGGCCGAATGCGTTCACCGTTTTGGTTTTGCCACTTGGCCATTGGACAGACAGGGATGGGGCGACGACTCGTTCGAGCATGGCATTGGTGTGCTTGCTTCTCAGGTACGTCTTGATCGGGGGTCCAGAAGTTACGCGACCAACACACTGATGGTGAGTCGTAGCTGTCACCCTTCTTGAAGGACATCGAACGCTGGAGGTGCAGCATCACGATATTGATCTCGTCGCCAAGTTCTTCATCGGTTGAGCTCATGTAGAACACGCCTTTGTTCGGGTGTTCGCTAGTGGGTTGGGCGATATGGATTGTGGGTGGCTTGAGAAACTCTTGCTCCCCAAAGGAGTCGAATCCTTCCTCGGACCATTGTGCATATTGTTCGAGTTCCGAAGGATCGCCCCATTGGGTCGTTGTGATAGATTGTGTCATTGTACTCTCCTGCTGTCCGGCTCGATCATCCGGTTTGCTTTGAGTGTGGAGTTCATTCTCCAAAGGCAGAAGCAGGAATCGAACCTGCTGAGGGATGGCGTTTGTGCCTCGCTCTCCAAAGCTCTACCAAGTGGCCTTGGTTTGGGAACCAAGGCTTGTTAAATCCCAGTGTTCGCATGGCTCTTCGGGATAGATAAAAAGAACGACATACATGCAGCCTCACGGAACGGTATCCCTGGTTGTAGTTGTTCATGCTTTTTGTGTATGTATGCCATCCCAAAATAGAAAACCGTGGTACATGGCCCAAAGACAAGGAAGTCTTTTCGGCTTTGCTGTAGTTATGTTCTCTGGGCCTGTACCACTCTTGACATCGCCGCCCATCTTACAGACCGGGTAAAAACCTGTTGTAATCGAGGCAGCCGATAGGGCCGAGCACATAGGAGTGGAAACGAAAAAGGGGATTGTTAAGAACCAATTCATTGTTTCGGTATTCCTAAGTGCTCGATAAACGTTTTCGCCTCAAGCAGCTTCTTTGGCTTTAGAAGCAGGTGCAAGTTCTTCAAAAGAGACTTCGCCCTTTGTGTAATGCTTTATCTTCAGTGCGAGTTGGAAGCTTGGGGGAGTTTTTCTCAGACAGATGGCACTCAGATGACCCGGTGTAATGTCTAGTTCACCAGCCACATCTATCTTCTTTTTGCCTTCCTTTGAGATCCATTGTTGTAAGGTCATGATCAAAATTCCTCTTGCATGGAATAATTTTGATCTCATCATAATTAAGAGAGCACAATCCGTCAAGAGAAAATTGTACTCTCATCAAAATTTGTTGCGCCACGGTATGATGTCCTCTACATTGGCTTTGTACTTGTATAATGAAGGGAGTGAGCTTGTGAAAGTTGGCGAGAAGATCAGGATACTGCGAAAAGCCAAAGGTTGGACGCTAAAAGATTTGGAGAGGGAAACAGGATTATCCTTTTCCTTTTTATCTCAAGTTGAACGGGGAGACAGTAGTTTCAGCCAAGAAAGCATTGATAAAATAGCTACTTCTTTGGGGGTCTCTTCTGCACTCCTCCAATCAGAAGAGATCTCGGTAGAGCACCTGGAGAGCCTCTCTCAACTTCTTCCAGTTGCCGCATCCCTTCCTGTTGAAAAGTTGGAGGTTCTTGTCCAGATGGCTCGGGCTTTGAAAGATTGATGGCCAACCTGTAAAGCTTTTCCACACCTTCCTCATCCAACCCCACCACGATATCCGTCAATTCACTTATCAGCTTGTTTCGGTATTCCATTTTGTTCCCCAGAACGCTTGCCTGTTCCACAGTCATCAAAACAAATTATGACGTCATCATAATTTTCTCTTGACATTTTATTTTGATGCTATCATAATTGCAGTCAGATCACAATTGATTTTCAAGCGTGATCATAACGGCATGTAAAAGGCTATACACATGAGCAGTTCAAAGTCAAGCAAACCCTCTGTAGACAAAGACAAGAGAAGGATAGCAAGAGCACTGCGAACAAGTGTCCTTGGGAGAGTAAGGAGAAATGACACTTGTTCACTACTCCGGTATCAGCTTGTTTTACAAGACAGCCTATTTGCAACATACCGAATTACAAGTGGAAAAAAATTTCCATTTTTTTCAAGTAGAGATTTCACGCCGGAAAGAGTATTTCCCCGAGATTTCTGAGACAAAATCCTCCACGGGAGGAAGTAAAACCCCTCGAAGCCTTCGCGTTGAAGGCAAAAAAAAAGCGCCTCACAGGGCTGTCACCCTCAGCGCTTTCAGGACTTTCTCAATAATAGGAGTACCACATGAACAAACTCAAAGCAAGAGAATATTTGAAGCCTTTGCGCCACCCTTACCTCTCTGTCAGAATCGCGGCCGCAAAGCTCGCAGGCATCGACTCAACAAAGGCTCCCGAAGAAGTTCCCATCCTCGCATGGACGATCTACCAGGAGTGGTCCATCCTGAACGCCATCGAGATCGGCTTGCTCCCAGATGGCGACGAAACCGAAAGTCAACTCATGCTCGCAGAGCTGTGCCGCGCAATGGTCCGAATCATCCGCTTTGGATACGACATCAGCCCTGTTCTTTGTGTGATTGATCTTCTCCTTCAGGCCGAAAACCAATCGGTGAAGAACTCAGGAGATTGGGTTCTCAAGAATCTCTACCAAGCGATGAAACCAAAGGAAAAAGCAGCATGACACAGCAAGGGAAAAGAGTTGACTTTCACACAGAGTTCAACAACCAGAAGAGGCGCATCGCCCAACTTGAGCGGAAGCTTGCCGACTTGGAAGAAGCGAATATTGATCTGGAAGCTCACGTTCATCTATTAGAACGCGAACTTCACACAACAACATCCTTCTACGAGGGCTTTATCCTCCCAGAGCAAATCCCCGAGGTATTCGGCATGGACGAGGAAGAGTTCCACAAGCGCCTGGATATCAAAGCAGCAGAAGGTCTTCGATATATCCATCGTGATCAAGAGCTTCCCATCCCATTACCTCCGCCACTGGATCCAGATTTTCCTTTGGAATTGATCGACGATGTCCAACTTGTCGAATTCCCCAAGCGGCTCACAAAACAGGGAGGCAAAGATGTTGACATACACACCATCTGAAAAAGAACGATTACTCTCGCTGTGTCCTTTCCAGATCGGAGAGAGGGTCAAGTTCAAGAGCGGACATGACCTAGCGGGAAAGCAAGGCACCATCACACGCATACGCCCCTCACATCTAATTCGCGACAAATTGCTGATCGCTGTGGATGTCGACGATGTCGAAGACGACTTCGAGAACTTTGGGTACGCAGAACATCTTGACAGGATCGAAAGTAAGCAACCTCCTGTTCAAACCACGTAATGAACGACACTTTGGCTTTGGTAGTTGAAGCCAAAACAACCCCAAAAAGGGACAAAAAAATGCCTATCATCAACATAGCCCAAAGGCAACTCCGGACATTTGTGGAGTTCGAGGACACGTATGGTTCGAAGATACGTGTGCAAGCTTCGTCTTCCGCAGAGGGTCCACACTGCTGGGTCTTCGTGGATCACCCAACAGGTAAGGAGCCTGGAAGTGCTGCCCACCTGAGCCCCGAACAAGCTCAGAAACTTATCTTGGGACTTCAGGAGTTCGTTGGTACAGGATGGAAGAAACCGAGTGAGGCTCTACCTCTCCCCCAAGAGACTGTCATCGTTTCAGTAAAAGACAAGGAACGCCATTGGCGAGACACTTTGTTGGCAGAGTATGTACCAAGATACTCTTCGGTTGTGGATTGGGACGACTTTGACGGCGAAGAAGATCAGGTGGATCACAACGAAGAGCAAGACGAATGGTACTGGCCAGAAGGCTGGTACTTTGTCGACACGGTAGATGGGGCAGTAACACCATGCAAAATCGCAGACCCCTGTATTGAGATAACACATTGGATGCCACTCCCGGCTTTGCCAAAGAAGCAAAACCAAGTGACCAGGTAAGGACAAAGCGGGTTCGACTCCCGTGCCTGGCAAAAAGGAGACAACTCATGATTTTATCGTTCGCCCTTACGACCGAAGAACTTCTCTCTGGTGCAAAAACGGTGACCCGGCGCGATTTCGCTCCCACACAGCTTGCCAGATGGCAGGCACAATATGACAAGGATCCGGACAAACTCCACCAGGCCTGGGACAAGGTGCCCTTTGCAGGTGGCCAGAGGATCGGCGAGTTCCGACTCACCTATCGGCCCTACCTGGAACGGCTCCGAGATATGCCCGTTGAGGACTTAGAAGCAGAAGGTGGAATGGTCGAGACAATCGAAGAGTTTGCCAAGCTTATTGGCAAAAACCTGGACGACGAAGTGACAGTCATCCGCTTTGAGAAAGTGGATTGAGGTTTGGAGGAAAGGATGGGATCGGGTACTATCACAGAGCTGGAGTCACGTATTAACAGACTCGAAGCAAAGATCTCTGAAAAACAAATAGATAGCAATTGGATGACATTCAATGAGGTCGTGGTGTACCTCAAAGCCAAAGAGAGTCATGTAAGGAGTCTGGTCTATCGCAACAAGATCCCATACTCCAAACTTGGCGAGCTGCTTCGATTTCACCGGCCCACCATTGACGATTGGCTGCTCACAAGTGCGGAGCCTGACCAGCACGTCAGACCCCGCAAAGGAGCAAAAAGGAAATGTCTATCCAAAAGATAAAGCGAAAGTCCGGCTATGTCTACCGCGCTCGCGTTTATGTGCGCGGAAAACAAGTCAGCTCAACATTCTCTCGCAAGATTGATGCGGAGGAGTGGGAGCGTGATAAGCTTCGTGAACGCGACAGCCCAAAAGGCTGCCTTCCCGAAATGACTTTCCGCGAACTCTATGACAAATGGGTTCGTAGCACCAAAAATCACCTCGCGAAGAGTACAGCACTGCGGTACGAGCAGTTGTTCCGGCTGTACATCCTCCCAGCCTTTGAAGACTGTCTCATCCAGGAAATCCGTACAGAAGACGTTGATGAATGGTTCAACGAAGTGCAAGACCTTTACGAGCTTGCACCCAAAACGCTGAATCACATCCTCAACGCACTCAAGACCGTCATGCACTTTGCAGTCAGCCGACGACTCCTCCACTTTACCCCATGCACCCCCATCAAAAGCCTCCCCCTCAACTACGACGATTTCGACTTTTGGTCGCGGGAAGAAATCACGGACTTTCTCCAGAGCGCCAAAGATGATCCCAACTACGGGATCTATCTATGCGCCCTTAACACCGGGATGAGGTTAGGTGAAATTCTCTCTCTTCAGTGGGACATGGTTGCGCTGGAGAGAAGGATGATTACCGTGGCGCGGACATGGTGTACTGTCGACAAGCAGATCAAAAACGAAACCAAGGGAAAGCGACGACGTCACGTTCCCATCAATGATCCATTGATGGGCTGGCTTGTGGAAAATCGCTCTCGTGATGGACTTGTCTTTGGTCGTCGTGGTGTAGTGTTAGACCCAAATCACTTCAACCAAAACCATTTTCGTCCTGCCTGTGTTCGTTATGGAGTTCGTACCATACGATTCCACGACCTAAGACACACATATGCCTCGCATTACATCATGAATGGTGGCGATCCGCTGCGACTCCAAAAGATTTTGGGACACCAAGATTTCAAGACAACGCAGCGATACACTCACCTGAGCCCCGATTACCTCCGAGGTGCCGCAGACTTTGTGAATTTCGAAGCTCCTTCAGAAGAGGAGAATGTATTGTCAATTGCGGAATATCGGGAAGTTGGGAATAAATAGGAGGGGTTTTGCAATCGCGATCGTACATATTTCGTACACATAAAAAAAGTTGCGATTGTAAGGTCTCGAAAAGAAAGGAGAAGAACAGTGACCGGGGAGGGACTTGAACCCTCACGCTCCATCGAGCATCGGATTTTAAATCCGAGGTGTCTACCGATTCCACCACCCGGCCGATCAACTTGTTTAAACCCATTTCACACCAATTTGTCAAGCATCTTCTCAAACCCATCCCCATCAACACACCAAAACCCCCATATTCAAAAGCATATCTCCCCAAAAAATCATTCACCACCACACACAAAACCCTCCCCCAACCCACAAACTCCCAAGTCCTTTTTCCTCCCCCACGTACCAACCTTCACAAAGCGAACGCAGACACACCACAACCAGCCAAGCAACACACCACAGCCACGCCGAAGGCGTCGAATGCAGGGTTTGGGGGGCGCTGTCCCCCAAGCGGGTGTGGGTGGCAAACCCACGATACCAAGCGAAGCGCGGCAGCTACAAGGCCAAGCGAAGCGCGGCAGCGACAAGGCCAAGCAAAGCGCGGCAGCTACAAGGCCAAGCAGAGCGCGGCAGCGACAAAGGCAAGCAAAGCGCGGCAGCCATATGCCGTAAGGGCAAGTGGAAACTTGCCCTCCTCTCGGTGGCAACTTGCCCAAAGAGTGGAAACTTGCCCTCCTCTCGGTAACCACTAGCCCAAAGAGTAGCAACTTGCCCTCCCCAAGGACCCCCAATCAAAAGCTCAACGAACAGAATAACAACGACGACGGCAGGAAGCGCGTGGTCGACGACGACGCCATCCCCTGTAGATCCGACCACATCTCCATCGACAACTCTTTTGACAGCGACGTTGACAGCGCGTCCTCTGCCCCCCCTTGTACTTGCTCCCACACCACTGACTACAATGCAGCTTCTTTGCGAGCGCCGAACACGTCCGACGACAACGACGCCTCGCATAATATCGATACACACTGCACTTCACCTCACAGCGCTCCTTCGTGAACGCACGCTCCTTCGCGTTGATCGCCACGAGCTGCTGCTTCACTGAACGCTTCTCCGCCCCCTTTAAATGAGACATCACCTTCTTCGGTAACGTCACATCCGGTGTCTTGTACTTCTTGTCACAACGACGCAAACACCAACGCCGCCTCGAACGACGTAAACTCACACACTGCTTGCGACACTGATCTCGTACATCCGCAAACTTATTGCGATACCCCGCGAGCGCCTTCAAAAATCCCGGAATCGACAAACGAAAGGTCGGATCCAATCGCCATAAACGCCTGTACCTGTCGATCGCCTGCGCAAACTTCCCCTCTTTGTAAGCCTTGATCGCGACTGTATTCAATGGATACAGGTAGTTGTTGTTGATCTTCAATCGCAACACCTTGATGTCATCATGGGCAAGTGTATCACCAGGGATCTGCTTCACGATCGCAAGCGCACGCCTCACCTTCCCATTCTTCAATGACAATCTCGCCTTCTCAAGCCTCTCCTGTGCCAACTTCTCCCGTGTCGCACGCTTCAACGCGTTCCGCGCACGTGACACAAACGATGAATCCGAAGATATCGTACTCGCTCGCGTCAAATTCTCGATCCCACTCGCCCACTTCCTCTCCCTCAAATCCTTTAAACCACGCAGATACAACATCTCCGCGCGCTTGTCGTTATTCACGAATACATTCTTGGGCAACCTCTTCACCGGAGCACGTGTGACAATCGCTCCCCTCCCCTGTGGCACCCGCTTCACCTGCTTGGAGAGCACAAACACATACAACAACACCACAAAGATCCCACCACTCAACATCAAGATCCCAATCAACATCACCATCGCAAAAGGTGATAAACCACCAGAATCTTCCTCCTCCTGTGGTGCCGGTGCGAGCTGTGCTGGACGTGGTACACGCAATGAACGCGGTCCCGACGCCTCATCCAACAACGCCAAACGCGCATTGTGAGGACGCCGAGGCGGTGGACCCGCCGGCTGTGAACGCCAATCCGATGGCATCCCACCCATCGGAGGCGCAACCTCACCCTCATCCATCAATGAACGACGTTGTAATTCTCCCGAAAACTCCGGTCCGCGAAATCCACCCTCTCTGCGACGAGGGGGTCCAGACATCGGCTCAGGGCCACGACGACGCCCCTCCGAATACCCCGGTAAACTCTCCTCATCACCACCATTGGCGCGCGCTCTCACACCACGACGTGGCGGCTGCGCAGGCGGCGGGGTCGATGGCCGCGCGCCTCGTGGACGACGCGTTTCAGGCAGCGGCTGGTAACGACCCGAACGAAAACTGTTCTCCCCCAAACCCTGTGTCGGCAAATCGTTGATCTGTTCGAGATTCTCTTCGGGCATCGCAGACGGTAGATCATCCATCGGGACCGTCGCAACTTCAAAGTTATGCAGATCCAACCCCCTCGGCGCTGTCTCCTCATCCACATGCGCCTGCAACCCTCTCGTAGGAGGCAACCCCGCAGCCTCGTAATCGACAACGACCGAATCCAACGTCTCTTCTTCGACTGTCTGAGAGACTGGCATGGGCTGGGCGGTCTCAAATGGATTGAACTCTTCCGAAGGATATCCCCCACCATCCCCCTGTACGTAGTCTTCCAAACCCTCAAAGTGTGCAGGGAGATCATCAAAACTCACAGCCGCAACACGCTCAGGAAGCGCTCCACATGCCGGACACTCTGTCGCATCATCAGCGAACACTGTATGGCAAACCTGACAGGTGATCATCACATCCCTACCCACCACAACAACACAACGGCCTTATGGGGGTATACACTCCCTATATCATGTGCCGCATCGTCCGCGACAAACAGATTCCCACAATACACACACCAACCTCAAAAAAAGGCTCGTGGATTCTAGCAAAAGATCAGGCCCACACGCAAGAACACTCACCCCACACCTACCCCAAAGTCACCACCACGACACAATCACCCCATCACTTCTTCTCAAACGGAAAAGACATCTCCACCCGCTTCACCTCGCCCTCTACCACCTTCAACGGTCCAGCAAGCTGCTCCAAAAAAGTCTTCAAGATCCTCGCCGTCGCACCCCAGATCTCATACCCCTCACGCCAATCAAACGAAAAGACATGGTGAATATGACGCTCTCCTACATGCACACGCATCGTCTTCCTCAACACACCCGGCTCAAGAAGCGCACGAATCGGCACATCAAAGATCTCCTCGATCTCATACTCATTCGGCACAAACGACAAGGAAGACGGCAACATCCCCACATAGGGCGCCATCCGAAACCCCGCAATACTCAACGAATCAGGCAATTTTCCCAAGATCTCAATCGACTCATGAGGCACCCCAATCTCCTCATACGTCTCACGACGTGCCGCATACTCCTCCGACTCATCCGTATCGTCCACACGACCACCAGGAAAGGAGATCTGACCCTTGTGCGCCGTTACCCGCTGACTACGTCTCGTGAACAACACATGCCAATCCCCTTCTCGTCGAAGCAATGGCAATAACACAGCCGCCGGACGAAGTTCCAAACGCTCCATCAATGGACCCAATACAGGATCCACCTCCGGCATCACATCAAGTTCACTGCGAATCTCATCAATATCCCATCGACCTTTGACAGACACCTCGATCACCTCCTCTCAAAAACATCCAAGCCGCTCCTGGATCTTCTGACAAAGGTGGATCTTGTCATCGCAAATGTCACCCTCTTTTTGACATGTTTCGAAACATGCCGCCCCCTCCTGCAACGTCAGACACACCTGATTCGCCTTACACGTCAAGGCATTATCACACCTTCCACGACATGACCAACGATACGGTGTCACAGGATCACCTGCACATAACAGATTCTCCCCACATGGCGATGTATCCGATGAACAAAGCTGCCCCTCCGTCAACATCGTATCCTTCACACAACGCCCCGCCAGAGACGAGACACGTCTCTGACAACGCAATCCCTGTGCACAATACAAACCCTGACCAAGATCGCAGCCATCCCCTTCCTTGCCGGCCTTGCCACAATACGCATGCCCCAGTGATGACAACACCAAACAACTCTCCGTCCCACAATCAGGCGCGTTCACATCACATGGCTTCAAACAACGCCACTCACCGTCGAGCTCAGTGCATGTCAAGCCCTGCTCACAACGCTCCGCCTCAAGCGCCGCAGGGTGGGCCTGACACGCCTCGTTGCGCTTTTTCTTCCCTGTACGTGTCGATGAATCAGGCATACACACACCACCACCAACAGCTTCACAAGCAAACGCCGACCACGCACACGTGGCCTTTGGATCGTTACTGTCACAGCCTTCGAGACACAAAGAAGTCTCTTTGTCCCCAATCTTACCGACCTTATGACAACGCTGTGTGCTCCCACACGTCGACGCATCTGCCGTACAATCCTTCACACAATGACGTGGCTCACCAGCCTTGAAGGACACACAGCGCAGACCACTCTCACAACGTGTTGGACCATCACAAAGCGCACCTTCTTTGGCAAACGCATAACAAACTTTTCGACCTGACGACAGCTCTACACATGTCCCACCTGTACCGCAGACCTGCGCGTCTTTTGTACAATCCTTCATACAAACGAGCATCCTCGTCGGCTGCGAGAAGCCTACACAAGCGCTCCCTCCTTCACACGCAAGGCCTGTCCCACAATGTCCTCCCACAGGAACAACCGGATAACAGGCACTATAGAGGGTATTTCCTTTGCTGTCCTTGGTCGCGACACAGGTCTCACCTGTTGGACAGGGACGTTGGTCACACCCCAAACGACAGGTGGGGCGGCTCCCTTCAACACATGTCAAGCCCGAACCACAAAGCACAGGTCCTACACAGCGAGCCCCTTTGTCGGCCAACAACGCCACACACACCTGCTGCTTGCTGTCCTCAGTGAGGAATGGTTTGGCCTCATCACACCAACCCTTCCCACCATCACACTCCGAACGATCCTTACAGGTCTTTAAACACACACCATCGTACTTTCCATTGATCGCCGAGCAATAAAATCCATCCTTACAATAGCGACCAAATGTACAACGCTCTCCCGCCTCAACGGCAACACCACAGGCATGACCAAGGGCTTTTCCTGTGTCCACAGAATACACAGGACCACATCGCTTCCCTGCACCACAAGTCGCAGCGTCGGGCGTACACGACTTCATACAGAGCCCCACACGTCGAAGATATGGCGCGACACACAGCATCCCGTCAGCGCAGCGATCTTGTGCAATGGCCGTAATTTCCGGGTTACATGTCTCGCCCTCTTTGCGCGTCCCAACAGGCTGCGTGGTCTTCTCGACAAAGCTCTCTGGCCCAGCAAATGAACCGTCCTTCCAATCCGTGTCTGGATAAGGTGGGGGTTCACTTGAGGAGGCATCAAGACCACCATCAACCTCTGGAGACACACATTTACCAGCCTGACAGGTCTGTCCATCACCACAAGAAGTGTCCGCCGTACAGACCGTCTGGCTACACCCCTCTGTAAACAGCAAGGGCAGGCACAGCAGACACGAGAGGGACAGGAGCAGAGCCCGTATCATGTGGCGTCGTGTGTGATTAGAGGGATGTACATTGTTTGGGCAGATCGAGGATCTGCATACGCCAGTAGTTGTAGATTCCATGTTTCCTCGCAAAAAAAGCGTTGACTTCGAGAACATAGAGGGCCGGAGCGGAGACCTTTCGGGGGGACAGGTCGTGTGGGGTGGCGTTCTCAACGACGCCAACGACCTCTTTCTTCTTGTTGATGTGGATCATATCAAGGGGGATATAGGTGTTCTTCATCCAAAAGCTCTGCTCAGATTCGACGGGAAAGACAAACAACATTCCATCGAATTCACCAAGCTTTTTTCGATACATCAGCCCTTGTTGGCGATCCTCGTCTGTACAGGCAAGTTCGATGTTGACGGTGACCTTCTTTTTGCCATCAGGCGAGATCAACACAACGCGCGGACGGGCCTCTTTGAGCGCAGATGGGGTGCAACCTTTGTTACATGTCTGTTGTGTTGTGGTGCATCCAGCGAACCATAACAACAAGAGCAAGTGCCCGGCAATACGTCTCCATATGGGCAGATTGTTTGCTGTCATCAAAACCCCTTTTCTATTTGGAAGGTGGTGTAATCAGAGAGATTGGATAATCGTGGAAGCTCGCCGTCCCCTTCAGTTTCGGGAAACGCCAGCGTCCAACAGCTCGTAAAATACAACGGCGAAAACGCGACTTCGCGTGGATCGGTGAGACCCAACGAACGGCTTGTGTTTCGCCCTTCACGTTGATCTGCCATGACAGCTTGATCTTGTGGATGTCTGACTGATACACCCCACAAGAACGCAGCGATTTGTGATTTTGACGAATCACCCAACGCAGCTGCTTGGGGCTCAACAGATTCTCGAACCCCTTCGCCGACTTGGGCGCCTTATTCATCCACCTCGTGATCAAGACAGGTTTTTTCGACAGCTCAACGGTCTCTTCGTAGTTGTCATTGCTCGGTGAATAGACCAAGCGCACCTGATACGAACCTGCACGCAATTTGGCCTTCAAAGGTGCTGTCCCGCACAGCTTGCCGTTGAGATAGACATGCGCCCACGGACGCACGCCGATCCACAGCTCAACCCCGCCCGCGTCCTCAAGACCTCGACAAGCAGGCTTTAATGTCCCAGCACGTCGCTTCAATTCTTTCTTCCAATACTTTCGACATGAACGAAAAATACGCTTCTTGCGTCGCTTCGCATAGCGTCGATAAGAACGGACACGCCGCGTCAGGATTCTTTTGTATCGTTTGGAGATGTCTTCTTGGGGGATTCGTGCTTCGCGCTTGTCCAACCACCTCTCGTAAGCCTTCATGCGAAAGAATGATACACAAGGTTCACGATACCATCGTTTCTTCGCTTTGTAGTAACGCTTGGAGATGCTCTTGCGGATCGCACGGTATGTCTTGTAACTCGCGTGGGCCTCTTTGATTCCCAAAGGCGACCAATCCACTGCCATCCCTGTCCATCCCTGTCCAAGGCCCAAAAAAGCCAACAGCAACCATGCTGAAATGTGGCGAAGCATTCGTTCTCCTCCCAAACAATATGTTCACATACCCACATCACCAAGACGCAGATATACCCATCGGATGATTTGTACGGGGCAGTATAACCCGTCTCCCAACGAAAAAATAGGGTGAATCAATATATCCCCTGATTGTCGCACTTTGATTGGTATCGTGGATTTGCCACCCATTGTCGCACTTTGATTGGTATCGTGGGTTTGCCAGGCGTGCGCGTCCCAGGCCACAACTGCTCGGGGTCATCGACCCCGAACCCCACAATGCTATCGCATTGTTTGTGTTCCGCCTGCGGCGGTGACACCACTTACAGGGCATACTTCCAGTGAGAGGGCAAACTCCCACGGGGTATGCTGTTGCGACCTGTAGGACAGACGACCACTCCCAGCGGCAAGTGGCTACAGGAAGAGCAAGCGGCTACAGGGAGGGCAAGCTACAGGGAGGGAAGTTGCTTGGGAGAGCAAGCTACAGGGAGAGCAAGTTGCCGCTCTCTGGGGTACACTGTCGCTGGGAGGGCAAGCTGTCGCTGGTAGGGTACACTGTCGCTGGGAGGGCAAGCTGTCGCTCGGAGTGAGGGGCTTCTTTTGACTAGAGAGAGCGAAGAATCAGACGAACTTCACCAGCATCACGGCCACGGGGGAAGAGTTTGAGATAACGCTGAAGCATTTGACGCGCCTTGCCTTTTTGACGCATACGTCTGTAAGTCAGGCCCAACCCATAGTATGCTGAACCGTTTCGTTTACTCATGCGCATCGCACGGTCAAAGTAACGCTTCGCGCTCTTGGAACGCCCCAGATCGAGCAAACACCAACCCATACCAGAGTAGAGACGGCTGGTCTTCTTCAGCTTCATAGCCAGCCTGTAGTAACGCAAGGCTGAACGCAGACTCTCACGACGTCGCAGCCGCTCTGCACGGCGGAACAGAGATTTGAAGTTGCCTTTGACAGCAGGCTTTGCGGGACGTTTGGTAGGCTGTTTGGCTGGTGCGCCCTTTTTGGGGGTCTCAGGTGTTGTAGCGGGCTTCGGAGCGACTGGCGCTTCCAGTCGTTTACGCATCCACTTCACGAGTGGGTGGCCTTTTTGAGCAGACTCAACGGCAGAGAGGATCGTCTTCGCGTCGAGCAACTTGTCCTGGGCGATCAATCCCCACGCACGAAGTAAACGAGGAAGCACCATATCACCGTGTTCCTTGATACTCTTCTGCAAAAGCGCCTCGCTCTCAACGTATTTTTTACGCCGACTCATCTGTGCACCTTCGTAAAAAGAGACCTTGTCGAGGACAGCAGGACGATTCTTTTTGAACAACTGTTTGGTCGCATCCATCGAGCGCTTCAACGCTTCGGGGTCTTTGGACAGGCTGATCAAGTGCATCAACGCAAGGCGCGTGTAGGCATTGGGTTGCTTGATCGATTGCAGCCTGTCGAGCAACATCTTGGCATCTCTTCGATGTTTCTCAACAGCGTCATCAGCCTTCTGGAAGACCGCCTTGTGATCTTTCAAGGCCTGCAAAATAGGCTGCAATTTGGCCTTTAACTCGGTCTCCTTCTCTTCCTTTTCTTTTTTGGCTTTCTTGCCTTTGGGTTGCTTGTCTTCGCTGTTGAGCGCCTGGATCTGTTTGATGAGCTCATTGGCTTGTGCTTGTAGACGCTTCATCTTGCGCGTCTCAAAGTTGAGCTTCAACAGCGCATACTCCGCACGGAACAATGAGAGCTGGGCTTTCGTCGCCTGTTGGGAAGGAAAAGGTTTCCCCTGAATCTCAACAGCCGAGGTCAAAAACGCCCCCGCTTTGCGAAACGCATCAGGTGTAAAAGGCGCCCATGCAGCGCGTGCTTCTTTGACCTTTTTGAGCGCGTCGGGATGCTCATCAATAAAACCAAGTGACAACATCATGCTCGAAAATGTCGCCGGACTGAAAAAGTACATCCCACCGAGAGACAACACACCCAAGAGCAACAAGACACCAAAAATCTTTCCCCAAGGGGTTGGCTTGTAACCGATGTCGTCGTCCAATCCATCGTACGCATCCATTGTGCGAGATTCACTGTAATCCGTAAAATCTCTCATCTCAGAGGACGCATCAAGTGACGAAGAGCTCGACGAAAATGACGGACCATATTGTTCATCAGGGAGTGAGTCTGAGGACCCCAAGAACCATTCACCTGAGGAAGAAAGAGGTTTTCCCTCCGCCCCATTATCTGTGCTTGCGGGCACGCTCACCGCGACAGGAGGCTCAATCGTAATCTGCTGTGGTTCAGCAGCAGCCGCCACCTCGACTTGTGTCAACTCCTCACTCTTCACAGGCGCAGGTTCAACAGGTACAGGTTCTGCGACTGGTGCAGGAGCCGTAGCAGGCGCGGGTTCTGCGGCTGGTGTGACCTCGACAGGTGGCGCGAGCCCAACAGGCTGTACCGGTGCGACGGGGTGGACAGGTTGTGCGGGTTGTTCGACGACAGCAGGAAGCGCAGATTGTGAAGGGGTCGCATGAACGGCCGCCTGGAGGCTCGCAATTTGGACCGCGGCGACCTGTCCGGTGGTGGTTTGGACAGGGACGACTTGGGCTGCAGGCAGGTCCGTTGCAGAGATGGCTTGGACACTGACAACTTCGCCTGTGGCGGTCTGGACAGGGACAAACAGCGCCTGTGAAGGTGCAGCTTCGACGGCATGTTCAGTCGCCTGAAGTTCCGTTGCGATAGGATGAGAACCGGCCGGTGTTGCGGTCGCGCTGGTATATCCAAACTCGATCGTGGACTTGGGATTGGCAGACTGTAGTGAGATATTTGCGGACTGGGGAGCAGGTGTGGTCAAGTTGGCGGCACCGAGCTTTTCGATCAGCTCAAAGAACGGAACAAAGCTCTCAACGTTCCCTATAAGCTGCCACTGCTTGCCGTCTTTGGAGATCTCGTCGTCGCGTTTAACTTTGCCGTCGATGATCCAACGCTGAAGAGTCGCCTGATCAGGGACTTGGGCGCTCGCACCGTCTCGAAAGCGAATATTCCAGTCTTCGAGAACTTCAGCTTTTGGAGAGGGTTCAGGTTCGGACTTGAAGACACGAAAAGTATGACCACAGGTCGAACACTTCACGCGGACAGATGGTCCCTTGACCTGTGTCAGGTCCAATTCGTAGACAGCACTGCATTTTTCGCAAACGACATCCATCAGATAACCTTTCGTGTGCATAAAGACACCCCGTGATGCCTTCAGCGTGGGTTCATTCATGGGGTAGCGTGACAAAAGAATCGTATCCTAGCAAAAATTGGAAAGGTGTTCAACCAATCCAAGTCTTTGGGCCCATAACATCGTGCCAGATTGTGTTTGTTGCCGACGTATGGGGAGGCATATGTTAGGAGCCCATTTGAGGTGCAGAAGTTTCATATCACCTACAAAAAGACACTTTGGGACACATCTCGTTACAGCAGAAAGTCGCCACAAGAGCCGAAAGCTCTCCATTTTCTTTCAATCTTTGGATGGAAACAGGGAGGGAGGAGATTCATTTTCGCGCTTCGATGATGGCTCCAACAGCGAGGACTGCGGCCTCTGCGTCTTCGCCACTCGCGCGCACCAAGATCTCAGTGTGGGCGGGGGATTCGAGCATAAGGATACTCATAGGGCTCTTGCCATTGGCTTCTTTGCCATCTTTGATGAGCGTGATTTTGGATTGGAAGGACTTGGCGATCTGGACGATCTGCTTGACAGGGCGCAAGTGAAGACCTCGTACCCATCCGACACTAAAAACTTGTTGACAATCAGAGGCGTTGCGATTAGGGGGTTCAGGATCTTCTTCGGTCATCGAACATACTCTACTTTTTCACGTGTGAGCCTTTGAGAGGCTTGGCACTTGGGATAGATGAAGATGAAGCGGAGACTTGATTGTGATAGCGCGACAACTCCCTGTGAGACACGACGACATTGGCTCCGACTTCACGAAGTTTTCTCGCAAAGGTTTCCGAGGCAAATACAGAGCGGTGTTGCCCCCCCGTACAGCCAAAGGCGACGGTAACAAACGCACGATCGGCCTTTTGAAAACATTCGAGCAAGTGGGTCATCGTCATGACTGTGTTGTCGATAAAGGTGAGCGCTTCGGGCTGCTTCTCCAAAAATTCGATGACAGGCTGATCGAGACCATTAAAGTGTCGTAGTGACTTGTCCCAGTATGGATTGGGCAGAAATCTCATGTCAAATGTAAAGTGCGCGTCGAGAGGCGCACCGTACTTGAAGCCAAAGGACATCACATTGACTTGCAGAGGCGCCTGCATCGGTGTGATAGAGAAGTGTTCACGTAGCCGCTGTCGAAGCTCATGAGGGACGAGCTGGGAGGTATCCACGAGGAGATTGGCCGCGCCACGGAAAGGAGCGAGCAGCTCACGCTCCCGACTGAGTCCTCCGGCGATCGAACCTTCGCTCAAGGGGTGTGGCCGACGACTCTCTGCATAGCGCCGTGAGAGCGTGTGATCATCACAGTCCAAAAACAGAATCTGAAAGCTCTGTTCTTGTTTGTTGAGCATTGTAAGGACAGCATCTCCGTCCTCAAAAAATCCCGGCTGGTGTAGCCGCACATCGATCACGACAGCCACCTGCTCGATCTCTTGCTCTTTGACCAAGGACAAGAACTGTGGGAGCATCACAACAGGGAGGTTATCGACACAAAAGAAACCAAGGTCTTCGAGGGCTTTGACCGCAATACTTTTTCCCGAGCCACTCATGCCGGTGATGATCAACAAACGTCGAATCATACTCTCTCCCTTTTAAGAAGTGGGTTTGTCGTCCGTCCTTTTGTCATAATCAACACATCTCATTCCATTGTAGATGTCTTCTTTGAAGTGTAGCAGAGAGCTTCCTCTCCTCACAACAAAGGTGCAACTCTTTTTTACGTCAAACTCTCTCATCAACTGAAGCATGACGACAAGTTTCACAACTTTTCCCGCAAAAGACAAGAGCCCACAACACCTCTCGGCGAGGTCTTGGTTTCGGACCCTTTACAGCTGCGCATCTTTTTCGGAGAGCGTCTGGTAAATCGCAGAAGAGGTCTCAAGTGTGATCAGTCTCTTCGCCAGATCGGTACCTTTGAGCAATCGGCAGACACGCGCGAGGGCTTTCAAGTGCGCTCCGACAGGCTTGTGAGGCGCGAGCAAGACGAAGAAGATGTGTGTACGCTCCTCTTCGCTGTCGCCAAATGGGATCCCTTCAGGCGACAACCCCAACGCACCTTTGACCTTATCAAGGCCATTCACACGACCATGTGGAACAGCGATGCCATCGCCGATACCGGTGCTGTTTAATTTTTCACGAGACAACAACACGTCGTAGATATGTTCGGCGTTGAGTTCTTGGTGAACGTTGGCAAGACAAGTGGAGAGTTCTTGAAGGATCTCATCCCGGCTGGTCCCTTTGAGGGGGGTGATCACGGCATTGGGTTCGAGGATATCGACAACTTTCATACGGGCGGGTCCCCTTCGCGTTCAGCGTAAAAACAGGAAGAGACAAAAGGTCTCTGATCTTGGTTGGTGTGTATCAATAAAGCTTTTTGCGTCGACTCGAAGACGCCAATCCCAACTGCCCACGGTATTTGGCGACCGTACGTCGCGCGATTTTGATCCCACTTTTGCCAAGTACATCGACGATCTGTTGATCGGACAGTGGTTTTTTGGGATCTTCTTCGGCGATCATCTGCTTGATCTTCTCTTTGACCGTCAGACTCGAAATATCTTCGCCACCATGGGAAGATTTGAGACTCGATGTAAAGAAGAACTTCAGCTCAAACACACCCTGTGGTGTGTGTACATATTTGTTGGTCGTGACCCGACTGATCGTCGACTCGTGCATCTCAATGTCCCCAGCCACATCGGCGAGGATCATCGGCTTGAGATACTGCAAACCTTTGTCCAAAAAGTCGCGCTGTCGTTTGATGATCGACTCCGTGACCTTGTGGATCGTGCGTTGCCGCTGGTGGATCGAACGCAGCAACCAAGTCGCGCTGCGTAGCTTCTCTTGGACAAATTCTTTGCTCGTCGACTTCTCTTTGTCCTTCATGGCCTGTTTGTAAAATTGGCTGATCTTCAGCTTAGGCAATCCGTCATCATTGAGCGTTACGGTGTACTCATCACCGACCTTTTTGATGTGGATATCAGGCGTGATATAGGATGCAGGTTCGGAGGTAAAGTTTCGCCCGGGGCGGGGATCAAACATCCCAAGGACTTGTTCGGCCTCAATGAGTTCTTCGAATGAGACTTTGATGCGCTTGGCGATCGCGTTGTAGTTGCGACGTTCGAGATTGCGCAGGTGATCCATGATCAGCCGCTCGATCAGGTCTGGATCTTTGAGGTGGGTCTGTTGGCGACACTGGATCAGCAAACATTCCTTCAAGGAACGAGCAGCGACACCGATAGGTTCGAGAGATTGAACAACACGAAGCGCCTCTTCTGCGACCTCACGCCAATGCGCTCGACGTTCTTCGTGGATAGGCATATCGGGGTCTTTCGCGTACTGCATATGTTCTTGTTCAGTCATATGATCAGCGACAGCGTAGAGGATCTCTTCGGGGGTGGCTTTGGGTTTGTCATCGAGCAGCAAGAAGCCGTCATCATTCAGGTATCCAACGATCAGCATCGACATTTGGAGTGTGTCGTTGTCGATCCTTCTGAGTTGAAGCTGTGACATGAGGTGTTCACCGAGGGTCTCATCAGCGGTCAGGCGGGCTTCGATGGGAGGAAGATCGGAGTCATAGACTTCACGGTTGGAGGGCAACGCAGAGCGTGAGAAGTCGACATCTTCAAAGTAGGCCTCCCAGTCCATGTCTTCGAGCGCGTCTTCTTCGCTCTTCTCTTCGGCAGCATCAGGAGCATCTTCACCGGCAGCCTCGGCCTCAGAAGCCGGTGTCGGCTCCTGTCTCTCGTCTTGTTCTTCATCACCAGGTTCATCGAGGATAGGGTTCTCCAACAACTCCTCTTGCAGCATCTCAGCGAGCTCAAAGTTGTTGAGCTGTAGCAGCTTGATGGCCTGTTGAAGCTGTGGTGTAATCACCAACTTCTGCTCCAGACGGACAGTCTGGCGTTGTTCGAGTCCGATCCCAATCCGATTCATCTGTCTATCCTTTTGTTTGGATACCCCAATGTTTTGGTCATAAAGACCTCACCTGTTCTCCTATGATGCAAATATCTTGCCAAAAATGCAAGCCCCCTCTCTGTATTTGCGACAGAAGAAGAAAGAACCCCTTGTCACAGTACGTAGCTGAGGACATTGCAAGAAAGTGACTTTTTTGTGCCTCCCAACACAATGTCCCATAGCTCTTGCTCAGTGTGCACAAAAAAATGAATGATTTTCGAGTCATCTCGTCTACACAGTGTCCACAAAACACTGAAGAGAAAAGGAGAATCTGATGAAACTTTGGAATATCTGTGTGTTGTTCGCTTTTGGTATGTTGTTGATGCCTATGGACGCGTCCGCCAAAGATGTCTGTGAAGAGGCGAGATTTGTCTGCCGCGCCAACGGTGGTAGTATCGGTATTATCGCTGGGATGGAGAGAGAATGTGGTGGTAAGTGTCGCAAAAATTGTCGCCTGAAAAAGAGAGCCTGCAAAAAAGGTTGTGGTCCGAGCAACTGTCGCACGTACTGCAAGAGAAAACGTCTGAGAGGCAAGCGTCTTCGCACGTGTGCTCGCACCTGTCGAGCCAAACGCACTGTCTGCAAAAAGAAATGTCGCGCGGTGAAGCGTTCCTGTAAATCCATCTGCCGCAAGTACAACAAAACCTCACAATGCAAACGCGCACGCCGCGCCCTCTTTCCTCACCTCCTGCGCGCTGCACAATGTACCATCTCATTCATGAGCCAAAACTACAACGGTGGTATCAACTGCATCAAGAACCGCGCCAAAGACTGGATCAAATGCGCCAAACTCGCCGCACAATGCCACAAACAAAACAAATAACACCAAAGACCCGACACTGAAACAGCCAATATACACGGGGGATTCTTAAAATCTTCTCCGGCGGACGTTGCACCAACGCAGCGCGCTGAACCACATTTGAACCCCTGCGGGGTTGGGGCTTTACTGCCTACAACGACCTTCTTGGAGGGACCAATCTACCGATATATACGGGGGATACTAGAATGCTGTTCCGGCGGACGTTGCACTTGTGTCTCCGCAAACTCCCCTGGTTCCACCAAATCATCCCCTTCTTCGAGGCGGATATAGCGAGGCCATATCCTTGGATTCCCTTTTGCTTTCGAGCTTTCAGTGGGTTTTTTGCGTCTTCACTTGCAATCATCCGCCTCTACAAACTCT
>MDTD01107126.1_pt1 | contig 89636 bp, 75 predicted proteins | sample 811221 | NCBI WGS metagenome assembly MDTD01 (sample SAMN05326646, study PRJNA326480) | marine metagenome | isolation source: seawater | place: Pacific Ocean: South West | collected 2011
CGCCTCCAGTGCCACCTGGGCGGCGAGCGGCGGCAGCAGGACCGATTCCAGGACGTCGCGCATGCCGATCACGAAGCGGCGCGGTGCCGCGACCGGGTCGAAGGCGCGCCCCTCGTTCACCAGCCCCTCCATCGCCTGCAGGGTCTGGCGCACCCGGCCGGCGATGTTGCGCGCCAGCGGGGTCGGCACCAGGACCCGCCCCTGCCGCTCGAAAAGGGGGTCGCCGAAGGTCTCCCGCAGGCGGGCCAGGGCATGGCTGACGGCCGGCTGGGTCAGGTTCAGGCGCTCGGCCGCGCGCGTGACCCCGCCCTCGGTGTAGATCGCGTCGAACACGACGAAGAGGTTCAGGTCGATGCGCGATAAATGCATCATATTAATATATTCTCATCATAATCATTCATTTGATTGATGTTATGTCAAGGCGCAGTCTCCCCGCAACGGACCATCGGACAACGCGGGAGCGAATCATGGACTTCGAATTCTCCGACCGGGTCAGGGACCTGCAACAGGCGCTGACCGCCTTCATGGACGCGCATGTCTACCCCAACGAGGCGCGATTCGACGCCGAGGTCGCCGAGGGCGACCGCTGGCAGCCGGTGCCGCTGATCGAGGAGCTGAAGGAGAAGGCGAAGGCCGCCGGCCTGTGGAACCTGTTCCTGCCGGATTCCAGCCTGGGCGCGGGCCTGAGCAATTTCGACTATGCGCCGCTCTGCGAAATCATGGGCCGGGTGCCCTGGTCGGCGGAGGTCTTCAACTGCTCCGCCCCCGATACCGGCAATATGGAGGTGCTGGAGCGCTACGGCACCCCGGCACAGAAGAAGGCATGGCTGGAGCCGCTTCTCGACGGCCGGATCCGGTCGGCCTTCGCGATGACGGAGCCGGCCGTCGCCTCCTCCGACGCCACCAACATCGCCGCAGAGATCCGCCGCGACGGCGACGAGTATGTCATCAACGGCCGCAAATGGTGGACCTCCGGCATCGGCGACCCGCGCTGCCGGGTGATGGTCTTCATGGGCAAGACCGATGCCGGCAATCCCGACCGCTATCGCCAGCAGTCGATGATCCTTGTGCCGCGCGACGCGCCGGGCGTGAAGGTGCTGCGCATGCTGCCCGTGTTCGGCTTCGACGATGCACCGCACGGCCATGGCGAGGTGCTGTTCGAGGATGTCCGCGTGCCGGCGGCGAACATGCTGCTGGGCGAGGGCCGCGGCTTCGAGATCGCGCAGGGCCGGCTGGGCCCGGGGCGCATCCATCACTGCATGCGCCTGATCGGCCTGGCCGAACGGGCGCTGGAAAAGATGGCCCGCCGCGCGCGCTCGCGCACCGCCTTCGGCCAGCCCCTGGCGGCCCAGAGCGTGACCCTGGAACGGATCGCCGAGGCCCGCTGCGCCATCGACCAGGCGCGCCTGCTGACCCTGCATGCCGCCTGGAAGATGGACCGCCACGGCAACAAGGCCGCGCGCAAGGAGATCGCGATGATCAAGGTGGTGGCGCCGAACATGGCCTGCCGGGTGATCGACTGGGCGATCCAGATGCATGGCGGCGGCGGCGTGACGGAGGATTTCGACCTCGCCCGCTACTACATCCAGGCCCGCTCGATCCGCCTGGCCGACGGTCCGGACGAGGTGCATCGCAACCAGATCGGCCGACTGGAGCTCGCCGCCCTGGCACCGGAGACGGCAACGGCCAGGGCCGCCTGATCCGGACGGACCGGCCGCCGGAACCTGGCGGCCGGTCCCCCCGCCTGTCATCAAGATTTCACACGGCCCGTCATCCGACTGTCATCCGCCGCTGTTAGCGTCGAAATCAGAACATAACGGTTGTTCGTTCTGACATTCCGAACGAGGCGGCGATGCTGAACCTCCACCAGGTGGCGGTCACCTATCCCAACGGCGTGCAGGCGCTGCAGCCGGTCAGCGCGGAGATCCCGCGCGGCCGGCTGGTGGTGCTGCTGGGCCCGTCGGGTGCCGGCAAGTCGACCCTGCTGCGTTGCCTGAACGGCCTGGTCCGGCCGACCCGCGGCACTGTCGAGGCAGACGGGCTGGGCCCGATCTTTGAATCGGCCGCCGTGCTGCGCCGCCACCGCCGGGACACCGGCATGATCTTCCAGCAGCACCATCTGATCGGCCGGCTGACGGCACTCCGCAACGTGCTGACCGGGCGGCTGGCCGCCCATTCCGGCCTGCGCACCATGCTGCCCCTGCCCCGGCACGACCGCCTGCTGGCGCTGCAGGCGCTGGACCGGGTCGGCCTCGCCGACCGCGCCCTGGAGCGGGTCGACCGGCTGTCCGGCGGTCAGCAGCAGCGGGTCGGCATCGCGCGCGCCATGGCGCAGGAGCCGCGCATCGTCCTGGCCGACGAACCGGTCGCCAGCCTCGACCCCGCGACAGCGGAGCGGGTGCTGGGCGACCTGTTCCGGATCTGCCGCGAGGACGGCATCACCGCCATCGTCAGCCTGCACCAGGTCGCCCTGGCGCGCCGCTTCGCCGACCGGGTCCTGGGCCTGGCCGACGGCCGCCTGGCCTTCGACGGCGCCCCCGACGCCCTGACCGACGACATCCTGCAGGAGATCTATGCCGGACCGGCAGCGGCCGGATCCGGCCGGGCCGAACGCCTGGCCGCAGCGGCCGAGTAGCCACCGGCGACCCCCGCCACCCGCCCGCTTCACGCGGGCCAACCGAGGGAGTGGAAGATGCAGCGTAGGACATTCCTGGCCGTCGCGACGGCGGCCGTGATCGCGGCCGGAGCCGGCGCATTGCCGGTCCGGGCCGAGGATCCGGAGACCCTGAAGGTCGCCCTTCTCCCGGACGAGAACGCCTCCACCATCATCCAGAACGCGCAGCCGCTGAAGGACTATCTGGAACAGGCGCTGGGCAAGGATGTCGAGCTGGTCGTCACCACCGACTATTCCTCGATGATCGAGGCGATGCGCTTCAACCGCATCGACGTGGGCTATTTCGGCCCACTGTCCTACGTCCTTGCGAAGTCGAAGGCCGCGGCGATCGAGCCGTTCGCCGTCGGCGTGAAGGGCGGCTCGCCGACCTACCAGAGCGTGGTGATCGCAAACCCGGCCGGCCCGGTGAAGACGATCGCCGACATCAGGGGGCAGACCTTCGGCTTCGGCGATCCCGCCTCGACCTCCAGCCACCTGATCCCGCGCGCCCTGCTGGCGGGCAAGGGGCTGAACGCCGGCACCGACTACGAATTCGCGCATCTGGGCACCCACGATGCCGTCGCCCGCGCGGTCCAGGCCGGCCAGGTCCAGGCCGGCGGGATGAGCGAGGAGATCTACAGGAAGCTGGTCGAGCGCGGCACCATCGATCCCGCGAAGGTCGTCGTTCTGGAACAGAGCAAGCCGATCCCGAACTATCCGATCGTCATGCAGGGCGAGCTGTCGCCGGAACTGAAGGCGCAGATCCGCGCCGCCTTCCTGGAGATGAAGGACCCCGCGATCCTGAAGTCCTTCCGCGCCGAGGGCTTCGCGGCGACCGACGACCAGGCCTATGACGTGCTGCGCGAGACCGCGCAGATCCTGAACCTCGACCTGGCGAAGATGAACTGAGCCGCAAGGCCGGACCGGCCGCGACGGGCCGACGCGAAAGGATGACCGGATGAGCCTCGACAGGCCGTTCGCCGAAGACAGCCATCTGGAGATCCTGGCCAGGGACGGTGCCGCGCGGGCGAAGCGCGGCGCCGTCCTCGGCGCCATCGGCGGCGCCGTGCTGGTCGCCTTCTGGCTGACCGGCATGCTGGATTTCGACCGCTATGCCGATGCCTGGCCGGCAGTGGCACAGCTATCGTCGGAGATGTTCCCGCCCGACTTCGCACGCTCCGGCCAGTGGCTGCGGCCGCTGGCGGACACCCTGGCGATGTCGGTGGCCGGCACCGCGCTGGCGGTGGCGCTGTCCCTGCCGGTCGCGCTGCTGTCGGCCGGCAACACGACGCCGAACGGCGGCGTCTATCACGCGGCGCGGCTGATGCTGAACCTGCTCCGCTCGGTGCCCGAGCTGATCATGGGCATCATCTTCGTGGCCATGGTCGGCTTCGGCGCGATGCCCGGCGTGCTGGCGCTGGGGCTGCATTCCATCGGCATGGTCGGCAAGTTCTTCGCCGAAAGCATCGAGCATGTCGACCCGAAGCCGATCGAGGCGGCGCGGGCGGCCGGCGCCACGCCCTTCCAGGTGATCTGGCACGCGGTGCTGCCGCAGGTGATGCCGCAGCTGGCCGACACCACGATCTACCGCTGGGAATACAATTTCCGCGCCTCCACCGTGCTGGGCGCGGTCGGCGCCGGCGGCATCGGCTTCGAGCTGATCGCCTCCCTGCGGGTGCTGGACTATGCCCAGGTCTCCGCGATCCTGATCTGCATCCTGGTCTGCGTCACCCTGGTCGACGGCATCGGCGCGATGCTGCGCCGGGCCCTCAAATAGGCGGGCCGTCATGGCACAGGATGACCTAGTCGCGGTGACCAACCGGATCTTCCCCGAAACCCGGGACCGCCTGCAGCAGGCGGCGCGCCTGGAAGCGAATGGCAGCGACGCCCCCTGGCCGGCGCCGCGACTGCGCGCCGCCCTGGCGGAGGCCACCGGACTGATGGCCTTCATGACCGACCGGGTCGATGCGGAGCTGCTGGCCGCCGCGCCGCGGTTGAAAGTGATCGGCGCCGCCCTCAAAGGCCATGACAATATCGACCTGGAAGCGGCGACCCGGGCCGGCGTCTGGGTGACGATCGTGCCCGACCTGCTGACCGCCCCCACGGCGGAACTGGCGATCGGCCTGATGCTGGCCCTGGGCCGCCACATCCTGGAGGGCGATCGCGGCATCCGCGCGCACGGCTTCGCCGGCTGGCGGCCGCAGCTCTACGGCTGCGGGCTGCAGGACATGAATGTCGGCATTGTCGGCTACGGCCTGGTCGGCCGTGCCATCGCCAGCCGACTGCATGGTTTCGGCTGCCACCTGATGGCGCACGACCTGCAGGCAGCGGCGGGCCGGCCCGCCGGCCTGCCGGGAGAGCCGGTGACCTTCCGCGCACTGCCTGAACTCCTGTCCATGTCGGACTATGTGGTGCTGGCTTTGCCGCTGACCGACCGGACCCGCCATGTCATCGATGCCGGGGCCCTGGCGCAGATGAAGCCCGGCGCGCGGCTGGTCAACCCGGCCCGCGGCTCCCTGGTGGACGAGGCCGCGGTCGCCGACGCATTGGAACGCGGCCGCCTGGCCGGCTATGCGGCCGACGTCTTCGCCTGCGAGGACTGGGCACAGGCGGACCGGCCGCACGGCATCGACCCGCGGCTGACCGCCCCCGGCGCCCCCACCGTGCTGACGCCGCATATCGGCTCCGCCACCGTCGCCGCCCGACGCAGCATCGAACTGGCGGCGGCGGAAAGCATCCTGGACGCGCTGGCCGGCCGGGTGCCACGCTGCGCCGTCAACGATCCCCGATGAGACGCCGACTGCCGCCTGCCCGCCGATGCTGAACCTCACCCATGTCCGGACCTTCCTGACCGTCCTGGAACAGGGCGGTCTGCGCGCCGCCGCCCGGATGCTGGAGCTGTCGCCCTCCACCGTCCTGGACCATGTCCGCCAGCTGGAGGCGGAACTGGCCGCGCCGCTGCTGGCCCGCGGCCGCCGGCCGGTTCTGCCCACCGTGCAGGGCGCGGCCTTCCGTCCCCTGGCACAGGCGCTGCTGGCCACCGAGGCCCGCGCCCGGGCACAGCTTGCCGGCGCCGCGCTGCAGCTGGCCGCCGCCAGCAATATCGGCACCTACATGCTGCAGGACCCTCTCTCCGCCTTCCACGACCAGGACGGCCGCGAGGTCGCGCTGTGGATCGGCGCCAACCCGGCGGTGGCGGACCGGCTGCAGCACGGCGCCGCCGACCTGGCCCTGATGGAATGGTGGGACGACCGGCCCGGCTTCCCCGCCCGCATCTGGCGGGTGGAGCCGCTGGTCCTGATCGTCGCCCCCGGCCATCCCTGGGCGGCGCGCGGCCGGATCGCCCCGGCGGAGCTGCCGGAGATGCCGCTGCTGGGCGGCGAGCCTGGCACCGGCACCGGCCGGCTGCTGCGGGAGCGGTTCGGCGAGTTCGCCGATGGCCTACGCACGATCGGCGGCTTCGGCAGCACGGAAGCGGTGAAGCGCGCGGTCCGCGCCGGCCGCGGCGCATCGCTGGTGCTGGCGGCGACGGTCAGCGACGAACTCGCCACCGGCAGCCTGGCGGCGGGCGCCCTGGACGGCCCGCCGCTGGCCAAGGAGACCCGGCTGGTGCTGCCGCAGGACCTGCCTGAAACCGCGCCGGCCGCACGCCTGGCGGCGCACCTGCTGCGCGCCCAGGCGCATGCCTCGGACGGGCGCGCGTCGCCGGGCTGCTAGATCGCTACCGGCAAAGATAGAAGCCGTGCCGCATTCACAATCGTCATCCATGACTTGATCGGGGATCCATTCCGCCAGCCTCGCGGCTGCTGATCGGTTTGCGGAATGGGGTCCACGGGCAAAGCCCGTGGACGGGTCAGGCCCGAGAACAACGTGTTTCCAGCAAGACTGGGAACGCTCCAGGAACGTGTCCGCCCCTTCAAGAACACGGCCAGAGTGTCGCCGCGCCGCGGCGCGAGCCGGCCAGGGGCTTCTTCATTGCCGGTCCGCGCCCTGCCGGGCCGGTCCCGCCCAGCGCGCGGCCAGGTGGATCAGGATGATGATCAGGGCGAGCGGCACTGCGGCCGCGATCCAGACCATCTGGATTCCGAGCGTGTCCGCCGTCAGCCCCGCCTGCCGCGCCAAATAGCCCTTGGCGAAGCCGCCCCGCAGACCGACGAAGCAGAAATAGACGACCGGCAGGGTGAAGGTCAGGATGGCCAGCGAGTGGATCGCTTCGGCGGTCACCCCCAGCACGGCGGGCGGCGCGGGAAAGACGCTCTGCAGCAGAACCGCGTCGCTGCGTGTCTTGAAGGAGAGCGTCGCTCCCAGAAGGCCCATCCACACCATCATGTAGCGCGCCACGTCCTCGGTCCATATCGGCGGCGCCGAGAAGCCGTAACGGGTGAGGACCTGGATCATCACGGTCGCGAACATGACCGATAGCGCGACGACTGCCGCGATGCGGGCGATCCGGTGCAGGCCGTTCGAGAGGGCGACGATCACGTGTGCCATATCGCAGATCCTCAGGGGTTGTGGCCGGCAGGGCGCCGGCCACCTTCCCGTCAGCGGGTGGTCGCGGACAGCTTCTCCCAGACCGCCACATCCTCCGCCGGCATCAGGCCGGAATCGTAGACCGCGGTCGACCGCTGGCGAAACACCGCGCGTTCCTCCGGCGTCAGGCGCTGGACCGTAACGCCGGCCTTCTCCAGATCGCCGAGCGAGGATTCGGCGACCTCCGCGAGCCAGGCCCGGACCGCCGCGTCGCCGGCCTCCACCGCGGCATCGACCGCGGCACGATCGGTATCGGAGAGCCCGTCGTACCAATGCTTCGAGACGAGCACGGCGCGCAGCGGCAGGATGACGCCAGCGTCGGAGAAATTCTTCACGAAGTCGGTATGGCCGAACATGACCGGCACGAAGGGCGAGTTGAGATAGCCGTCGATGACGCCGGTCTGGAGCCCCGCGGGCACCTCGCTCCAGGGAACGACCGTGCCGCTCGTCCCCCAGGCCTGGTACATGGCGATCTGCGCATCGTCGAGCGCGCGCATCCGCAGATCCTTCATGTCGTCGGGATGCCGCACCGCCGTATCGGTGGTGATGATGCCCGACGACGGGCCGAGCGGCGCGAATGCGACGAGGACGACGTCCTGCGCCGCCAGCGAGGCGTTGATCCTGGCATAGACATCGCCGGCGGCGAGCGCGCGGTCCATATGGCCGAGATCGTCGAAGATGTAGGGCAGGCGGACGCCGTACATGAAGGGGTCGACCTGCGCCACCGCGCGGACATCGGAGAGCGAGACCTCGAGCAGCCCGGTGGAGAGCTGGTCGAACTTCTCCGCCTCGTCGCCAACCGAGCCGCGCGGCATCTCGCGCACCTCCATGCCGGCCTGCGCCAGTGCCTCGCCGAAGGCATGCGCCCAGACATAGGAGCCCGAGACCTTGAGGTCCGGCTTGCTGTCGAGGGCGATCTTGACCTCTGCGGCGGCCGCGGGTTGCGCCAGCGCCGCGAGAGCGGCGAGGGCAAGGATTGTGAGCTTCATCTTGTGTCCTCCCAGACGTGTTGTCAGTTGACGGAAAAGCCGGACTGGCGCGGCAGGATCAGGCTGATCTCCGGCCAATAGGCCAGCGCCAGAAGCACGAGCACCTGCACCGCGATGAACGGCAGGGCGGCATAGGCGAGCCGCCAGTAGTTGGTGCCGGTGAGCGCCGAGACGACGACGAGGCACTTCCCCAGCGGCGGCGTGATCAGCCCGATGCAGAGGTTGAAGCAGAGGACGATCCCGAGATGTACCGGGTCGATCCCCTGGTCGAGCGCCTGCGGCACGAACAGCGGAATCATCAGGGTCAGCGCCACGGGCGTGTCCATGAACATGCCTGCGACGAGGAAGATCGCGACCAGGAAGAAGAGATAGCGCGTTCCCGTCAGCCCGAAGCTTTCGACCCAGCCGGCCAGCGCCTGCGGCCAGCCCATCTGCCCGGCGAGGAAGCCGAGGATGGAGATCGCGGCCAGGATGATGAAGATCGTGCCGGTCATCTGGGCCGTCGCCTCGAGCGCGTCGAAGAGCGCCCTGCGGCTGAGCCCGTCGTAGAATCGCCCGGCGATCAGCGCCACCAGCACGGCGATCGCCGACCCCTCTGTCGGTGTGGCAAGCCCGAACACCAGCGAGCCGAGGATCACCACCGGCAGACAGAGCGCCGGCGCCGCCTTCAGCAGGCTGGGCCAGACCGCCGGCAGATCGTCCGACGCCCCGCCCGGGTGGCGCTTCGCCGTCGCGATCCCCGCATTCAACGCCAGCAGCGCCGCGGCGAGGAGAAGGCCCGGCAGGATTCCCGCCACGAAGAGCGCGGCCACGGAGGTGCCGGTGAGCCCGCCATAGATGATCATGATGATCGACGGCGGGATGATCGGACCGATCATCGAGGAGGCGGCGGTGACGGCGCCGGCATAGGCCCGGCTGTAGCCCCGCCCGACCATCTCGGGCACGAAGATCCGGGACAGGGACGCGCTGTCGGCGACGGCGGAACCGGAAATGCCGGCGAAGAAGATGCTGGTGACGATGTTGACATGACCGAGTCCGCCGCGGAAACGGCCGACCAGCGAGAGCGCGAAGTCGATCAGGCTGCGGGTCACGCCCGCACGCGACATGATCTCGGCGGTCAGGATGAAGAGCGGCATCGCCATGAAGGCGAAGACGTCGAGCTGCGCAAAAATCCGTTGCGGCATGATCGACAGGTACTGCGCCTTGTCGACGACAATGAAGGACAGGACCGAGACCGCGCCCATCAGGTAGGCGAAGGCGGTTCCGCAGAGGAGGAGCGTCGCGAAGAGCAGAAGGACGATCCACATCGGCCCGCCGCCTCAGACTGCCGTACCGATATCGCGCGCCGCCGGGGCCGGCGCGGACGGGGGCGGCGCGGAGAGGGGCGGATGGGTGACGATGGAACGGAGGTCCGCCGGTATCCGCAGCGTCTTCTCCAGATCCGGGGGCACGGGCCGGGTCTGCGGCGATCGGGCGAGGATCGCCTCCAAGGTGCGCGCGGCGGAGAGCAGATCGACATCCCCGCGCACGGGCCCCAGCGCCTGCAGCCCGAACGGCATGCCCGCCGCGTCCTGCCCCGCCGGCAGGGTGATCGACGGTCCGCCGAAGAGCGAACTCCGGTAGGTCAGCGCCAACCAACGGTAGTAGATGTCCATTGCGGTCCCGTCGATCCGCGTCGGATGCGACTGGGTCCACGGAAAAGGAGAGAGCGGGCTGGTGGGCAGGAGAATGAGGTCGAAATTCTCCATCAGCCTGTTGAAGGCGCGCAAAGCCCGGGTCTGCTCGGCGTGGGCCCAGGCCCGGTCGCGAAGCGTGAACCCGCGGCCGAGTTCCACATTCGTCGCCACATGCGTGCCGAAGCGCTCCGGGTCTTCCGCCTTCGGCATGTCGAAGGCGGCGAGAAAGCTTTCGGCCCGCAGGATGTCGAAGACACGGTCCAGATCGCCGAGGTCCAGATCCACCGGCCGGCAGGCGGCGACATGGGGCCGGATCGCCGCGACCCGCGCCCGGAACGCCGCGCGGATCTCCGGCTCGACCGGGGCACCGCCGAAATCCTCGCTATAGCCGATCCGCAGCCCGCCGGCCGGTGCGGCGGCGATGCTGTCGAACCGCGCCGGATCGGCGGGGCCGGACAAGGGGTCGTCCGGATCGAAGCCGTGACAGGCGCGCAGCATCAGGATCAGGTCGTCCATGTTCCGTGCCATCGGTCCAAGGACCGAGAGCGGCGACCAGCCGGTCGGGCGGCTCGGATGCGCGACAACGTCCGCGGATGGCCGGTAGCCGACGACGCCGCAGAAACCCGCCGGCACACGCAATGACCCGCCGGTGTCGGAGCCGGTACAGAGCGGCAGCAGCGACGCGGCCAGCGCCGCCGCGGATCCGCCCGAGGAACCGCCTGCGGTCAGCCGCGGATCGTAGGGATTGCCGGTCGCGCCCCAGACCGGGTTCCGCGTGTTCCCGCCCGCGCCGAACTCCGGCACATTGGTCTTGGCAAGCACGATGGCGCCGGCACGCCGGAGCCGCGCCACAACCGGCAGATCGGTCCGCACCACGCCCGAGCGGAAAAGCGGGCTGCCGTGCGTCGTCGGCAATCCTTCCGCATCCTGCAGATCCTTGACCCCGATCGGCAGGCCATCGAGCGGCCCGACCGGGCGCCCTTCCTTCCATCTGCGGCTGGCCTGCGCCGCCTCAGCCAGCGCGCGCTCTGTCGCGAAAGCCGTCAGCGCATTGATCGCAGGATTGATCCGGGAGATCCGGGCAAGGCAGGCCTCAAGAAGTGCACTCGGCGTCAGCGAACCGTCGGCAAAGCCTTCGATCAGCCGGACAGCCGGCAATTCCGGCGGTGAAGCCATCGCTGCAGACGTCAACCGTTCCTCCCAAACATGCTTTTTGGTGACGGTATAGCGATATCAGGACCGGCAATATTGATTGTTCCGCATGCATTCATAACCATTTGGAATGGTTTTCCCGCCGGGTGCACAGGCATCGCGGAGCGGCGGCGCTGTCAGGAACCGGCCGGATCGGCAATGTGGGATGCAGATGCGTCGGCCGGTGGCCGGGTCAGACGCTCGCCACCTTGTTCAGGCAGGTCATGAAGAGATCGAGCGTGGAGTTGGTCTCGCGCTGTCCGGTACGCCAGTAGCAGCGCGCCTCGGACAGGAAGTTGCGCGTGTCGAGCGGCAGAATGATCAGTTCGCCACGCACCGCATGAGCCCGCGCGAGGCTCAGCGGATAGAAGCCGAGGATCGGCATCTCCCGCATCAGCCCGAGCCCGAGAAGCAGCGATGCCGTGGAGACGACGTTGACCGGCGGCGGCAGGCCGAACTCGGCAAAGAGCGCCTCGATGGCGCGCCGTGCGACCGACCCTTCCTGCGGCAGCATCCAGGGCCAGTCGATCGCTTCCGCCCAGTCCACCTCCGGCCGCGCCGCAAGCGGATGGTCGCGCCCGGCGACAACGACGACGGTCTCCCGGAACAGGACGCGCTGCTCGAAGCCGGCCAGGTTCTGCGGCTGCCAGACGCGGGCGATGACGAGATCCAGCACGCCACCTTCGAGCTGCGGAAAGAGGGTCACGAAATGCCCCTCCGTCACCGACACCCCTGCCTCCGGCGCACTCCGCTTCAGCTGCGCGATCGCACCCGGCAGGAGCAGCGGGGCGATGGAGCCGACGACGCCGACGGCAACGGAGCCGGAGACCCCGCTCGCCATCGCCGAGAGGTCGAAGGCTGCACGATCGAGCTGGTCCAGCACCTGTCGCGCATGTTCGGCAAGGCGGCGCCCGACCGGTGTCAGCGAGAGCCTGTTGCGCTCCCTTGTCACGATCGGGCAGTCGACGAGCCGCTCCAGTTCGGCGATCTGCTTGGAAACGGCCGGCTGGGTGACGTTCAGGGACTCCGCGACCCGCGCCACCAGGCCCAGTTCCGACAGCGCGCAGATGATCCGCAGATGGCGGATCGTCAGGGACTTGGTCAGCGCGTCGACATTCATGGAGCGGGCTCGGATGGCGCCGCGGGCATGCAGGTCCGGCCTTCGGCGGGCGCAGCGGACCGTACCGGGCCAATGGGGGCTGGCGGCCCCGGTGGGGACGGAACCTTGCCAGAGGCCAGGATAGCATGGCCGCCGACCCGGGTAGAGCGCACTCGGCTGCCTGAAGCGGGCGCTCCGGATCAGCGCCCGCGGTACATGTCCGCACCGGGCTGGGCGATCGGGTCGCGCGGCCGCCAGCGGCCGGTCTCCACCAGGTCCAGGAAGGCCTCCACCGCCGCGTTGAAGGCGGCCGGCTCCTCCAGGTTCAGGGCATGGCCGGCGGCCGGCATCACCTGCAGGCGGGCGGTCGGCATGATCCGCTTCAGCCAGAGATTGACGTCCAGGCAGGGCTCGTCCTCGTCGCCGACCAGCAGGAGGACCGGCGCCTCGACCTGCGCCAGCTCCCGCTCCAGGTCGTACAGCGAGGGGCGCGCCGCCTGCACCCCGCGCAGGGTATTGGCCGCAGCCGTGGCCGGATGCTCCGAGAGGTTGGCGCAGAACTGCGCCCAGCCCAGCGGATCCTTGCGCAGCAGCTGGATGCGGGTGGCGGTGGTGCCCATCTCCTCCACCGGCATCTTGCCCGCCGCGGCAATCGCATCGGCCGTCGCCAGGGTCTGTTCGATGAAGGCATCGCGAGTGGGTTTGTAGGCCCCCGACCCGCCGGCAGCGGCGGTCACGCTGCGCACCCGTGCCGGATGGTAGATTGCCAGCTGCAGGGCGGTGTAGGCGCCCATGCTCAGGCCAACCACATGCGCCCGCTCCAGTTCCAGGGCATCCAGCACGGCCAGGGCATCCGCATTGGCCAGGCGCTGGCCATAGGCGTCCGCTGCGTCCGGCACGTCGGAGGGCGGATAGCCGCGGGCGGCCGGACAAATTGCCCGGCGGCCGCGGGCGAACCAGCGGGCCTGGTCGAGCCAGCTGCGATGGTCACCGGCAAATTCGTGCAGGAACAGCACCGGTTCGCCCTCGCCGAAGCTGTCGTAGTGGATGCGGGCGCCGTCGCTTTGCGCCATCGGCATGCCGGCTTCCTCCCTGCCCTTTGCTTGCGGTTCCGGTCGCGCACCTATTTCAGGACGTTCTCGATGCTCATGTAGACGAAGATCTCGGCGATCATCCCGTCGCGGACCTGGAAGAAATTGGCATTGCTGGCCGTGCTGACCGCGCCGCCATGGTCGACCAGCCGCACGTCGAAGCGGCTGGCGATGCGCTGGTTCGGCACGTCGACGGTATGGGCGAAATCCCCGTGCCAGCCTTCGCGGAAGTCGGCGAGGAAATCCCGCAGCATCCGCCGGATGCCGGTATCCCGCCCCTCATGCGTGACGGCGGCGGTCTTCACCGTCAGGCGGGCGTCGGGGGCCAGCACGGCCAGGACCCCGTCCAGGTCCTTCGCGTCGACATTGCCGAAATAGTCGCGTTCCACCAGCTCGATCAGCTGGTCCTCGGTAAGCGTCGTCATACCGGCATCCTAGTGGCCCCGCAAACGGGCTGTCCATCCGGCGCACACGGGCCGAGCCGCCCGCCGGCCCGGCCTCAGCCCCCGCCACCCCAGGGCATGACCGGCACCGTGGACAGGGCGTTCTTCGGCGAGCCGTCGATCAGCTTGTCGGAATAGACCAGGTAGACCAGGGTGCGCCGCGCCGGATCCCAGAAGCGCCGCACCTGCAGCGCCTTGAAGATCAGCGAGCGCCCCTCGGAAAACACCTCCCGGTCATGCAGTTGCTCGACGTCCGGCACCTGGCGGCCATCCTCTTCCCGCATCGGCAGGGCGATCGGCCCGACCTGCCGGCAGGCGATGGAGGCGTCCGAGGTTTCCTCCGCCAGGCCCAGCCAGCCGGTGGTGCCGCCCTTGCGGGAGCGGCTGACATGGCAGGCGACGCCGGGGATGTCGGGATCGTCGAACGCCTCGATGACGATCTTGTGGTTCGGGCCGATCAGCTTCCAGGCGGTGTCGACGCTGCCGATCTCCTCTGCCGCCAGAGGGGTGACCGGGCCGATGGACAGAACTGCGAAAGCCAGCGCCAGGAAGGCACCAGCCGCGGAGCGGGATACGAATGGCATTGCTGCGCCTCCTTGCACGGGTCGCAGGACAGAACCCGTCAGGGCGCCGCCCGATCCCCGCGCTCTTCGGGGATGTTGCGCATCCAGTCGGCAAGGCGCGCCATGGCATCGTAGATTCCGGCCCGCAGGTCCGCATCCGCGACCGCCTCGTCCAGTGCGCCCTGCATGCAGAGCAGCCAGGCGTCGCGCTCGGCCGTGCCGATCGGAATGTGCAGATGCCGCTGCCGCAGCCGCGGATGGCCGCGCTCCGCCGAATAGAGCGGCGGCCCGCCCAGCCATTCGCCGAGATAGCGCTTCAGGACCTCTCTCACCGGGCCCAGGTCCGGCGCGTGCAGGGCCCGGATGCCGGCCGCTTCCGGCAGGCTGTCCATGCGGTCGTAGAAGCGGTCGACCAGCCGGTCGACCGTCGCGGCCCCGCCGATCCGCTCGAAGATCGGCGTCTCCCCGGCAGGATCCGTCATTTCCGCCTCGCTGGCCTTCGGGAATGGGGTGCGGGCAGGCCGCAGAATGGCACCGTTGCACCCATGTCTCAGGAACGGTCTGTCACCCATGTGTCTGGACTGGACACAGGAAAATGGTGACCCCGGAGGGATTCGAACCCCCGACCCTCAGATTAGGAATCTGATGCTCTATCCTGCTGAGCTACGAGGTCACGGTTCCTAGATAGCAATCCCCGGCCGCCATTCCAATGCGAAGCGGCCAATGCGAAGCGGCCAATGCGAAGCGGCCAATTCGGACCGGCCAATTCGGACCGGCCGGGACCGCCGCTCAGTCTTCCCCTTCCGCCCGCATCTCTTCAAGATCCTGCAGGTAGAGGTCGACGAACCAGGCGATCAGTTCGTAGCACATCTCCACCTGACCGGTCTCCGGATCGTAGAAGGCGTTCTCCTCGCCGCAGGTCCTGAACAGAACCGGGATGTCGCCCGGCAGGACCAGCTGCGCGGAAAGGTCGTCCGCGGCCGCCTGCATCAGGCCCGGCACCTCGACCAGGTCCTTCAGCGCGGGGTCCAGCTCCGGCCCCGGCACCTCGAACCGCACCACGATCCGGCCACCGCCGGGGCGGTCGCCCGGGCCGTCCCGCAGATGCGGGGCCAGCACCGACAGCCAGCTCGCCTCGACCTGGGCATAGGTTGCCGGACAGCGTTCCCGGTCGCCGTCGGGCATCTCGATATCGTCCGCCAGCTCGGCAAAGCCCTCCGGGTCGCTGCCGTAGAGCAGGCAGTAGATCGCGGCGAAACGCTGCAGGTCCATGCTGTGCTCGTCCCAGAAGGCGAGTTCGTCATCCTCTCCGAACCAGGCCGCCAGGGCATGGCCGTCGCCGGCCGCCATCAGCAGTTCCTCGGCCGCGGCGTCCGGCTCCTCCGGCACCATCAGCCAGCCCGCCAGGCTGTCGACCGCATCCTCCTCCCGGCCCAGCACCGGGATCTCCAGCCGGTGCACCAGGGCATGGCCCAGCTCGTGATACAGGGTGAAGAGGGTGTTGCCGTTGACGAAGAGGACCAGGTCCTCCGCCTCCTCGTCGGTCAGCTCCGGATCATCCGCTGCCCCGGCCCCGCCGCCGGGAGCCGTGATGAGCAGCGCCAACGCGACGGCAAGCAGGTGCAGCGGCCGGCCGGCCCGCCTCAGACGGTAGCGGCCGATCCATGTCGCGCCCGGCATGCCGGGCGCTACTCGCCCAGTTCCATGACCTCGGTCGTGCCGCCGTCGCAGACCGTGCAGCAGCTCTCACAGGGTTCCGCGCAATCGGGCCCGGCGCCCCAGTAGGTCTCCTGGTCGCCGCTGACCCAGGCGCCATAGCAGACCGTCTCGCCCGCCTCGCAGCTCAGCGGGAAGGACACCGGCTCGGCGCCGTCCATGACAAACGCCTCGCCGCCGCCGGGCCAGGAATGGTCGCGGTCCTGCGAACAGAACTCGACCTCGACCGCATTCGGATGGCTGTTCTGCAGGATGAAGGTCACGGACTCCGCGGCGGCCTTCTGCGGCCAGGCCAGCAGCAGGATCGCGAACGCGGCGGCCGGCAGCACCGCCAGCCGAAGGCAGGAAAGATGGGTCATCCTGGTATCCCCCTGGTAGAGCCGGCCGGGCAAAGCCCCGCAGCCGGACCGGCGAAGAAACGGCACTGCGAACATTTGCGTTCGGCGCCGAATAGCGCGATCACGCAGCAATGCAGTCTAGCATCCCGGGGAGTGAACGGCGGTTGAATCTTTCGTGGCGACTTGGGCCGGTGCTAGCGGGTACAGAGCCAGTGGAGGCCGTCCAGCCACTGGCGCTCCAGCCAGTCCTCCGTCAGGCCCCAGTGCCGCTTCGCCGCGCGCCAGTCCCGGCCATAGGCGCACCAGCTGCGCCAGTCGGAGGGCATCCAGTCGACCGGGTCGCGGTCGGCCTTGCTGCGGTTGCTGTGCGCGGAGACCGCCCAGAGCAGCCGCGGCGCGGTGCCGGTGTCGTTGGCATAGTCGGCGCGGCGGGCGGCATCCCAGCGGTCGGCGCCGGAGCGATGCGCCTCCGCCAGCGGCACCAGATGGTCGATGTCCAGCGCCCGCGGATCGCGGATCTCCTCCCCCGACCAGGGGTCGCGCCACAGCCCCGACACCACCCGGCAACCGCTGTCGTCCCAGGCGACCGGGACCTGCGAGTCGCGGGCGAGCACCGCGTTCCGGGTATCCCGGCAATCGCCGTCCAGGTCCCGCCAATGGGCATAGGCCTGGCGGGCATAGGGTTCCGCAACCGGCTGGAACAGCGGCGTCTGGCGCAGTTCGAGCAGCGCGAAGGCGAGCCCGCCCAGGAGCAGAAGCCAGCGCACCGAGCGGCGGCGCAGCAGCAGCGGCCAGCGGATCGCCCGGCGTGCCATGCCGGCAGCCCGGCGGGCGGTTGCCGCGTTGCGCCGGGCACGCGACCGGCCGCGCCCGCGCGTTGCGGCGACCCTGGTCACGGGCGGGACGATCCCTGCCGGGGGCACGGACGGTCATGCCCTGCGCGCCCGCAAGGCGATTGCCGGCGCCAGCTGCGCTCACTACGATCCCGTGCCATGACGATGCCTTACCATGGGCCGGAATCGGCCGCCAAACTCAGCGCCGCCCTGGCCGATGCCCCCGGCCCCGCCAAGGCGCTGGACGCGATGATTGCCGATGCGCTGTGCCAGCGGCGGGAGGCACCGGCCGGCGAATCGGGCGGGGCGGACGAGACCGTCGCGCCCGCCGGCCCGCAATGGCTGGTCGACGGGGCATGGCTGGCCACAGACGACCTGCCCTACTGGTCCGGCGACCTGGCTGCGGCGGCGGGCCTGCTGCAGAAGCTCCATCCGGGCTGGGCCTGGCGGCTGCGCATCGGGCCGTTCCGCGCCGGCGAAGCCGCCCGCCCCTACGCCACCTTCCACGAGCCGGAGACCGGCGCGGCGGTGATCGGGCCCGGCTGCAAGACGGAGATCCTGGCCCTGCTGGCCGCCGGGCTGACTGTCGACATGCTGCCCCAGCTGCGCCGGCAGACGGCGGGACTGTTCGCCCTCGACAACCCCGACCAGGGCCAGGTGCTGTTCGCGCCGGAACTGCGGATGCTGGTGGCCGGCTATCTGCGCCTCGACGCAGCCGGCGGGGCCACCGCCAGCCTGCGCCGCCGGCATGGCGATGGCAGCAGCAGCGACGCGATGCTGGCCGGCCGCTACCGCATCCTGGCCGATGGCCTGCTGTGCATCGACTGGGATGACGGCATGTCGGAGAGCTTCCGCCGTGACGGCGGAGCGACCGGCCAGTGCCAGACTCTGGTCCGTGCCGGCACCACGGCACCGGGCCCGCATTTCGAGCAGGCCGTCCGCTTCCGCCGCATCCAGGAAGGCTGCCAGGAAGGCTGCCAGGAAGGCTGCCAGGAAGGCTGAACGGGCACCCCGGATCGCAGGGCGGGCACCGCCGGCGGGACGGCAGAACGAACCGGAGCCGCCCGCCACGAGGCGGCACGAGAGAACCGACCGCAGGTCGACGGGAAGGGGGAAACGCAATGACGGCACGGCAGCGCAAGTTCTGGGGCTGGGGCTTCGAGGGCGAAGCCCTGTCGCCGGAGGAACATGACTGGCTGCTCGGCGTGATGCACGAGCGCTTCGGCGACCTGCCGGAACCGATCCCCGTGCCCCGGCTGGAGGAGATCGTCCTGCGGCGGCCGCGGGTGAAGCCGCCGGCCGCGCTCGCCGCGATCGTCAGCGACAGCGATGCCGACCGGATCCGGCACAGCTATGGCCAGAGCTTCCCCGACATCGCCCGCGCCTTCCTGCGCCAGTTCCCGGAGCCGCCGGACCTGGTAGCCTGGCCGGAAACGGCGGACCAGGTCCGCCAGCTGGTGGACTGGGCCGGCGGCGCCGGGGTCGCGGTGATTCCCTTCGGCGGCGGCTCCTCCGTCTGCGGCGGGGTCGAGCCCGATGTCGGACCCGCCTATGCCGGCACCATGTCGGTCGACATGACCCGCATGAACCGGGTGCTGGAGGTCGACAAGGCGAGCCGTGCCGCCCTGATCCAGGCCGGGGCGCGGGGGCCGGAATTCGATGCGGAGCTGAAGAAGTCCGGCCTGACCCTGCGGCATTTCCCGCAGAGCTACCAGATGGCGACCCTGGGCGGCATGATCGTCACCCGCTCCGGCGGACATTTCGCCAGCCTCTACACCCATATCGACGAGTTCGTGGAAGCGGTCGAGCTGGTCAGCCCGGGCGGCATCATGCAGACCCGCCGCCTGCCCGGCGCCGGGGCCGGGCCGGACCCGAACCGCTGGGTCTCCGGCTCCGAGGGCATCCTGGGCATCGTCACCCAGGCCTGGATGCGCCTGCAGGACGTGCCGAAGTTCCGTGCCGCCGCCACCGTGCGCTTCACCGACTTCTACCGCGCCGCGGGCGCGGTGCGCGCCATCGTCCAGTCCGGCCTGCACCCCGCCAACTGCCGCCTGCTGGACGCGCAGGAGGCGTTCTTCAACGGCGCCGGCGACGGGCGGCACGCGATCCTGGTGCTGGGCTTCGAGAATGCCGACCACCCGCAGGACGCAAAACTGGAGCGGGCGCTGGAGATTGCCCGCGACCTGGGCGGCATCGCCGACCGGCCGGAGGGCGCGGCGCCGCAGCGCAGCGGCGCGGCGGAGGCCTGGCGCACCGCCTTCATCCGGATGCCGTTCTGGCGCGAGGTCCAGGTATCCTACGGCATCCTGTTCGACACCTTCGAGACCGCCTGCACCTGGGCGGATTTCGAGGGTTTCCACGCCGATGTCAGCCGCGAGGTGAAGGCCGCGATCAAGGATGCCAGCGGCCAGGAGGGCACCCTGACCTGCCGCTTCACCCATGTCTATCCGGACGGGCCGGCACCCTATTTCAGCTTCACCTGCTTTCCGGGCAAGGAGCGGATGCTGGAAGTCTGGAGCCAGATCAAGCGGGCGGCGAACGCCGCCGTGGTCCGGCATGGCGGCACCGTCACCCACCACCATGCCGTGGGACGCGATCATCGCTTCGGCGGCTATGACGCTGAGCGGCCGCCTGTCTTCGCCACCGCACTGGCCGGGGTCAAGGGCGCGCTCGACCCGAAGGGCGTGATGAATCCCGGCGTCCTGATCGACCCGCCAGGCGCCCCGCACCGGCCCGGCGGCATTCTGGAGACCCGCTGAGAGACGGGCGGCGGCCTTCGCCTCGAGCGAATAGCCGCCGCCGATCTCCCCCGCGGACGGCCGCTGCCCGCCACCCCCGCGGCTGCGCGCGTTGACTACGACAGGAGGCGGTGCTACTTCGCTCGGCGACCGACGACGCCAGAGGCGAGGCCGGCATGCCGTGTCATGCACCGCCCCTTCCCGCCGGCGCGGCCCGTGCAGCCGCCCCGGCCCGTCGCACGACGCACCTTCCGACAGCAGCTGCCACGATCGCGAAACCGTTTTCCGCGCGCATGCCCCGGCGGCAGCGAGGCCCCCTGCAGTCGGCCACAGGCGTCTCCCGGCGCCGTCCCCCGACCATTCCCCGCCCCCGTCGCCGGCCGGCCGGACCGGACGGCCCTTCCATGCCCGGCCCCGAGAGAGGTTTGCCATGACCGAGCGTGCCTACAACGTGCTGTTCCTTTCCCGGCGCAACTCCGCGCGCAGCCTGATGGCGGAGGGCATCCTCAACAAGTACGGCGCCGACCGCTTCCGGGCCTTCAGCGCCGGGGTCGCGCCGGCAGCGCAGGTCGAACAGGAGACATTGGAGCTGCTGCGTCAGGCCGGCATCGCCACCGACGGGATCGCCCCGAAGCATTATCGCGAATTCGCCGAATCGGGCGCCGCCGATCTGGACTTCGTCCTCACCCTGAGCGACACCGCGGCGGGCGAGGCGCTGCCGGAATGGCCGGGCCAGCCTGTGACGGCGCATTGGAGCAGCACCGATCCGCTGAAGCTCGAGGGCAGCGAGGCCTGGGAGCGCAAGCTGGCCTTCGGCCGTGCCTTTGCGGAGCTGGAGCGGCGGCTGCGGATCTTCGTCGCCCTGCCGATCGGGTCGCTGGACCGCATGAGCCTGCACCGGCGGGTGCACGAGATCGGCCAGGACCGGGCGCCCGCGGCGGCGAGCTGAGGGGCCGCGATCCGAGCGGCGCCCGCGACGGCGGGGGCAGCTCAGAACAGGGCGCGCAGCGGCACGATGAAGGTCGCGCCGATCACCTCGACTCCGGGATTGGTGTCACCGAGCCCGGCATTGGAAACGTGGTTGAAATAGGCGCCGGCACGGATGCCGCCGCCCAGATGGGCGGTCAGCTCGATCTGGGAGCGGAACTCCAGCCAGTACCCCAGGTCCTTCGCACTGCTGTTGCCCTGTTTCCAGGCGCCGGCGGCGAAGGACGGGGTCAGCACCAGCCGGTCGAACAGCACCAGGTCGGACAGGATGCCGGCATAGCCGTACAGCGACCCGTCGGTGTTGACCGAGGCACCGACGAACGGCTTCACGATGAAGAGCTGATAGTCGGACCGGTATTCGAGGCCGAACTCGACCGACTCATTGTCCTTCAGGTTGAAGTCGTAGAAGCCGCCGGTCACCACCAGCATGTCGGTATCGACCTGCGGCGGCGCCGGCGTCACCTGCAGGATCGGCTTGTCCTCGGCCCGGGCGGGGCCGCCCGGAACCGCCATGGCCAGAACCGGCATGGCCAAAACCGCACCGATCAGCGCCAGGCCGCCAAGCCCCCCGGCGGCCGCCTTCACCATGCGCCGCGCGCTGCCAACCGCCCCTCGACTGCCGAGCCTCATTGCCTTTCCCCTCCCGCCGGCCGCCTAGCGGCCCGCGCCTCCATGCCTGTCAGGCGCCCGCCCCCTGCGGCGCATGCCCGCCATGTCCCGGCGACGGGCTGCCGTCATGGCCGTCACCCGGCCCCCTGCCATGGCTGCCGCCGTCCGGGCCGTGCCCGCCGCCATCCTGGCCATGGCTCCCCGAATGGCCGGGCGCCTCGTCCTCTTCCGCATCATGGGCATGTCGATGGTCGCCCGCCAGGAAGGTGTAGATCACCGGCACGACGAACAGGGTGAACATGGTGCCGATCGTCATGCCGCAGGCGATCACCAGGCCGATGTCATGGCGCGACTTGGCGCCGGCGCCGGAGGCGATGATCAGCGGGATCACGCCGACCACCATCGCCGCAGTGGTCATCAGCACCGGTCGCAGCCGGATGCCGGCGGCCTTGATCACCGCGTCATGCTTGCTCAGCTTCTCCTCGGCCTGCAGCTGGTTGGCGAATTCCACCATCAGGATGCCGTGCTTGGAGATCAGGCCGACCAGGGTGACCATGCCGACCTGGGTGTAGATGTTGATCGTCGCCAGGCCCATGAACAGCGGCAGCAGCGCGCCCAGCATCGACAGCGGCACGGTCACCAGGATGATGATCGGGTCGCGCCAGCTCTCGAACTTCGCCGCCAGGACCAGGAAGATCACGACCAGGGCGAAGGCGAAGGCGATGGTCAGCGAGCTGCCTTCCTGCACGAACTGGCGGGATTCGCCGGCGAAGTTATAGCTGAAGCCGGTCGGGAAGATCTCCTTCGCCTTGGCCTCCAGGAAGGCCAGCCCCTCGCCGATCGAGCGGCCGGGCATCATGATGCCCGACAGGGTGGCGGAGTTGAGCTGCTGGAACTGCGTCCGGGCGTTCGGAATGACGTCGTAGTCCAGCGACACGACGGTCGACAGCGGCACCATGGAGCCGTCCGCCGCCTGCACGTAGTAGGTCGTCAGATCCTCAGGTGTCAGGCGGTCGACCCGCGGCACCTGCGGGATCACCTGGTAGCTGCGCGCCTCCAGGGAGAAGTAGTTGATGTAGTTGCCGCCCAGCAGGGTGGAGAGGGCGCCGCCGATATCGACCATGTCCAGGCCGATATCCGCCGCCTTGGCACGGTCGACCTTGACGATCACCTGGGGGTTGTTGATCTCCAGGTCGTTGCTGATGAAGACGAACAGGCCGCTCTTGTAGGCCTCCGCCTTCAGGTCATCCATCACCTTGTACAGGCTGTTGTAGTCCGACGTGGTCTGGATCACGAACTGGATGCCGAAATTGCCGGACCCCGGCAGCGGCGGCAGGTCGAAGGCGAAGATCTGCAGGCCGGCGATCTCCGACAGCTCCGGCTGGATCGCCAGGCGGATCTGGGTCTGCGTGCGCTCGCGCTCGCTCCAGGGCTTCAGCAGCATGCCGGCAATGCCCTGGTTGACGCCGTTGCTGCCATTGATCTGGAAGTAGGTGTCGGCCTCCGGCACGGACTTGAAGATCTTCTCCATCTCGCCGGAATAGGCCTCCATGTAGTCGATGTTCGCCGATTGCGGCGAGGTCATCTGCATGAAGACGATGCCCTGGTCCTCCGTCGGCGCCAGTTCCGACAGGCTGTTCAGGAACAGGTAGGGCAGCATGGCCAGCACGCCGGCGGTCAGCAGCAGCATCACCGGCCGGAACGACAGCACGCCCGTCAGGCGGCGCTCGTAGAAGCGGCGCAGCCCTTCGAAGACGTTGTTGACGATGTTCACCAGCCGCGAATGCACGACGCTCTCGTTGAGCATCAGCGAACTCATCATCGGCGACAGGGTCAGCGCGACGACGCCGGAAACGATGACCGCCCCGGCAAGGGTGAAGGCGAACTCCTGGAACAGCGCCCCGGTGAGGCCGCCGACGAAGCCGATCGGCGCATAGACCGCCGCCAGGGTGATCGTCATGACGATCACCGGCACCGCGATCTCGGCCGCGCCGGTGATCGCCGCCTTCAGCGGCGACAGCCCTTCCTCAAGGTGGCGGAAGATGTTCTCCACCACCACGATCGCGTCGTCCACCACCAGGCCGATCGCCAGCACCATCGCCAGCAGGGTCAGCAGGTTCAGGGAGTAGCCCAGCGCCAGCATCATGAAGCAGACGCCGACCAGCGACAGCGGGATCGTGACGATCGGGATGATCACCGCGCGGAACGAGCCCAGGAACAGGAACATCACGATGATCACGATCACCGCGGCCTCGAGGATGGTCTTGATCACCTCCTCGATCGACGCCCGGATGAAGGTCGTGGCGTCATAGGCGATGTTCATGTTCAGCGACGGCGGCAGGTCCGCCTCGAGCCGCGGCAGTTCCGCGCGCACCAGGTCGATGACTTCCAGCGGGTTGGCTTCCGGCGTGTTCTGGATGCCGATGAAGGTGGCGCGCAGCCCGTTGAAGATCACCGAGGAATCGTTGCTCTGGGAATCGAGCTCGATATCGGCGACATCCTTCAGGCGGATCAGGGTGCCGTCCTTGACCGCGACGACCAGTTCCTCGAACCCTTCCACCGAGCGCAGGTCGGTCTGCGCCTCGATGTTGATCTGGATGTAGTTGCCCTTCACCTGGCCGGGGGCGGAAAGCAGGTTGTTGTTGCGCACCGCGCTCGCCACCGCCGACGGCGTGACGCCAAGCGACGCCATCCGGTTCGGGTCCAGCCAGATCCGCATGGCATAGGTCTGGCCGCCGAGGATGTTCGCGGAGGCGACGCCATCGATGGTCTGCAGGGCCGGCTGGATCACGCGGGTCAGATAGTCGGTGATCTGCTCCCCGGTCATGTCCTTGGAGCTGAAGCCCAGGTAGAGCTGCGCGGAGCCGCCGCCCTCCGCCTTCTGGATCACCGGCTGCTGCGCGTCCGACGGCAGCACGTTCAGGGTCTGCTGCACCTTCGCCAGCACGTCCGCCAGCGCCGTCTCCGACTGGACGCCCAGCTTCATCTGCAGGGTGATGGTGGACAGGCCCAGCTGCGAGACGGAGGTGATGTAGTCGATGCCGCTGGCACTCGCCACGGCCTGCTGGATCGGCGTGGTGATGAAGCCCTGGACCAGCTCCGCCCCGGCGCCGGGATAGGAGGTGGTCACCGTGATCTGGGTGTTCTCCATCGCCGGGTATTGCCGCACCGGCAGGGTGAAGATGGCCTGCAGGCCCATCAGCATGATCATCAGGCTGACCACGGTGGCCAGCACCGGGCGACGGATGAAGATTTCGGTAAAGGACATGGGGGCCGCCTGGACCTGTTGTCGGTTGCCGCCGGCCGTCAGCCGCGCGGCAAGTCTTCGCGCGGCCCGAGGGTGACCGTGTTGTTGATCTTGACGGCTGTGCCGTTGCGCAGCTTTGTCTGGCCGGAGGTGACGACCGTGTCGCCGGCCTTGATGTCGCCGCTGATCGCCACCTCGTCACCGCGGCGGTTGCCGACCGTGACGAAGATCTGCTTCACCACCTTCTGGTCGCCGGAATCCTGCACCAGGTAGACGGAATCGCCGAACAGCGAGTAGGTGATCGCGGTCTCAGGCACCGTCAGCACCTGCTCCGACGCCGGCAGCAGCACGCGGACATTGACGAACAGGCCGGGCAGCAGCTTGCGGTCGGGATTGGGCAGGGTGCCCTGGACGGCGATGTTGCGGGTGCTCTGGTCGACCACGGCATCCAGCGAGGTCAGCTTCGCCTTGAACACCTGCCCCGGATAGGCGTCGGTGGTCACCTCCAGGTCCAGGCCGACCTTCAGCTTGGCCAGGTGCTGGGCGGGCAGCGAGAAATTGACATAGATCTCGTGCAGGTCCTGCAGGGTGACCATCACCGTGCCGGCGCTGACATACTGGCCCAGATTCACCTGCCGGATGCCCAGCCGGCCATCGAATGGCGCCAGGATGTTCTTCTGCGCGATCTGCGCCTCGGTCTGCTCGACCGAGGATTCGGCCTCCTGCCAGCGCGCGCGCTGCTCGTCGACGCTGGACTGCGACTGGTCGCCCCGCTTCGCCAGGGTGTTGTAGCGTTCGAACTGCTTCTGCGCCTGCGAGGCGGAAGCGCGCTCGCCCTTCAGGGCGGCCTCCTCGACATCGTCGTTGATCTGGACGAGCAGGTCGCCCTGCTTCACGTCCTGGCCGGAGTCGAAGTTCACCTGGGTGACGACACCGGACACCTCCGGCGCCAGATCGACGCCCTGCACCGCCTGCAGGCTGCCGACCGATTCCAGACGGTTCTGCCAGGTCGCTGCCTTGATCGCCTCTGCGGAAATGGTGATCGAGCCGCCCGCCTGCTGCTGCGCGACGGCCTGGCTGATCATCTTCTCCTTGAAGCCCTGGAAGGTATGAAGTCCATAGAAGGCCGCGGCGATGATGATCGCCACGACAACAAAGCGCCAGATCATTGGCCTGTTACCCCTGGGGCAGGCACCTGGCCACGACCGGCCGGCACACCGCCTCCCCGCGGCGCCGGACCTGCCGGCGCCTGATAATCACCTGTACGCGCAGTCTAGCGAAAGGCTCTCGCCTATGCGACGCAAAAACCCCGCGCCGCGGTCAGGCCCTGTGGACGGTGTTGTAATTTTCCGTCAGCGGCGCGGCTGGTTGTCGACGATCAGGCCGATGCCGGCCTCCTCGCCATCGCCGTCCCGGCGGCCGCGGGCGCCGTCCCGGCGGGCCTGGGCCGCGCCGTCATCCGCGCCCTCGTCGCGGCCGCGGTCGTCGCGCAGCGCCGTGCGGGCGACGGGGTGGACCCGGTCCACCCGCTGGGCGAACTCCTCGAACAGTTCCGCCACGCAGCGGGCGATGCGGCGATTGTGGACGTCATTGACCTGGTCTGCCGCCCCCATGCACATGGCGGCGAAACGCCGTGCGGAATCCGCAGCCTCCTGGAAGGCTTCGGAGCGGATCTCGCCGAAGGTCTGCAGGATGCGGTCGCGCGCATCCTTGCCGCCGCCGCCGGCGCGCGCCCCGGACCGGCCGGTCATGCCGTTGCGCAGCACGCCGAAGAGTTCGGCGGTATCGTCGCCGACCGCTTCCATGATCGCCTCGGCGCGCTCGAGATCCCGCGGAGAATAGAGATCGCTTTCCGCAGTATCGGAACTGCCGCCGCTTCCGGTGCCCCAGTTCTTCATGGCGTCCTCACTTGCCAGGCGGCGCCCCGCGCCCTTTGCCGCCATTGTCCAGAACATGGCTGCGGCACGGTCCCCGGCCGCCCCTTACAGCATCGCAAGGGTAAACTTTTCACAGTCGGGGGGAAAACGCCACCTGCCGCGGCCGGTCGGCGGCCCCGGGCAGGGTCTGGCAGGGGCGGCGAGGACGGCTCAGGCGCGCGAGAGGGTCTTCTGCCAGGCGACGAACTGGGCGATGCGTTCGCCGAGCGCGCCGCCGGCGCTGGCCGCCGATTTCTCGCGCTCGGCGGTGTCCGCCACCTGGCGGCCGGCCGGCGCAAGCACCGGCCCAGGATGGGCGGGCTCCGCCTCTGCCGCCCGGTCCGCCGCCTCCAGCGCACGGCGGACGGCGAAGAGCTCCTCCTCCAGCAGGCAGACATAGCGCGCCGCCTCGATCGTCAGGTCGTGCCAGTGCTGCGCCTCGGCCTGCTGGAAGGCACTCTCGGCCTCCGCCCGGGCCAGGCGGCCATGCAGCTCGGAAATCTGCTGCAACAGGACGCGGATCTCCGCCCGCGCGCCCGCCTCGCCCTTGCCGGACGGGCGTTCGGGCGGCGGCTCCGGCGCTATCCCATCGTCCGACGCACCGGGGCTGCAGGAGGACGGCTCGTCGAGCCGCCGGGCAAGGTCGCCGAAATTGAGGCCGACGGTGCTGAGCATGCCGTTGGCCTTGCGGAGGGCGGCAAGGGCTTCGCCGTCCCGGTCGGATCCGGTCAATGCCAGGACCTTCGCCAGGCGGTCCCTGTTCAGCCGTTCCCAGCCCATCGACTCTCCTGTCCTGTTGACGCTCGGCCCCAACCACCTTCCAAGGATGGCACCTTCCAAGGGTGGCACCTTCCAGGGTGGCCACCTTCCAGGGGTGCCACCTTCCAGCGGTGCCAACCCTGCAGGGTTGGCACCCTCCGCGGATTGGGGCGCCGCGGCAATGATCGCGCGCCCGGTTGTGCAAGCTGTGCTGCCATTCCGGCCCGGTCGCAGGCGGACCTCGCCACCGGACCCGGCACGGCCCCGACGCCCGAATCGAGGCTGCCTGCATGAAACGGTAAGGGTCCGGACGGGAAAGTCCAGGCTCCGAAAGGCGAAGGCGATGACAGTTTCCCCTGCGGCATCAGCGGGCCGAGGATAACAATGACCGGGGGCCGATTGTTCCCTGATCGGCGCAACCGGCGGTCCGGTCGGCCTCCGCCCGCCTGCGGCCCCTTCAGTCGATCAGGCTGCCGTCGATCCGGCTGCCGCCGGAGCGGTCGGCAAACAGGCTGCCGATCAGCGCCAGGATGGACGCGAACAGGGCGATGAAGGCGACCAGCGCCCCGAAATAGGGCAGGAACTCATAGCCCAGGCCGCTTTGGGCGCGCTGTTCCAGCTCCCAGATCCGCCACCAGGCATCCCACAGGGACACGCCGAAGAACAGCAGGGCCGCCGCCCGGCTGGCCACCGACCAGAGCGCCACGGCGCAGAGCAGGGCCAGGATCACGAACAGCCAGCCGGCCAAGCCCCGCGCGCCGGCATCCGCCAGCAGCAGGTCCTGCACCGCCCGCATGCCATGCGACCAGGCGGGCGACTGGTCGGCCACCACGTAGAGGAAGGCCAGGTGCACCAGCACCAGCGCGAACAGGGTGACAGCGCCGAACCGGGTCAGGCTGAACGCCCAGCGCCGTTTGCTGCGCCGCAGGCCGAGCGGCTTGGGTCCATGTGCGGGCAGGGTCATCCGCCGCGTCCGCCGTTCGCGGCCGATCCGCCGCCGCTTCCCGCCGCGTCCGCATCGCCTGCCTCGTCCGCATCGCCTGCCTCGTCCGGGCGGGCGACGAGCACGAGGGCCGGCGGGGGCGGCAGCCGTGCCGTCTCGTAGGCCGCCAGGCCGTTCGCTGCCACCAGCGCCGCGATCCCCGCGGCATCGCCCCCCGTAGAAGCGCCCCCCGCAGAAGCGCCAACGGGCGCCAGGGCCGCCGCCAGCGCCGGCCCGTCCAGCGGGGCGTGGCGGGCCTCCAGCGCGGCGCGTTCGGCGCGGAAAGCGGCGAAGCGGGGGGAGGCGGCCAGGCTCATCGCCCGTGCCGCAAGCGCCGACCAGAGATCAGCCATCCCTTCCGGCGGGCTTCCCGGCACCCGGAGCGCCGATGCGAAGGGACCGGCCGCCAGCGGCGCCTCTTGCCCCGCCGCGAACAGAGCCGCCGGCGTGCCCGCGGCGATGGTCGCCTGCCCCCAGTCGCTCTCCATGGCGGCCTGGGCAATGGTCAGGGCGACCGGCAGGGGGCCGAGCCGTTCTGCCAGTGCGGCAGCCACGGCCAGCGGTTCCTGCTCCGCCCGTGCCGCGGTCAGGCCGGGCGCGGCAAGGGCCGCCGCAACCTCCGCCAGGAAAGAGAGTTCGTCATCGCCGAGCGCCCCGGCATCCGGGGCATCCGCAATCGTCGCCAGGCGATCGCGCAGCTCCTGCATCCGGTCGTTGACCGACAGAACCAGCGGCAGCAGCACCGCCACGAACAGCCGCTCCCGCTGCGGCGCGGGCAGCGCCGACCATCCTTCCGGCAGGCGGTCGACGAACAGGCGCGGCACCTCCGCCGGGGCAGCCGCGGCGATCGACGTCAGGTCGTAGCCGGTCCGTTGCAGGGTGCGCTCCAGGTCGGCCACCGACCTGTAGGGCTGGAAACGCACGGCGTCCGCGCCGGTATTGCCGAGCCCGCCGCCCAGGAAGCCGCCATCGTCCAGCACCCCCATGCGCCCGAGGACAAGCACCCCGAGCGCGAAGAGGGCCAGCAGAAACATCTGGCGTCGGCGCTGGTTCTGCGGCGACGGATCCTGCGGCTGGCTTTGGAACATGGTTGAAGTCCCTAACACTTCGGCGGCATCTTCGCCTAGACCGGGGGCGGAGATTTTCCAGGATCATGCCCGCCTTCACCGCCAGTACTGCACCGGAACAGCGACCGCGCGATGGAATACAGACTCAAGACGCACCTCTGGGTCAACGCCATGGTGCGCCTGCACGACCGGGCGACGATCCCGATCGCGATCCTGCATCGCGGCGACGACGATGCCGGCGGGCTGATGATCAAGCAGGACCGGCGGGGCCGCGGGATCTGCCTATGGACCCAGGCGCGCGATCCCGAGGGGCGCCTCACCTGGATCCGCCCGCATGACGGCGAGACCCTGGAGGAGGCCGATTGCGCCGCGCGCATCGAGCGCGCGCTGAAGCGCGACCCCGACCTCTGGGTGATCGAAATCGAGGATCGCGACGATGTGCGACTGTTCGCCCAGCCCGGGCTGTTCTGAGGGCCGTTCAGGGCGAAGCGACCGGCACCCAAAGCACCTGGTCGATGCTGTCGGCGCCGGAGGCCAGCATTGCCAGCCGGTCGACACCGAGCGCGATGCCGGCGGCGGGCGGCATGCCATGCGCCAGGGCGGCCAGGAAATCGCTGTCGATCGGCACCTCGTCGCCATAGAGGCGGCGCTTTTCCGCCTGGTCGTGAAGGAAGCGGGCCTCCTGCTCCGCCGCATCCGTCAGCTCGCTGAACGCATTCGCCAGTTCCAGCCCGCAGATGTAGAGCTCGAACCGTTCCGCAATGTCGGGCCGGTCGGGCTTCAGCCGCGACAGCGCCGCCATGTGGGCGGGATAGTCATGCAGGATGGTCGGCCGGCCGATGCCCAGGCAGGGTTCCACCCGCTCCAGGAAGATGCGGAAGAACAGGTCGTCCCATTCATCGCCGTCGTCGCTGCGGATTCCGGCCCGGTCAGCCAGGGCTCGCAAGGCCCCCGGCGCAGGCCGGGTCGTACCGGCCGCCGGCCAGACCGGATCGAGGTCGATGCCGGCATGGCGGCGGAAGGCCTCGGCCACGGTCAGGCGCTCGCAGCCGGCATCCGCGGCGCAGGCGCGGCCGCCATGGCGCCACTGCCCGACCCCGGCCGCGGCCGCAACGGCGGCCAGCAGCGCCTCGCAATCGGCCATGATGTCGCGATAGTCCGCATCGGCCCGGTACCATTCCAGCATGGTGAATTCCGGATGATGCAGGTCGGAGCCCTCCGCGTTGCGGAAGGCATGGGCGATCTGGAAGATCCGCGGTTCGCCCGCCACCAGTAGCTTCTTCATCGCGAATTCGGGGGAGGTGTGCAGGTAGCGCATCGCCGCCGCGCCGTCGGGCCGGCGCAGTTCCGTGGCGAAGGCCTGCAGGTGCGGCTCCATGCCGGGACTGACCTGCAGGGCCGGGGTCTCCACCTCCACGAAGCCGGCCGCGTCGAACCAGGCGCGCAGCCCCTTCATCACCCTGGCGCGGCAGGCCAGATGGCCGCGCCGGGCCGCGTGGCGCGCCGGCTGCCACCAGGCCGGGCCATGCGCTGCCGCACCGTCCGCTTCTGTCACACATGCCTCCATCGCATTTCTTGCCGGTCGCCGGCCGAGTTGCTAGGTTCCGCCGCGATTTTCATCCACGCCGCGCCACGGACCGATCCGGGGCAGCGGCGGCACGGTCCGCCCCATCGACGACCGGCACCGCCCGCCCTGCGGCAGGCGATCGCGCCGTCAGCGCCGGCGGGCCCTGCCCATCCGCCAAGAGAACAGGACATATCCGCATGGCCAAGGTGAATGCGAGCCAGATCCGCGCCGGCAACGTGATCATCATGAACGACAAGCTGTTCGTCGTTCTGAAGGCGCAGAACGTGCAGCCCGGCAAGGGCGCCGCCGTGACCCAGCTGGAGATGCGCGGCGTCGTCGACGGGGTCAAGACGAACGAGCGCTTCCGCACCACGGAATCGGTGGAGCGGGCCTTCATCGACGAGCAGGAATTCCAGTTCCTGTTCCAGGAAGGCGACATGTTCACCTTCATGGATACCGAGACCTTCGAGCAGGTCGCCGTGGACGGCGAGGTGATCGGCGATCCGAAGGTCTTCCTGCAGGAGGGCATGCAGGTCCGCCTGTCCCTGTACGAGGGCAAGGCCGTGGCGGTGCAGATGCCGCAGACCGTGACCCTGGAGGTGCTGGAGACGGAGCCGGTGGTGAAGGGGCAGACCGCCTCCTCCTCCTACAAGCCGTCGCTCTGCGAGAACGGCATCCGGGTGATGGTGCCGCCGCATATCGGCGTCGGCACCCGGATCGTCGTGTACACCGCCGACAGCACCTACATGGAGCGTGCCAAGGACTGAGGCCGCTGAAGGCTCAGGCGGGGCCCATGAGCCGGCCCCGCCAGCGCAGCGCCAGCCAGACGAACCCGGCCAGCGCCAGGGTGGAGACCAGCGCCATCGCCAGCATCGACAGGAAGCCGAAGCGCGCGTAGAGCTGCCCGGCGACCAGCAGCCCAAGCCCCAGCCCGACCCCGCCGGAGGCGGCGGAATAGAGCACCTGCGCCGTCGCCGACCAGGGCCGCGCCACGGCCCGGGCGATGAAATGCATGGCCCCCAGATGCGCCGCGCCGAAGGTCAGCCCGTGCAGCACCTGCAGCGCCAGCAGGATCGCCAGGTCCGCGGTGAAGGCGGTCGCGGTCCAGCGCAGGATGCCGGCCGCCGCACCGGCCAGCAGCAGGCCGATCGGCCCGCACAGCCGCACCGCACGATTGGACACCGCGAACAGCGCGATCTCCGCCACCACGCCGACGGCCCAGAGCAGGCCGATCACCGGGTCCGGGATGCCGATCGACTGCCAGTGCAGGCTGCCGAAGGCGTAGAGCATCGCGTGGCTGGACTGGGCCAGTGCGCCGGACAGCATGAACAGCAGGAACAGCTTCTGCCGCAGCAGCCCGCGCAGCGGCCGCCCGGCCGCGACAGGGGGTGTGGGCGTGGCTTCGGATGCGGATGACTGCGACCGCCCGGCGGTATCCGGCGCCGCCGGCAGGGCGAGCGCGATCAGCCCGCCGATCACCGCCAGCGCCAGCAGCAGGTACAGGATCACGTCGACCGGGAAGTCGCCCAGCAGCGCGCCGGCGCCCAGATTGGCCAGGATGAAGGTCACCGAGCCCCAGAGCCGGATCCGGCCATAGTCCAGGTTCCAGGCATAGACGTGCAGCATGGTCAGGTTGTCGGCCAGCGGCACCAGCGGGCCGAAGACCAGGCCCAGCCAGACCGACACGATCAGCAGCGGCCAGAAGCCGGTGACCAGGGCGAAGGCCGCCAGCGCGGCGACCGACAGCCACATGCCGGCGACGATCGCCTGGCGCCGCAGGCCGCTGCGATCCACCCAGGGCGCCACCGCCGGCATCGCCAGGCGCAGCCAGACCGGCGCGGACAGGACCAGGCTGAGGGCGGCCGGGTCCAGCCCCTGCGCCTTCAGCCAGACCGGCCAGAACGGCAGCTGCACGCCGATGAAGGCGAAGATGGCGCCGTAGAAGGCGCCCAGGCGGAGCGCGGTGCCGCGCGGCGCACCGCCGGCGGCGGCCGGCATGGCGGATGGCGGCGGGCTAGAGTTCGGCGACATCCACCTCCTGTCCCAGCAGCACCCGGCCGGCCGTCTCCAGCACCGGCTGGGTCACCATGACATGCTGGGTGGCGGTGTTCACGTCGCGCAGGCGGCGCTGCAGCGGATGGCTGCGGAACACGGCCGTGCCGCCGGCCAGGCGGTACATCCGCCCGGTCACCGCCTCCGCCGTGCCGGTGGCATGAACCGCCGCCAGCCGCAGCCGGGCGCGGTGGTCCACACTCAGCCCCTCTTCCCTGGTTTCCGGGCCGCCCTCCTCCGCGGCGCGCCAGGCCTCCGCCACCGCCGCCTCGATCAGTGCGAGCGCCGCCTGCCATTCCGCCTCGCAGGCGGCGACCTCCGCCTGCACATGCGGCCGTTCCGCCAGGCTGCGGCGGGCACCCTGCGGCCGCTTCGCCTGCGCCAGCGCCTTCAGGTCGGCCAGCGCACCCGCCGCGATCCCCATCGCGACCGAGGCCACACCAAGCGCCAGCAGGCCGAAGATCGGGAAGGCGTAGAGCGGCGCGGCGATCACCGGGCGGCCGCCGGTCAGGGACAGGCTGTGGCCGGCGGGCACCGCGATATCGGCCACCTCGATATCGCCGGAACCGGTGCCGCAGAGCCCGGCCGCGTCCCAGGTGTCGTGCAGCTGCGCCTGCTCCGCCGGAAACAGGAACAGCCGCATCTCCGGACGCGCGCCGGCCGGTGCATCCCGCGCCTGCCGATCGTCCGGCACCACCAGCGCACCGCCCAGCAGCCAGCGGCAATTGGCGCTGCCGGAGGCCCAGGGCCAGCGGCCGGTCAGGCGAAAGCCCGCCGCGCCGTCCGGCCGGGCGCGTCCCAGCGGCGCATAGACGCCGCCGACGATCGGCGGCCCGCCGCGCGCAGGCGCGAAGATCCGCGCCGCCGCGTCGAGCGGCAGATAGGCCGCCGTCAGCGCCGAGGTCGAGGCGATCATGGCGCACCAGCCGGTGGCACCGTCGGCCTGCGCCAGGCTGCGGATTGCCGCCAGGGCCTGCGCCGGCGGCACTTCCGGCCCGCCGCAGGCCGAAGGCAGGAACAGATGCATCAGCCCGTCGGCGGACAGCGACGCCGCCAGGTCCGCCGGCAGGCGGCGCGCAGCCTCGATCTCCGGCGCGCGGGCGGCGATCTCCGCCGACCGCAGGGCGGCGGCGGCGACCGGGTCGGGCCAGCTTGCACTCATGACATTCCCCCACCAGGCCGGTATCGGCAGACGGCCGTGACTGCCTTCTCCGGCGTTCTGGCCTATGTTCAACGCGGGGCCGGGTCGCCGCAACCGCACGGCCGGCCCCGGTGCGGCGCGCAAGGCGCGGGGTCGCCCCCGGCGGGCAGAGGGACGGCACGGATCGCAAGGCCTGGCATGAACCGGATCTATTTCGCCTATGGCATGAACATGGACTTCGCGGCGATGGCAAGGCGCTGCCCGGCGGCGCGCTGCCTGGGCCTGGCCCGCCTGCCGCGGCACCGATTCGGCATCAACCGGCGCGGCGTCTCGACCGTCCTGCCCGACGAGAGCGGTCAGGTGCATGGCGTGCTGTGGGCGCTGACCCGCGCCTGCGAGGCATCGCTGGACGGCTATGAGGGGGTGTCCGTCGGCCATTACGTGAAGCGCGACCGGCCGGTCCTGGCCGTGGCGGCGGACGGCGAGCGGGAGCATCGCGCCCTGGTCTATATCGCCACCGACCAACGCCCCGGGCCGCCCCGGCAGCCCTATTTCGACACGGTCCGCGCCGCCGCCGGCGCACACGGCTTCCCGGCGGACTATCTGGCGGCCCTCGATGCGCTGCGCTGACCGTCGCCGCCGCAGCGGCAGGATGCATCGCTGATGGACTGGCCGCAGCTGCTGTCGCCCCGGCGCTTCACCCATCCGGCCGCCACCGAGCCGGTGACCGCCGCCCGCAACCCGTTCCAGAAGGACTGGGACCGGGTGGTCTTCTCGTCCGCCTTCCGGCGCCTGCAGGACAAGACCCAGGTCCATTCCCTGCCGGAAACCGACTATGTCCGCACCCGGCTGACCCATTCGATGGAAGTCTCCTCCGTCGGCCGCTCCCTGGGCGCCGCGGTGGGAGAGACGGTGCTGCAGCGCCAGCCCGACATCCGCCACCAGGGCGGGCCGCTGAACGAGGTCACGGCGGCGGAATTCGGCCATATCGTCTCCGCCGCCTGCCTGGCGCATGACATCGGCAACCCGCCGTTCGGCCATTTCGGCGAGGCGACGATGCAGCACTGGTTCGGCCGCGGTGCCGGCGCCGACCTGCTGGCGCCGCTGACGGTGGCACAGGCGCGCGACTTCGAGGCGTTCGAAGGCAATGCGCAGGGCTTCCGCGTCCTGACCCGGCTGCAGGGGTGGAAGGGCGCCGGCGGCCTGCGCCTGACCTGCGCCACCCTCGCCGCCTTCATGAAGTATCCGCGTCCTGCCCTGCTGGATCCGCCGGATGCCGCAGATCCCGGCGATTGCGCCATGAAGAAGCATGGTTTCTTCGCCGCCGACCGCGACAGCTTTGCCGAGGTCGCGGCCGAGGTCGGCCTGCCGGCGCGGCCCGGCGGCGGCTGGAGCCGGCACCCGCTGGCCTATCTGCTGGAGGCGGCGGATGACATCTGCTACCGGGTCGTCGACCTGGAGGATGGCTACAAGCTGGGCCGCATTCCCTTCGAGACGGCGGAGGAACTGCTGCAGCCCCTGGTCGGCGGTTTCCCGCCGCGCTACCGGGAAATCGACGAACCGTCGCAGCGGCTCGCCTATCTGCGGGCGAAGGCGATCGGGCAGCTGATCGACGACGCGACCGCGGTCTTCCTCGACAACGAGGCGGAGATCCTGGCCGGCCGGTTCCGCGACGACCTGGTCTCGCTCACCCCGTCCGCGCCGGTGCTGCGGCAGATCGAACGGCTGACCCGCGAGCGGATCTTCCAGACCCGCGAACGCTACGAGGTGGAGATCGGCGGCGCGGAGATCCTGGAAGCCCTGCTGGCGGCGGCCACCGATGCAATGGTACAGACCGAGCGCGGGGAGCGGCTGTCGCCGCGTTCGGAAGCGCTGATGCACCTGCTGCCGGATGGGCCGGCGCAGGGCGCGGTCGACCGGTACGAGGGGCTGCTGCGGGTCACCGACTATGTCTCCGGCATGACCGATTCCTATGCCCTGGCGACCTTCCGGCGGCTGAAGGGGCTGATCCGGCTCTGACCCTGGACGCTGACGGCCGCTTCGGCGGCTGGCCGGACTGGCGGCCGGCGGACGGGGCTGCTTTCATCACGGGACCGCCAGCCGGCGGCGCGGAGGGACCATGCAGATCGACTATTTCTTCACCTGCGCATCGCCCTGGAGCTTCCTGGGTCTGGCGCCGCTGCGCGATGCGGCACGCCGGCACGGCGCAACGATCCTCTGTCACCCGGTGAGCTACGGCACGATCTTCGCCGCCACCGGCGGCCTGCCGCTGCCGAAGCGCGCGCCCGAACGCCAGGCCTATCGCCTTGTCGAGCTGCGCCGCTGGCGGGCATTCCGCGAGGTGGACCTGGTGCTGGAACCGAAGCATTTCCCGGTCGACGATTCCCTGGCGAACAGGACCATTCTCGCAGCCCGGGAGGATGGCGCCGGGGCGGAGAAGGTGCTGGACCTGGCCCATTCCTTCCAGGCGCTGCTGTGGCTGGAAGACGGCGATCTCTCCTCCCTCGCCACCCTGGCCGGCCGCGCCAACGAGCTGGGCCTGGACGGCGCCCACCTGGTGGAACAGGCCGCGACCCCGGAGATCCAGAGCCTGTACGAGAAGGAGACGCAGGCCGCGATCGCCGCCGGCGTCTTCGGCGCGCCGACCTACATGCTGGGCGGCGAGCTGTTCTGGGGACAGGACCGGGTGGATTTCCTGGACCGCGCGCTCGAGCAGCGCGGCACGGCCTGAGCGGAGGCGGCAATGCAGGCGATGCCCCCGCGCATCCTGGTCGGCGACGACAACGAGACCTTCCGGACGGTCACCGCCGCGCTGCTGCGCAAGGAAGGCTACGACGTCGACCTGGCAGATGACGGCCGCGCCGTGGTCGAGGCGATGGCCGCGCGGGACTATGACCTGGTGCTGCTGGACGTCTCCATGCCCGGGCTGAACGGCCTGGACGCGACGCGGGAGATCCGCCGGCTGCCGCCGCCGCGCAGCGGCGTGCCGGTGCTGGCGGTCACTGCCCATGCGATGCCGGGCGACCGCGAGCGCTGCCTGGCCGCCGGCATGGACGACTACCTGTCAAAGCCGATCCTGCCGAAGGACCTGCTGGCCATCGTGCAGCGCTGGATACGGCGGCACCCGCCCGGCGCCGGCAATGCGCAGACCGCGGGCGATGACGACCCGATCGACGATTTCGCCCTCACCCTGCTGGCCGAACAGACCGATCCGGAGATCCTGCCGAGCCTGGTCGGCACCTTCGTCGCCGAGGTGCGGACCCGCGGCACCAAGATCGCCGACGCCCTGGCGGCGGAGGACTGGCAGAACCTGGAGCGGCAGGCCCATGCGCTGAAGAGCGCCTCCCATTCTTTCGGCGCCCGCTATCTGGCCCGCGCCCTGGAAGGGATCGAGGCGGCCTGCGCCGCCGGCGATACCGACCGCGCCCGCCTGCTGGCGCAGACCGTGCCGGAGCTGGCCGATGCGGCGGTCGAGGCGCTGATGGAGCGCTACTGACCGGCCGGCGCGCGACGCCGGCTCCGCCCCGGCGGGCCGCCCCGGCGGCTTGAATAGGCTGCTTGAATCGGCGGTTTGAATCGGGGGCAGGCCACCCTAGATGAATCTCCAAGGGGCGCGTCAGACCCCCGCCCACGGCAATGGCTGCGACGGACGGCAACGAAAAGCCCGGTCGCACGGCTGCGTGCCACCGGGGCGGAGGTTTGCATGACGACGCATCTGGAAGGCGCGGTCGCCGCCCATTACGGCCGTCCCGGCCTGCTGGATACGATCCTCGACGGGCTGCGTGCCGCCGGCGCCGATCCCGACCATCCGACCCCCGACGACCTGGCCCCGGTGGACGAATTCCACACCGCCGGCCGGGTCACCACCCTCAGGGCCCTGTCGATGCTGCCGCTGACGGCGGGCATGCATGTCCTGGATGCCGGCTGCGGCATCGGCGGCACCGCGCGCACCCTGGCCAGCCACTATCGCTGCCGGGCGACCGGGCTGGACCTGACCCCCGACTATGTGGAGACCGCGCGGGCGCTGACCGGCCGGATGGGCCTGACGGCGGCCTGCGACTTCCATCACGGCAGCGTCACGCAGATGCCGTTCCGCGATGGCGCCTTCGACGCCGCGGTGACCTTCCACGTCGCGATGAACGTCGCCGACCGCGACGCCTTCTACGGCGAACTGGCCCGGGTGCTGGCGCCGGGTGCGCCGCTCTGCCTGTTCGACGTGATGAAGGGGCCGGCCGACGGCATGCGCTATCCGGTGCCCTGGGCGGAAACGCCGGAGACCAGCGTGCTGCACACGCCGGCAGAGACCCGGATGCTGCTGGATGCCGCCGGCTTCTCGGTGACGGCGGAAGACAATCTGCGGGCCTTCGCGATCGACTTCTTCCGCGCCGCCTTCGCCCGGGCACAGGCCGCCGGCGGCCCGCCGCCGCTGGGCCTGCACCAGCTGACCGGCGCCAATGCGCCGGAGAAATTCGCAAACTACCTGGCTGCGCTGGAGGATCACCAGATCGAGCCGGTGATCATGGTCGCGCAGCAGGGCTGACCGTCGGTCAGGCCTGCCTGAGCGGCGCGAAGAAGGCGCGGATCTCCGCGACTAGCGCCTCCGGCTGCTCCCAGGCGGCGAAATGGCCGCCGGCCGGCATCTCGGTCCAGCGGATGATGTTCGCGTAGAGCCCCTCGCACCAGCTGCGCGGCCGGCAGAGGATCTCCTTCGGGAAGGCGGCGATGCCGGTGGGCACGCCGACCGGGCCGTCGCCGGCCATGCGGCCGAAGCTCTCCCAGTAGAGCCGGGCGGAGGAGGCGCCGGCCCGGGTCAGCCAGTACAGCATCACATTGTCCAGCATCTCGTCGCGGTCGAGCGCATGTTCCGGATGCCGCAGGCCGTCGCGTTCGCAGTCGGTCCAGGCCCAGAGCTTCTCCACGATCCAAGCCATCTGGCCGGCCGGCGAATCCACCAGGCCATAGCCCAGGGTCTGCGGCCGGGTGGCCTGCTGCTTCGAATAGCCGGAATCCCAGTCGCGATAATGCTTCGCCGCCGCCAGGGCAGCCTTGTCCGCCGCGCTCGGCGCGGTCTTCGCCGTCTCGTCGGGGCGGCCCAGCGGCATGTTGGTGTGGATGCCGATGCAGGCGCCGCCGCGCCGGCCAAGCTCCGTGGTGACGGCGGCGCCCCAGTCGCCGCCCTGCGCGCCATAGCGGTCATAGCCCAGGCGCCGCATCAGCGCGTCCCAGGCAACTGCGATGCGCTCCACCCCCCAGCCGGCGGCCGACGGCTTTCCGGAGAAACCGTAGCCGGGCAGCGACGGGCAGACGACATGGAAGGCATCCTCTGCCCGCCCGCCATGGGCGACAGGATCGGCCAGCGGCTCGATGACATGCCGGAACTCGGCCACCGACCCCGGCCAGCCATGGGTGATCAGCAGCGGCAGCGCCCCGGGCTCTGCCGCGGGCCGGTGGATGAAGTGGATGTCGAGGCCGTCGATCTCCGTGAGGAACTGCGGAAACCGGTTCAACGCCGCCTCCCGCGCCCGCCAGTCATAGTCGTCCGCCCAGTAGCGGGCCAGTTCCTGCGCATAGGCCAGCGGCACGCCCTGGCTCCAGTCGTCGACGGTCTCCGGCTCCGGCCAGCGGGTCGCCGCCAGCCGGCGGCGCAGGTCGGCGAGCTCGTCCTCCGGCACGGCGATGCGGAAGGGGCGGATCGCGGCGCTGTCGTTCATCTCTGGCTTCCTTCGGGGGAGAGTGTCGCGCCGATCCTGGATCCGTGGGCGTCGATTGCAATCGGCCCGGCCCGCACCGGCTGATTGGACCGAATGACCGGAATCCTGGCCTGTGCGGGTAGACGGAAGAGGCCTTTCCGCCCTACTCCAGCTGCGTCCGACGATGGCGTCGACAGGACGCCGCATTGGGAACGCGACCTGCCAGGAGAGACGAGAGCATGGCCAATTCCATCCGCGTCATCGGCGGATCGGCGCATCCGGCATTTGCCGAGCGGATCTGCGCCCATCTGGGGGTCGACCTCTGCAAGACCAAGCTGACCCGCTTTTCCAATGAGAACCTGATGGTCCAGATCCTGGAGAATGTGCGGGAGGCCGATGTCTTCGTCGTCCAGCCCTCCTGCCCGCCGGTTTCGGACGGAATCCTGGAGCTGCTGATCACGATCGACGCGCTCAGGCATGCCTCGGCACGGCGGATCACCGCCGTGCTGCCCTACTTCCCCTACACGCGGTCCGACAAGAAGGACAAGCCGCGAATCTCGATCACCGCCCGCCTGATGGCCGACCTGCTGGAGACCGCAGGGGCGGACCGCGTCCTGACGATGGACCTGCATGCCCCGCAGGTGCAGGGCTTCTTCCGGGTCCCCGTCGACCAGCTGAAGGCCGCCCCGATCCTCTGTGACCACCTGCGCGCCACCCGGAACCTCGACAACTATGTCCTCGTGGCTGGCGATGTCGGCGAGGCGAAGGAGATCGGCGGCTATGCCAACCGCCTCAACCTGCCGATCGCCATTGTCGACAAGCGCCGCGACGGCGATGACGAGAAGCCGCGCGCGGTCCACCTGATCGGCGACGTGAAGGGCAAGCGGGCGCTGATCGTGGATGACGAGATCGCAAGCGGCGGCACCCTGATCGAGGCGGCGACGTTCGTCCTGGCGCGGGGCGCCGTCTCCGTGGAGGCCGCCGCCGTGCATCCGGTCTTTTCCGGTGACGCCACGTCTCGGATCGCCGCCTCGCCCCTGTCCTCCATCGTGGTCACCGACACCATCCCGATCGCGCCGGAGAAGCGTATCGACAAGATCGAGCTCTGCTCGGTCTCGGAACTGTTTGCCGGTGCGATCATGGCGATCCACAACGGTTCGAGTATCTCAAGCCTGTTCCGCTGACGACCCCGACTTCGCCGACGACGGATCCGCAGCCGCCGGCGCCCGCCGGCGTCCTGCCCAGCCCAGGACGAACACGGTCAGGGCCGGCAGGAAGGTCAGGGTGACCAGGGTCGCGCCCAGGATGCCGAACATCACGATCGCGCCCACGCCGCGATAGAGTTCGGTTCCCGCGCCCGGCACCAGCACCAGCGGCGCCAGGCCGCAGATCGTCGTCAGGGACGACATCGCGATCGGCCGCAGCCGCGATTCCACCGCCTCGCGCACCGCCGCGCGGGCATCCGCCGCACCGTCGCGCAGCCGGTCCATCGCGGTATGCACCAGCAGGATCGGATTGTTCACTACGGTCCCCATCAGGATCAGGAAGCCCAGCATCGTGATCATGTCGAAGGGCTGCTGGATCGGCTGCAGGCCGAACACCGGCAGGGCGGCACCGGCGAGGTTGAGCAGCGCGAGCCCGACGATGCCGCCGGCGATGCCCAGCGGGATCGTCGCCATGATCAGCAGCGGCCAGCCCCAGTGGGTGAAGACCGCCACCAGCAGCAGGTAGATGATCGCCACCGCCACCAGGTAGTTCTGTGACAGCGCCGCCCGGGTGGCGTCCAGCTGGTCGCTGGCGCCGGAGATGTCGATGGTGACGCCGGCGGGCACCTGGCCGCTGTCGCGCAGATGCGCCACGATCTCGTCGCGCACCCGCTGCACCCCGGTCTCCAGCGGCACGTCCGGCGGCGGGATCACGTTCAGGGTCACGGTGCGGCTGCCGTCCAGGCGGCGGATCACGCTGGTATCGACCGTCTCGACGATCCGCGCCAGCGCCGAAAGCGGCACCGTGGTGCCGTCGCCGGTCAGGATCGGCAGGTCGCCCAGCCGGTCCAGCGCGATGCCCTTGCCCTCGCCGCCGGCCGCATCCGCTGCCGGGGCAGCGCCCGGCGTACCGCCGCTGTAGAAGAAGATGTCGATCTTGTCGTCGTCCTGGAAGAACTCGCCGGCATAGGCGCCGTCGGTCAGGGCGGCGGTCAGGAAGCCGATCTCGCCCGCGTCCAGCCCCATCTCTGCCGCGCGGCGCCAGTCCGGCCGCACTTCCACCAGCGGCTGGGACAGCGACAGGGTCGGCGGGTTGGCCTGCACCCGCGGATTGTCGAACACGGTCTCCGCGCGTTGATATGCGGCCGCGGCGACGGCATAGACCTCGGCCAGGGAAGGCCCGGATATGTCCAGGTTGACGCTCCGCGTCCCGCCGTCATTGCTGGTGATGATGGAGCCGCGGGCGGCGAAGGCACGCATGCCGGGCCAGCTCTCGTACCAGGCGGTCAGCGCGTCGGCGAGCGCGTCGATCTGGTCGGGATCCACCGTTTCCGCGATCACACGCAGGCTCTGCGCTTCGATCCCGAGGTTCAGGTAGGCCGTCGCCGGCACCGCCGCCTCGCCCGCCTGGAAATCCGCCGGGTCGCCGCCGACGAAGGGCAGGAAGCGATCCTGCAGCGCCATGCCGATTTCGGTCATGGTCTCCAGGTTGTAGCCGGGCGGCGCCGTCATCGAGGCGAAGATCTTCGGCTCCTCGCCCTCCGGCAGGTACTCCGCCGGCGGGGTCAGCACCAGGATCACGAAGGCGCTGGCCGCCGCGGTGCCCAGGATCACCGCGAGCCGGCGCACCGGGCCCGCGATCAGCGCCTCGATGCCGCGTGCCACGCCGCGCCCCAGCTGCGCGCCGAAGCCGGCCTTCGCCCCGCGCGGTGCCAGCTCCACCCGGGCGGCCGCGGTCGGCACCAGCGCGACCGCCACCAGCATCGAGGCCAGGACCGAGGCGGCGACCGCGATGGCGATGTCGGAATAGATCTGCCCGGCCTCCTCCTCGATGAAGACGATCGGCACGAAGACCAGGATCGTGGTCAGGGTGGAGGCCATGACGGCCGGCCAGACCCGGGCCACCCCCGCCACTGCGGCGCGCAGCCGGTCGAGTCCCTTCTGGCGTTCGCGGGCGATGCTCTCCAGCACCACGATCGAATTGTCCAGGGTCATGCCGATGGCGAAGGCGACGCCGGCCAGCGAGATCACGTTGATCGTCCGCCCCGCCAGCAGAAGGCCGAGGAAGGCCGCCAGGGTGCAGAGCGGGATGCCCATCACGCCCACCAGGGTGGCCGGTACCGAGCGCAGGAACAGGAACAGCACCACGGTGGCCAGCACCGCGCCGATGCCCAGGTTGATCCAGACGTTGCGCACCGATGCCTCGACATAGACGACATCGTCGGCGGTCAGGTCGATCCGCATGCCGGCCGGACGCAGCACCTCGGCATCGATGCGGGCGACCGCCGCCTGCATCGCCTCCTTGATGGCGATGACGTTGGAGCCGCTCTCCCGGCGCACCGACAGGCTGATCACCGGCTGCCCGTCGACGAAGTTCCGCTCGCGGATCTCGTAATGGCCGAGCGCGACCTCCGCCACCTCCTCCAGCCGGATCACCGTGTCGCCGCGCTGCGCGACGATCATCCGGCGCAGATCGTCCAGGTCGTCGAAGCGGCCGATGGTGCGCAGCAGGTAGCGCCGCTTGCCGGCCTCCAGCTCGCCGCCGGAAACGTCGCGGTTGCGGGCCGCCAGGGCCTCGCGGACCGCGCCCACGGTCAGACTGCGGGCCGCCAGGCGGTCGGCGTCCAGGCGCACCTGCACCTGGCGTTCCGCGCCGCCGCCGACGCCGACGCGGGAGACGCCGGGCACGTTCTCCATCCGGGAGCGGACTTCGTCCTCGACGAAGTCGCGCATCATGTTCATGTCCAGCCCGCGCGGGTTCCCCGCCAGTGGCGAGACCCGGTAGTACATGAACGAATTGGCGGAAAAGGAGGTGGCGTAGATCCGCGGCTGGTCGACATTCTCCGGATAGGAGGGCACCTGGTTCAGGGCGTTCGACACCTCGATCAGCTTGTCGGTGATGTCGGTGTCGAAGGGGAATTCCAGTTCGATCTCCGCCGTGCCGGAGGAGGCGGTGGCCAGCAGGCGCTGCAGGCTGGGGATGGTGCGGAGATAGTCCTCCTGCTCGATCAGGATCTCCTTCTCCACGTCCTGCGGCGTGGCGCCCGGCCATGAGGTCAGGACGGAGATCGTGCGCACTTCCAGGTCGGGGATCATCTGCACCGGGATGCGCAGGGCCGCGACGGCACCCAGGACCGCGACCACCAGGACGGCGACCGTCATCAGGGTGCCGCGGCGGACGATGGCCCCGAACATTGCGCGCTGCTGCCGGCCGGGCCGGCTCAGCCGCCGGCCGGCGGGCCGGAGGAGCCGGACAGCGGCTCCGGGGCCGCCTCGGTCGCCGGTGCCTGACCGGCATCGCGCACCTGCACCTTCTGTCCCGGCCGCAGCCCCTCATTGCCGCGCAGGACGATGCGGGTACCGGGCGGCGGGCCTTCCCGCAGCTCGACCAGGCCGTCGAACTGCAGGCCGGTGCGGACCCTGCGCTCGCCGACGATGGCGGCCTGCCCGCCCTCCGGCTGCTCCACCACCCACAGGGTGACCCGGCCGTCCGGATGCCGCAGCAGGGCATCGCGCGGCACGACCGATCCCGTCGCGCCGGTCTGCAGGCGCAGGTCCAGGGTCGCCGACATGCCGGGCACCACGGCCATGCCGGGCGGCAGGTCGGGGACGACGCGCAGCACGGCGCTGCGGCTGCGCGGGTCGCTGACCGGGACAAGGGTGCGGATCCGGGCCGGGACGGCCCGGTCCGGGAGCGCGTCGAAACGGGCCGTCACGGTGCTGCCGGGGCCGATCCGCGGCATCACGTCCTGCGGCACCGGCGCGTCGACCAGCAGTCCGTCGACGGCGACCAGGTGCATCAGCCCGTCGCCCGGCTCGACCCATTCGCCCAGTTCCGCCCGCCGCTCGGCGATGACGCCGGCAAACGGTGCGCGCAGGTCGTGCCGGTCCAGCCGGCCGGCCTCGTAGGCGGCCTCCGCTTCCAGCCGGGCCAACCGGTGGCGCGCCATCCGTACCAATGCGGCGCGGGTGTCGACCTCGTTCTCGGGCAGGCTGCGGCGTTCCAGCAGGCGCCGGCCGACGTCCAGCCGGCGGCTCGCCTCCGCCAGGTCGGCCTCGGCCTCCCGCACGGCGGCCTGCGCCTGCTCCAGGGTAAGCCGCTCCAGGTCGCGGTCCAGCTGCAGCAGCAGGTCCCCGGCCGCTACCCGGTCGCCGATCTCGACATGCAGCGCCTGCACCAGGCCGGCGATCGCGGTCGACAGTTCCGCCCGGCGGGGCGATGTCACGCTGCCGCTCAGGGAGACCGGGCGGACGATCGGCGCCTCGCGCACCTCGACCACATCCACCGGCGCCAGCCGGTCCTGACCGGCGGCCGGGACGGCGAGGGGCTGGACCGCAAGGATCAGCACGGCCGCGCCGGCGGCGGCCTTGAATAGCCTGCTTGACATATCAAGAGGGCGATATGGGCCGCCCTGCCCCGCGGGCAAGCGTGAAGGCGGGGCGGGGTGCCCTGCCGGACCTCCCCGCCCCGGATGCCTGCCGTCAGGCGACCTCTTTCAGCACCGTGCCGATGGTGTCGATGATCTGGTCGATCTGGCCCTTGCTGATGATCAGCGGCGGCGACAGCGCGATGATGTCGCCGGTGGTGCGGATCAGCACGCCGGCGTCGTAGCAGCGCAGGAAGGCGTCGAAGGCCCGGGCGGTCGGCTTGCCGGGGATCGATTCCAGCTCAATGCCGCCGATCAGGCCCAGGTTGCGCAGGTCGATGACGTGCGGCGCCCCCTTCAGCGAATGGATGCCGTCCGCCCAGTAGGGCGCCAGCTCGTTGGCCCGCTCGAACAGCCCCTCCTCCTTGTACTCGTCCAGGGTGGCGAGGCCCGCCGCGGCGGCGACCGGGTGGCCGGAATAGGTATAGCCGTGGAACAGCTCGATCATGTTCTCCGGACCGTCCATGAAGGCGTCGTAGATGGTCTTGGTGGCCATCACGGCGCCCATCGGCACGGTGGCGTTGGTCAGCCCCTTCGCCGTCGTCATCAGGTCGGGCACGACGTCGAAATACTCGGTGGCGAAGCCGCGGCCCAGGCGGCCGAAGCCGGTGATCACCTCGTCGAAGATCAGCAGGATGCCGTGCCGGTCGCAGATCTCGCGCAGGCGCTTCAGATAGCCCTTGGGCGGGATCAGCACGCCGGTGGAGCCGGCGACCGGCTCCACGATCACCGCGGCGATGGTCGAGGCGTCATGCAGCGCCACCAGCCGCTCCAGGTCGTCGGCCAGCTCCGCGCCATGTTCCGGTTCGTCGCGGGTGAAGGCGTTGCGCGCCGGGTCGTGGGTGTGGCGGATATGGTCGGTGCCCGCCAGCAGCGGCCCGAACACCGCCCGGTTCTTGACGATGCCGCCGACCGAGATGCCGCCGAAGCCGACCCCGTGATAGCCGCGCTCCCGGCCGATCAGGCGGGTGCGGGTGCCCTGGCCGATCGCGCGCTGATAGGCCAGCGCGATCTTCAGCGCGGTATCGACGGATTCGGAGCCGGAATTGGTGAAGAAGACATGGTCCAGCCCCTGCGGCATCAGCGCCGACAGCCGCGCGGCCAGCTCGAACGCCTTCGGATGGCCCATCTGGAAGGCGGGGGCATAGTCCATCTCCGCCACCTGGTCCTGCACCGCCTTGACGATGCGGGGGCGGCCATGGCCGGCATTGACGCACCACAGGCCGGCGGTGCCGTCCAGGATCTGGCGCCCGTCGGCGGTGGTGTAGTGCATGTCCTTCGCGCCGACGAACATGCGGGGATTCGCCTTGAACTGCCGGTTCGCGGTGAACGGCATCCAGAAGGCTTCCAGGTTGTTGGCGAAATTGGCGTTCGCCGCCTCCGGCATCGACATGCTGCCACTCCGTCCTGACGCGCCACCGGGCGGACCGCCGCCCCCGGCGCCTGCATTGAGGTTGATCCCCGCCCGCAAAGGCGCGAAAAGCAAGCGCGCACTATAGGGGAGCCCCCCGAAGGCCGGCAATCGCCGCCTGCGGGGCCATGCAGGGGAGGAAGGCGATGAAGCTGGCCACGTTCGCAAGCCAGGGACGGACGAGCTACGGGATTGTCACCGACGGCCAGGTCGCCGATTGCGGCGCCGCGCTCGCCGCCGAGCTGCCCGACCTGAAGGCGGTGATCGCCGCCGGCGCCTTCGACCGGGTGGCCGCCGCCGCCGGCGACGCCCAGAAGCTGCCGCTGGAGAGCGTCACCCTGCTGCCGCCGGTCGGCAATCCGGACAAGATCGTCTGCGTCGGCCTGAACTATGCCGACCACCAGGCGGAGATGGGCAAGTTCCCGGCCGATGCCTACCCGGTCCTGTTCCTGCGGGTGCCGTCGTCGCAGGTCGGCCATGGCAGCCCGCTGGTCTGCCCGAAGCTGTCGGAGAAGTTCGACTATGAGGGCGAACTGGCGGTGATCATCGGCAGGCCGGGCCGCCACATCGCGGAGGCCGACGCCCTGTCCCATGTCGCCGGCTATTCGATCTACAACGACGGCAGCGTGCGCGACTTCCAGCAGCACACCACCCAGTACACGCCGGGCAAGAACTTCGCCGCCTCCGGCGGCTTCGGCCCCTGGATGGTCACCGCCGACGAGATCCCGGACCCGCATGCGCTGCACCTGACCACCCGGCTGAACGGCGAGGTGCTGCAGGATGCCGATACCTCGCTGATGATCCACAAGATCCCCAAGGTGATCGCCTATATCTCGCAATGGGCCGAGCTGCTGCCGGGCGACGTGATCTCGTCGGGGACCCCGGGCGGGGTCGGCGCCTCCCGCAAGCCGCCGGTCTGGATGCGACCGGGCGACGTGGCGGAGATCGAGGTGAGCGGCATCGGCACCCTCCGCAATCCGGTGGTGGCGGAGGACTGAGCCGCCGCCCGGCAGGGGCCCGCCGCGATGGACCTGTTCCCGCTGCTGCGGCCGCTGCTCTCCGCGCTGCCGCCGGAGACGGCGCATGCCCTGACCCTGCCGCTGCTCGCCCGGCTGCCGCCGGACCGGGCGGTGCCGGGGCGGGCGGACCCGATCCTGGCGCAGCGGATCTGGGGGCTGGACTTCGCCAACCCGCTGGGCACCGCGGCCGGCCTGGACAAGCATGCCCAGGCCTGCGACGGCGTGTTCGGCCTGGGCGTCGGCTTTGCCGAAGCCGGCGGCGTCACGCCGGAACCGCAGCCCGGCAACCCGAAGCCGCGGGTGTTCCGGCTGGCGCAGGATGCGGCGCTGATCAACCGGATCGGCTTTGCCTCCGTCGGCCGCGAGGTCTTCGCGCGCCGCCTGGCACGGCGCGGCCGCCACGGCCCCCTTGGCGTCAACCTGGGCAAGAACAAGACATCGGACAGCGCGGCGCGCGACTATGCCCTCTGCGCCCGGGCGGTCGCCGGGGATGCCGACTTCCTGGTGATCAACATCTCCTCCCCCAACACCGCGGGGCTGCGGGAATCGATGCAGTCCGCCGGCGCCGTGGCCGAGGCCGTCGCCGCCGTCCGGGACGCGGTCGCCGACAGCGAACAGGCCGGCCGCCATGTCCCGATCCTGGTCAAGGTGTCGCCCGACCTGAATCCGGAGGACGAGGCAGCGATCATCGAGGCGGTCCAGGCGACCCGACCCGACGGCCTGGTGGTCGGCAATACCACCCGTCGCCGCCCGCCCGGGCTGCGCAGCCCGCATGCCGCCGAGGAAGGCGGGTTGAGCGGCGCGCCCTTGTTCGCCCAGAGCACGACTCTGCTGGCTAGGCTGCGGCTGCAACTGGGCCCCGACCTGCCCCTGATCGGCTGCGGCGGCGTCGCGTCGGGCGCCGATGCCTATGCCAAGATCCGCGCCGGTGCCTGCCTGGTGCAGCTCTACACGGCCCTGGCCTATCGCGGCCCTGCCCTGGTCCCGGCGATCCTGCTGGACCTGGCCGCCCGGCTGCGCGCGGACGGGCATGCCCGTCTTTGCGAGGCCATCGGCCGCGACGCCGCGGCGATTGCCCGCGGCGAAGCCCTCTGACCGGCCGGTTCTCATCACGATTTTCGGCCGTTGCTTGTGTCGCGATGGACGGAAGCATCTTGGTTCGCTAAACAAGAACCGCTGAAATCCGGCAGGGGGATGCCGGAATCGCATGTCCGGACCCGGCGGTTTTCGGCACCCGCCCTGGAACCGGCACAGCGGGGCTGGAGCGGATGCCAGCTGGCAGGGACAGATGCAGGACCGGCTGACGCATGAGGCGATCTGGCTGGCCGTGGATCGGCTGGCGGAACGGACGGGCTGCTCGCCGTCCGGCCTGGCGCGTCGCGCCGGCCTCGACCCGACCACCTTCAACCGCAGCAAGCGCGTGTCGCCGAACGGCAAGCCCCGCTGGCCCTCGACGGAGAGTCTGAGCAAGGCGCTCCGGGCGAGCGGCCTGGGCCTGGACGAATTCCTGCAACTCATGCGGGAGGACCCCGCGACGGTGTCCGGCCGCCCCCGGTACCGCACCCTGGCGGCCGATCCCGGACGGCTGGCGCTGGCCTTCGATTCCGACGGCCGCCCCAGCGGCACCGGCTGGTACGAGACGCCGATCCCGGACATGGACGACCCCGACGCCTTCTGCCTGGAGATCTTCGACGACCGTTTCCGGCCGGTCTATCGCCGCGGCGACCGGATCCTCGCCTCGCCGCGTGCGCCGATCCGCTCGGGGGACCGGCTGCTGATGCGGATCAAGGACGGCCCGCTGGTGGCCCGGCAGCTGGACTGGATGTCGGAGCGGCGGATTTCCGTCATGCCGCTGTCGCTGGCCGGTCCGGTGGAGGAATGGCCGCTGGACGCGGTGACCTGGCACGCCCGCATCGTCCAGTCCTGGCACTGACCCCCGCCCCTCCCGCTCCGGCCCGACCGTCCCGATTTCCCGCCTCTGCTGCAACCATCTGTTCGACCTGCGCAGGACAGCGTCTTTCTGTATGCTGCAGCAAGGACTGTCGCGGCCGGCCATTCTTGGCGGGACCGGGCGGTCTGCCAACGGGCAGTCAGGCAGGCGAGTCAGGAGGTCGGGCAACAGGCATGAGCGCTCTGTTCTACTACGATGGGCAATGGACCGACGAGAATCCGAAGCTGACCGGTCCGGCCGACCATGCCTTCTGGATGTCGACAGTGGTGTTCGACGGCGCGCGGTCGTTCGACGGGCTGGCGCCCGACCTGGACCTGCATTGCGAACGGGTGGTGCGGTCCGCCCGGTCGATGCTGCTGGATCCGGAGGTCGATGCGGGCCGCATCGCCGCGCTCTGCCGGGAGGGCATCCGCAGATTCCCCAAGGCGGCGCAACTCTATATCCGGCCGATGTTCTTCGCCCGCAACGGCTTCGTGATGCCGGAGCCGGGGTCCACCGACTTCACCCTGATGCTGCACGAGGCGCCGCTGCCCGAGCCGACGGGTCTGAGCTGCGCGGTCTCCCGCTTCCGGCGGCCGGCGCGCGACATGGCACCGACCGATGCGAAGGCCAGCTGCCTCTATCCGAACAGCCAGCGCGCCCTGCAGGAGATGCGCGGGCGCGGATTCGATTCGGCCGTGATGCTGGACGCCAACGGCAATGTCGCCGAGCTCGCCACCGCGAACATCTGGCTGGCCCGGGGCGGCGTGGCCGTGACCCCGGCGGACAACGGCACCTTCCTGGCCGGCATCACCCGGGCGCGGGTCGCCGACCTGCTGCGGAGCGCCGGGATCACCGTGGAGGAGCGCGCCGTGACCGTGGACGACCTGAACACGGCCGACGAGATCTTCACCACCGGCAACTACGGCAAGGTGATCCCCGTGACCCGGTTCGAGGAACGCGAGCTGCAGCCCGGCCCGGTCTTCCGCAAGGCGCGGGAGATGTACTTCACCTATTCCGAGTCCTGCCCGGTGATGTGAGCCCCCCGATCCGCCCATGGCCTTCACTCAAGAGCTGATCCTGTCCCTTCTGCTCGGCTGCGCCGCCAGCCTGGCCGTGACGGGGCTTTTCGCCGCCGCGCTGGGTCATGGCCGTCGGGGCTGGCCGCTCCTGGTCGCGGGCCTGGTGGCGGGGGCCGGCTTCTGGGGCGCGCTGCATGGCATGCCGGCGCCGTCGGCTGTCGCCAATGCGATGGCGGAGGGGGTGACGGACAGCGGCAGCGATGCCGTCGGTGGCCTGCCTGGCCTGCTGGCGCGGCTGGCGATGCTGCTCGCCCCCGCCGTGCTCGCCCTGGCCGTCCTCGAAGCGGCCTGGGCCGCCGGTGCGCCGCGCCTGGCCCGCGGCGGCCTGGCCGCGGGCGCCGGCCTGCTGGCAGCCGCGGGGCTGGCCATCGGTTTCGCCGACCTGCTGGACCAAGACATACAGCCGACCGTGGCCGCGCTGGCCGGCCTTGCGGTGGCGATCGCGGCGCTGGCCGTGCTGGTCCGGCCGGCGCCCGGCCCGGCCCTGGCGCTGGCCCTGGCGGGCGCCCTGCCGGCGCTGGCCTGGCTGCAACGCGACCTGGTGGCCGATGCCGGTCCCGCCGATCCGGTGGCGGGTTCCCTGCTGCCCTATGCGGCGCTGGCCGCCCTCTGGCTGCTTCTGCTTGCGCTGCTCCTGCTGCGCCGGCTGGACCTCCAGGCGCTGGAAGCGCGGATCTGGGAGCGGGCAGAGGCCGAGGTGGGGGAGGAGGCGGATCGCCGGGTCGCCCGGGCCCTGGCGGAGGAGGTGAACGAGCGCGGACGGCTGGAGGACCGGCTGATCCGCGCCACCACGGTGGACGCCATCTCCGGCCTGGCGACCCGGGCGCATTTCCTGTCGACGGCGCGGGCGCTCTACCGCCAGCGGCTGGAAGCCGGCGCCGTGCCCTGCGCGATCGCCGTGATCTCCGTCGACGAACTGCGGGAAATCAACGGCTATTACGGTTTCAAGGGCGGCGATGCGACCCTGGCGGCGATCGGCCGCGCAATCGCGGAGACCGAGCGCGGCGAGGTGCCGCCCTGCCGCTGGAGCGGCAGCCGCTTCTGCGTCTGGCTGACGCCGAAGCGCGGCCAGAGCGCCGTGCTGATGGCGGAGCGGCTGCGCGGCACCCTAGGCTCCACCCAGGTGCCGCTGCCGGAGGGCCGCTTCCAGGTCACCGTCTCCGTCGGCGTGGCGGAGGACAAGAACGGCCGCGGCCTGGACCATGTCGTCACCGCCGCGGAGGCCGCCCTGCGCGAGGCCGAGGCCGCCGGCGGCAACCGGGTCGCCAGCGCATAGGGGGCCCTTCCATTCGTCATGGCCGGCCTTGGGCCGGCCATCCATTCCGCAAGCCTGGAAGCCGGCGCGCAACCGGCAGGCCATGGCGCGACGGCCACACCGGCGGAATGGGTTCCCGGCTCACGGCCGGAAACGACGGTCGGAGGGTTGCCGCACCAGGCGGAACCGGTCACCCGGTATCGTCGCTGTAGATCCGGACGTAGCGGCCACCGACCTCCAGGCCGACAAAGGCCTGGTCGAACTGCAGGCAGAGGCGCTGCGCGAAGGCCACCACCGCATCGGTGGAATCGGAGCGGATCCGCGCCAGCAGGATCGACCGGCGGCGCCCATCGAACACCGCCTGTGCCTCCTGCACGGTGACGGAGGGAAACTGCGCCGCGGCCGCCTCGCAGAAGCGGTCCATCTCCGCCGCGCCCAGATCCCGCCCGCCGGTATTGGCAAGGTAGACGATATGCACCGGCTGGCCGATGCTGGACTGCAGTTCCCGGATCGCCGGATGCTCGACCATCGGATCGCCCGCCGCGTTCAGGCCGATCGCCTCCGCAGTCACCGCCGCGGTGCGGTCGAAACGCTGCTCCAGCCAGGCATTGGTGCCGCGGGCGGCGTCGATCAGGGCACGGGCCCCCTCCAGATAGCCCTGGCGGCGGTCCGGCCCCCAGCCGGCCGGCGGCGATTCCGCGATCGCCCGCAGGTTGGAGATCGCATCGGCGATCTTCACCATCCGCGCCTCCGGCGACTTGTGGGGCATGCCCGCGATGCGCCGGAGGCGGCGCTCCGACTTCGGCAGGGACATGTCGTCGGAGGCCTCCGACACGATGCCGGCGACCCGCGGCCCGAACCGCTGTGACAGGTCCTCGGCGGTCACGGCGGTATCCTCCACCACGTCGTGCAGCAGGGCGGCGAGCAGCAGGTCCAGATCCTTGCCGCCGGTGGCCTGGGCGACCAGGTCCATCACCTCCAGCAGGTGGTTGACATAGGGTTCCTGCGCGGCGCCCTTGCGGCGCTGGTTGGCATGCGCCTCCGCGGCAAAGACAAGCGCCCGGGTCAGGTCCGGGATCGGGAAGGCCATGGCAACGCTCCCTGCAGGGCGGACCGCCTATTCCGCGGCCACCGCCGCCAGCTCCGCGCGCCGTGCGGCAGTCGCCGCCGGATCGACCGCCAGGCTGTCATCGTCGATCGCGCCGGTGAAGACCACGCCATAGACGTCGCGCGCCTTCTCCGGGCTTTCCCAGCCCTCCAGAACGTCCTTCAGCACCCGCTCCGGCTCCCGGGTCAGCGGGTCGCCATAGCCGCCGCCGGAGGAATCGCGGCCGCGGATCGCCTGCCCCTTCTGCAGCTGCACGGTCACCACGTTGGGTAGCTTCTCCTCCTCGCCATTGGCGCCGACCAGGTGGGTCGATCCCGGCGTGCCGTCGCGGCCGCCGACCACGCCGCGCGGCGGGGCATATTGCCCGTCGCAGGGGATCACCACGGTCACCGGGTTGCCGGTGGGGGTATAGGTGATGGTCTGCGCCGGGGCGCCGCGGCGGCGGCCGGCGCCGGCGGAATCGGTCACCAGGCCCAGCTCGGTGATCCGGAAGGGATGCTTCAGTTCGTCGATCTCGACGCTGTCGCGGTACATCAGCCCGGCGATCACCGGAATCGCATAGTTCACCCAGCCGTCGGCCTGCGGGCTCGCCGGCCCGCCATTGGTGGAGAGCATCATGCGGTTGACGTAGGGCGCGTTGCCGCGGCGGTCGTCGCGGCCGGACAGCACCGCCATGCCGGTGCCCAGGCCGGTGCCGCCCTCCGACAGGCCGAAGCCGTCGCCCAGCTGCGCGAAGGCGGACTGGGTGATGTTCACCAGCCGCTCCGCCACATTGGTGGTGGCGGTGGAGCAGGAATGCGGGAAGACCGGCGCCGCCACGACGGAATTGTCGGCATAGTCGAAGCCGAGCCGCCGGAAGGACCCGGCATTGCGCGGGATGTCGTTGTCCAGGCTGTTGAAGATCGCCCCCACCACGGCGCTGGTGGCGGCCGATCGGCTGGTGTTCAGGCCGCAATCGACGCAAGGGGGATTGTCGCGCAGGTCGACATGGATGCGCCCTGCACCCGGGTCGATATCGACCTTCACCGTCAGTTCCAGGCCGTCGTCGACGATCCCCTCCAGCGGGTCGGAGCGGCCCCTGTTCACCAGGCTCGCCTTCGGCAGCCGGGCGATGGAATCCGCCATCCGCCGTTCCGAATAGTCGAACCAGGCCTCGATGAAGGCCTTCACCGCCGCGCTCCCGTACTTCTCGCAGAACGCCTTCAGGCGGCGCTCAGCGATGCGGGCGGAACCCAGGCCGGCCAGATAGTCGCCGTACCACTGGTCCGGCACCCGGATGCGGGAGCGGCACATCCGCTCGACCGACGCCTCGTTGCGGAAGTCCCGCTGGATCCGCACCCCGGGAAAGACCAGCGCGCCCTCGTGATAGACGTCGGTCGCGCGCGCGAAATAGCTCGACGGGATGGAATTGCCGATATCGGCCATGTGGCACTTGGCCACCGTGGTGAACAGATGCTCGCCGTCGACGAACACCGGCACCATGAAGGTATGGTCGGCGGGATGGGTGTTGCCGCCATAGGGGTCGTTGTCCAGATAGGCATCGCCCTCCCGGATATCGCCGGCATGGTAGCGGCACATGTTCTCCGTCTGGACATGGCAGCCGAAGATATGCACCGGCAGCCCCTCGGCGGAGGCGAGCAGCCGGTTGTCGCCGGTGACGATGCAGCAGGAGAAGTCCCGTGCCGAGGAGATCACCGCCGACCGGGCGGCGCGCAGCAGGGTGTTGGTCATCTCCCGGACGATGCCGTCCAGCCGGTTGGCCATCACCGAGACCAGCACCGGGTCCATTTCCGCCACGCCCTTGTTCGCGTCTTGACCGTCGCTCATGGAAGCTCTCCTCGGCCTCGGATGCGCCGGCTCAGCCGGCGGCGCTCAGGATGTAGTTGCCGCTGGCGCTGACCCGTGCGGCGGCGCCGGGATCGACGACGATGGTGGTCGTCGGCTCCTCGATGATCGCGGGTCCCGCCACCGTCGCCCCGGGTGCCAGGTCGCCGCCGCGATAGATCGGCACCGGCGCCCGCCCGGTCGCGCCGAAATAGACCTCGCGATGACCGCTGGGCTTTGCCGCAACCGCTTCGGGCGGCGCCGTGTTGGGCTGCGGCGGTTCCGCCAGCCGGATCGCGATCTGCCCCTTCCAGTTCACGCATTCCACCTGGCTGCCCTCGTCGCGGACCGCATAGACCCGGTCGTGGACGCTGTGGAACGCCTCCACCAGCTTCTCCACATCCGCCGGGCCGGCGAAGCGCTGCACCGGCAGCGGGGTCGACAGCTCCCAGACCTGCGACTGGTAGCGGGCCTCCACCGACAGCTCGATCCGGCTCTCCGACCCCTGCGCGCCCTTCAGTTCCTGCCGGAAGCGCTCCAGCTCGCCGCCGATCCGGTCCAGCGCGGCATTGACCCCGTCGGTGTCGAAGCTGCCCGACAGGGTGACACAGCTCTGCGTCTGTTCGAAGACGATGTCGGAGAACTGCATGCCCGAAGCCGACAGCGCGCTGGCCATCTTCGGCAGGATCACCGTGTCGCAGCCCAGTTCGCGGGCGATCGCCACGATGTTAAGGCCCGCCGCACCGCCGCCGGCGACCAGCACGCTGTCGCGCGGGTTCAGCCCCTCGCTGACGGTGATCTCGTGGATCGCCTTGATCATCAGCTCGTTGGCGATGGTCATCACCGCGGCCGCCGCTTCGTCCGGGGTCTTGCCCAGCGCTTCCGCCAGGCGGCCGATCACCCGGTGCGCCGCCGCCACGTCCAGCGCCATGCGGCCGCCGTTGAAGAAGTCCGGGTCCACGAAGCCCAGGACCAGTGCCGCGTCGGTCACCGTCGGCTGGTCGCCGCCGCGGCCATAGCAGGCCGGGCCGGGCACCGAGCCGGCGCTCTGCGGACCGACCCGCAAGAGGCCGCCGGCATCGATCCAGGCGATGGAGCCGCCGCCGGCGCCGATCGAGCGCACGTCGACGGTCGACATCGCGACCATATGGCCGATCCAGCGCCGGCCGATCCAGGTGTCGCGGGTATGGACCAGCTCGCCGTCGCGCACCAGGCCGACGTCGAAGGTGGTGCCGCCGGTGTCGCAGACGATCACGTCGGCGGGCTGGCCCTCGATGATGCGGTAGGCGCGGCCCGCCACCGGCGCCATCGCCGGGCCGGACTTCAGGGTGTGGATCGGCCGCTCTACCAGCTCCGCCACATGCTGGCAGCCGCCCATCGAGGTGCTGATCAGCACCTCCCCGCCATAGCCCGCTTCACGCAGGTCGGCCTCCATTTCCGTCAGGTGGCGCTGCATCAGCGGCTTGAGGGAGGCGTCGATGGCGGTGGCCGACGCGCAGCGATATTCCCGCACGATCGGGATCAGGCGGTGCGAGAGAGTGTAGGGGATGCCGGGCAGGATCTCCTCAACCAGTTCCGCCAGCCGGCTTTCGTGCGCCGGGTTCACCGTCGCCCAGATCAGGCAGATCGCCACGGCGCCGAAGCCGCGGTCGCGGACCTGTTCCAGCACCGCGCGGGCCTGTGCCTCCGACAGCGGCGTCACCACCTCGCCGCCGGCGCCGATCCGCTCCTCGATCTCGAAGGTGTGCCGGCGCGGGATATAGGGGTCGGGATAGTCCTGGCTGTAGTCGTGCGGGTCGAACTTGCCGCCCTCGCGCAGCACCAGGGTGTCGCGGAAGCCGCGGGTGGTCAGGAACGCCGTCTTGGCGGTGTTGCCGGTGACCACCGCGTTGGTCGCCCGGGTGGTGCCGTAGATCAGCAGGTCAGTGGTACCCAGCAGGCTGCGGGTATCGGTGCCCAGATCCTCCGCCACCACGTCGATCGCCGCCCGCATGCCGTCGAAGATCCGCTCCGGCGTGGTCAGCGCCTTGCCGATCCACTGCCGGCCGGCTTCGTCCGACACCACCACGTCGGTGAAGGTGCCGCCGGTATCCACCGAGATGCGAGTCTTCATGCCCCCTCCGTCACGGCAGGGCCGCCCGTCCCCCTGCCCGGATTGCCGCCTGCCCAGATGATGGGCAGATCGTGCCGCGGATCGTCTGCATACGCAAACATGCAAACGGATTGGGCAGGTTTGCCTGTCATGACTGCCGCCCCCATTTCCCATTCATGCCCTGCACGGACAGAGGATCCGCCATGTTCCCGCACAGGCGACACCGCCACCAGCTTATCCTGGCAGCCCTGCTGCTGCCGCTTCTCGCCGCCTGCGAGGAGGCCGAACTGCCGGTCTCCGCCGGCACCGGCCCGGACCCGGAACTGCCGCCGCCGCGCACCGGGCTGGTGCCGACCGTGAACATCGCCGAGGCGATCGGCTGGCCCGCTGACGCCCGGCCGGTGGCGGCGGAGGGCCTGGCGGTGAATGCCTTCGCCGCCGGCCTGGACCATCCGCGCTGGATCTACCTGCTGCCGAACGGCGACGTGCTGGTGGCGGAGAGCAACGCCCAGCCGCGCGAGGGCGGCGGGCTGATGGCCTGGATCGAGGGCATGGTGATGGACGCGGCCGGCGCCGGCGTACCCAGCGCCGACCGCGTCACCCTGCTGCGCGACGGCGATGGCGACGGGGTCGCGGACGAACGGTCGGTCCTGCTGGACGGCCTGACCTCGCCCTTCGGCATGGCGCTGGTCGAAGGCAGCCTCTACATCGCCAATACCGACGCGCTGGTGCGGGTGCCCTATGCGGACGGGCAGACCCGGATCGACACGCCGCCGGAAACCGTCATGGCACTGCCTGCCCAGGCGCCGAACCGGCACTGGACCCGCAACGTGATCGCCGGGCCCGACGGCCGCTTCCTCTATGTCACCGTCGGTTCCAACAGCAATATCGGCGAGAACGGCATGGAGAGCGAAGAGGGCCGCGCCGCGATCTGGCAGGTGGACCGGACCACAGGCGAGGGGCGGATCTTCGCCGGCGGACTGCGCAACCCGAACGGCCTGGCCTGGATCCCCGCCCCCGGCGAGGGGCCGGTCCTGTGGACCACCGTCAACGAACGCGACGAATTGGGCAGCGACCTGGTGCCCGACTACATGACGTCGGTCCGCGACGGCGCCTTCTACGGCTGGCCCTACAGCTATTTCGGCGACCATGTCGACGAGCGGGTGGAGCCGCAGCGCCCCGACCTGGTGGCGAAGGCGGTGAAGCCCGACTATGCGCTGGGGCCCCATGTCGCCGCCCTGGGCCTGGCCTATGCGGAAGCCGCCGCCTTCCCTGCCCCGTTCCGCACCGGCACCTGGATCGGCCTGCACGGCTCCTGGAACCGGGAGCCGCCCAGCGGCTACAAGGTGGTCTTCGTGCCGTTCGAGGGCGGCCGCCCCGCCGGCCAGCCGGTCGACGTGCTGACCGGCTTCCTGAGCGCCGACGGCGAGGCGATGGGCCGCCCAGTCGGCACCGCCTTCGCCGCCGACGGCGCGCTGCTGGTCGCCGACGATGTCGGCAATGTCATCTGGCGGGTGGCGCCGGCGGAATAGGGCCCCCTAAGCGGCCCCCGTCTCGCCCTCCGGCGGCAGGAAATCCCCCTCCAGCGCACGATCGATCATGTCCGCCGTTTCCTTCGTGCCGTAGAGGGCGACGAAGGAGCCCATGCGGGGGCCGGCGCTCTGGCCGAACAGCACCTCGTACAGCGCCTTGAACCAGTCGCGCAGCGGCTCGAACTCGAGGTCCTTGCCGATCGCATAGACCTCGTTCTGGATCGTCTCCGCGTCCGTTTCGCCGTCATGGTCGCGCAGCCAGTTGCGCAGGCGCTCCATGCCCGTGCGCTCGACCTCCGTCGGTGCGCGGTAGGTCTTCGTCGGCACCACGAAATCGCGGTAATAGGCGAGCGCGTAGCGCACCAGATGGTCCAGCGCGGGATGCGCCTCCGGCGTCGCGCCATGGGCATAGCGGCTGATGAAACCCCACAGCACCGCCGGGTCGTCGGTATTGCAGGCCCCCGCCAGGTTCAGCAGCAGGGCGAAGCTGATCGGCACGTCCGCCTTCGGCGGGCTGCCGGCATGGATGTGCCAGACCGGGTTCTCGATCTGCGCCGCCGGCGCCTCCTCCGGGAACTTCTGCAGGAAGGTCAGGTAGTCGTCGACCGCCTTCGGGATCACGTCGAAATAGAGCCGCTTTCCCTGCCGGGGCTTCTGGTACATGAACAGGGACAGGCTTTCCGGCGAGGCATAGGTCAGCCATTCGTCGATGGTCAGGCCGTTGCCCTTCGACTTGGAGATCTTGCGGCCCTGGTCGTCCAGGAACAGTTCGTAGGTGTAGCTCTCCGGCGGCCGGCCGCCCAGGGCGCCGGCGATGCGGCTGGACAGCTTCACGGAATCGATCAGGTCCTTGCCCGACATCTCGTAGTCCACGGACAGCGCCACCCAGCGGGCGGCCCAGTCCGCCTTCCACTGCAGCTTGCAGGCGCCGCCGGTCACCGGCGTCTCGACCTTCGTCCCGTCGACATCCTCGTAGACGATGGTGCCGGCTTCCGGGTCGCGCTCCAGCACCGGCACCTGCAGGACATGGCCGGTCCTCGGGCAGACCGGCAGGAACGGGCTGTAGGTCGCGGCCCGCTCCTCGCGCAGGCTGGGCAGCATGATCTCCATCACCCGGTCGTAGTTCGCCAGGACCGTCAGCAGGACGTCATCGAAACGGCCGGACGTGTACCAGTCGGTGGCGGACTGGAACTCGTACTCGAAGTCGAAGCTGTCCAGGAAACGCCGCAGCATGGCGTTGTTGTGGTGGCCGAAGCTCTCGAACTTGCCGAACGGGTCCGGCACCCGGGTCAGCGGCTTGTGCAGATGCTCGGCCAGCATCTCCCGGTTCGGCACGTTGTCCGGCACCTTGCGCAGGCCGTCCATGTCGTCGGAAAAGGCGAACAGGCGGGTGGGGATGTCGCTCAGCTCCTGGAAGGCGCGGCGCACCATGGAGGTGCGGGCGACCTCGCCAAAGGTGCCGATATGCGGCAGGCCGGAGGGGCCGTAGCCGGTCTCGAACAGCACATAGCCCTTGTCCGGCACCCGGTTGTCGATCCGTTTCAGCAGGCGGCGCGCCTCTTCGAAGGGCCATGCCTTTGCCGTCGCTGCCGGGTTGGTGGTCATTGCACTGTCGCTCTCGATGGGCGATGCCGTTGCCTGGGCCTGCCGCCATATAGGTGTGGACGGGGATCGACATGCGAGGGTCGATCGTCCGGGTCACGGGCCTGTTGATCGGAACGGCCGAACGGGCCGAAGGTCGTGGCACGCGCGACCGGGTGCGGGAAACTAGGCATCGCAGGTGGAAGAATCAATTGAAAGCGGCAGCGGCGCAGACGCCGCCGGCCACCCGGCAGGCAGTCCGGAGCCGGCGGCACGTCCGGTCCTGGTCGCCGCCCATGACCGCACCGCCTGGCTGGCGCCGGGCGCCGGCACGGCCGACCTGCTGGGCGCCGCCGATGCCGCGCGCCGCGCCGCGGCACAGCCGCCGATCCTCTGCCACCTGCCGGTCACCGCGGCACGGCTGAACGCGAAGCCCTTCGCGGCGCTGGACCTGCTGGAGCTGTTCGCCTTCGTGCGGCCGGCCGCCTTCTGCCGCCCGACCCCTGCCGGCATCGCGGAGGTGACGGGGCAGCAAGCACCGGCAGGCGCGGCGGAAGCGGCGCTGGCCCTGCGGCGGGCGGCCGCCATCCTGCTGGACGAACTGGCCGACCTGCCCGACCGGCCGCGGCTGGCGGCGCTGGCGATGACCATGGCGCGGGCCGGCTGGCCCTGGGGGGCGGCGGTGCTGGCCCGCCTGGGCGGCCCGCCGGCCCGACCCGGCCCGGCCGGCGGCTTCGACATCTGGGAAACCCTGCCCGAATGGGTCGACCAGGCCCCCCTGCCGCCGCCGGACTCGCAGCCGGTCTCCGCGGCGGAGGCCCAGGCCCGGCTGCGGGAGCTGCTGGGGAGTTCGGCTGAGGCGCGGCCCCAGCAGGTCGCCTTTGCCGGCCGGGTCGCCCAGGCGTTCGCGCCGCGGCGCGAGGCCGGCGCCCCGCAGCTGGTGCTGGCGGAGGCCGGCACCGGCACCGGCAAGACCCTGGGCTATGTCGCCCCGGCCACCGTCTGGGTGGAAAAGAACGGCGGCACCGTCTGGCTGTCGACCTATACCAAGAACCTGCAGCGCCAGGTGGAATCGGAACTGGTGCGCCGCGCGGAGGCGGCGGGCCGGCCGCCGCCGCGGGCGGTGGTGCGCAAGGGGCGGGAAAACTATCTCTGCCTGCTGAACCTGCAGGAGGCGGGCCAGGGCGGCGTGCCGCGGGCCGGCGACGCGGTGGTGCTGGGCCTGATGACCCGCTGGGCGCAGGCGACCCGCGACGGCGACATGGTCGGCGGCGACTTCCCGGCCTGGCTGGTCGGGCTGTTCGGCACCGGGCGCTCCCTGCAGCTGGCGGACCGGCGCGGCGAATGCGTCTATTCCGCCTGCCCGCACTATCGCCGCTGCTTCATCGAGCATGTCGTGCGCGACGCCCGGCAGGCGGAGTTCGTGATCGCCAACCATGCCCTGGTGATGCACCAGGCGGTCTATGGCACGCAGCCGGCCGACCGGCCGCTGCGGGTGGTGTTCGACGAGGGCCACCATGTCTTCGACGCCGCCGACGGTGCCTTCACCGTGCACCTCTCGGCACAGGAGACGGCGGACATGCGGCGCTGGCTGCGCGGGCCGGAGGGCGGCCGCCGCAGCCGCGCCCGCGGCCTGGAGCGGCGGATCGGCGACCTGCTGGCGGCGGATGCGGAATCCGAGGCGGCGATGCGCGACGCGCTGCACGCCGCGGGCAGCCTGCCGGCGCCGGGCTGGACGGTGCGGCTGCCGGAGGGCCAGCCGCAGGGCCCGGCGGAACGCTTCTTCGCGGCGATGCGCCGCCAGGTGCTGGCGCGGAGCGCCGATCCGGACTCGCCCTGGGGCCTGGAATCGCCGGTGCGCCCGCCCGACCCCGAGGTGGCGGAGGCCGCGCGCGGCTTCGAGGTGGCGGTGGAGGCCCTGCTGGCGCCGCTGAAGACCCTGGCCCGGCGGCTGGAAGAACGGCTGGAGGACGAGGCCGAGGACCTGGACAGCAGCAGCCGGGTGCGCATGGACGCCGCGGCACGCGGCCTGCTGCGCCGCGCCGACCTGGTGCAGGCCTGGCGCAGCATGCTGGCGGACCTGCAGGCCGACACCGCCGCCGCGCCGGGGGATACGGGCGCGAGCCCCTATGTCGACCTGTTCGCGCTGGACCGGGAAGGCGGGCGGGAAATGGACATCGGCTATCGCCGCCACTGGATCGACCCCAGCCTGCCCTTCGCCGAGGCGGTGCTGAAGCGCTGCCACGGCGCGTTGATCACCTCCGCCAGCCTGCGCGACAGCAGCCGCGAGGCGGCGATCGACGCGGAAGCGGATCCGGAGGAAAACGAACCGGAATACGACGCCGGCTGGCATGCCGCGGCGATGCGGACCGGCGCCCTGCACATGCCGCAGCCGGCGCTGCGCTTCGCCTGTCCCTCCCCCTTCGACTATGCCGCCCGCAGCCGGATCCTCGTCGTCACCGACGTGCGGCGCGACAATGTCCCGCAGGTGACCGGCGCCTATCGTGCGCTGTTCGCCGCGGCGGGCGGCGGCGCGCTCGGCCTGTTCACCGCGATCTGGCGGCTGCGGGCGGTGCATCGCGGGCTGGCGCCGGCACTGGCCGCGGAGGGCCTGGACCTGCACGCCCAGCATGTCGACCCGCTGGACAATGCCACCCTGGTGGAGGTCTTCCGGGCGGAGCGCAATGCCTGCCTGCTGGGCACGGACGCCATGCGCGACGGGGTCGACGTGCCCGGCGATTCCCTGCGCCTGATCGTCTTCGACAGGGTGCCCTGGCCCCGGCCCGACCTGGTGCACAAGGCGCGCCGCGCCCGCTTCGGCGGCCGCCAGTACGACGACATGCTGACCCGGCTGCGGCTGCGGCAGGCCTTCGGCCGCCTGCTGCGCAGCGGTGGCGATCGGGGCGTGTTCGTGATGCTGGACCCGATGATGCCGAGCCGCCTGCTGGACGCCTTCCCGCCGCAGGCGCCGGTGGACCGGATGGGCCTGGCCGAGGCGGTGGAGGCGGTGCGCGGCTTCTGCGGCGGCGCCGCCGCCGCCGGCCTGCAGGCCCGCGACTGAACTCCGAGACCGGCGCAACTGCGGGAACGAAGGGTGACCGGCCTTGCGGCCGGCGCCCCCGCCCCCTATCGTCCGCCGGCACGCCAACAAGCGGGAGCAGGTCGCGCATGTCCGCCAAGAATTCGCCGAGCGAAATCATCGAGCCCGTGGTCTCCGCACAGACGGCGATGGTCTATGTCATGGTGGTTGCCGCGGTGGCCGACGGCGACCTCAAGGAGGACGAGGTCAAGACGATCGCCGACCTGGTCGACATGCTGCCGGTCTTCAAGGACCTGACGGGGGAGACCGCGCGCGGGGCGATCAGCAACTGCACCGACCTGCTGGAGAACGAGGACGGGCTGGACGAGGTGCTCAGCATCATCGACCACGCCCTGCCCGCCCACCTGACGGAAACCGCCTACGCGCTTGCCTGCGACGTGGTCGCCGCTGATGGGGTGGCGACCCAGGAGGAACTGCGCTGGCTGGAGATGCTGCGGGACAAGCTGAATGTCAGCCGTCTGCATGCTGCCGCCATCGAATGGGGCACGCGGGTGCGTTTCGCCCACGAGTGATCCCGGCCGACGGACAGGCCGGTGCCGGGGCGCGGGCGCCGAAGACCTGGAGATTTGATCGCGGGGCAGTTGCAGGAGGCCGAGTTAACCGCTCGTAAGGGATGCGGCGCTTAGGATCCTGAGCCTGGACCCGGGACCAAACGCGAACATGAGCAGCCTCGCCTCGCCGCTTCTCGACCTGCGCAGCACGACGCCGTCGGACCATGCCCTGATGAGACCGGGCGTGCGGGCCCTGGCGCTCGGCCTCGCCGTCTGGCTGCTGGTGGCTCTGGTGCTGGCCGGCCTGTTCTGGCAGAGCTACCGGCTGGACGAGAATCAGGCGATGAGCCGCCTCGCCGAACTCGCCCATCGCCAGCAGATCCGCAACGACCTCATTCTGCATGCCACCCAGGGCCTCACGGTGAGCCTGGCGGGCAGTCTCGCCCCGATCCTGCAGGAGCGGCGCCTTGCCCGGGCGATCCTGGGCGCCGGCCTGCCGCGGGACGCCGAGGCCGCCTTCGTCCGCCGTGCCTGGGAACGCAGCAGCGAACCGCTTGCCGGACGACCCAGCCTTGCCGGACTGTCCGTGATCACCGCGGAAGGAGAGGTACTGCTGGGCACGCAGGGCATGCTGGTGCCGCCGCGCGTCGCCGGCGACCACATGGCCCTTCTGGAAGAGGCCCCCGTCCATGGCATCGACCTCCTGCCGCCGGTTCACGACCCGCTGCTCGGCGGCTGGCAGCTGCCGCTTGTACGGCGAATCCTTGCACGCGACGGCAACCTGCTGGGCTTCGTCGAGGCCAGGATCTGGCTGCCGGCCCTGACCTCCGTCATCGCCGAATCCGATCTGCGGCGCATCGTCACCGCCACCATGCTGCGCGACGACGGCGTGATCCTGGCGACGTATCCCGCGGATGCCGAAGCCCTGGGAGGGACCGCCCCGGACTTCGCGGACACCCATTGGCGGGTCGGCGGCGGCGCCGGGCGCGACCTGCCGGACCAGCCCGTCCTCCCGGCCGACGGCTCCCTGGCCTACGACATGAGCCCCGCCTTCCGCACCCTGATCCTGGTCGGTGCCCCGCCTGGCTGGGTGACCGCGACCTGGCTGGACAGGATGTGGCCCTACCTGGCGCTGTCGGTGGCCGTGCTGCTGGTCGCCCTGCTGGCGATCGCCGCCGCGGCACGGCAGATCGGCCGTCGGGCACAGGCGATGGGCCGCATGCGGTTCCAGAACATGCTGCTTGCCGCACAGCAGGACAGCTCCCTGCAGGGTGTCGCGATCATCGACGACGCAGGCAGCCTGCGCTACTTCAACCGGCAGATCGAGAATGTCTGGCGCCTGCACGGGCTGCTGACCGCCGGGCAGCGGATGGAGACGATGCTGGACCGGATCGCCGCGATGCTGGCGGAACCCTGCGAGATCCGGCGGCTGGCGGAGGAGTGCGAGACCCTGACCGCCGGCACCCGCCGGGAGGTCCTGCACCTGCGCGATGCCCGACGGGTGGAATGCACGGTCAAGGCCCTGGTGGATGCGCGCGGCGCGGTGACCGGCCGGATCTGGAGCTTCCTGGATGTCAGCGCCGAATTGCGGGCGGAGGAAGCGATCCGCTGGCGCAGCGACTACGATCCCCTTACCCACCTGCCCAACCGCTCCCTGTTCAAGCGGCGCCTGAGCGAGATGATGAATGCCGCCCGGGCGGAAGGCGAGAGCGGCGCGCTGCTCTACATCGACCTCGACGGCTTCAAGTGGATCAACGACACGCGCGGCCATGCGATCGGCGACCAGCTGCTGATCCAGGTCTCCGACCGGCTGAGCGCCTGCGTCCGCTCCCGCGACGGGGTCGCGCGGCTGGGCGGCGACGAGTTCGTGGTGATGCTGCCCCGGGTCAGCAGCGAGATCGACGCCCGCAACATGGCCCGCCGCATCCTCACCGCCGTGGCGGAACCCTATTCGGTGGACCATCACCTGTGCCACCTGTCCGCCAGCATCGGCATCGTCCTCTTCCCCTCGGAACGGGACGACGTCACCGCGCTGCTGAAGAAGGCGGACATGTCGATGTATGCGGCGAAGGCCGACGGCAAGAACCGCTACTGCTTCTTCACGCAGGAAATGGATGCCGCTGCGGCGGAACGCCAGCGGATCGAGGTCGACATGCGGGCGGCCCTGGGGACCGGTCAGTTCGTCTTCCACTACCAGCCGATCGTCGACCTGGCGCGTGGCGAACTGGCCGGCTTCGAGGCGCTGCTGCGCTGGCACCACCCGACCGACGGCGTGCTTGCCCCCGGCCGCTTCGTGGAGGTGGCGGAGGAGACCGGCCTGATCAACCGCATCAGCGCCGACGCCATCCTGCAGGCGGGTCGGGACCTGGGGCCGCTGCTGAAGGCCCGGCCGGAACTGCACCTCGCCGTCAACCTGTCGGTGCGCCAGTTCCAGGACGAGAGCCTGGTGGAACTGCTGGCCAGCCTGCGGGCGCAGGGCGAGGTGCCGCTGGACCGCTTCCTGTTCGAGATCACCGAAAGCCTGATGATGTCAGGCGACACCAATACCCGCCGGATGTTCGACCTGGTGCGCGGCAGTGGCGCCAAGATCGCCGTGGACGATTTCGGCACCGGCTATTCCTCGCTGGTCTACCTGCAGAACTTCCCGGTCGACTACCTGAAGGTGGACCGCTCCTTCGTCGCCAACATGCTGGAGAACGAGGAGAGCCGGCAGCTGGTCAGCTCCATCCTGTCGATGGCCAAGAGCCTGCGTATGGAAGCGATCGCGGAAGGCGTCGAGAACGAGGCGCAGATGCGCCACCTGCAGCAGCAGCAATGCGAGTTCGCCCAGGGCTACTTCTTCTGCCGCCCCCTGGCGTTGCCGGACGCACTGGCCTTTGCCGGGGACCGCGAGGCGCTGGCCGTGGCAACCGCCGCGCTCGCCGCGCAATAGAGAGCCGCACGGATCAGCGCTCCTCCGGCACCACCAGCAGCTGGCGTGCCGACCGCACCGCCACAGAGACCGGCGTGCTGCCGAACGTATCGCCGTCGCCTTGCACGGGCTCGCCCGCGGGTGCCGTGATCTCGATCCGGGTGGCGGCATGGATCGAGACGTCGCGCAGTCGCCACAGACGGCCGGTCAGCAGGGCCAGCCCGTAGCGCGCGACATGCAGCGGCCCGCCGCGGTGGAACAGGCAGACCTGCAGTTCCGCCCGCCGCAGATCGGCTGCCGGGGCCGAGATGTATGGGCCGCCATAGTAGCGCCCGTTCGCCACGATCACGGAACAGGCGCGATGGGCCTCGCCGTCCAGTTGCACCTCGAAGACCGGATAGTGGTAGCGCAGCGCCGCCCGCAGCGACATCAGCACATAGGCCCAGCGGCCGAGCCGCCGCTTCAGACCGCGCGAGACGTCCGCCACGACCTGTGCGTCGAAGCCCGCGCCCAGCATCTGCACGAAGGCCCGATCGGCGATGCCGGTGCCGTCGCAGCTGCCGACCGCCACCGCAGATGTCCGCCCGCCCAGAATCGCCGACGCCAGCCGGACCGCATCCGGCCGCAACCCGATCTCCAGCGCCAGGACATTCGCCGTGCCCAGCGGGCAGAGCGCCAGCGGCAGGCCGCTGCCGGAGAGCCCGTTCAGCACCTCGTTGATGGTGCCGTCGCCGCCGGCGGCGACCACCAGGTCCCAGCCCTGGTCGCCGGCCGCCGCCGCCAGCTCGACGGCATGGCCGGGATGCGCCGTTGGCATCACCACCACCTCCCGGTCGGCGGCCCGCAGCCGGGCCACCAGGTCACGCAGCAGCTGCGGCCGGCGCCATCCGGCCGTGGGGTTGTGGATCACCAGGATGCGGCGGGCATCGACCCTTGGCTCCGGATCGCCGGCGGGACGGGACGGGCGGCGGGCTGCCGGGGCGGGACGGGCGGTCATTCTCCGGACGGTCCCTCTTGACGATCTGGCCGGTGCGTCATGGCACTGCGCATACAACAGCTGACCCGTTCAAGGAACATTTCCCTTCGTTTTTCACAAAAGATTCACGTGAACATTGACGAACACTACCTACACTCCGGCCACAATTGAAATCGTCCAGAGATTCGGATGTCGTTACCTGCCGGCAAGGCCCCGCGATGAACGTCGCACACTGGCCGCAGCTCTACCGCACGATCTGGATATCCGACGTGCATCTGGGCACCCGTGGCTGCAAGGCCGACTACCTGCTCGAATTCCTCAAGTTCACGGAAAGCGAAACGCTTTTTCTGGTCGGCGATATCGTCGACGGCTGGCGGCTGAAGCGCTCCTGGTACTGGCACCAGAGCCATAACGATGTGATTCAGAAGCTGCTGCGGAAGGCGCGCAAGGGCACGAAAGTGGTCTATGTGCCTGGCAATCACGACGAGGCGCTGCGCGACTATGTCGACATGCAGTTCGGCGGGGTGACCCTGAAGGCCCATGACATCCACCAGCTCGCCGACGGCCGCCGTCTTCTGGTGATGCATGGCGACCAGTTCGACGGCATCGTGCGCTATGCCAAGTGGCTCGCCTTCCTGGGAGACACCGCCTACAACATGGCGCTGACGGCGAACACCTGGCTCAACCATGTCCGCAACCGCCTGGGCATGCCCTATTGGTCGCTGTCGGCGTATCTGAAGCACAAGGTCAAGAACGCGGTCGAATATATCTCGAACTATGAGATCGCGGTGTCCGAAGAGGCCCGCCGTGCCGGCGCGGACGGCGTCGTCTGCGGTCATATCCACCACGCCGAGATCCGCGACATCGACGGGATCCTGTACTGCAACGACGGCGACTGGGTGGAGAGCTGCACCGCCCTGGTGGAGCATTTCGACGGACGCCTGGAAATCCTGCGCTGGACCGAGATCCGCGGCGGACTGGTCGAGAACCCGATGCCCCTGCTGGCGGCCAGCGGCGCGCTGCGGCCGCGGAGCAAGGCGCCGGCGAAACGCGACCGCGAACCCGTGCCGGCCGGCGGCAAGGACGGCGATCATAGAGAAACCGTCGACGCCGGGCACAGCCGCGTGCCGCGGCTGTTCGGCCTGTTCTGACCGTCCGGACCGCATCGCCGATGCACCTCGCCCTGGTGACCGATGCCTGGTACCCCCAGGTGAACGGCGTGGTCCGCACCCTGGACACGGTGACCGGCCTGCTGCGGCAGGACGGCCACGAGATCACGATCCTCTCGCATGACGGCTTCCGGACGGTGCCGCTGCCGACCTACCCGGAAATCCGCATCGCCCTGCTGCCGTATCGGCGCCTGTCGCGCATGCTGGACGAGGCGGCACCGCAGGCGATCCACATCGCCACCGAAGGGCCGGTCGGCTTCGCCGCCTGGCGGTACTGCCGGCGGCGGGGCTATCCCTTCACCACCGCCTATCACACCCGCTTCCCGGAATATGTCGCCGCGCGGCTGCCGCTGACCCTGAGGCCGACCTACCACATGGTCCGCGGCTTCCACAGCCGCGCCGTGCGCACCATGGTGGCGACCCCGACCCTGCGCAGCGAGCTGCAGGACCGGGGCTTCGGCAACCTTGTGGAATGGGGGCGCGGCGTCGATGTCGACCTGTTCCGGCCGCGGCCGCAGCCGGAACGGGACTTCCTGGGCCTGAAGCGGCCGATCTGGCTCTATGTCGGGCGGGTCGCGGTGGAGAAGAACATCCGCGCCTTCCTGGACCTGGACCTGGATGGCAGCAAGCTGGTGGTGGGTGGCGGGCCGCAGCTGGAGCAGCTGCGGCGCGACTATCCCGATGCCTGCTTCGTGGGCCCGAAATACGGCGAGGACCTGGCCCGCCACTATGCCGCCGGGGATGTCTTCGTCTTCCCCAGCCTGACCGACACGTTCGGCCTGGTGATGCTGGAGGCGCTGGCCAGCGGCGTGCCGGTCGCCGCCTTCCCGGTGACAGGGCCGCTGGACGTGATCGCGGACGCGCCGATCGGGCGCCTGGACCGGGACCTGGGGGCGGCCGCGCGGGCCGCGCTCGGCATCTCCCCAGAAGCCTGCCGCGCCTTCGCCCTGGAGCGTTCCTGGCGGCGCAGCGCCGACCAGTTCTTCGGCGCCCTGGCCCCCTTCAGATAGCTATCGGTACGGGCGGGCGGCGGGCGAATGCGGCGGCGGCGGTCGGCGGGCGGCGGCTGCCGCCCCAGATCAACTTGCGCTCGGATGGATCCATCCGAGCGGAAAAAGTTGATCGATTTCAAAAAGACAGAGCACCTTCTCTGCGTCCTGACCGACGCAGGCTGCTCTAGTCCTCGCCCGCCTCGTCGTCCGCAGCGGTGTCGCGGGCGGCGGGCGGCGGCAGCTGGATTGCCGGCTCCTGTTCCGCCACGGGCCGCGGCGGGGCGGGGAGCATCGGAACCTGGCGCCGCCGCTCCAGCGCCGCGGCATACACCGCCGACGGATGCTTCTGCCAGAAGCGCTTGCGCATGGCGAAGTCCTGCCACTGCTTCTGCAGCTTCGACAAGCGGGCCTGGCCCTGCGCCGCGCACCAGCCGGTGACGATGCCGTCGACCCGGGCGTGCCAGGTGCCGGCCTCCGCGCCTTCGGCCGCTGCAGCCTGCTGCACCAGGCTGTGCGCCACCACGGAATCGTTCAGCACGCCAAGCACGTCCTGCAGCTTCGCCAGCGCAGCCGTATAGGGCTTCGCCCGGCGATCGTCGTACAGGCTGGCGAAGAATTCGGTGGCATAGCGCAGCTTCTTGCCGCGGATGCGCAGCTCGTGCAGCTCCGGCAGGGCCAGACTCTCCAGACGGTTGCCGAGCTTGCGCATCTTGCGCGCCCGCCGCTCCAGCAGATGATCGGCCAGCTCCGTCACCGGCGCGAACAGGAGCCGCGCCGCATCCGCATCCACGTTGCGGTGCCAGTCGCGATCCGCCAGCCAGCGCCGCAGGTCGAGCTTCGCACGGGTGTAGCGTGCCGATCCGATCGCCGCCCGCACCCGCTCATAGCCGCGGGCGCGACGCCGCTCGCCGGCCTGGCGCAGGCCTTCCAGGTCCAGTTCGCCGGGCAGCGCGGCGGACAGCGGCGCCAGGGTCTCCGCCAGGAAGACGTCCCAGTCGCGGGCATCGCCCAGTTCGCCCGCGAACCACTTGACCTCCGAGGCCAGGGCGACATGGTCCGGCGGCAGGACCGGCCGGAACAGGGAGAAGGCGGAACGCAGGCGCCGGCAGGCGACCCGCAACTGATGCACGCCTTCCGGGTCGCGGCCGTCCAGCGCCGCGGCCTCGTTCGCCTCCGCCTGGGCCAGGCAGGTGCCGGCGACCGTGACGAACGCCTCCTGTACCGTCATCGCCGGCGCCAAGGCGACCGCCTTCGCCTTCACCCAGGCCGGCGGCGCGGCGCTGGCCAGGGCGAAGCCGCGATCGGCCTTGCTGCGGCTCTCGAAGGCGAAGGGAATGGTTGCGGCCAGGTCCGTCGCGATCTCGAAGATCGCGCCGATATCGCCCTCCTTCAGCTCCAGTTCCACCTCATGGACCGGCTCCCTGCGATCGCCCGAGGTCAGGCAGCCGATGTCGAGCGCCAGTTCCACGCAACCGCCGGCCGGCGGATGAAGCTGCCAGGCGGTGCGCCGGATGTCGCTCTCGAACATCGGCTGCAGCGGCCGCTTGTCCAGCAGGCGGACCAGCGCATCGCGCAGGTCGGCATCGCCGATCGCGGCCAGGTCCGGGGCGTCGCCGTCGATGTCGCATTCCCATTCCCGCCGCACCGACAGGCCCAGGCTGTGGTCCGCCGCGGACTTCACCGTCTGCACGCGACGCGCGCCGATATGCCGGACCCGCAGCGACATGCCATGATCCCGCAGGACAAGATCGGCAGTATCGAAATAGACGCTGCGCAGCTGGCGGGTCAGGGCGCGTCCCCGTTTCAGCAGGCGCACCGGGCGCGAGCGGCGGACCTGCTCAGCCGCCGCCGGCGGGACGGCGAGCTTGAGTTCCCGTTCCTGCCCGTCAGGCAGTGGCGGCGGCGCGGGGCTGGCGGCAGCGGCCTGTACAACGCTTGTCGACATGGCCGAAACATATTCGCAACATTTCAGTGGCACCAGTCCGTTTCGTCATAGAGCGAAACATTCGGCAAGCCGGTGCGGCAATTGCGCTTTGCCCTCATCGTTGCATAGGCAATCATGAAAACGATTTCGCGGCGAGCGATCTGTTCGGCAGGGTCGATGACAACGATTCCAGCCCGCCGGCTGGTTCGTGCCGCTTCGGCGCAGGGAGTGCAGGCATGAGCAACGGCGATGTCGCCGACCACCTGAAGGCCGCGCGCCGAATCGGCCGTCTGGCCGATGTCGACCTGACCGCCCGCCTGGCCGATTCGGAGGAATACGAGAAGGCGATCAGGGAGCTGCAGAAGCGCCTGCTGACCGTGCAGCAGGCCTATCTGGTTCGCGGCCATCGGGCCGTGGTCGCATTCGAGGGCTGGGACGCTGCCGGCAAGGGCGGCGCGGTGCGCCGGCTGACCAGCATGCTCGACCCGCGCTTCCTGAAGGTCTGGCCGATCGGGGCGCCCAATATCCTGGAGCAGGAGATGCCCTTTCTGCACCGGTTCTGGATGCGCCTGCCGGGCCCCGGGACCCTGACCATCTTCGACCGCTCCTGGTACGGCCGGGTGCTGGTGGAACGGGTCGAGGGCCTGACCCCGCAGGCCGCCTGGGAACGCGCCTATGACGAGATCAATGCATTCGAGTCGACCCTGCAGGCAGAGGATGTCCGGGTGGTGAAGATCCTCCTCCACGTGTCGGCGGAGGAGCAGCTGGAGCGCCTGGCGGAGCGGCTGGCCAAGCCGCGCAAGCGCTGGAAGCTGACGGAAGCCGATTTCCTGGCCCGGCAGTACCGCGGCGCCTATATCGAGGCCTATGAGGATATGCTCCGCCGCTGCAGCCCGCCCGAGAGGCCCTGGCTGGTTCTGTCCGGCGAATACAAATGGTTCGGCCGGGTCGCCAGCCTGCAGGCGATCTGCGAGGCTCTGGAGAAGGATGTCGACCTGACGCCGCCGCCGCTCGACGACCGGCTGCGCGCGCTTGCCGCCGCCGCCGGGATCGCCGGCGACAGCATCCCGGACGACACCGAATAGAACGCCGCCCCGGCAGCGCAATCGGGCCGGCAAGGATGGAGGAAGAGCCGCAGATCCATGCCCGCGGCGGCAGGTTTCCCGGGGACGGCGTGCTGCAGGCGGGCCGTCGGGAGCGGCGGCCGGGCAGAACCAGGAGGACCCATGCTCGATCTCGCCCCCCTCGACCAGCCCACCAAGCCGAACCAGTTCCTGGCCGCACCGTCCGGCTTCGGCAGCGCCCGGCCGCACCGCTCGGTCCCGCAATTCCCGATGCCGGCCGCCGAGCTGGCGGAAGCGTTCCGCGCCATGGCGCTGGCACAGCCCCGCACCGCACTGCGGGAGCAGAGCGGTGATGGCCAGGCGATGGAGTTCGTGCAGCGCTCTGCCCTGTTCCGCTTCCCCGACATCGTGACCGTCCAGGTGATCCCGGTGGACGAGACAAGGTCGACACTGGCGATCTACTCAAGATCGGTCTATGGCCATCTGGACTTCGGAGTGAACCGGAAGCGGGTCGACCACTGGCTCGCCAATCTGGCCCAGGCCTAGCCGGGGCGGGAGGGCAGGTGGGGCCGGCCCGTCCCGGGCCTGCCCCACCAACCGAGACCGGGATCCCCCTTGCCTGACACCGATTTCCAGTCCGCGGCGCCGCCTCCGTCCGGGCGCCTGCCGCACCGCTTCTGGCTGGACCTGCTGGCCGTCGCCCTGGTCGGCGGCGCCTTCTTCCTGATCGCCCTGGGCGGCCGGCCCTATGCCAATCCGGACGAGGGCCGCTATGCCAGCATCGCGGCAGAGATGCTGGCCAGCGGCGACTGGCAGACGCCGCGGGTCAACGGCGTGCAGTACCTGTACAAGCCGCCGCTGTTCTACTGGCTGGAGGCGGCCGGCGCCTGGGCCTTCGGCCTGTCGCCGTTCGGCCTGCGCCTGGCGCCGCTGCTGGTCGCCACATTCGGGCTCTGCGCCACCTACGCCGCCGGCCGGGCGCTCTACGACCGGCGGACGGCCCTGTGGGGCACCGCCCTGCTGGGCACGGCCCTGCTCTACTACGTCACCAGCCGCTTCCTGTCGCTGGACCTGACCCTGGGCGTGTTCACGGCCGCCAGCCTGCTCGCCTTCATCGCCGGCATCGACATGCGCCCGGGCTGGCCCCGTCGGCTGCTGCTCTGGTCGCTCTACCTGTTCGCCGCCCTGGCGGTGCTGACCAAGGGGCTGGTGGCGGCGGTGCTGATCGGCCTGACCGTGCTGCTCTGGCTGGCGGCGACCGGGCGCTGGCGGCTGCTGCGCACGGCCGAGCTGCCGGCCGGGATCGTGATCTTCCTGGTCGTCGCCGCGCCCTGGCATGTGGCGATGACGATCGAGCATCCGGCCTTCTTCGACTTCTATTTCGTCCGCGAGCATTTCGAACGCTTCCTGACCCGGGAGCATCGCCGTTACGAACCGCCCTGGTTCTTCATTGCCGTGCTGGCGGTGGGCGCCCTGCCCTGGACCCCGCTGCTGCCGGCGGCCTGGCGCGACATCGGCCGCTGGTGGCGGCAGCGGCAGGAGGCGGTGTCGCGGGACGGCGCCGGCGGCGGCACCCTGTTCCTGGCCATCGCCGTGCTGGTGGTGCTGCTGTTCTTCTCCGCCAGCTCGTCGAAGCTGATCCCCTACATCCTGCCGCTCTTCCCGCCGCTCGCCCTGCTGGCGGCACGGCCGGTGGCGCGCTTCGCCGCCGGCACGGCGGTGCCCTGGATCCGGCCCGGCCTGTGGGTGGCGGCCATCGCCTTCCTGGCCGGCGGCATCGTTGCGCCGCTGCTGGCGCTGATCGGCCATGCCGGCGCCGCGCCGCACTTCCTGCGCCTGCAGGCCCGGCAGATGGCGGAGGGCGGCTTCGCCGTCTGGATCGCCGCCGCCGCCCTGCTGGCCGGCGGTGCGGCCGCCGTCGTCCTGCTGCGCCGCGGCCGGCCGGCCAACGACCCCGGCGGCAGCGGCTCCTCCGGCCGGCTGGCGCTCTATGCGCTCGGCCTTGCCTGGCTGCCGCTGCTGGTCTGCGCCAACTTCATCGCCGGCGGGGTGGACGAACGCTCGACGAAACAGGTGGCGGACCTGGTGCTGGCGCAGGAACGGCCGGGCGACCGGGTCGTGGTCTACCACAATTACTTCGAGGACCTGCCGGTCTGGCTGAACCGGCGGCTGACCGTGGTCGGCTATCACGGCGAGCTGGAGCATTTCCTGCAGAACGAGGACTATTCCGGCTGGCTGATCGACCAGCCGCGGTTCGAGGAGATCTGGGCCGGGCCGCAGCGGATCCTGCTGGTGCTGCGCAAGGACTATACCGGCCACCTGGAACGCTCCGGCCTGGCGCCGGTCTACGAGCTGGGCGAAGGCGGCAACTTCCTGCTGTACAGCAACCGGCCGCCGCCGGAAGACTGACCCGGAGGACTCAGCACGCCTGCCGGCGGTTGCAATCTCTTGCCCTTTCCGCATGCTTGACGGGTGGTTCTGCATGTGAAGGGGGGCGCAGGTTCCATGGCCATCGTCCGGAAAGCCACAGCATGGGTGACGATCCTGTGCGTGGCGCAAACGGCGCTTCTGACCGGGTGCGGCACGACCTACCAGGTCGAGACATTGGACGAGCAGGCAATCGCCCGCGCCAATGCCGAGATCGCCGCCGAACGTGCGCTTGCCGCGCAGTCCAGCGGCATGGATGCGGATCAGAAGATCGCCCTCTACACCCTGGTCGCGAAGCGGGTGGAGCCGGTTGCGGAAGCGTTCTGCCGGGAAGAGACGGATCCCGGCACGAACTGCGATTTCGCCCTGGTGATCGACCGCAACCCGAAAGCCTCGGCCAATGCCCACCAGTCCTATGTCGGCGGACAGCCGCGGCTGACCACGACCCTGGCCTTCCTCGACAAGGTGAAGTCCCCCGACGAACTGGCCTTCGTCCTGAGCCACGAGGCCGGCCACCACATTGCCGGACATCTCGACAAGAAGAAGACCCAGACCGCGCTGGCCGGGGTGGGCGGGGCCTTGCTCGGGGCGCTCGTGGTGATGGCCGCCACCTCGTCAGGAAGGCAGGTGAACCGACAGACCATGGAGCAGCTGGTCGGCGGCGGGGCCGCGATCGGCGCGGCCGGCGGCGCGATCGCCTACAGCCAGACCTATGAACTGGAAGCCGACACCCTGGGCGCCTATATCGCCGAACGCGCGGGCTACGACCCGGATGCCGGCTCCCGCATCTTCGCCCGCCTGGGCGTGGAGGAGGGCAAGAAGCCACCGCCAGGGACTGCCAGCTTCTGGTCGACCCATCCCTCCAGCCCGGAGCGCATCGCCACGGTCGATGCGGTGATGGCGAAGATCAAGGCGCAGCGCGCCAGCGGCCAGGAACCGGTCCCGCCCCGTCGCGAGCAATAGGTCAGGCCGAAGCGGCCATCGCTCCCTGCACCGCCCCCTGCACCGCCAGGGTGCCGGAGCGCCCCTCCACCTCGCCCTGCTCCAGTGCCGCGACCGGCACCGCCTCCGGGTCGGCGTTCAGGCTCTCGGCCTCCGCCTCCAGGGTGGTGAAATGCACGCCGTCGGCCAGCAGCGCGTCGATCGTGGCGGCGAACCAGTCGCGCCAGCGCATGCCCTCCAGCTCCGCATGCAGGGTCCAGACGTTCAGCCGGTCGGGCCGCAGCAGGCGGCGATAGGCCCCCTGCAGCTCGGCATCGGGGAATTCCGGCCGGCCGATCAGCTCGTCCAGGGTGGGCAGGGTGGTGGGGATCTGGACGGTGCGGAACAGCTGCCCGCCGGCCGACGGCCGGAACGGGCCGGTGCCGCGGCTGTCGCTGCCATAGGCCAGGCCGGCCCTGTCATAGACGGCCAGCGACAGCGCATTGGCCTGCCAGCCGGCGCTGCCGGCCGCGCGCGGGGCTTCGCCGAAGACCTCCGCAAAGGCCGCCGCCGCCTTGTCCCACTCGGCGGCGACCTGGTCCGCCGTCATGCCGTGCAGCCGGTCCTGCCAGCGCACATGGTCCCAGCAATGCACGCCGACCGGATGCCCCTGCGCCGCCACGTGCCGCATCGTCGCGGCATGGCGCCGCGCGATATGCGGCCCCGGCAGCAGAACGCCGTTCATCAGGGTCCGCAGGCCGTAGGTCTGCACGACGGAAGTGCGCGCCACCTTGCTGGCGAAGCCGCGGCGGAACACCCGCCGGATCGCGCGGCCGGTATTGTCCGGCCCCAGGGAGAACAGGAAGGTCGCCTGCACGCCGCGCTTCTCCAGCAGGTCGGCCAGCGCCGGCACGCCGAGGCGGGTGCCGCGCTCGGTGTCGACATCGACCTTGAGGGCGAGGCGGGTCATCGGCAATCCCCATCCGATACACCGTCATGCTCGGCCTTGAGCCGAGCATCCATTCCGCCGGCGACGAGGCGCCGCGGCGCCGGCGGAATGGATCCCGGCTCAAGGCCGGGATGACGACCGGAAGTCACGCCCCTAGCCCTGCCCGCGCTCCAGCAGGGCCTGGGCGGCGGCGGTGTGGCGGTCCAGCAGGTAGTAGTCCAGGGTGCGGGTCAGCGCCTCGCGGATCGGCGTCGAGGGCTTCCAGCCGGTGCGCTCGCCGATGCGGGCGATGGAGGGCACGCGGACCTGGATGTCCTGATAGCCCTTGCCGTAATAGCCCTCTGCCTCCACCGGCACGAGCTTCACCGTGTCGCGCACATCCTCGAAGCCCGGATAGGCGGCGATCAGGTCGATCAGTTCCTCCGCCAGGGCCTTGATGGAAAGTTCGTTCTTCGGGCTGCCGATGTTGAAGATCTGGCCGTCGGCGCAGCCATTCTCGTTCTCGATCAGCCGCATCAGCGCGTCCACCGCATCGTCGATGAACAGGAAGCAGCGCCGCTGCGCGCCGCCATCGACCAGGTAGATGTCGGAGCGGCGGATGATGTTGCCGATGAACTGGGTCAGCACCCGCGACGAGCCCTCTTTCGGCGCCCAGATATTGTCCAGCCGCGGGCCGATCCAGTTGAACGGCCGGAACAGGGTGAAGGGCAGGCCGTCGCGCTGGCCATAGGCATAGATCACCCGGTCCAGCAGCTGCTTGGAACAGGCATAGATCCAGCGCTGCATGCGGATCGGCCCCATCACCAGGGCAGTCTCCTCCTCGTCGAACTCTGCGGCCTCGCTCATGCCGTAGACCTCGGAGGTGGAGGGGAACAGCACCCGTTTGCCGTAGCGCACGCAGTAGCGGATGACGTGCAGGTTGGCCTCGAAATCCAGCTCGAACACGTCCAGCGGCCGTTCGACATAGGTGGCTGGCGTCGCGATGGCGACCAGCGGCATCACCAGGTCGCATTTCTTGACGTGGTACTCGATCCATTCCCGGTTGATCAGGATATCGCCTTCCACGAAGTGGAAGCGCGGATGCTCCAGGCAGGCCCCCAGCTTGTCGGACTGGATGTCCATGCCATAGATCTCCCAGTCCCGGTGGGCCAGGATATGCTCGCTGAGATTGCTGCCGATGAAGCCGTTGACGCCGAGAATCAGGATCTTGAGGGTCATGGGCGGGGCGCCCTTTCGGAATGTGGTGGCCGCGGCTTGCGGCAGGTGGTCGGACAGTCGCTCAGCCGGCGTCGGCTCTAGCCGGGGCGGCCGGTCGCCCGGATGGCAGCACGGTGCCGGCGGCCGGCGGCCGCGGGTCGCCGTCATCGGCCCAGCTCCAGTCCGCGACCTCCAGGATGCCGCCCCCGGTTACCACGCGGAACGGAGTGGTGGAAAGCACCAGGCCGGGCGCGCCCTCTACCGGCAGCAGTTCGCGCTGCGCCGGGCGGATGCTCTTCCAGATCATCAGCCGGCGGCCGCCGCCATCGTCCGCGCCGTCGCCCGCCGGCACGTCGCTGAAGGCGCCGGGAAAGGGCGGCGCCACGGCGCGGACCAGGTCGTGCACCGCGGTCGCCGGCCGGTGCCAGTCGATGCGCCCATCCTCCGGCCCGCGGCCGCCGAAGGTGGTGGCCTGCGCCTCGTCCTGCACCTGCAGCGGCGGGGTGCCGGCCAGCAGCGCCGGCAGCTGCCGGGTCAGCACCGAAACGGCGGCCGGCACCAGCTTCTGCATCACCTCGTAGGCGGTCTCGTCCGGGTCGATCGGCACCGCCTCGGCATCCACGATCCGGCCGGCATCGGCACGGCCGACCATCTCGTGCAGGGTGACGCCGGTGCGGCTCTCGCCATGCAGAACGGCCCAGTTCACCGGCGCCCGGCCGCGATATTTCGGCAGCAGGGAACCGTGCATGTTGAAGGCGCCCAGCCGCGCCGTCCGCAGCAGGCGCATCGGGATCATGCGGCGATAATAGAAGGACAGGATCAGGTCGGGCGCGGCCGCCTGCAGCGCCTGCTCCACCGCGCGGCCCTGGGCGATCTCCGCCGTCTCCGTGGCGATGCCGTGCGCCCGCGCCAGTTCCGCGACCGACGGGAACCAGCGGGTTTCCCCCGGATCGTCCTCGTGGGTGACCACCAGGACCGGTGCGGCGCCGGCCTCGATCAGCGCCTTGACGCAGGCATGGCCGACTGCGCTGTAGGCGAAGGCGGCGATGCGCGGGCCGCTCACCGACCACCCCCGTCCGGCCCGGCCCCTTCGGGATCGTCCCAGCTGTGCGCCGCCGCCTCCGTGCGATCGTGCAGCGCGCGGACCGAATAGCGCGGCCGGCGACGGACCTCGACATAGATGCGGCCGACATATTCGCCGACGATGCCCAGCCCGGTGATCACCACGCCAACCAGGAAGAACAGGATGCCGAACAGGGTGAAGAGGCCTTCCGCCTCTGGCCCGATGAAGATCCGCCGCAGAGCCAGGTAGGCGACCAGCAGCAGCGATGCGCCGGAGACCGCCATGCCGAACAGGGTGAAGACCTGCAGCGGCACCAGGCTGAAGCCGGTCATCAGGTCGAAGTTCAGGCGGATCAGCTTGTACAGGTTGTACTTCGACTCGCCCGCGGCGCGGGCGGCATGCGCCACCTCCACCTCCGCCGGCCGCGCGGCGAAGTACTGCGCCAGCGCCGGGATGAAGGTCGAGGTCTCGCCCGAAGCCACGATCCGCTCCACCACCGAGCGCGAATAGGCGCGCAGCATGCAGCCCTGGTCGCGCATGGCGATGTTGGTGGTGACTGCCCGGATGCGGTTGATCGCGCGCGAGGCATGCCGCCGGAAGAAGCTGTCCTGCCGCAGCGCGCGATAGCCGCCGACGGCGTCGTGCCCGGCATCGGCCAGCGCCAGCAGCTTCGGGATCTCCTCCGGCGGGTTCTGCAGGTCGGCGTCGATGGTGACGATCGTGCGGCCCCGGCAATGCTCGAAGGCCGCCATGATCGCCATGTGCTGGCCGTAGTTGCGGTCGAAATCGATCACCCGGACGATGTCGGGGCGCTCGTCGACGAAGCCGCGCAGGATCTCTGCCGAGCGGTCGGCGGAACCGTCGTTGGTGAAGATCACCTCGTAGGACCGGCCCAGCCCGTCCATCACCGCCAGCAGCCGGCCCTTCAGCGGCGCCAGGTTCTCCTCCTCGTTGAACACCGGGACGACGACAGAGACGTCGCGGCTGGCAGGCGGCAGGCGGGCGGGAGGCAGGTGGCCGGGCAGTTCGGGCCCTTCGACGGCGGCCATCGTCACTGCGCCCCGCGCGCGAAGATGTCGTCCATCGCCTCGACCACCCGGTCCTGCTCCGCCTCCGTCATCGCCGGAAAGAGCGGCAGGCTGACGATGTTGGCGCCGGCATCCTCGGCATGCGGGAAGGATCCCGGGCCGGTGCCCAGCAGCTCGCGGTAATAGGTGAACAGATGCGCCGCCTGGTAGTGCAGGCCGGTGCCGATGTTCCGCTCCTTCATCGCCGCCATGAAGGCGGCGCGGTCCATGCCGGCCCGTTCCGGGTCCAGCACGATGACGAACAGGTGCCAGGCATGGTCGTGCGGATAGTCCGGCACCACCTGCAGGCGCAGCTGCGGCCAGCCGGCCAGGCAGGCGCGGTAGCGCATCGCCAGCGCCTTCCGGCGGGCGTTGAAGCCGTCCAGCGCCGGCAGCTGGTGCAGGCCCAGGGCCGCCTGCATGTCCAGCATGTTGAACTTGTAGCCCGGCGCGACGACGTCGTATTCCTGGCTGCCTGCCTTGGTGAAGCGGTTGAACGCCTCCCGGTCGATGCCGTGGAAGCGCAGCCGCGCGATCCGCTGCGCCAGGGCCTGGTCGGTGGTGGCGACGGCGCCGCCCTCCCCCGTCGTCATGTTCTTGTTCGGGTGGAAGGAGAAGACCTGGCTGTCGCCGAAGCTGCCGATCCGCCGGCCGCGATAGCCGGCGCCGATGGCATGGGCGGCATCCTCGATCACCCTGATGCCGCGCGACAGCGCCATCTCGTACAGCGGGTCCAGGTCGACGGGCAGGCCGGCGAAATGCACCGGCATGATCGCCCGGGTCTTCGGCCCCACCGCCTTTTCCACCGCTGCCAGGTCGATGTTCAGGGTGGCGGGGTCGATATCCGCCAGCACCGGCCGGCCGCCGGCATGGACGATGGTGTTCAGCGAGGCGGCGAAGGTCAGCGGCGTGGTGATCACCTCGTCGCCCGGCTGCAGGTCCAGCGCCGCCAGCGCCAGGTGCAGGCCGGCGGTGGCCGAGGACAGGCAGGCGACATGCGGCGCCCCCAGATAGTCCGCCAGCGCCGCCTCGAAACGGGCGGTGCGCGGCCCGGTGGTGATCCAGCCCGATTCGAGGCAGTCGACCACCTCGGCGATCGCCTCCGCCGACAGGCTGGGGCGCGAAAAGGGCAGGAAGGGCAGGTCGGAGGGTTCCGTCACGTCAGGCCATCAGCTGCGGGAAATCAGGACGACGCCGAGGATGATCACGGCGATGCCGGCGATGCGGGTCGGGTTCAGGTCCTCGCCGAACCAGGTCGCCGCCGCCACCGCGGCGACGATGTAGCCGATGCTGAGCATCGGATAGGCGATGCTGACATCCACCCGGCTCAGCGCCACGATCCAGACGCCGACGCTGATCACGTAGCAGAACAGGCCCAGCCAGATATAGGGGTTCAGCGCCGCGGACAGACCGGCAGCCCAGATCTCCCCCGGTGCCAGGGCGATCGGGCCCAGGATGCGCGCACCCTGCTTCAGGGCGAGCTGGCCGCCGGCATTCAGCATCACCCCCAGCAGCACCAGGGCGATGTTGGTCCAGAAGGCGGGTTGCAGGCTGGCGGTCACGGGTCCGGCGACCTTCTCGGCTCGGGCGGGTCGGGTGGGCGGATCGGTGCGGGTCTTGCGGCCGGCGCCGATCGGTCCGGATGGCCGCGCTTATAGTGACCCTGCCCGAAAACGCAATGCGTCCGGCCCTTGCAGCGTCCCGGCCGTGCCGCAAGCGTTGCGGTTCACGCCCACGGCGGCCACGATCCTGCCCAGCAATCGCCCAGTTATCCGCTCTTTCGGGACAGACGCTGGGGCAGGAACCAGGACCCACGCCAGGCAGGGGAGGACAGGGCATGGCGAACGACTTCACCCGGCGGATCTCGGAGAGTTTCGTGGAGAACCCGGAGGCCGATATCCGCAATGTGGAAGGGGCGCCCGGCTGGGTGGAACTGGTGACTGCAGACCCTGACGCCGCCTGCGCCTTCCTTTCCGCCACCCTGGGCTGGCGCTTCCGCCGGCTGGACATTCCCGATGTCGACTACCGGCTGGGGCTGGCGCATGGCCAGCCGGTCGGCGGCGTCCTGCAGATGCCGCCGGAAGGGCCGCAGAGCCCCCAATGGAACACCTATTTCGCGGTCGCCGACCTGGACGAAGCGGTGGCGGCGGCCGAACAGGCCGGCGGCACCCTGCGCTTCCCGAAGACCGCGGTGCCGGGCATCGGCCGCTTCGCCGGCGTCACCCACCCGTCCGGCGGGCAGGTGATGCTGGGCGAGTACGAGAAGCCGATGGGGACGATCTTCTAGCGGCCACCCGGCCCTCCGCTCCTGGCTAGTCCAGGAAATCCCGCACCATCGCGATCTGATCGTCGGTATTCAGCGGCGGGACATGGCCATAGCCGTCCAGCTCCGTCATCCGGCAGGCGGCGTTGCGCGCCACCATCGCCTCGGCGACCGGCTTCGGCAGCACGTCGGACTGCGCCCCGCGCACCAGCAGGACCGGGCATTCGACCGCCTCGAAGGCGGCCCAGTTGTCGAACTCCCCCGGATCGCCGGCGAACTGGCTGACGATCTTCGGGTCGTAGTGCAGGGTCACCCGGCCGTCGTCGAGCCGGCGGGCGGAGGTGGTGACCATGCGCCGCCAGAAGGCGTCCGGATTCGGGCCGAAAGGGGTGTAGGCGGCGCGCAGCCAATCCTCCAACTCCCGCACGGTGTCGAAGACGGGCGGATTGCCGACATAGGTGACGATCCGCTCGGCGGCGGCCTGCGGCAGCTCCGGGCCGATATCGTTCAGCAGCAGGTGGCTGATCCGCTTCCGGGCATGGCCGCCGGCCAGGGTCATGCCGATCAGGCCGCCCATCGAGGTGCCGATCCAGCGCGCCCGCTCCACACCGAAGGCGTCCAGCATCGCCAGGGCCGTCTCGGCATAGACCCGCAGGCAATAGTCCCGGCCGCGGTCGCGCGCCCACTGGCTGAGGCCGCGGCCGATGGTGTCGGGGCAGAGCACCCGGTAGCGGTCCGACAGGGCCGCCGCCAGCTCGTCGAAATCCCGCCCGGTGCGGGCGAGGCCGTGCCACATCACCACCGCTTCGCCGCGTTCCGGCCCCCAGGCGGAGACATGCATCTCATAGCCGGCGGCAGTGACGAACAGCGATTCCCGGGACATGGCGATGCTCCCCATTTCGAATTCCGCCGGCCGGTCGCCGTGACATGGCCCGGCGCGGAGGTTCCAGGTCGACCGCATCATAGGGCCGCCGCGGCCGCAGGTCAGCGCCGACATACCGCCCAGATCTTGACGGGTCCGCTCGCCAGCCGGAAACGGATGCGATAGGCTTCGACCGGGGCCGAAAAGACAAGCAAAGCAACCGCAGGGAGGACGGCCCCGGATCCGGACAGGTGACGGCGCGACCGCGGCCGGGACCGGATCGCGACAGGCCTGGGCGGCCGCGGGCCGTCCGACGCGCCCGTCGCCGCGACATCCTCCCTGTATGCAAGCGTCTGGGCACCGTCCGGCGAAGGCCGGCGGTGAATGTTGACTCTAGGGAGGAATGCCATGAAGGCACGGATTCTGACCATCGCCGCGGCAGCGGCCATGCTGGCGCTGCCCGCTGGCGCCTGGGCCGCCGACGCCAAGCTGCCGCCGCAGGTGGTCTGGACCGCCTATGACACCGGTTCCAGCGGCTTCAACCAGGTCGTCGCCTATGGCAAGGCGCTGAAGGAGGCGCAGGGCACCGACATCCGCGTGCTGCCGGGCTCCAACGACATCTCCCGCATGACCCCGCTGAAGACCGGCCGGGCGCAGTTCTCCGCGATGGGCGTCGGATCGTTCTTCGCGCAGGAAGGGATGGACGTCTTCGCGGCCAAGGGCTGGGGCCCGCAGCGCATCTGCATGCTGGGCTCGGTGGTCTCCGGCAATGCGATCGCGGTCGGCGTGGCCGGCGATATCGGCGTGAAGAACTATGCCGACCTGAAGGGCAAGCGGATCGTCTGGGTGGTCGGCTCGGCCGCCCTGAACACCAACATGGAAGCCTTCCTCGCCTTTGCCGGCCTGACCTGGGACGATGTCGAGAAGGTCGAGTTCTCCGGCTACGGCGCGTCCTGGAAGGGCCTGATCGGCAACCAGGCCGATGCGGCCATCGCCTCCACCATCTCCGGCGTGACCCGCGAGCTGGAGGCCTCGCCCCGCGGCATCATCTGGCCGCCGGTGCCGCATGACGATGCCGAGGGCTGGAAGCGGATGCAGGCCGTGGCGCCCTACTACACCCGCCACGTGGCGACCGAGGGCTCGGGCGGCATCTCCAAGGAGAACCCGCTGCAATCCGCCAGCTATCCCTATCCGATCATGATCGCCTACGACACGCAGAAGCCGGAGCTGGTCTACGGCACGGTGAAGTCGATGTACGAGCTGGCCGACAAGTACAAGGACGGCGCGCCCGGTGCCGACGGCTGGGCCCTCGACAAGCAGACGATGGACTGGGTGCTGCCGTTCTGCTCCGCCACCATCGACTATTTCAAGGAGGCCGGCGTCTGGAACGACGACCTGCAGAAGCACAACGATGCGAACGTGCATCGGCAGGACGTGCTGCAGAAGGCCTGGGAGGCGTTCATGGCCACCGACCCGGCGGAGGAGGATTACGCCACGCGTTGGGTCAAGATGCGGGCCGAAGGGCTCGATGCCGAGGGCCTGAACCCGATCTGGCGGCAATAGCCGGCGGGCCACGCCGGCAACAGAGAGGCCCCGCCCGCGCAAGCGGCGGGACATGAGCGGCAGCGGGGCGCCCCAGGCTGACGAAGGCCGACGGGGCGGGGCGCCCCGCCCTGTCGCATCCCCCTTACCGGCCCGCCCCCCGCCTGTCTCCTGCCGGGGGACCGGGCACCGCCGGAAAGGCCCTACCGGTGTCCTCCACGGGTTCTCCATTGGATTCCGCCCCCGATACCGCCCCCGACACGGACAGGGCGGAACCGGCGGTCGCGGCGGAGCGGCTGCGCCGGCTGCCGCCGTTCTGGTCGGTGCTGTGCCGCGTCGTCGCCGTCCTGGTGATCGCCCTGGCGGTCAACCAGCTGCACAACTTCAACCTGGGCGGGGCGCTGGTCCTGCTCGACAACCAGTACCAGCTGCTGCTGCTGGCCTTCCTGCTGCCCTTCGCCTTCATTATCTGGCCGGCCGGCAAGCAGGCGGGAACCCGGCCGCCGGTCTGGGATATCGCGCTGGCCGCCCTGTCCTTCGCGATGCTGGCCTACCTGTCCTGGCGCGGGCGCGACATCGTCGACGGCGGCTGGGAATATTCGATCCCGCCGGACGAGACCCTGGTGCTGGTGATCTGCATCGCGCTCTGGCTGCTGGTGCTGGAGGCGCTGCGCCGGGTCGGCGGCCTGGTGATCACGGCGATCGTGGCGGCCTTCTCGCTCTACCCGCTGCTCGCGGAATTCGCGCCGGGGCCGTTCTTCTCCATGTCGGTGTCCTGGCAGGACACCGCCGCCTACCATCTGCTCTCCACCGAGAGCATGTTCGGCATCCCGATGCGCGCCTTCGCGGCGCTGGTGATCGGCTTCCTGATCTTCGGCGCCGTCCTGCAGCATACCGGCGCCGGCGCCTTCTTCATCGACATGGCCTTCGCCCTGTTCGGGCATGTCCGTGGCGGCGCGGCGAAGGTGGCGATCTTCGCCTCCGGCCTGCTGGGCTCGATGAGCGGCTCGGTGATCACCAACGTGCTGACCACCGGCTCGATGACGATCCCGGCGATGAAGCGCACCGGCTTCTCCCCCGCCTTTGCCGGCGGGGTGGAGACCTGCGCCTCCACCGGCGGCGTGCTGATGCCGCCGGTGATGGGCGCCACCGCCTTCGTCATGGCGACCTTCCTGAACGTCCCCTATATCGAGATCGCCGCGGCCGCGGCGGTGCCATCGGTGCTGTACTATTTCGGCCTGTTCATGCAGATCGACGCCTATGCGGCCCGCAACAGCATGAAGGGCCTCCCCCGGGCCGAGCTGCCCAGCGCCCGCAAGGTGTTCCGGCAGGGCTGGCACTACCTGGCCGTCTTCATCCTGCTGATCTGGATGCTGGTGTTCCTGAAGCAGGAGGCGCTGGCGCCGTTCTACGCCACCGGGCTCTTGCTGGTGATCAACCAGGTGATGCCCTACCACCGCTGGGGCTGGGCGGAACTCTGGGGCTTCCTGTCCGCCGTGACCCGCCTGTTCGTGGAGATCGGCGTGCTGCTGGCCGGTGTCGGCATGATCGTCGGCGCGATGTCGATGACCGGCGTGACCGGGTCCTTTGCCAACTCCCTGCTGCACCTGGCTGGCAATTCGCCGCTGGTGCTGCTGCTGATGGGGGCGCTGACCAGCTTCGTGCTGGGCATGGGGATGACGGTGACCGCCTGCTACATCTTCCTGGCGGTGCTGCTGGCACCGGCGCTGGTGCAGGTGGGCCTGGACCAGATGGGCGTGCACCTGTTCATCATGTACTGGGGCATGCTGTCGTTCATCACCCCGCCGGTGGCGCTGGGCGCCTTCGCCGCCGCCAGCCTGGCCGGCACCGACCCGATGCGCACCGGCTTCGAGGCGATGCGGCTGGGCTCCATCATCTACGTCATCCCGTTCTTCTTCGTGCTGAACCCGGCGCTGATCCTGGTCGGCCACTGGACGGTGGTGGTGGAGGTGATCGCCAGCGCCCTGCTCGGCATCCTGCTGATCGCGGCCGCCCTGCAGGGCCATATGATCGGCATCGGTTCGATGATCCGCCGCCACGTCCTGGACTGGCCGGCGCGCGCCCTGCTGGTCGCCGGCGGGCTGCTGCTGGCGGCGCCCGGCGGGCTGGGCCTGGGCCTGTCGAACATCGACTATGCGATCGCCGGCATCCTGGTCGGCGGCTGCGGCATCGGCGCGGCCTGGTGGGCGAACCGGGGGGCTCTGCCAGGACGCGCCTGACAGGGTGACCGGGCTGCGGCAGCTTGCTTTCCGTGCGGTGATGCGGCCAATTGGCCGGCATACGCCAGGAAGCAGTGCAGCAGCCCGGAGGCCCTTTCCATGTCCCTGCCCGTCCCCAGTCGCCAGGATATCCTCTCCCTCGCCGACGAACTCGGGCTCGAAATCGCCGAGGGCGATGCCGATGCCTATGCGGAGGCGATCGCCGGCGTGCTGCCGGCCTATGATGCGATGAGCGCCTTCGCGGCGGCGCAGCGGCCGCCGGATCCCGGTGCGGGGCGCCGCCACTGGCTGCCCACACCGACCGACAATCCGCTGAACGCCTGGGCGGTGCGCTGCGACATCCGGGAACGCCAGGACGGCCGCCTGGCCGGCAGGCGGGTGGCGATCAAGGACAGCGTGATGGTGGCCGGCGTGCCGATGGCGAACGGCTCCAACATCCTGGACGGCTATGTGCCCCGCAGCGATGCCACGATCGTGCGGCGCCTGCTGGACGAGGGGGCGGAGATCGCCGGCAAGACGACCTGCGAATATCTCTGCCTGTCCGGCGGCAGCCATACCAGCTGGACCGGGCCGGTGGGCAATCCGCGCAGGCCCGACCGCACCACCGGCGGCTCTTCCTCCGGCAGCGCCGCCGTGGTCGCCGCGGGCGAGGTCGACCTGGCGATCGGCGCCGACCAGGCCGGCTCGATCCGCATGCCGGCCTCCTTCTCCGGCATCGTCGGGCTGAAGCCGACCTGGGGCCTGGTGCCCTATACCGGCTGCGCGCCGATCGAGAGCACCTTCGACCATGTCGGGCCGATGACCGCGACGGTGGCGGACAATGCGCTGCTGCTGGACGTGATCGCCGGCCCCGACGGCATCGACCCGCGCCAGGCCGGCGCGGTGAAGGGCGACTATCTCGGTGGCCTGTCCGCCGGGGTTAAGGGCCTGCGCATCGGCGTGGTGACGGAGGGCTTCGGCATCGACGGTGCGGAGCCGGATGTCGATGCCGGCGTGCGGCGGGCGCTCGACACCCTGCGCCGGCTGGGCGCGGAGGTGCGGGAGATCTCCCTGTCGCTGCACAGCCTCGGTGCGGCGATCTGGCTGCCGATCGGCACCGAGGGGCTGTCCCATACCCTGATGGAGGGCACCGGCTTCGGCGTCTCGCGCCTCGACGACTATCCGACCGACCTGATGCAGTGGTACCACGACCGCCGCGGCGGCATGGCGAAGGCGCCCGCCAATGTGAAGACCTTCCTGATGCTGGCCCGGCATGTCATCCGCCAGGCCGGCTACTCCAAGTATGGCGAGGCGATCAACGCCGCCCGCAGCCTGCGCGCCGCCTACGATGCGGCACTCCGGGACGTCGACCTGCTGGCGATGCCGACCACGCCGATGAAGGCGACGCCGCTGCCGCCGGCCGATGCCGGGCCGGCGGAGGTGATCCGGCGCGCCACCGAGATGTTCGCCAATACCTGCCCGTTCGACATCACCCACCACCCGGCGATCAGCCTGCCCTGCGGCCTGTCCGACGGCCTGCCGATCGGCCTGATGCTGGTCGGCCGCCATTTCGATGAGGCAAGCATCTACCGCGCGGCTGCAGCCTACGAGGCGACGGGGGAAGGGCTGGCGCCGCTGCCGGGCTGACCCCCTCCGCCTTGCGTATACATGCGGACAAACCGTTGCCGCATTCGCGCCGGCTTGCGGCAGAGTATGGGGCGGGGCGCGTGCCAAGGCGGACAGGTCCCTCGATGCCGCCGCGTCCCGGGGAGATCAGGCCATGCGCCGCCCTTGTGCCATGCCCCTTTGTGCCAAGCTCATGCTGCTGCCAGCCCTGTTGCTTGCCCTGCTCGTCGCGGGCCTGCCCGACCTCCGTCAGGCCGACGCCCAGGTGCTGCCGCGCCGCTTCACCATGGTCTTCGTGAACATGCGCCCGTCCGGCAATGTCGAGGTCGTGCGTTGGCCGGTCATCGAATCCGGCCTGCCCCTCCAGGGAACGCCGCAGATCTCGACCCTGCCGCTGGAGCCCGACCAGTCCGCACAGGTGACCTTCATGGAATCGGAGGACAGCAGCGCGATCGCCGGCACCGCCCAGTTCACCACCCCGGACGGAACCGCTACCGTCACCTGGTCCTGGCCCGAGGAGGCGGCGCAGC
>MDTD01055390.1_pt1 | contig 89628 bp, 65 predicted proteins | sample 811221 | NCBI WGS metagenome assembly MDTD01 (sample SAMN05326646, study PRJNA326480) | marine metagenome | isolation source: seawater | place: Pacific Ocean: South West | collected 2011
CATCCCACCCATCATCCCACCCATCATCCCGCGACCGAGACGACGGACGTTCGCGCGCAAACGAACGTTCGCGCGCGACGACGATCGAGGGGGCCGGGGGCGTGCGAGGTGGGGGTCGTTTTGAGTCGTGATCGGTGAATGGTATCTCAACCCTCATCGCCCGGCGTGCGCACGCCGTGGGATGTCATTGATGGGCCTCGAATGGGGTACAGTATGTACCGCGTCTCCGTGTGGGAGTACATAAAATAGATCGGGGCGACCGACCGACCGACCGATCGATCGATCGATCGATCGATCGACCGATCGTCGTCATCGGTCGACGATGATGATGATGACGACGACGACGGCGATGCGTCGCCCGAGCGAGGCGTGGTCGCGCGGAGACGCGGCGACGGTGGCGGTGCGACGGACGCGACGGACGCGGGGAGGAGGGGTGACGACGCGAATGAGCGCGGACATCATGGATGAGGTGGGAACGCTCGTCGTGGGCGAGGGGCAGCTCGATAGGGCGAGGTACGTGGCGTCCAATCGGTTCCGCGTGCAGGAGGGGAAAGGGGCGGCGTTCGAGAAGCGATGGGCGGAGCGACCGAGTCGATTGGCCAAGTTGGATGGATTTCGGTACTTTACGCTCATGCGACGCGTGGAGGCGCCCGAGGAGACGGGTGTCGCGTACGCGGCGGATGAACCGAATTACGTGTCATTCACCATCTGGGACGATAAGGATGGGTTCGATGCGTGGCGTAAGGGTGACGCGTTTAAGGAAGCGCACGGAGGTGGAACCATCTTTGGGTTCATGAGCATGCTCGTGTCGTCGCTGAGGATTCTCAAGGGGGGACCGAAACCGGCGTTTTACGACGGGTTGTTGCCGCTATCGTCGGCGCCGACGGAGAAGAGCTTGAAGTGGCAAGCCGAAGACGGGTGGAGAAAGATTCCGGCGGACGGTAAGAATCCGATCGATGCGGACGTATTCGTGGCGATGAACCGATTCAAGGTGCTTCCGGGTAAGGAGGCTGCCTTTGAAAAGCAATGGGCCGAGCGCGAGTCCGAGTTGCAGCAAATGCCGGGCTTCACGACGTTTTTGATGTTGCGCCGCGACGCTGTGTCGCCGGATGATGGATACAACTACTCCACGTACACAGCGTGGGAAGATCGAGCGTCGTTCGATAACTGGCGCAAGACGAAGAAACACAACACGGCGCGAGATGGTGAGCCAATGTTCGAAGGTCGTCCGTCGCCCGTATTTTACGAAGGCGTGCTCGCCTTGCTCGACAAGGCTGGGGCCTAGCATTTTAACAACATTTTACATCTGCAACGCCAATGCGCGCGCACACTAACTTAGTTTAATCGCTAACAACAACTCCTCCGCGTCTCGCGTCGACGTCGAACCGATGTCGAGCTTCGCTTGGAGGACTCGTTCAATGTACCCGTACGCGTCTTCAAAGATTTTAGACAACCTCGTCGCGTCATCGTCGGAAACAGCGCCGTCTTCTGTCTGGCAGGCTGCGTACTCACACGCGACGGCGAGTATCGTTCGAATTTGTTCCGCCATTAGAGACCACGTGGGATCGGGTGATACCAGACACCTCTTCGTGGCGTCGTCGAGGAACGTGTCGTGCGCCGCGCGCATGGCGTCGAGCGTCAAAGCGTCGTCGATTTTCTTCATCAACTCTTGCCAATCGATGCTCAAAATCTGCGTCACGACGTGAGTTCTGAGTAAAGCCACGAAATGTCGCAATCGAGGCTCGAGGTGCCGCGCCACGGAACCTCCTAAACCGTTGCCTTGTGTGCGTCGAATGCGCTCCGACCAACGCGCCGTCGTCACCGACTGCATTGCGGCGTGAGCGCGTCGAAGTTGGCCGAGGAAGACGGCCACGGCGTTGTATTGCGACATCGCGCTAGGGGGGATGACGATGTTATGAGGCCACTTGATGTCGAAACTGTACCGTAATGAGGCAATCTTCTCTAGCGATCCAGTACCGATAACGGCATGAGAGAAGAGATTTTGTTCCGCCTCTGGGATGATTTCCACCTGTATCCCGCGTTCCTCGGGGAATTCACCAGAATTGTCAATCGTAAAAGCATCGATAAGAAGTTCATTGAGCGTCGTGGTATTCCATTTCGCATCAATTTTTGCGGGGTCGTCCAGGATGTCAAAGATGTTCGTGAAGAAATGCGTTGCGGCGTCACCCGCGCCGCCGAGAAAGACCGCTCTCAGGGCGTACAGTTCCTTCTTGATGTCCAGATCGTCTCTCAGTGCCTTTGACAGCACATATTGAACATCTCGCGCTCGTTCTTCAATGCGTGAGCCGATTGACTTTTGGATCAGAAGAGTCATCGGACATGCCGGAACTTGCAAAGCGAAAAAGCCATCCAGCCATGAGTGCAGCTCACGCGGGCCCTCTTGAAGCGGGCTATCAAGTCGCCGCTGACTCGCCGCTACGATGCGGGTTGGGTGAGATATAACGGTATCTCGAATGACTTTCGTGTTGACGCTCTTCAGGCCCACGAGCGACATTGGATTCGGATTATTGAAGATGTTCGTTTCCTTCAGAGTGCTGGTGCATTTAGACATTCTCACGAGTTCCTTGGCGTTTTCACTCGCAGTCTTACCGTCATCAATAGTATGTAATTCGCTTGAAGCAACGAGAGAGACGCGAACATTCTGGCAAAAGGACTCACTCAGATGTGGGACAAAGTTTGGTGCCGTGTGAGTTGTCTCCGACTCGGTGTGGTGCAAAAGAACGAGCGAGCGACCCACATCAAGTATCGTCGTCATGAACTCTCGAAGGAAACACGGAGTTTCAATATCGTGACGAAGCACGTAACCGTGCAACCAGTGCTCTTTACTCCCAACGTAATCATCCGCAGCCCGACCTCTGGCGATGAGTAACTCTTCAGATGGATCGTCCAAGATGCCGAGAGAGAGCCACCGATGCAAACCTTGCAGATACGGTTGAATCGTATCCACAAAAACTGACAATGCGATCGCGAAACCATCGAAATTTGCCGCTGCCTGATATTCTGTCGCGATGTCATAAATCGTCGACAGGCAATGACTCGCCGCTTCGGCAGCCAGAGTATCTATGAGAGGAAACGCTTGAAGTGCGAGTTGCTCGAGCGAGTCAACCTTGACTTCGAGTCCGCGTATCGTCGCCCTCAATTCTAAAAGTGTCGGTTGGCCTTTCACGTTGGACTCTCCGGCCATTCGCTTTTCGAGAGGAAGAAGAACTTCCATGAGTTTACTCGCCTGTTTCACGAGGGCCTGGGCGAAAGCTTGAATCGTCGGTCCGAGCGACGCCGATGAAATAGTCATCTTTTGTATGTGGGATAAGATGGCAGCGACTCGACGAATGGGCATCAGAGCACCATCAAGAGTCATGGAAGATATGTGTGGCAGAGAGACGCGGTCGAAATCCGTGCAACCGGTGCGAAGGGAGTGCAGAGCTCCGTTCACCAGACTCGTCTCGCTCGGCAACATCTTCGCTGACGACAACGCGAGCAACTTTGCATCGCCCCGATGCGCGTTCGACTCCCTCAACGCATCCTGAAACCGTCTCGCCTGCACGATGAGGTCCGATATCTTTTCCCTTCCACCACCGCTCTCCGACTTCCCTCGAAGTGTCTTGATGGGTCTTCGCGGCGCCGTCATTTCTTTCAGCAAACCATCTCTCCACGAAAAGCCCGGATCATCGTCATCCATCTCCACCTCGACCACATCTCCAACGACATCGTCTCGTTCTACATCGCTATCATCCGACCACACCGATAGAGTGGATGTACTCGCCGCGTCGTCCCCGTCATACTCCACCGCTGCCACGTTTCTTCCGCCGCCGTCGACAAACGCGCCTTCTCTCTCGTCGTCCTCCGTCTCCATCCATTCCCGATCCCCACCGACGTCTTCGACCGTGACCTCGCGCGCACCCTCCTCCAACGTCGTCGTCAACGGTCTTCTCGACAGTCTCAGCAACAACAACGCCACCTTGGCCCCGACGTCGCTCTCTCCGCTCGTCTCTGCTTTGGCGTCCCATCGCGTCAACAACTTTTCCATCCTCACCGCTAAAAATGCCGCCTTATCGTCCTGCGACGCCACGCGCATGCGCTCAAGAACCGTTTCGATCTCTTCTCGCACCTCTTCCGCGCTTCGATCCCGATATCGATGCACGCGAAGGTGATAATCGCAATATCTCTTGCACAGTTTGAAATTAACCACCGCCCGCTCAACCTCGTCCTCGCCGCCGACGCCGACGTGCTGCGCGATCGCGCGATCGACGAGAGCATCGATTCGACGCTCTGTGTCGCTCCGCGTCGCGCTGCTCGCCATGACGACCGCCCCTCGTCGACTCGCGACGCGTTTGACCGAGACGACGAGGCGGGCAGTGCGGTCGTCGCGCGCAGTTCGCGTCGCTCGACGACGGCGAGGACGCGAGACCGCGAGCGCGAGAGAGGGACGGGATCGGACGCGCGTCGGATCGTTCGGTCGCGGCCTCGTCGCTCGCGCGCGTCCAGCGATGCTCGCGCGAGGACGGTCGAATCTCTCGCCCGCGGGACAGCGTCCGGTGTCGACGCGTCGTCCGTCGCGGGCGAGGCCGCGCGCGCGGACGAGGGCGAGCGGAGAGGACGAGGACGAGTTCGCGGTGTTCAGGTTCACGCTCGGGATTCCCGGGTTCGACGACGAGGACGTGCCGCGAGTGGTGGGCGCGCTCGGGGCGGCAGGACTCTTCGCGAACAGAATCGTGGCGGGCACGGATGGTGCGTCGGAAGCGTTGGGAAGGAGCGAGACCGTGGGTGCGGCGCTGTGTCTGGCGTGCGCGATCGCGCCCGAGTTGGGAAGGGCGCTGAAGGGGGGAGAGCGAGGAGGAGGAGGACGAGGGAGCAGCGCGACGGCGGACGGAGCCGACGGGAACTCGGTGTTCGCCATGGATGAAAACGCGAGCGAAAAGGCGCGAGAGGATTGCGCGTGGGTGTCGTACGCGGTGTTGACGAACACGCTCGCGTCTGGGGTGTTATTCGTCGACGGAGACGGACGGGCGCGATTGGTGAGAGGAACGGTGCAAAGTCGAGACGACGGCGCACCCGACGCAAGTAAATCTGCCACCCTCGCGCGCGCGGGAGAGGCTTGGTCCACCGCCTCCGCCTCCGTCGCCACCGAACAATATTTAGACAGTCGTTGGGAGATCGATCGCGCAGGCGCGAACGCGTGGGGTTTTCTATCGGCCGCGTCGGAGTCTGTCTTCGCGCGTCGGTGCACCTCCGGCGGCGGTGGCGCGCTCATTGCGTGGAGCGACGTCCCGCGCGCCTTCACGACCAAAGATCGTCTCTGGCTCGGCGCCTTGGCCGATAAACTCGATCGCGCGTTCACCCACGCCGCCTGACGCACCCACGCTCTAGATTTTTCTCCCTCGAGTTACTCCAATTTTGTGACGAGTAATGACTCATACGTACCCCCCCCCAGAGTAACGCTCGAATTTTCGTAACGTCTTTTCATTTCGACCGACGCGTCGTTCGTCGACGCCACACGTCGTCGCGACGCGCACCGCGCGAGTTCGAGCGAGCGACTCGTTCGAAGACATCGACGCCCGCGCGCGACCGACGTTTCTCGCGCCTCCTCCCCCGTCCCCCGTCGTCCCGCGCGACGGTTTCGTCTCCAATTCTCGAGACGAAAAGTTCGAGACATCGAGACGAACGACGCTCGGCGACGGACGGCGGAGCGATGGAATCCGATTACGGCGCCGTCGATGGCTTCGACGAACCTCCCCACGCCTTCATCAGCTCTCTCCTCTCGAAACCGATCATTGAGAAGAAGCTCGCCGATCGTTTCTTTCAGGGCGACGAGAGACGCGTCGAGCGCGAATACGAGGCGCTCACCGAGGAGGAGTTGGAGAAGTTTTTCGTGAGTGAATTCGGCGGTGGGACGTTTCGAGCGGGACGAGAGTACTCGTTCGTGTTGTACGGTGCGAGCGGGTACACCGGGTCGCTGTGTTTGGAGTACATTTTGAAAACGGTGGAAAATCTCGGGAGTCGCGTGACCTTCGCCTTGGCGGGACGAAGCGAGGACAAGCTGCGCGCGCGATGGAAAGAGGTGACGTCGAGACATCCGACGACGTATGAACCGGGATTCATCGCGTGTGATTTGAAAGATCCGGTTGCGATTCGATCGATGGTGATCAGAGCTCGAGTGGTGGTGAACATCGCGGGACCGTTCATGCTCACTCCGGCGGATATGTTGGTGCGCGGAGACGACGCGAGACGACGTGACTCTCGAGACGACGCGACCGTGATGCGTGATTCGCGTGAGACTGACGTCATATTTTGTGAACATGCGATGAAACGTAGGCGGAAGCGTGCATCGAGTACGATGCAGATTACATAGACGTGAACGGAGAGGTTCCATTTACGAAAAAATTAATCAAGTATCACGATTGGGCAAAGACGAATCGCGTCCTCGTCGTTCCGAACGCGGCGGGCGCGGGTGGGATTCCAGACGTCGGATGCTTTTACACAGTACGTGAGCTACGTAAAAAGTTGGGCGAGAACGCAGCGGTGAATAAAATGCACATGTATCTGTACGGAAGTCCTGGCGGTGCTCCGTCCGGGGGAACGCTCGCGACGCGTGCCGCGATGAATGCGGCGATGAAGGACGTCGCGGGTTTGATGTCGAATCCCTTTGCGCTCGGAGGTTCCATCATGGGTGGACGCAGACCGGAAGATGCCGATCGAAATCTGAGTCAAGTGGAATACGATCCCGATTACGACGCGTGGAAGGCTCCGTTCACATACGCGTTTTACGAGACTCGACTGGTTCGCCGCGCGAATTGGCTCCTTCGTGACCTCGGAATGAGTCCCTACGGTCGTCAGCTCAATTATCTCGAGCATCTCATCATGCCTACGGAGCAGTCAGCAAAAGACTTACAACAGGCCAACACGAGCTCAAAGGCTGAGGAAGAAAAGCTTCGTAAAGAGGGGAGATTGTTCAAGCTTGGCGAAGGTCTCGACGAGAGCGCTCGCGACTCCATCTGGTCAGAGTATTGGTTCGACGCCATCGGCGAATCGGGTGAATAAATTCGCACTCGGTTGACGGGCAAAGACGGCTACGACGAAACCGCGCACATGTCCATAGAATTGGCGATCCTTTGCTCCGAGTATCGAGAAAAGCTTCCGTTCGCGGGCGGCGTGCTCACGCCCGGCGTGGCCGGCGGCGACCCATACATCGAGGCTCTCCACGCCACCGGTCTCTCCTTCGAAGTCATGTCCGAGGACGCCAAGGTAGATTTTTCTCGTCTCGTCGCCGCGGTGAGCGATTGATCTCGCGCCGCGTCTCTCGTGTAATAACGCAATGAAACGTGCCGAGTACTTTAGTCTTGACTCAACAACTCGTCGCGCATGCGCACCGTCCGACCGTCTCTTCGCGCGATACCGAATCGTGGAGGTGAATCGACCCGGTCGACGACGCAAACGAACGCGATAAACATGCCCGCGAGCTCGAAAGGTAAGACGCTCATCACGTTTGACGTCGACGGGACGTTGATTCGCGCCTCGGGGAAAGATGCGAACAAGTTTCACAAGGATGCATTCATGCACGGTTTTCGCGAAGTGTACGGGGTGGAGACGCACCCAGTGGGCATAGACGTCATTCAACATCACGGTTCTACCGATCAGCTCATCTCTGCGGCGGTGATGCGACATCACGGGGTCGAGGAGAGCGTCATCGTCGATCGGATGCGCGAGCACTGCGACGCCATGTCGACGTACGCCATCGAAAGAAAAGAGACCGCCGCGGACGGGCTTGAACTCTTACAGGGTGTGGTTTCATTATTACAGAAATTAGCGGCTCGTGACGACGTCGTCGTGTGTCTGGTGACGGGTAATCTAGAACCGATAGGGTGGGCCAAGATGGAGCGGCTCGGCGTCGCCCAATATTTCACTCCGCCGCGGTTTGGCGGTTTTGGTTCCGACCACACCGATCGAGGAGAGCTCGTCGCCCTCGCCGCGGCGCGCGCGAAATCCCACGGCATCGACATCGATCCACAACGGCGTTTCCACTTCGGCGACACTCCCGCCGACGTCTCCGCCGCCGAATCCGCCGGCGCCGTCGCCGTCGGTTTGCTCACCGGAATTTTTTCCCGCGAGCAACTCATCGACGCCTCCACCGTCGATGATAACCTCATCGTCTTTGACGATCTCTCCGACACCGATCGCGTCATGCGTGCCGTCGATCTCCTCTGACCTCTTTGGAGCACTACGAGTGCAAGAGAAACGAGACTGCGGCTGCGGCGCAGAGTAACGCGCGCGCTGTTGCTGTTGAAGTCGCACCGCTCGTCGCCGTGTTATCCCGCACGAGAGTCCACGCGTTGGTGTCGATGTTAAACGACCACACGTCGTTGAACCCATTCCCGGCGAAGAGAATAAATTCCGCCCCAGACTCTCCCTCGGGCGTCGATAACGTCGCGCCGCTCCTCTTGGGAGGTTTCACGTCCCCCGCCGGAGAGATCTCGCGCCACGTCCCTCCCGCTCGATCGAACGTCCACAGATCATCTAAATCTCCACGCACCCCACTGTATCCTCCGAACACGTACAGATTCCCTCGCAGCGCGCACGCGCTCGCCCCCGACCGCGCCGACGGCGCCGTCCCCGTCGTCGCCTCGCCGTCGTGCAGTCGCGTCCACGCCCCCTCCCTCGCCCCCGTCCCCGCCGTCATCCCCGTGTCGTACTCCCACACATCGTTCACGTCCCCACCACCACCGCTTCCTCCGAACACCACCAACCTCGGCGTCGCGCTCGCGTTCACCGTCGCGTTCGCGACGAACGTCGCGCTCGCCGCGCCGCTCCTCCCGCTCGGGACGACGCCGAACCGCCCGGGATCCCTCGAATTCACCGTCGGCGTCACCGTCGTCACGGACGCCGCGAACGCTCGCACGACGCGCGTCGTCATCACCGTCACCATCACCACCGCGCGCGTCCCCACCGCGCGCGTCGTCGCCGCCCGTCGCCGTCCCCGCGCCGTCCCCGTCGCGGTCGTCATCATATCGTCACCGTCCATCGACATCGCGCGGCGACGCGCGACCGCGGGGAGCGCGAGACGCGCGCGCGAACGTCTTCCCGCGCCGCCGCGTTCGCCCTCGTCCGTCGTCCGTCGTCCGTCGTCCGCCGTCCGTCGTCTGCCGCGCCCGCGACCGAACGACCGAACGACCGACCGAACGGTCCGCCACCCCGCGGCTCGGTGGATATTTTATTTATGTCGACGACACGCATCGTGTACACGCAGTCGAGGTACGATTGATCCATCAACCTAGACGCACAGCGCACTCTACACGCACAGAACACAACAGGTTGGGTCTTTGGGTCTCTTCTCTATGAAACGACCCGCCTCCGAGGGTCACGACCGGTCGATACCCCCCCCGCGCGCGTGCCAGCTTGGATGTGGATTCGACAATGGACGCGGTGCGTCGCACACGCGCGCGCGCGCGCGCGAACTCGGGACCGCTCGAGCGCGAGCGCGACGAGCGTGAACGTCACATGCGCGCCTCGACGCGCGCGACGGGGACGATCGCGACGCCTCGCGCGTCGTCGGTCGGTGATCGAGGACGGGCGGGAGGAGGCGTCGCGCGACGGATGACGACGAGGACGACGACGACGACGACGCGCGCGGCGACGGCGATGGCGAGCGACGGCGAGGACGGAACGGTGGAGAAAAAATCTCGCATCGGTCTGTGCGGATTGGCCGTCATGGGACAAAACCTCGCGATGAACGTGGCGGAGAAAGGGTTCGACATCTCGGTGTACAATCGAAGCGGCGACAAGACGGATGTGTGCGTGGAGCGGGCGCGCAAGGAAGGTTTGGGGGGGAAGCTTCGTGGATACAAGGAGATGAAGGAATTCGTGGAATCTCTGGAGAAGCCGCGGTGTGTCATCATCTTGGTGAAAGCGGGCGCGCCCGTGGACGCGACGATCAACGGGTTGAGTCAATTTCTGGAACCGGGCGATTGCGTCGTCGACGGCGGGAACGAGTGGTACGAAAACACGGAACGAAGAGCGGCGGAAGCGGCGGAGAAAGGGTTGCTGTACGTCGGTATGGGCGTGAGTGGAGGGGAAGAAGGCGCGCGCAACGGACCGTCGATGATGCCGGGGGGATCGAAGGAGGCGTACGATATCATTTCTGATATTTTAAAACCGGTGAGCGCGCAGACGGATTCGGGCGCGTGTGTGACGTACGTCGGACCGGGAGGCGCGGGTAACTTTGTCAAGATGGTGCACAACGGTATCGAGTACGGTGACATGCAACTCATCTCTGAGGCGTACGACGTTCTCAAGATGGTGGGCGGTTTGTCCAACGACGAGTTGGCGGAGGTGTTCACCGACTGGAACACGGCGGAGCTCGAATCCTACCTCATCGAAATCTCCAGTCTCATCTTGGCCAAAAAGGATGACCAATCGGGCAAGAGCGACGACTTTTTGGTGGATAAGATTCTCGACAAGACGGGAATGAAAGGCACCGGAAAGTGGACCGTGCAGCAAGCGGCTGAATTGTCCGTCGCCGCGCCCACCATCGCGAGCTCGCTCGATTCTCGATTTCTCTCCGGTTTGAAGGACGAACGCGTCGCCGCGGAGAACTTTTACTCCAAGCTCAATCTCGCCCCGGCCGGGGCCATGGGCGAAGTCGACAAGAAACAACTCATCAAGGATGTTCGTTACGCCCTCTACGCGTCCAAGGTGACGTCCTACGCGCAAGGCATGAACTTGATTCGCGCCAAGTCGAACGAGCAAGGTTGGAACTTGAACCTCGGCGAGATGGCTCGCATCTGGAAGGGTGGCTGCATCATCCGCGCTGGTTTCTTAGATCGCATCAAGAACGCGTACGACAAAGACCCGAACCTCGCCTCTCTTCTCGTGGATGAAAAGTTCGCCAAGGAAATGATCGAGCGCGAAGCCGCTTGGAGACGCGTCGTGACGGCGGCCATTGGCGCCGGCGTCGCCGTGCCGTCCATGAGCGGTTCGCTCGCGTACTTTGACTCGTATCGACGCGGTCGTTCGCCCGCCAACTTGGTGCAAGCGCAGCGTGACTTCTTCGGATCCCACACGTACGAACGCATCGACATGGAGGGTTGGTATCACACGCTCTGGAGCGACATGAACAGCGCGGATAGCATCACCACTTCCGGATACAAGGCGTAATCGAGACGCGCGCACGCCCGCGATCACGCAATACCGCGAATAAGCAATAAAAATACGCTCGCACGCATCTGCAGCTTGTTGTAACTTCAAAGCTAGGTTAACTGCTATTCTCTACAAATAAATTCAACCCTGTTTTCTTCTATGCGCTAGAACACTGAAGCGATGCGGTCGTCGAGGACGCCGACGCGTTGACGCTTTGGTTCGTTCCTTCTCGGACCCGCCGGTAAAGCGGAGTGCGTGCTCGGAAACGTCGGCATCTCCGCCGGAGGTTTCGGGGGAGGGGACTCGCGAAAATATTCGTGCGCCAACGCCTCTTTTGCCGTCACTCTTTGCTCGGGATCATACGTCAACAACACGTCGAGGAGATTGACCCCCGCCGGCGAAAGTTTTGGAAAATTCACCTCTAAAAAATTGTACGGTTGGTCGGGAAGTTTAAAATTTTTCACGTTCGGTAGACTGTCCCAACCGGGCCAGATCTGGGCGTTGGGACTCCCCAATAGCATGCAAATGATCTGCACTTGTTCGATCTCCGTCGACCCCGGAAAGAGGGGCTGATGTTTCAAGAATTCGGCGAATATGCATCCAACCGCCCACATGTCGATCGCGCTCGTGTACGTGTCGCACCCGAACAACAACTCTGGCGCCCTGTACCATAACGTCACCACTTTTGGCGTGTAACTCCCTCGTTCTATCGGTTCGTACGGCCGCGCCAAACCGAAATCGCACAGCTTCAACTCGCCGCGTTGGTTGAGCAACAGATTACTCAGCTTCAAATCCCTATGAAAAATGCATCGCTCGTGCAGGTACTCCACCGCTCGCAGCGTCTGCGTCATCAACGATTTCACCTCACTCGTCGTGAACGTCGTGTGCATGTGATCGATCAATCTCCCGACGTCGTGTTCGCAATACTCAAAGACAAGAAACACGTTCTCCGGGTTGTTGCCCTGAATCACTCGGAGCAACCGCACGACGTTTTCGTGCCGCAATCGCTGCAGCAGCTTGATCTCTCGCAGCGACGTCAACGGCATGCCGTCTCGCTCTTGATCCATGCGCACGCGCTTCATCGCCACGAGCGCGTTCGTCGTTTTACATCTCGCCTTGTACACCACCCCGTACGTTCCCTCACCGATTCGATCCATTTTTTCATAGTTATCCAGCGTCCTGAGCGACGCGGACGACGACGACGACGCGGTAGCGTCCGCGGCGTCGTTTGCCGCCGGCGCGCGCATGGCGTCCACCGCGCGTCGGCGACTGTCGAGGACACCGCCAGCCGTCGAGTACCACCACCCTTTCACCCCACACACCGTAAAAAAATCACCAAACTATGCAAAAAATCACGAGTGTGCTACACATAAATCGATGGCGTCGGTGCGCGTCGGACGCGCACCCGCCCGCGTCGTCACACGCCGTCGTCGGTCGTCGACGCCCGCGCGCGGGAGAGTCTCGCCGTTCGGCGAACGCGCAGTCGCGCTCGTGCCTTCGTCCCGCGCGGTCGCGCGATCGCGCGCGTCGTTCGTGGGGAGAGACGATCGCGAGGCGACGATTCGAGTCGAAGGGGAACGACCGCGAATCGATTCGTCATGGTGGCCGTCTTCGTCATCGGCGCCGCCACGCTCGGCACGGTGGTGATCAACGTGCGAAGAAACGGCGGTAAAAAATCATCCGCGTCCATGTTCGACGATGAGGCGCGCAAGGCGGCGTCCAAGGCGCGCGTTGATGGCATCTCTGAGTTGTTGGAGGAGATGACGACCAAGGCGCGCGAGGCGGAGTCCAAGTTGGACGCCGTGATGCAGGAGAAGAACGCGATCGAACGAGTGCTCGAGGAGATGGAGCGCGCCAAGGCGAACATGACGATCGAGAACCGTGAGTTGAGAGATTCTGTGACGGTGCTGAAGGGTGACTTGAATCACGCCGCGGAGCATCACCAGTTGGTGGTGCGCAAGTGGAGGGACGAGTTGGTGACGTATCGAGAGAAGAGTCCGCAGGAGTTCTTGGCCGAGGTCATCGGATTGGTGAGCGACATGGACAACGAGGTGACGATCGAGGTGATCCCGCCCGAGGCCAAGGCGGCGGAGAAGACGCACGAGGAGGTGCGTCTGGAGGAGTGCGAGTGGGCACACAATCCTCGACTCGCCGTGATGGATTCCACGCGTCTGTTGATGCTCGCGAACAGCGGTCGAAGGGTGACGGAGACGAAAGAGAACGCCGTGCGCAGAGTGCAGAGCGTGAAACCGGTGGCGTCGCCGAAGAGAGCGACGACGCCGACGCGCGCGGCTCTCGGTAAGCTGACGAACACTGGCGTGCAACGCGCCACCAACGTCGCACACAAAGCCGCGCAGCTCGTGCAAGCGAGCTACGACACGCCCGCGCCGAAGACGGCGAAAGCGGATCGTTCGATCGAGTTCGGTGAGTGCTTGCTTTTCGAAGACAAGCTCGCCACGTCCGCGCAAGCGAAACTGATTGGTGGTCCGCGAGCGGGTGTGCTCGGCGGTTTCCAAGCCGAAGACGCCAAGCCGGTGGCGCCGCAATCTACCGCGGTCGCTGTTCGTCGATGAATCGCTTTGTATTTCAATTAAACAGACTCTTTTTCGCTAACAATTAACAACTTTCTTTTTCGTTCGTGTGATCTATTCTTTTTCGTCATTCGCTTCGACGGCTTCCGCTTTCGCCTTCTTCTGCGCGCCTTCATCCGCCGCCGTGGTTTCAGCTTCTCGCTTCTTCTCCCCTTCCGCGCTCTCTTTTTCGATGAGAGAAATCAGTGTCTCCACTCGACGACCGAGTTCTTTGGGCGTGCGACTCTTGATGAACCAGTCAAAGCGGAATTGCCAGTGTTGACGAACTTGCGCCTTGAGTTCGTCCCAGTTGCCGAAACCAACCTCCGGGATCGAGCACAACAAGAATCTATCCTCCTCTTCGGTGAAGGACTTGAACTTGTTCGGTCCGTACGAAAGCTTCAGCTCGCGCCACGGGTTCTTGTACATGGCGATCTTTTCGCGCACAGCCTTCAACATGTCGTGTTGGCGCTGAATCTTTTGTTCACCCTTTTCGATGTTGCTGATGATGCGTTGGTGATCGGCAATCTCGGTGTAACGCTGCCAGAAGACGGCGGCGTAATCCTTGACCTCCTTGAGAGTCTTACCCTCCATTTCAGACGCAACAGACTCGATCGCGTCGCGTCCGTGCTTTTCGCTGAGACGGCAGAAGGCTTGGAAATCACGACGACTCCATTCGGTGAAACCTTGAGAGAGGAGCATCTCCATCTCCGCCTTCTCTTCATCCGTGACCGCTGGGGGCGCGTTCGTGTCTTCTTCTTCCGCTTCAGTCGCCGCGTTTTCTTCACCCTTGGCCGCGTTTTCTTCCTTCTTTCTATCTTTGTTCCAGTCGTACGTCTTACGTCTCACATCCTTGTCGTAAATTTCTTGGATTCTCGCCGTGTTGTAAAACTGAAAGTCGCTCATCTGTTGAAGTTTGGCAATCTTCGGTCCCGAAGCCTTGGCCGGACGAGCGGCCTGCGCCATGGCGTTGCGATAGTAGTCGGTCTCATTGTAGTTCTTCTTACGTTCACGCTTCGGCGGATCGATCCAGTTGCTGCTTATGATCGTCTTCATGTCGATGCCCTCCGGAAGAGAGTCCACCTTTTTGTCGTCCTCGTCTTCAAACTCGTAGAGCGAGTTTTCAGCACCCATGGAGAACTGAATGGCCTTCTCGGTGAAACCTTGCATCTTGCTATTGAGCGCCTTCGTCTCTTCTTCACCTCGAGCCATGATGGCGTCGACATCTTCATCGGTGATGGTGGTGGTGGACGAATCGAAAATCTTTTCAGCGCCGAAACGAACCATGGCCAAGAGTTCATCCTTGCCAAGGTTCTTTTTGTTTTCTTGCAGACGACCTTGTTGAATGACGAGCGCATCGAGTGCGAGCTTTTTGTACGCTTTTTCGATGACCTTCTCCTCGACGCTACCGTCGGTGCAGAAACGGAACACTTGCACCTCCTTCTTTTGACCGATGCGGTGCGCGCGATCCATCGCTTGAAGATCCATCTGCGGGTTCCAATCGCTGTCGTAAATGATGACGGTGTCCGCGGTGGCGAGGTTAATACCCAAACCACCCGCGCGCGTCGAAAGCAAGAAGCAGAACTTCTCAGAACCTTCCCTGTTGAAAGCGTCGATGTGGTCTTCTCGCACCGCGCCGTCGGTGCTCCCGTCGATGCGGCAGTACTGGTAACTTCTGTACATCAAGTAATCTTCGAGAATGTCGAGCAAACGAGTCATCTGGGAGAAAATCAAGACGCGGCTACCACGCTGCTGAAGTCTCGGCAAGAGCTTATCCAACAGAGCGAGCTTACCAGAAGACTCGATGAGGTGTTCGCCCGTGATGTACGGAGGACCCGGTTCGGCGCCTTGGAACAAGTACGGGTGGTTGCAGCACTTACGAAGCTGCATGACGATGTTCAAAAGACGAGATCGATCGGCACCACTGTTGACGATGTCGATATCCTTTTGCAAGATGCGCTTGTAAAACGTCTTTTGCATCTCCGTCATGCCAATCTTCAGAATAGTCTCCTTCTTCGGCGGAAGGCTCGTCTCCACCTCTGTCTTGAGGCGACGCAACAAGAAGGGTCGCAATACCTTGTGAAGCTGCGAAACGACGGCGTCGGATCCGCCTTCGCCTTCCTCGACGTTCGAGAACCATTCGTCGAACTGACCCGCGCTACCAAAGACTTCGGGGAGCAAAAAGTTGAGCAACGCCCAGAGCTCGTGTAGGTTGTTTTGAAGCGGCGTACCCGTGATCAACATGCGGTTGTTCGTGTTGAACATTCTGAGCACGAGAGAGAGACGAGAGTTCTCATTCTTCAAACGATGCGCCTCATCGATGATGATGTATCTCCAGTGGAACTTCTTCAACGCGTTCTTCTCCTTGATGACCATTTCATACGACGTCACGCACACGTCGAAACCTCCCGGAACCAAAAATTGCGCCTTTTGCGCCTCGCGCTCCTCGGCATTTCCGTGAAACTTAAACGTGCGAATGACCGGACACCAACGCTTGAATTCGTTCATCCAGTTACCGAGCGTAGATTTCGGCACGACAACCATGTGCGGACCGGTGATGCCGCGGTATTCGTGCAAGTATCCGAGCAAAGAAATCGTCTGCAACGTCTTCCCGAGACCCATCTCGTCGGCCAAGATGCCGTTGATACCGTGATCGAACAACCGAATCATCCAGTTCAAACCCGCGAGCTGGTACTCCCGCATCTTACCACCCGTGATGCACGTCGGCTGCGACGTCAAACGAACCGCCTGGTAATCTTCCGCGTGTTCCACGAGCTCGGCATCTTCGTCCTCCTCGGCGGCGTGACTCTTATTCCTGCCGCGCTTGCCCTTGTTTGCCGCGTCCTTCGCAGCCTTGGTCCCCGACAAAAAGTGCGCAAACACCTCCGTCTGCGCCAACAAAAACTTCCATCTTCCGGATTTATTCTCTCCCGCCACGGCCGCGTTCTGATCCTGGCGCACTCGCTCCAACTCGCGCGCCTGTTCCCGCTTGATCTCTCGCAGACGCTCTCGCTCCGCCTTGGCCACCTCCTTCGATCCCGGCGATCTCAACGCCTCCTGCGCGCGCGACCACAGTACGTCAGTCTCTTACTCTCGCGCGCACCGCTCGAAAATCTTCACACATCGCGCCTCGCGCGTCGGCGATCGCGTTCGCGCCTCGCGCTCGTTTCGAAACGCCCCGTCCCGAGGTCAACCCGCGGATCGAGATCATCGCCCACTCGCGCGTGACTCAATGCGCCATCGCGCGCGTTCGCTCGCGCGTTCACCCGCGCGCGACGATTTCGAACGCACCTCGGTCGCGTCAAAGTCCTCGTCGCTCCCGTACTCGCTCCCTTCCTCCTCGCGCTCCGCTTCTCTGTCGGCCGCGTCCGCGTCCTCGAAGGCGATTTCATCCTCCGGATCGATGTGTTCGTCGACGTCGTCGGACGGAGGCATGACGGCGCGTCTCGGTGTCGTGCGCGCGCGTCCTCTGGCGGGCGCGCGTCCGGCGTCGCCGTGTGCGGTCGCCCGGTCGCCCGGTCGCCCGGAGGAGAGAAAGATTTCAAGTCGGTGCGACCCGGGGGACTCGGTAACGAATCAAGAACCGTCGTGTTACGATATGCCTCGAAATCGTCGATCGTCGCGTCGTCGCGCGTCGCGTCGTCGCGCGCGACGACGCGAGTCGTGCGAGTGATTTTTTGCGCACCGTCTCGTCGCGCGCGCGTCGTCGTGATCGCGTCGCGTCGGGTCGTTCGCGCGGGTTGATGTGATTCCCCATACTCGCGCCTCGCGCGGAGCCGCGACAGGAAGACGCGCGTCTCTCTCGGGCGACATGCGGGCGACGCGCGCGGGACGAGCGACGGTGACGTCGGTGGTGACGTTGTCGACGTCCGCGTCGCGCGCGCGCGTCGGACGAGGCGTCGCGCGCGTCGGACGAGGCGCGCGAGGCGGACCGTTATCTCTGGTCGTTCGGGCGCGCGCGACCGAGGCGTCGGTGGGCGTCGAGGACGACGCGAGAGGGGGGGTGGAGACGCGCGATGTCTCTCGCCGTGGTTCCCGACGCCTCGGCGTCGTTCGCGCGGAGGGGTCGGTGAGAGGCGAGCTCGCGAGGGCGAGGGCGAGCGCGAGCGGGGACGCGTCGGAGGCGGGCTCCTTTGACGGCGCAGGCGCGTTGACGCAGGTATTGAGCGGATTGACGGTATCGCTCGCCATGGTTCCCGAATCCTTGGCGTTCACGTTCGTCGCCGGCGTGTCGCCGATCGTCGGATTGCACGCGGCGGCGCTCATGGGTTTGGCGACAGCGTTGTTGGGCGCGCAACCGGGGGTCATCTCCGGAGCCGCCGGAGCGACGGCGGTGGTGGTCGCACCGCTCGTGGCGAGTCATGGCGTTGAATATCTCTTCGCCGCGGTGTTACTCGTGGGGGTGATTCAGGTGGCGTGCGGGGCGATGCGACTCGGCAAGTTTATCAGACTGGTTCCGCAACCGTGTATGATTGGTTTCGTCAACGGTTTGGCCATCGTCATCGGAATGTCGCAGTTGGAGACGTTTTCTGGCTTATCTGGAAATGCGCTCAGCACCACTCTTGCGCTCACCGCGTTCACGATGGCGCTCATACGGACGATTCCGAAATTATCCTTCGTGCCGAAGGGCGTTCCCGCGCCGCTGTTGGCCATTGCGTCTTGCGCGACGCTCACCAACGCGTTTAAAATCGCGACGAAAACCGTCGGAGACGTCGCACCGGTCTCCGGCGCGTTGCCATCGTTGCATCTGCCGAACGTGCCCGTGAGCTTGGAAACTTTGACAGTCATCGCGCCGTATGCGTTGTCCGTCGCCGCGGTGGGTTTGATCGAGACTCTGCTGACGCAGCAACTCGTCGATGACGTGACTGAAAAGCGAACGGCGACGCACACCGAATGCATCGCACAGGGCGTCGGAAACTTGGTGAACGGCGCGTGCGGAGCCATGGGTGGGTGCGCGATGATAGGACAGTCGATGATCAACGTCAACTCTGGCGGCCGAACGCGGGTGGCGGGCGTGACGTGCGCGCTCGCAATTTTAAGTTATGTGTCTTTCGGTGCGTCGTTCATAGAGCGCATTCCCATGGCTGCCCTAACGGGAACCATGCTATGCCTCGTGCTGGATATTTTCGATTGGACGTCCTTTTCCCGTATGAAGAAGATTCCGAAGACCGACTCCGTCGTGTTGTTGCTGGTCACCGGCGTCACGGTGGCGACGAATTTAGCTGTCGCCGTGTTCGCCGGCGTCGTGTTGTCCGCCCTCGGCTTTGCGTGGAAATCATCGCAACGCATCGATGTCTCGCGCACACAAATCGATGGTTCGGAGGCTCTGTGTGAGCTCACCGGTCCGCTCTTCTTCGGTTCGGTCCAGAGCTTCACCGAGAAGCTCGATCCTCGCGATGAACCGCTCAATCGAGTCATCTTGGATTTCGCGCAAAGCAAGGTGTGGGATAGCTCCGCGCTGGTCGCCATCGATGAGTTGGCGGAAAAGTACCGCAGTCTGGGCAAAACGCTTACCCTCCGCCATCTATCGCCGGATTGCGCCAAGCTGCTCACCAAGGCTGAAGATTTGATAGAAGTCGATGTGCTCACAGATCCGGTGTACACCGTAGGCGCGGATTACGACGCGAGTCAGTTACAAGAGACGACCGAGGCTTTGACTGGTAGGAACCGCCGCAGCATCGGTTGGCCGAGTCATTCGCTGTCGCCCGAAGAGGAATACGCGTTGAAAAGGCAGTATAATAGTTGATTTTTCCGTTTTGTTTTTTATTCTAATGAACTTTTACACTACAACCACGATCGCTACTATGTTTTGAGCTTTTCCTTCTTCACTCTGTCCTGAATTCTCGCCGGATCGTTGCGCTTCTTCGTACTAAAACGTCCAACCCCGTCTTCGTAGTGGTGACGATCGCTCTTCACGATCTGCACCACATCCTCATCCTCTAAACCGTGTTTCAATCCGACGCGTTGGCCATAGTGTTTCGGACTCGTGCCCCAGACCAAGGCGTACTTGAGCTGCCTGGGCAAATCCGCATGAAGCTGCGCGCAAAAGTGCTTGACCGTGATTCCACCACGCGCGTCGCTCAACACGACCGGTTCCTCTAAATCAACCTTTTCGCCCATCTTTTTGGTGTACACTCTCACCAAGCCCATGGCGTCCCACACGCGTTTGAGCAAGTACTCCATGCCCAAATTCATGTAACACGAGATGCACACTGAGTCTGGACGGCGCGATAGCGTGTTCACCTCCTCGATCGTCAGTGCGTCTACCTTGTTGTACACGTACAGACATCGCACGTATTTTCTATTCCCTTCTAAAACATCAATCAACTGATCCACGTCGCAGTCTTCTCGGAACAAAATTTCGGCGTGGTGAATCTTATACTCTTGCAGTACTCGCACCACCGTCTTCTCATCAATCTTGGTCAACCCTCCCGGAACGGTGTTGTTCACCTGCACTCCACCCGCCTTTTTCCTCTTCCAGTAAATCAAAGGCGGTCGCTTATTCAATCGCAATCCGCACGCTTCCAACTCTCTTGTCAAAATATCCTTGTGCGCGTACCTCGAGTTCGCCGCCTCGCTCTTACACGCGTCCAACACCATCAAGATCAGATCGCTCGATTTCGCCACCGCGATCACCTGTCGCCCTCTTCCTTTCCCTTCGCTCGCACCCTCGATGATTCCGGGTAAATCCAACAACTGTATCTTCGCGTCGTTATAATGAATCACCCCGGGTATGCACGTCAGCGTGGTGAACTCATACGCCGCAGCCTCGGACTCCGTACCCGTGAGTTGAGACAACAGCGTCGACTTACCCACGGATGGAAAACCGATGAGCGCGACGCGACCGTGACCGTACTTGACGACGTCGAATCCCTCACCCGAGCTTCCCGCGGCTTTGGGTGGATTCAGAAGCTCGGTTCGGAGTTTGGCGAGCTTCGATTTAAGGATGCCGAGATGTCCCTCCGTCGCCTTGTTCTTCTGCGTGCGACTCATCTCCAGCTCGATGTCTTTGATCTTTTCTAGGATCCCCATCGCGAGCGTGCGCTCTCGCGCGTCGTCGTCGGGTAGGGAAGCTTCGCGATGTGTGGTTCGCCGAGCGAGCTCGTTCGAGACTCCGACGGATGAAACCCGACCGACGAACGCGACGATGGACGCGTGGATATCGATGAAAAATTATGTATGATACAAAATTCAACACTCAATCCGCCGACGCGAGGACGATGGATGCGTCGTTCACTCGCCGCCGCCACCCGCCGCCGCGGCCTCCTTCGCCGCTCGCTTCTTCGCCCTCTGCCTCGCCTTGGCGCCAAGTCTAGTCTTCGATCGCTGTTTCTTGCGAATTTTACCCTCGCGCGTACCGTTCGCGTTCGCGGACGATCCACCGCTCGCGTGTCCGTCCGATCCACCCGTCGTCGCGCCCTTCCGTTTCCCTCCGCCGCCGCCGCCGCCGCTCGAGCTCGCCTCTGCGTTCCGTCTCTTCTCGTGCCCATCCCACGCCTTGGGGTGTTCAAACACCACGTGCTTCCCATCGAGATAATTCCTCGGATGTTCGTTCATCCGCATCACGCACTCGCGCGCCTCGCGATTCTTGCTAAAGTTGACAAAGGCGTATCCCTTGCACGCGTTCGTCTCGCGGTCGAGCCCGACCCAGACTCGAGTGATTTTCCCACACCCCGCGAGCATCTCGCGTATCGCCGCCTCCGTGGCCGATCGCGGGAGATACCTCAGGTACACCTCCGTCTTATCCACCGTCTCTTCGTCCACCATGCCACCGCGACGCGACGACGTCCTCCGCCGAAACACGCGCGTCGGCGCGCGTCGCCAACCGCCAACCGCCTCGACGACGACGACGCGATCGACGATCGATCCCATCCTCTCGTTCACACACACTCGCATGCCGCATACACTCGTGCGAGTACGACCCACGCGTCCGAAACACTACCGATAGTACCCTCCCAGAAAACAAAAACGGGACGACTCGGACTCGGCACTCGTACTGGACGACGGTCAAACCTAATAAAAGACACTCGCCCGCGACCCGCGAACGCCCCCGTCCTCCGCCGCGAGGCTCCTCGCGGTCGCGGCCTCGACGCCGCCTTTGTCGCGCGCGGGCGACGACGACGACGAGGGAGCGTCGGCGCTCGGACGGTCGAGGGGGATGTCGAGATACGGTGGAGGGAACTTTGCGCGTCCGGAGAATGCCATCAAACGAGCGGTGCGCGACGCGACGCGACGCGACGCGACGCGACGCGAGAGGTGTGGGGGAAGGCGCGATGATGAGAGGATGGGACGATGGGGAGAGGCGAGGCGAGAGGTTTTTAAAGGATTCGACGCGCGTGGTGGACGCGTGGACGCGCGCGGGGGGGGGATGTGGGAATGAAAGGGTGGAAATGTGTGTGTGTGGGTGAATGACTGACGCATCGAGGGATTCGTCGCGTTCGGCGCGCGCGTAGGAGGAGTTGATCAACGTCGGGCAGACGCAGGCGGCGCTGCAGGCGCTGAACGAGATCGTCACGAGTCGAAGGAATCGACAATGGACGAAACCGTTGGAGGATGTCATGTTCAAGTACGTGGAATTATGCGTTGAGTTGAAAAAGGGACGGTTGTGTAAGGACGGTTTGATGCAGTACAGGAACGCGTGTTTGTTGGTGAACGTGCAGTCGCTCGAGGAGGTGGTGACGCGGTACCTGCGATTAGCGACGGAACGGGCGGAAAAGGCGCAGGAGGAGTTTGGTTCGACGCTCGATTCGGGCGTCGATCTCGACGCTGCGTTTACCCCGGAGGCGTTGTTGATGAAGGCGTACCAAACGGACGCGGAAAACGAGGCGACAGAGAAGGAGACGGTGACCCCGTGGTTTAAGTTTTTGTGGGACACCTATCGCAACTTGCTCGATATTTTGCGCAACAACAACAATCTCGAGGCGCTCTACGCCAAGGTTGTCAAGGATGCGTTCAAGTTTTGCCTCAAGCATAAGAGGACGACCGAGTTCAGACGGGTGTGCGACTTGCTCCGAACGCACTTGAACAATATGATCAAGTACAAGGATATGCGCGACCGCCCGGATTTGACGCTTCCGGAGACGCAGAGCCTCTACATGGAGGTGCGCTTCGAACAGCTCAAGGCGGCGACGACGCTCGAGATGTGGCAAGAGGCGTTCCGTTCCGTGGAAGACATTCACGGTTTGATGCTCATGCTGCGCCGATCTCCCAAGCCGCAGATGATGGCGCTGTACTTTGCCAAGCTCACGGAAATTTTCTGGATTGGGAAAAACTACCTCCACGCCGCCTACGCGTGGATGAAGTTGTACACCGTGAGCAAGATGTACAACCGCAGCTTGACCCCGGAAGACGAGCGCGCGTTGGCGTCCGGTGTCGTTCTGGCGACCATGTGCATCACGCCGTACAAGGAAAAGTCTGTGTTCGGCGAGGTGGATTCCGATCAACAAATGGATCGCGACAGCCGCATGGCGAGCCTTCTCGGCTACCACGGCACCCGCGGCGGCGCCGATGCGTTCTCCCGCGAGTCCTTGGTGGGCGACATCAAGCGCAGCGGCTTGTTGAGCAAGGTTGACGACGATGTCAAGCGTTTGTACGCGCTCATGGAGCAAAGCTTTGCCCCTCTTGATTTGTGCAAGCGCGCCGACGTGTTGTTCAACACTCTTCAAGGTACCACGATTGAAGTGAGCGAAGCCTCTCCGGTGTCTTCGTTCAACTTTAACTCGTTCTTGCCGCGCCTCAGATCTCTCGGCATCGTGCGCATGGTGCACCAGCAGTCCAAGGTTTTCGAAACCATGAAGATTGACTCGCTCAAGTCCTCCGTGCCGTTCATGCCATACCACGAGGTCGAGCGAATTCTCGTGCAGGCGATTCGCAGCGAGTACATCTCCGTCAAGATTGATCACGAGACTGGTTCTTTGAACTTTGTCGGCGATCGTCTCGAGACTGGATTCGTCAAGACGCACCTCTCTCGCGCTGCTCGTCTCCTGCAAGAGGGCATGAGCAAGCTCGCGCCGAAGACGCCGGCTGACGCCGGCGCGCGCGCTCTCGGCGCTGAATTGCGTGCGGCGATCGAGGCCGAGCACAAGCGCGCCTTGTCGCGTAAGGTGGTCATCGAACGCCGCAAGGAAGAAGCCGAGCGCGCCGCCGCCGAACAAGAAAAGGAGGAGGAAGAGAAGCGTGCCACCGCTCAGCGTCAGCACGAAGAAAACGAAGCCAAGCGTCTCGAACAAGAGGCGCGCGCTCGTGAAGAGGCTAGAATCCGTGCGGAGATGGAAGAAAAGGAGAAGCAAGAAGCTCTCGAATTGCTCGCCGAACAAGCCAAGCGTGCGGGCAAGAAGGCGCCGACGACCGTCGCCGAAGGCGTCGTCCTCGACAAGCGCGCCATCATGCAAGACGCCATCCAAGAGCAAATCAAGGCTCGCCAAGAGCAAGAGCGCAAGCTCAACGCGCTCGCCAAGCGCATGGATCACTTGGAGCGCGCCAAGCGCGAAGAGAGCATTCCGCTCATCGAAAAGTCTTACAACGAACGCTCCGTGGATGATGAGAAGTATCACGCCGAGCAGCAAGTCGCCATGGCGGCCAAGCACCGAGCCAAGTGGGAGACTGAAAGCGCCGAGAAGCAACGTTTGATGAGAATGGATGGTCCACGCGCTGAATTCGCGCGCGGTATCATGCTTCGTCGCGCCGAAGAATTCGCCGCGATGGAAGAGGAACGCGCGAGAAAGCTCGAGCAAATGAAGAAGCACAAGGAGGCTGAACGATTGCTCCAAGCGAAGAAGGATTACATCAAGCGTCTCCAAGACATCGAAGCCGCGGTGAAGCACGAGAAGCGCGAAAAAGATCGCATGGAACAAGCGGAACGACGCCGTCAACAAGAGGAAGAAGAGGCATCGAGACGCGCGCGCGAAGCGCCTCCGGCTCGCGACACGAACGATCGCTGGGGCGCCTTTGCCGGGAGCGCGTTTGGCGATCGCCGACCGGTCGATCGGGATCGCGACGGCGACCGCGGCGGAGGTCGATGGGAGCCGTCTAGAGGCGGTGACCGATACGAACCGCGTCGTGGCGGAGGATTCGATGACGATCAACGCGGTGGTGGTTTCGGCGATCGTCCGTCTAGCGGTAGATGGGAACGCGGCGGCGGCGGCGGCGGTTTTGGCGACCGTCCGCCGTCGAGATCCGACGACCGTCCGCCGTCGCGCGGCGCCCCCGATGACGGCAAGTACCGTGCTCCGCGACGCGACGACCGCCCACCGTCGAGAGGAAGCGGAGGCGGGCGTTGGTAGACGCTACTCAACTTTCTTTACTCAATTGATTTGTAGTTGAAACTAAACCAATTCTATATTCAATCACTTTTCCATCGGTGCATCGACGCGCGTGGCGTCGGACCTTTATTATTTGGTGATCATCATATCGTCATCATCATCGTCTCGTCGAGAGAATCGAACCGATCTTTGCGGTTCCACGCGACGATTCCGATTGTAATCTTCGATACAATGCGTCCAAGATGTCACGATCGCCGTAATACGTGATCAAGTACCGCTCCTCCGCGGCGCCGCCGCCGCTCGACGTCCTCTCCACTTGCTTGTGAAATTTCGCAGTCTTCGGCACCGTCGTGCACTTGTAATACCCTCTCGGATGCCTCTGACCGCTCAACATTTTATTCCCATACTTTCTCCATCGAAATCCATCCTCCAGTTTCTCCACGCTCGCCTCCACCGCCAATCGATACGCTCCTCTCCTCGCGCCGACGCGTCGTCTCGTCGTCGCCGCGCCCGTCGGACGACGCATCGACGCGTCCAACGCCTCCATCGGGTCCATCCCATCTACCAACGCCCCACCACACAACGCCTCGATCGACGCTTCGCACGCCGCCAACGCGCGCTCGAACCTTCGCGCGCCTCGTCTCCCCATCGCCGTCTCCTCGTCTCCCCCCACCCGTCTCTCACCACCCTCCTCCGTCACCACCCCCCCGCCTCCGCGCCGACGTCCACACCGATCCCGTTCCAAAACGCCTCGTCGTCGAACGCGCCGACGTCATCTCCCCCTCGCGCGACGACGTCCGCGCCTCCTCTTCCGCGCTCGAGGACGCTTAAAATATCCCACGACGACGGATCCGACGACGCGAGATCGCACATCCCCCCCTCGCGTCGTCCCGCGCGCCGACGCGCGCGACACCGACGACGCGTTCGACGCGTTCGATCGATCGATCCCTCGAGTGAATCCACGGCGTCTCTCCACGATCGACGCGCGCGATGGAATGGAACATCATCATCATCTCATCGGTCGTCTCCGAGAGAGACGTTTCATCTTCTGCACCATCGCGTCGACGTCGTACTCCACCCCGCGCGAACGCCATCGAGGACGCGCACCCCGACCCCCCCCCTCCACACACCCACACACCCACACACCCACGGGTCGTGGACCCTCAAAACAGCCACACACCACGCCGACCCACGATACGATACATACACGCTAAACCCTCGACTCGATGTGATCGGACATGTGGAACCCCCCCCGCGCGCGCGCGGTGCCCGCGGTCGTTGGCCCGAGGATGGGACGGGACTCGGCGGGAGACGACGACCGCGGGGTCGTCCATCGACGCCGCGATCGATCGCGCGCGTTGGAGATTGCGGAGATTGAGACGATCGATCGATCGAGTCGAGTCGAGTCGTCGATCGGGAGCGGTCGTTCGAGGTCGTTCGATCGACGAATCAAAGAATCAAAGGACGAATCGAATCGATCGATTGAATCGCGATCGTTCGTCGTGGACGACGACGACGACGGTGACGCGCGGTGACGCGCGGTGGGCGACGCATCGTGCGCGGTGGTCGTGCGCGCGCGGGGGATTGAATCGAACGGGGAGGCTTCGGAGTCGTCTCTCGCGAGGAGGAGGCGGAGGACGATGTTGAAGAATGTGAAGAAGCAGTGGAGCGGGTGGCGGGGCGGTGGCGGCGGCGGCGAACGCGAACGCGCGTCTTCCGCGTCTTCTACGTCTTCGATGACGTCCACGACGACGATGGTGAACGGTGTGAGCGGTGGTGGTGGTCATGGACGACGTTTGGAGGACGGTGAGGGCGATGCGTCGTCGTCGTCGTCGTCGACGGCGACGACGAACGGGACGAGCGGCGGCGTGTTGTATAGAGTGGCGGACGCGGCGGCGAACGCGGCGGGCGGGGGGTTTCGCGCGTTGAGTTCGTTTCGAGCGGACGCGGAGGGGTCGAGGAGTGGTGGTCGGATGAAATCGAAAAAGATGCCGCGGATGGAGACGCTGTACGATAAGAAGAAGCCGTTATTTTTGTTCAGGGACGTGTCGGTGAAGGAGCGGCAGGCGCTCTTTGTGAAAAAGTTGCAGCTGTGTTCGTATTGTTTTGATTTCACAGACGCGTCGAGTTTCGCGAGGGAGAAGGAAATCAAACGTCAGACATTGATTGAATTAGTGGACTACGTCAATCAGGGCGCGGGTCGATTTAACGAACAGGTGGTGGAGCACGTCAACGTCATGTTGGCACAAAACTTGTTTCGCACGCTTCCGCCGTCGAGTTCCGAGCAAACGGGCGTGTCGAGCGCGGCCGTGTTCGATCCCGAGGAGGAAGACACCAAGCTCGAACCGTCGTGGCCGCACTTACAGATAGTCTACGAATTTCTCTTGCGATACGTCGTCTCCAACGATATCGACATAAAGAATAGCAAGGCGTACCCGTACATCGATCAATCCTTTGTCCTCAGATTGCTCGAGTTGTTTGACAGCGAAGACCCGAGAGAGCGTGATTACCTGAAGACGATTTTACACAGAATCTACGGTAAATTCATGGTGCATCGGCCTTTCATTCGACAGGCGATAAACAACACCTTCTTTCGATTCATTTACGAGACGGAAAAGCACAACGGCATCGCCGAATTGCTCGAGATTCTTGGTTCAATCATCAACGGTTTCGCGCTTCCGCTCAAGGAGGAACACAAAACCTTCTTAAAGCGCGCATTGCTTCCACTGCACAAACCAAAGTGCGTGGGAATGTATCATTCACAGCTCGTGTACTGCGTGACGCAATTCGTCGAGAAGGATCCGCACATGGCGGACGTCGTCATTCGAGGTTTGTTAAAGTACTGGCCCGTGACGAATTCGCAAAAAGAAGTGCTCATACTGGGAGAGCTTGAGGAGGTGTTGGAGTTGACGCAGAGCGCGCAATTCGCCAACGTCATGGTGCCCATGTTCAAACAAATATCCCAGTGCATCAATTCCACCCACTTCCAGGTCGCCGAGCGGGCGTTATTCCTCTGGAACAACGATTACATTGTCAACCTCGTGGCGCAGCATCGCCAGGTGTTGCTCCCGGTGTGCTTGGGCGCTCTCGAAAAGAACACCGTCGGACACTGGAACGCGGTCGTGGGTGGATTGACCATCAACGTGCGCAAAATGCTCCAAGAGATGGATCCCGAGCTCTTCGAACAGTGTCACAAGCGATGGGTCGAGGACCAAGCGCGTCTCGTCGACGACGACAAAGCGCGCCGAGAGCTCTGGTCTCGCGTCGAAAAGCTCGCAATCATGAATTCGCCGTGAAATCGCGCGAGACGTCTCGGGAATCGAAAAAAGTATACCAGTCACGACGTTCGGAAACGCACGCTCGCGTGACGCTCGGGACTCGGCTCGTCCGAGTCCAGTAATGTTGTAAAAACATCGCAGCCGCCGCTTTGTCGCCGCGCGTCTTCAGAGGGACCCTCCTCATCTCACCTTTGCACACGTCGGCGCGCGTGGACGACGCGCACTCTCGTCGACGTTGACGCGCATCGAGAAACACGCGTCATGTTGAGTTTTCCGCGCGTCCAACCGTCGGCGTCGCGCGTCCGCGCGCCCGCGTTGAACTCTCGACAGAGCGCGAAAGCGCACCGACCGGCGGCGGCGTCCCCGTCGACGTCCGACGCGAGCGTGAGTGCGTACGATCGCGACGTGCTCATCGTCGGACCGGGAGTGCTCGGCTCGCGCATCGCGAGCGAGTGGTTGGAGCGGTACCCGAGCGCCGTCGTCGTGGGACAGACGAACACGGAGCGCTCGCACGAGACGTTGCGTCTCGCCGGGGTGACGGCGAGGACGAAGGATTTTCCGAGCGATGATCCGAGCGCGGGGAGGTCGTTCGCCTACGTCATCTTCTGCGCACCGCCGAGTGGGAGCGAGGATTACCCGGGAGAACTTCGCGACGCGCTCAAGTACTGGAACGGACGCGGAACCTTTGTCTTTACGAGCTCGAGCGCCGTGTACAAGAATGAAGACGGCGCGGAGTGCGACGAGACGAGCGAAGTGTACGATCTGGGAGAGAGTCCGCGAGTCGATCGTCTGCTGAACGCAGAAAAAGTCGTGCTCGACGCCGGTGGAGTGGTGTGCCGATTAGCCGGGCTGTACCACTCACAACGCGGGGCGCACAAGTACTTCATCAAGACGCCTCGGCTCGATTCCCGCGCCGACGCGTTGGTGAATTTGATTCACTACGAAGACGCCGCCGAGCTCTGCATCGCCGCCCTCATGTCTCACACCAAATCCACCGTCTTTCTCGGCACCGACGGCGTTCCCGTGACGCGCGAAGCGATCGCTCGTCTCGCCGTCAACAGCGGCGCGTACGACGACGACGCCGCCGTTCCCGAGTTTACCGAAACCGACGGTCCTCGAGGTCGCGTCATGTCCAACGACTCCACTCGTCGAGCGTTGAATTGGGAACCAAAATATTCCAGTTTCGAATCCTTCATGAAGCAGGACGCCGCGCGCGATTCCTACGCCCCCGCCGACGCCTCGAAACGGCGGCGGCGAAAGTGGATTTTTCCCGTCATCCAATGGAATCCCAAGCTTCCTCTGTGATGGACACCATCGTTGCCACGGGTTCTTACGACGATCACGTGCGTCTGTGGGACGTGCGAGCGCTGAAATCGCCCGCGAGCGAACTCAACGTCGGCGGCGGCGCGTGGCCATGTCGGTGGCATCCGACGAGACGCGCGCTCGCGTAGGGCTATGATGCCATAAATGGTCGATAGATTTTATCAGACGTGTAAACCATACACTATGTACACCATCCTCATTGTCACGAGACACGTATACAAGACCCACGAAACGCTAAACGTGGAATCACGCGTTCGGACACACGGATGAACGGCGGAGCTCGCCCCGCGCGCGAGGTCCCCTCGGCCTCGCCCGTGGTCGAACGCGCGCGCGTCGACTCGTCCGATCGCCGCCGCGCGTCCTCACTTCCCCGCACGGTCGCGCGAGGACTTTTTTGCAAACCAAAAAAGTCTCACACGCACACCTCACGCACGATGTCCGCCGCCGCCGCGCACTCCACGGCCACGCTCGCCCTTCGCGCCAAGCTCCAATCGCGCAAGGTTTCTCGCCGATCATCCAAGGCGTCCACCGTCGTCCGCGCCTCCGCCGTCGCGGCGCCGGCGGGCGCGGCCAAGGAAACGATCGATGATGCGATTAACTCCGTGCGATTCTTGGCCATCGACGCCATCAACAAGTCCAACTCCGGTCACCCGGGCCTTCCGATGGGATGCGCGCCGATGGGCTATGTCATCTTCCGGGAGGCGATGACGCACAACCCGCAAAACGCCAAGTGGTTCAACCGCGATCGTTTCGTCTTGTCCGCCGGTCACGGGTGCATGTTGCAATATTCTTTGATGCACTTGACCGGTTACCCGAGCGTGTCGGTGCGTGTTCGACACGTCCTCTCCTCGATCGCTCGATTCATGCACGCCTCGGAGAGATAGATAAGCCCTGGTGGCGACAACCCTCTCGGGGGCGCGAGAGCGACCGCGAGGGGTGGTCGAGACTGGGAGAAAAATAGAGAGGGAGAGGGAGAGGGAGGGAAGACGCGTGATGCGACTCGAACGAACGAACGAATGACTGACGATGACGCGCACGCGCTCGTGACTCGCAGATTGAAGACATCAAGCAGTTCCGTCAGTGGGACTCCAAGACCCCGGGTCACCCGGAGAACTTCATCACCGAGGGCATCGAAGTCACCACGGGTCCGCTCGGTATGGGTATTTGCAACGCCGTCGGTTTGGCCATGATCGAAAAGCACCTCGCCGGTCGCTTCAACAAGCCGGACTGCGAGATTGTCGACCACTACACGTACTGCATCATGGGCGACGGGTGCAACATGGAGGGCATGTCCGGCGAAGGCGCGTCTCTCGCGGGTCACTGGGGTCTCGGTAAGTTGATCGTCTTCTACGATGACAACCACATCTCCATCGATGGTCACACCGACATCTCCTTCACGGAAGACGTCGTCGCGCGCTTCGATGCGTACGGCTGGCACACGCAACACGTCGAGAACGGTAACACCGACATCGACTCCATCCGCGCCGCCGTCAACGCCGCCAAGGCTGACCCGCGCCCGTCTCTCATCAAGGTGACCACCTTGATCGGTTACGGTTCCCCGAACAAGTCCAACACCCACGACGTGCACGGCGCGCCGCTCGGTGCGGATGAAACCGCCGCCACTCGTGAAAACTTGAAGTGGAAGTATGGCGAGTTCGAAGTTCCGGAAGCCGTCAAGGCTTACATGGACTGCTCCGAAAAGGGTGCCGCCGCCGAAAAGGAATGGAACGCCAAGTGGGAAACCTACAAGTCCAAGTACCCGGAAGATGCCGCTGAGTTCGAGTCCATCATGACTGGCAAGTTGCCGGCCGGCTGGGAAAAGTCTCTCCCGACCTTCACCCCGGAGGACAAGGGCGTCGCCACGCGCATCCACTCCCAAACCATGCTCAACGCCCTCGGTGGTGCCATCCCGGGTTTCATCGGTGGCTCCGCGGATCTTGCTCCGTCCAACATGACGTTGATGAAGCAATTCGGTGACTTCCAAAAGGACACCCCGGCTGAGCGCAACGTTCGCTTCGGCGTCCGCGAGCACGGTATGGGCGCCATCGCCAATGGCATGAAGCTCCACTCCCCGGGTATCGTCCCGTACTGCGCGACCTTCTTCATCTTCTCCGATTACATGCGTTGCGCCATGCGCATTGCCGCGCTCTCCCAAGCCGGTACCATCTTCGTCATGACGCACGATTCCATCGGCGTTGGTGAGGATGGCCCGACTCACCAGCCGATCGAGCACGTCGCGTCCTTCCGCGCCATGCCGGGTATGGACATGATGCGCCCGGCTGACGGTAACGAAACCGCCGGTTGCTACAAGATGGCTGTCGAGAACTCCATCAACGGTGCCCCGTCCACGTTGGCGCTCTCTCGTCAAGTCGTGCCGAACCTCGCGGGTACCTCCATGGAGGGTGCGCAGAAGGGTGCGTACGTCGTCGCCGGCGCTGCCGCCGGTGAAGCGTGCGACTGCATCCTCATCGGTACCGGTACCGAGCTCGAGCTCGCGATCAAGGCTGGTGAGGAGCTCGCCGCCAAGGGTAAGAAGGTTCGTGTCGTCTCCATGCCGTGCTGGGAAGCTTTCGATCGCCAAACGGCCGCCTACAGAGAATCCGTCTTGCCGGCCGCCATGCACTCCAAGACTGTCTCCATCGAAGCCGGTACCACCTTCGGCTGGGCCAAGTACGCTGCCAAGTCCATCGGTCGCGATGACTTCGGTGCTTCCGCGCCGGCACCGATCTTGTACCGCGAATTCGGCATCACTGCGGACGCCATGGTCGCCGCTGCCCTCTAAATTTTCCATGCAGTTGCAATTCGGTGAAGATTATTTCATTTTCACGCATTTATCCTCTCGCATCGAACACAACGCGACACCGACCGTTCGCTCGCGACCGCGCGACTCGCCGTTTCGCCGCCGTCTCGCGCTCGTCTTCACACTCGCGCGCGTCCCGTCATGGGATGCGCGTGTTCGTCGTCCCGCGAATCATCGCCCGAGGACGACGAACACGTCGTGCACGACTCCCAGCGTCGTGCGCTGGCGACGCACGGCGACCGACGACGTTCGCTCGACGTGTTACACGATGCGTTCGCATCTTTCCGAGACTCGTTTCGCACGTTTCGCTCGCCCGCGCACGCGCACTGGACCGAGACGGCGTGCGCTTGGCTCGACGTGCGCGCGAAGACGTATCTCGACGACGGCGTCAAGGCGCGTCCGCGACGTAAGGCGCTGTTCGCGCTGCGACACGTCGATTTGTTTGACGGCTCGGCGCTCGAAGGCGCCGCGGCGACTCGAGACGCTTGCGGGAGCTTTTCGGAGAGTTGGTTTCAGCGCGAGTGCGTCAGGGCGCGCGAAGAAGAGCGCACGATGCCGTGGACGTTTGCGTTTCAGTTTGTGAACCCCGACGGGGCGGGATTAGTGTGTTATTTCCAATTGAACGAAGACGGCGACGGCGACGGGGACGCCGAAGAAAAGTCGCCGGCGACGACAAAGGAAGAAGTCGTCGCGCGCGTCGAACGCGCGTGCGCGGATGAGGATGACGAGGCGTTCGCGAGAACGTTGCGACGGTTTTTCATCGACGGAGACGACGAACACAGGAGCTCGAGAATCAAGGTGTGCGCGAAATTTCTAAAGGCGCCGATGCTCTTGCGAAAAATAATTCCCAGTCGACCGGTGCTCGTGGGGAAACGCGCGCGGACGCTCTTTTATAACGGCGCGGGGACACCGCTCGAGGGTAAATATTTCGAGTGCGATCTCGTGTGCGCGTCCAACGCGTCGGCCAAGTATTTATACACCTCGTTCTCGAGTCTCTCGTCTAAGAGCGAGGAGGACGTGGCGATTTGGATCGAGTCGCGCGAGAGGGACGAACTCCCCGAGCGTCTGTTGGGGGCGGTTCGTTTCCGACGCATCGGTCCAAAGTGTTTAACAAAGTTAGCAGTCAATAGTCGGTAGTGGTAGCGGTAGTTGAGCAGCGAAGAAGTTGTGCGTAGTATGTATTAAAATCCAACAAACAACAAAAAATTCAATCGATTGAATCACTCGCCCTCCTCCGGGAACAACGCGTCGACGAAGCTCACGGGTTCGAAGGATTGTAAATCATCCATCCCCTCACCGACGCCGACAAATTTGACCGGAATGCCGAGTTCGTTTACCACGCTCACGACGGCGCCGCCGCGCGCGGTACCGTCGAGTTTGGTCAAAATGATTCCCGTCACGCCCACCGCCTTGCTGAAGACGCGCGCCTGGTTGAGCATGTTCAACCCCGTGGTGCCGTCTAACACGAGCAACACCTCATGCGGCGCGCTCGGCAATCGTTTTGTGATCGATTTCTTCACCCCAACCAATTCATCCATGAGCTGCGAGTTGTTGTGCAACCTCCCGGACGTGTCCGCCAAGACGACGTCGACGTCGCCCCGCGCGCACGCCTCGTCCACAGCCTTGAAACACACCGCGCCGGGTTTGGTATTCGGCGGAGAATCGCTCATCACCGCCCCCGTGCGCTCCGCCCACGTCGCCAACTGTTCCGCCGCCGCCGCTCGAAACGTATCTCCCGGCACCATCATCACCTTGGCCCCGCTCTGCGCGAATCTGTGACTCAGCTTGCCCAGCGTCGTCGTCTTCCCGCCTCCGTTGACGCCCACCACCAACACCACGCTCGGCTCACCCTCGGTCTCGTTCAACCCGATCGACGTCGAATCACCCGCCGCGTTTAAAATATCCACGATCGACTCCTTCAGCGCCTCGCGAACCTCTTTCCCACTCGAACACTCCCCGAGTTCCACTCTCGCCCGCACCCCATCCGTCGCCGCGAGCGCCACCTCGGGCCCGAAATCAACCCCGAGCAGGGTCTCCTCCAACTCCTCCAGCGCCTCCTCGAAATCATCCATGCGCCACAGCGCTAACACGTCGTTCACCGCCGATAATTTCTCTCTCGTCTTGGACGTTCCATTGAACACGCGCTCGATGTCCATCGCCGTCTTCTTCTTGAGCACGCGCGCCAGACGCGCGAGATCGAATCCACCACCCGTCGCCGTCGTCTCACCGTCCGACGACGACGCGCGGCGCACCGCGCGCGTTCGACGACGATACGTCGACGTCGTCATCGTCGTCGGTCGCACCCCTCGCGTCATCGTCGTCATCGTCGTCATCGTCATCGTCGCGATGTGACCACCGACACCGTTTATCCATTCACCCGTCGACCCATCCCATCGATCGATGGACGAATGCACGAGTCACGACTCAGGACGAATGCACGAGTCACGACTCGAGTCGACGCGATCGCGATCGTGTCGTGCGTCGTAGACGGTGACGAAAAGAACCACCAACGACACATCGTAAAGTAAAACATACCACCCACCCGTCTTCTCCGTACACACCGTCCTCGAACACTAAGTACGTAAAAAATGACGCACTCGCGCCCATCGATCGATCGGGCCGAGTGAATGGAATGGAATGGAATGGCATGGCGTGGAATGCGTGCGCGCGCGGTGACGAGACGACGACGTCGTCACAACGTCGTCCCGCGCGTCGAACGGAGGGACGCTCGCTCGCGTTTTCTTTTCGTCCATCGGTGCTCGTCGAACGGTCGCTCGGCGTGGGTCGAGTTTGAGTTTGCGTTCGATTCGCACGCCGCGCGCGACCGCACGAGGCACGCGGGCGCGATGATGATGATGATGCGGACGACGACGACGCCGACGACGCCGACGACGACGCGGCGTGCGACGATGCGGAGGAGTGTAACGACGCGACGATTTACGTCCGAGACGACCGCGCGTCGGTGCGGTCGACCGCTCGTCGCGCGCGTGCGCGCGAGCGCGGGCGCGAGCGACCCCGAGGTGCGGCGCATCGACGCACGGCGGTGGAAACCCTGATGGATAGGGGACGACGGCGAGGCGCGCGCGCGCGATGAACGACGACGTATCGATGAGAGATGGACCGACTGACGGCGTGCGTTGCGATTGATTCGTTCAGGGAGGACGTGAGAGCCCGTTCGCGTTTGAACAAGAACTCGACGGCGTGGAGACGCGATTGGCGGCGCTGTCGACGCCGGCGCGACTGGGGGCGTACGGCGCCGTCGTCGCGGCGGGCGCGGCGATCGGGAACGCGGTCGGAGGAGTGATGCCTGTGGGCGTGAGAAACGGTGCGAAGGTTGTGTTGACCGCGGCGGCGGGTGGTGGCGCGGCGTATGCGGTGACGCAAGCGGATAAGAAGCGGTACACGGCGGCGCCGAAGACGCTGTGGAACGCGTTGCGAGGGCGAGATCCGATGAGCGTGACGCCGGAGGAGGTGGCGGCGGTCGGCGCGCAGTTTGGCATCGCGAATCTCGGTCAAGCGTGCTCGACGCAAATGACTGGGTTGTACGACGTCTATCTCATGTCTCTCGTGCCGCAAGGCTTGGATCCGGTGCAAGGATGGGAGGCGGCGGCGTTGGCACAGTTTCGTCAGACGCTCGGCATCGACGACGCCTCCGCGGCGCAGGCGCACTTGGAGGCTGGTCGTCGATTGTTCAGAAAGCGCATCGAGCTCGGATCGACGGACAAGGACACCGACTTGGAATCGCGCAAGGAGTTCCAAAAGCTCGTCTTCATCTCCACGCAAACCTTTGGCGAGGAGCAGGCGCGCTTTTTGCTCCCGTGGAAGCGCGTTTTCCGCGTCTCGGATGCCCAGGTTGATTTGGCGAACAGAGACAACGCGTGCCAACTCTTACGCACGACCATGGCGGCGTCCAACGCGATTGCCAACGTCAACGCCGCGGCCATCGCGCAAGCGGCTGAGTATAAGGCGACGCTCAACTTGGACGACGACGCCGCGGGTGAAATTGCGCAAGATCTCGCCACGGCGCACGTCGCGGAAATTGTCAACGCGACGATCGCGTTGTGCAAGGAGCGCGGCAGCGCGCGCGATGTCACCACCATCTGCAAGAACATCGACGATGTCTTGGGCTACAACGCCAAACTCGAGGCTGCCCAAGGCTCGTTCCCGGGCGTCGGTCCGGTGACGTTGTTTGGCGGCGACTTTGAGTCCAAGATGGGCGAACTCAAGGAGGTTTTCACCACCTACCTCGAGGAAGGCATCAAGGCTTTCACGTTCTCCGCCGCGTTGAGCGACAACCTCGGCAAGCTTCGTCTCGTCTTCGGCATGGGTAACAAGGAGGCGGATGAAATTATCCTCGCCTCGTCGACGAATGCCTACAGCATGGCGCTTCGCGACGCGGTGAAAAGCGGCACCCTCGACAGCGCCGAATCCCCGGCCAAGGTGCTTCAAGGTTTGTGCGAAGGTCTTCGTTTCCCGCCAGAAGTTGCCGCGGGTATTCACGAAGAAAACTACCGCACCAAGCTCGAATCCATCATCTCCGCCACCAAGAAGCTCGAAGACGCCGACGTCGAGGCGTTGGGTCGCATTCGTAAGATTCTTTGCGTGCCGAAGGGTGTCGTCGAAAAGCTTCACTTTGAAATCTGCGGTGAAGTGTACCGCACCGCCATTCGCTCTGCGCTCAACGTGCCGACCGAATCCTTCACCCCGGCTCTTCGCGATCGTTGCAAGAATGCCAAGGCTGCCGTTCGCATCGACGACGAAACCGCGCTCAAGATTCTCGGCGCGGAGGCTCGCAAGCAATTCAACGGCTTCATCCGGACCTCCAAGTCCATTAGAAACCAGACCGACTCCATGAAGGAAATCCGTAAGATGATCTTCTACAACCAAGCCGTCGTCACGCCGCTCGTGCAAGACGTCACCAAGGCGAAGGCGGAAGCCGCCGCCGAGGAACTTGCCTCCCTCATGAAGGAGGCGCAAGAAGCCGCCGCCAAGGAGGAAGCCGAGGAGAAGGCCAAGGCTGAGGCTGAGGCCGCCGCGGCCGCCACTGAGGATGCCACCGACGACAACCTCCGAGGCGCCGCGGAGGGTCAAGGTTTCGCCGGAGATGCCGACGCGCCCGCCGCTGCCGAGACGAAGGCTGATGCCGCCGTCGAGGAGGACGCCAAGGAGCCGGAAGCCGAGGTGGTCAAGCAGGAGGAAGTGCCTCACCAGAAGGAGATCACGCTCGCTGAAGACATAGATGCCGTCACCCGTCAAGCCATGTACAAGGATTACCTCATGTTCTGCATGACTGGTGATCAAGTCAACGCGCCGATGGGCGTGCGCATCAACATCGAACGTGACCAGAGCGAGTTTAAGCGCTTGTCTCAACTCGGCGACATCCTCGGCCTCGACATGATGCAAGTCGGTCAAGTGCACAAGGATTTGGCCGACAAGGCGTTCCGCACCCAAGCCGAACAAATGCTCGGTGACGGCCGCGGTCTCACCGCCGAGCGCGCTGAGAAGCTCAAGGAGATTCAGACGCAACTCAACATGCCAGAGGAGGAGGCTCAAAAAATCATCAAGGGCATCACCGCGCAACGCGTGATGTCCAACGTGCAGGGTCAAATCGCCGCTGGTACGCTCGATGCGGCCGAAGTGCGCAAGATGATTGAGTCTGGCGTCGAGATTGAACGCATGATTCCGGAAGACAAGCGCATGAACTTGTTCCGCAAGAATGCCGAGCGTCGCCTGGGCGACGGTAGCGGTAGCGCCGACATCGATGCACTCACCGGTACCTTGGTCGAAGATCTCAAGATTGACGGTGAGAAGGCCAAGGAAGAACTCAAGACGATCGCGGCGGAGAAGAAGCGCTCCCAAATGATTCAGGGTGTCGCCGTCTTGCGTCAAAAGAAGGCTGCTGACGTGCTCGTGTGCTGCCGCAACTTGGTGGCATGCCAATCCGTCGCGCCGGACTCCAAGTTGGAATGGAAGGTCGAGGGTGAAGTGTTCGACATGTACTCTGTCTTCGTCCAAGAGGTTTCGGACGTGGAAGAGCGCAAGGTTCTCCAAGCGGCATTGAGCATCTCCGATGACAACGCACGCAAGCTCGAACAAGTCGTCGCGGATGGCGCCTTCAAGTTCCAAGAGGACGCGTTGGATGCGCCTCTCTTCTAGAGAGAGGACGGTTGGTCTTCACTTAGCTAAAAATTCGATTGATTCTACCAGAATTTACTGTTGTTAATTCGCATGTGGCAAATACGCTAAATCTACTGTTCACTTTGATGAAATACCCCCGCGGCGACGAGCGCCTTGACGCCTGCGCCGGCGACGCACCCAACGGAGAGCGCCGCACACGCTCCGACCACGAACGGCGCCGTCCCGACGCCCGCAAGCGACGATGCGGTCGTCGATAACCCCACGGCGGCCATGGCCGTCGGTAACGCGATCTGCGACGCGAAATCTCCCATAAACTTTGTCCCTCGCTTCCATCTCTCGTCGTCTCGAACGCTCTCTGTCGCGTCTCCCATCGAACGCAACGCCGCCGCGCTCAAAAAGGCGATCAAGAATCCCGGCACCAACGGCGGTCTCTTACCTTTTACCGCGTTCGGCACCGAATCTCGAAACGACATGGCGAGGTACGGAATCGCCACCGCCAAGAGAAGATTTCGCGTCAGTTTCGTCACCGTCGCCGCCTTGAACGCGTCCTCGTCGTCGAACGCGTCCCGAAACGTCATCCCGGCCCCGACCACCTGGGAGGTATCGTGCACGGCGAGTCCGAGAAACACCCCCGCCGGCGTGCCACCGTCCGGAAACATCCACTTCGCCAGATACGGATACGTCATCATGCCCATCGTCCCGTACGCCACCACGTTCGCCACCGCGACCGAAACCTCCCGCTGACTCGCCCCTATCGCGGGCGCCAACGCCCCGATCGCCGTCACACCGCATATCGAGCTTCCCGCCGCGAGCAGAGCCCCCGTCTTCGCCGTCAACCCACCGCTCGCGTTCCCCAATCGTCGCGTCGCCGCCGCGTTGAACGCCGGCGTCGCCGCGAGCCCGGCGCCGACCGTCCCGACGATCACCGGCGCCGCCGCCGTCGCCACGTCCCCGATCTCCGTCAGCGACAGTTTCGCACCGAGCGCGGCGACGCCCATCTTCAACCCGCTCCCGCCGCAAAACGTCACCCCTCGTCGAAGCGTTCGTTCGAACGTCGTCGCGTCCGCGAACGCGACCGCGCGCGCGATCGCCCCGATCGCCACCGCGAGCGGCGCCGCGGGCACGGGACTCGGTCGACCGTCCCCTCGCGCGATGGACATCGTCTCCGACGTCCCGTGCGCGAGCGCGGCGATCGCGCCGCACGTCACGACGCCCGCGACGCGCGACATGATGTGGTGGTAACGACCACGCACGCACGCATTCTTTCATTCATTCCTCAGACGACGACGGCGACGCGTGGACGTCGACGGCGGCGACGCGTCGGGATCCATCCGTGTCGTCTGTCTCTCTCGCGCGTCTCCGCGCGTCGGAGGCCGTCGAGCACCGCGCGACGATCACGCGAGTGAAAAGTGCGCGAGAAGAGCGCATGACGGCGGCGTCCACCTCGACGACGACGGAGACGCGCGCGGAGACGCTCGAGCGGTTCGAGCCCAAGGATGCGATTCCGAACGATGCGTTCGACGCGATGATCCTGGAGTGGCGCGATCATCCGCGCGTGCGCGTGCGTGGGAGGGGGGAGAGCCGTTGGGAGGCGTGGGACGCGGCGACGACGGCGGCGCTGAGCGCGACCTGGGCGCTCGGACCGTGCGCGTGCGCGGTGTGGGCGTTCAGACGGGTGATGGGAGGGCGGAAGGATCGAGACGCGATGGGAGTGAAGCGTCGACGCGCGCTGGTGGCGTATCTCGCGATGGAGTGTGGATGGTACGAGTATCGTCGGCGCGTCGGGTTGAAATTTTGCGAATACACGAACATGAAGGCGACGCCGACGAGGAAAGATTTCGATCGGTTTTTACAGCTTCGATACGACGGTGTCTTAGATTTTAACGCGTATTTGCGCGGATGGACGAAGACGTGGAAGAAACTGGCGTTTTACGGTGGATCCACGGAGGAGACGTCGCCGCCGTCGAGTCCGCCGCCGAGGACGTCGACGCCTGGCGCGAACAACGCGCCGGCGGAGGCGAATTTTCATCGCGAGACGGCGTTAGATTTCCTACGGTTCGGGTTTCACGACGCTCTGCGACCGGAGGAGATCGGAGAACAGAAGGAGCGTGAGTTACGGTTCTTTATGGACGAGATCGAGGCGCATTGGGACTTGCGATTCGACGATAAAGCGGAAAAGGAATCCTTTGAGTTTATGTTTCACACCAAGGAGAAACTCGGCGCGTTTCATCAACCGTTGTTATTCACCGCGTGGGTGAACGGCGTTGCGGGAGTAACAGGATTGGTGTTGCACGCGTGGGGGTTCACGCTGCGTCACGGATCGAACGGGTGCGCGTATTGGACGAACAGTGAGGTGACGACCGAGGATTGGAAGTCGCGCACGCCGAAAACCGTCGTCGTGACGACGAGACACGGACGAGGACGAGAGACAAAACCGGTTTTGTGCGGTGCGATCAAGGGCAAACGCGATGATGAAACGCGTCCAATCGTGTTCATACACGGTCTGGGCGTCGGGTTGGCACCGTATTTACCGCACATCGCGCAACTGTTGCGAAGTAAACCTCGTCGTAAGATTGCCCTCTTGACGCTTCCGCACATCAGCATGCGAGCGGTGCCGAGAGTGCCTGAACTCGACGACATGGTGGATACCGTGGTGGAGATCACAAAAAAGCACGCGTTTCGCGAACCGACGCTCTACGGGCACAGTTTTGGTACCTTTGTCGTCGCGAGGGCGTGTCAACGCTACTGCGTCAGCTCCGTCGTACTCATCGATCCCGTCGCCGTGTGTCTATGTCTGCCGCAGACGGTGTCCATTTTGTATCAGTTGAATAAGAGCTGGGTTGATTTCAAGAGACGCGTCAGAGAGGGACCGCGAGCGCTGTTTTCCTCTGATTTTTGGCACGAGGGAGGCTCATTGTTATACTTTTGTTTACGCGATTACTTTTTGCTTCGAGAAATCGGCGTCATGACGGCGCTTCGAAGAAAGTTTTGGTGGGCTCGGTACAATCTGTGGGCCGATGATCTTCCAGAAGATTCGCTCGTCGTTCTCGAGGGAAACGATCTGCTCATCGACACCGACGCCATCGCGAGACACGTTTTGAGACAGTCAAAGGCGCGAATTATTTATCAGGATCGCTTCGCGCACGGCGAGTTTGCGTCGCCCTGGGGATTCGGACTTCGAGACGAAATCGTTCAGTTTCTCGACAAGGACGATCCGTACTTGTAACTTTCATATGCTTCTTGTATGCGTTTGTTTACATGTGAGAACTAAATGCTGCTGCTACTACAATGCTACGCGAGCGTCGTTGTCAACGCCACTCTGAAAAGTGTTGACGCAACTGTTTCGGTCTACACGTGCGCCCCGCCTCTAAATTGAGCTTGAGACACACCCCGGTGCAAAGCTCCATCGGGAACAAGTCTGGATGCAAGATTCTCGCTAACATCTCGACGCCTTCCACGAGTTGCGGGCCCGCCTGACAAATCATCTCGTGCGACAGGATGAAGACGCGCCGATTTTGCACGGCGGGAATCACCCACCAACCGGGTTGACTCGCCAAGTGTTCGAGCTGTTCGAGCGTCTTTTCCATCGTCTCTTCGCTACTTTTACCGGTATAACACGGCGTGAGGAGCAAAATGTCAGGCGCGTACGACAAAACTTGTTCCCAACGAATGCGTTCCGCCATGACGCCCGGTTCTTGAAACTCGTCGACGCCGCCCGCGATAAATTTGATTTCGGGAAGCCAGTGTCCCGCGGCGATGAGCGGTTTGATGCCCTCGAGCGACATGACTTTCGGTCGTTCATCCGCGGCGGTGACGACGCGCGCGACCGTACGCAGACGAGATTGAAGCTGCGCTAAGAGCGCCGCCGCCTTGTCTTTCTCTCCGCACAAGACGCCAACCTGATGAATGACGTCCAAGACTTCACACAGCGTCTTCGGTGCCACAGGCAGAATCGACGGACGTTGGGCGTCCACCTCCAGAGAATCCTCGTCGGAATCGAACTCGGCGTTCGTCAGGAAGACTTCGGCCTCGTGTAAAAACTTGGCCGTGCCAAATCGCACCTCAGTACACTCCGAACACACATCTGGGGTGAAGATTAATCGCGCCTCGGCGTGTCGAACGAAATTGACGTCGAAGTACGCCCACCTGTCCGACCTGGGCGCGTGCGTCGCGCTCTGTCTCGCCTCCAATCGCGTCAACGACCCGTAACTCGAACCGTGCGGGAGACTCGTGAGGTCGAACTCGCTCCCCAAGGAGCTCGACGATTTTTTGCGCCCGTCTGCAAGCGTCCCGATCGAGTGCGGCGAGAGAGACGCGTGCGAGTGTCTAGCGACGATTCTAGGCGTGTCGTTCGCCTCTTCGGGGACGATGCACGCGTCGGTGATGCCGACGAGACGATCGCCTACGCCGAGTGCGTACAGAATGGACGTCGCGACGGGGGAGAGCGAGATGATGGATCCCACGGATTGCGGCAGAGGCAGTTGGAGCTGCGACGGCGAGTGCAAGTGATCCGACATCACCTGCGCCGCGCCAAAGTGCACGTTAAGGGCGATTTCGAGCTCCGATTGACTCTGCTTGGTCTTCCTTTCGGAAAATTTGGTGATGTGCGCGCCCAGGGACTGCACGGAATTCGACGAGCGTGAACGGAACATGCCCAGACCCTCGGCCGAGTCGAGATCGACAGAGTACTCGCGGAAATCCCGAGACGGCATGCGAGCTCGACGCGGAGGTAAGACTTGTTTGATCTTCTCCGGCGAGGAGTAACTGCCCAGCTGCGAGAGCTCCTCTTCGCTTTTGCTGCTGTGGCGCAAGAGTTCCTCCTGCAACTTTCGATTAGACGTCGGAGTCAACGGCCCAAAGCTTTTGCTCATCGTTCTGCGCGCCACAATGGCGGCTCGAACGGCGGCTTCGGAACACCCGGGCGCGGTGTTTCTGCACGCCTCGACGAATGAAGACGCGAGCGATGGATTCGCGCCAAAGTGTAGATGAATTTGGGACACCAACACCTTGTTCCAGGCGAACCCATCGAGCTCCACGCCTTGCTGGCCCTTTCCAAATTTTTGTTCCTCTCTCACCTCGTACGTGGCGCCCCAACCGATGGCGATCTCGTCCTCCGAGACGCGCATCTTACTCGGACGATCACCGTATATTTCGCTGTACCGGAACGTGTGCCCACGGACGACTTCGCCCGCTTTGAAGAGAGGATTACCCTTGGCGACGGTGACCTCGGCGTACCCCGTCTTGACCGAGTTCGTGAGTCGAGTCGTGAAGGGCGCGATGCCGCACATGGATCGCGGTGAGCTTCCGTCCGGGGCGGAGAGCGATTGCGAAAGAAACATGAGACCGCCGCACTCGGCGTACACCACGCCACCCGCTGTGGCGAACGCCGTCACCGCCGAGCGAAGAGGTCTATTCTTCAGCAACGCCTGCGCGTGAAACTCTGGATATCCTCCTCCGAAGATGACACCTTGAATGTCTGCGGGTAAATTATCGCCCGCCACGGGACTAAAATATACCAATTCCGCCCCCGCTTCCTCCAACTTGGTCAAATTCTCTGGGTAATAGAAACAAAACGCCTCGTCGCGAGCGATGGCGATGCGCGTGGGAGATTTCGACGTCCCCGCCTCCTTCGTGCGATCCGCTCTCTCCATCGCCAATTCGTGCGCGATTCGCGGCGGCACCTCGTACGTCGGCATTGCATCCAATAACGCGTCGAGGTCGACGTTTTGTTCCAAAAGCATCGCCATGTGTTCAATCTTTTGCTCGAGCGAATCCCCCGACGCGTTATCCGCCGCCTGCGTATTCGCGTCCTTGGGAATCCCCCCGTACACGTTCACGTTCTCCAACGTCGCCAACAGGCTCTCTCGAAGATACTCCGTGTGCGCCTCTCCCCCAGTCTTGTTAAACACGACGCCGATGAGGTTTAAATCGGCGTCAAATTCGCGATATCCCTTGATCACGGCTGCCACGCTTCGCGCCATGGAATCGCAATCCACCACCAACAACACCCCCGCCTGTAACCACTTCGCCATCTGCGCCGTCGACCCATCCTCGCTCACCCCATCTCTCCCATCGTACAGTCCCATCACCCCGTCCACGACGGCGACGTCGCACGTCTCCGCCCCTCTCGCCGCGGTGGTCGTCGCGCGCGTCTCGCTCATGAGATACCCGTCCAAGTTTTCGCTCTCCCCCCTTCCCTCTCGAAGCGCCGCGCGATGTGCCATGGGATCGACGAAATCCGCCCCAACCTTATACGCTCGCACTTTAACCCCTCTACGCGCGTACGCCAGCATCAACGCCGTCGATATCGTCGTCTTCCCCACGCCACTGTGCGTTCCCGCGACGACCAGCACCTTCATCGCGATCCACCGTCACCCTCGTCACTCTCGCCCCCCGCCTCGCTCGTCGTCCTCCGTCGCGACAGACGCTCTCCTCGCTCGGCTCTCCCCCCTCAGTCCTCACGATCGCGCGCGTCGGCGTCTCACGTCACGCGTTTCATTCATTCCCGCACGCATTCATTCGTGCATTGCATTTCATTCCTTTCATTCATTCCCCGCTCGGATCGCGAGATCGGACGATCGGGACGATCCCACCGCGCGTGCTCGCTCATGGGCCCGGGCGTGTGCGCTCTATGGTCCGAAACACCACTTTGTCAAAAGAGTGTATGATCGACGACCCCATACGTACACGGTGTTTTCCCTATCGGACGATCGATCGATCGATCGATCCCTCGCCCCCTCCCCTGTTAGGGTTCAGGCGGCGGCCTCGCGGACGTCGCGCGCGCGAGACCGTCGCGAGACTCTCGCGCGGGAGGTGTGCCCGACGGCGATGCTCGCGTGGACGACCTCGACGATGAACGCGGTGCGCGCGTCCGAGAGCGCGCGCGCGACGCGCGCCGGCGGTAAGGCGAGAGGTACGCATCGCATCGCATCGCATCGCATCGCATCGTGGGGTCGAATGCGCGATTCGCGTCGACCGCCGCGCGTGGACGACGCGTCCGCGACGACGATGGACGGCGTGAGGACGGCGCGCGAATGGAATGAAATTTCATTCGTTCGCGTCGTCTCGGTGTCGTCGTCGCGGTGTCGTCGCGGACGCCCATCGCGCGCGCGAACGCGACGCGAGCGCATCGCGCGCGCCGTCGTGGGTGGAGAAAACCCTACGAGGAGGGAAACCCCGCGAGAGGGGGGCGCGAGACGAGGAGACGAGGAGACGAGGACTGACGATGCGCGTGTGTTTCGCGTGAAATAGCGGCCGTCGTGACGATGGCGAAGATGACGCCGAAAGAGGCGAAGCGGCAACAGCGTCACCGTAAGATTCGCGCCAAGGTTTCCGGCACGGCGGCGCGCCCGCGCGTCTCCGTCTATCGCTCGAATCAACACGTCTACGTGCAAGTCATCGACGACGAAAACCACTCCACCATCGCCGCGCTCGGTACGATGAGTAAATCCGTCAAGGCGGTGATCGGTGAAGAGGAATGGAAGGGTAAAACGGTCGAATCCGCCGAGCAAGTCGGTAAAATGCTCGGTCAAATGTGCGTCGACAAGGGCATCACGCGCGCCGTCTTCGACCGCGGCGGATTTCTCTACCACGGTCGCGTCAAGGCGGTCGCCGACGGCGCTCGCGCCGCCGGCGTCACCATGTGACGTCATCCACTAGTCCTATTCCTATTTTTACACCTCCCTAGCCCTTCGATGACGCACACCAATCATTATTTACATTCATCATCATTCATTCGCGCGCGTCGCCCCGCCCGCGTCTGGATAGCGTGCACGTAGTCATCGCATCGACGTCATCGAGCGATGCCTGCATGCGCGCGCGTCTCACTGTGCGACGACGTCGAGATCGGAAGAGGATGCACGCGATGACGACGACGCTCGCGACGACGACGACGACGACGGGTGCGGTGACGACGCGCGATGAGCGACGACCGCGCGCGTCGGGACGCGTGACGCGCGGATGCGATCGGCATCGTCGCGGTGGTGACGATCGCGGACGTCGAGGTCGACCGCGCGCGGGGGCGAGCGGTGGTGGCGTCGCGACGGCGTCGATGCGAACGTCGTTCGGATCGGCGAGCGTGAAAGGGACGGTTCGTAAACAAAACGAGGATCGGTACTCGGTGTACAGCGACGACGCCGCGGGGGACGGGACGCCGGGGATGATTCTGAGCGTCTTCGACGGACACGGCGGGGACGCGGTGAGCGAGTGGTTGAAGAATAAATTGAATGGAATAATCCTCGAGGAATGGAGGAGGGCTGATTTTCCGCTCGAGGCGCTTCGTGTGGCGTGCTTGAGGGCGGATGAGGTGTTGGTGCAGCCGCCGGAGGGGTTTTTCGCGGCGTTCGGCGAGCGCGGCGTCGGCGGGGCCAAGTGCGGGAGCACGGCGGCCATCGTGGCGTTGTGTGAAGAGGGCGGTTCGACGCGGTTGTGCACGGCGAATGTGGGTGATGCTCGTATTTTGTTGGTTCGTGACGGTAAGGCTGTGCAGTTGAGCGTCGATCACGTGCCGGACGACGAGGCGGAGCGGAAACGCATCGATCGCGGGAATCCCAACCTGCGCAAGTCTCTCGTGACGTTCACCGAGGGGTCGTGGCGCGTCGGCGGTGTCTTGGCGCTCTCGCGCGCGTTCGGTGATTCCTTCTTAAAGGAGAGCGGTCGATTCGAGGGCATCGGCGAGAAGAACGCGGATTACGGCAGTGGATTTGGGTTAAACGCGGAGCCGGATTGTTACATTGAGCAAATCACCCCGGCGGATTCGTGGGTCTTGCTCTCGTCGGATGGTTTGTTCGAGAACCCCGAGCGCGGCGGCGGCGGCGGCTGGACGAACCAAGAGATCGCGGACTATTTGCTCGCGGCGCCCGCGGATAAGGATCCGGAGACGCTCGCCAAGGAACTCATCCAACAAGCCGTCGCCAAGGGGAGCACGGACGACGTCACCGTGCAGTTGTTGCGTCTGTGAGAGCGATCGATCGATGATTGAGTACATATGTTTTCTTTTTAATGCACACACGCAATAAGAACACGTCGTCAACGCACCGCGGTTCGCGCATCGACTGGAAGAGCGCGCGCGCGAGAGAGAGAGAGAGAAAGAGAGAGAAAGAGAGAGAGAAAGCTGCCCGTCGTATTGCATCGTAGTCAAACAAAAAGCGCGTAGAAATCGTCGTGTCGTCGCGGTCGTCGCGTCCATCAATCGATGAGATACCCGGCGATGAAAAACAGAAAGAAAAACGCCAAGGATCCGTAAATCAATCGCGACTTTTCACCCTCCGTCATCGAGTTCGTGCCGAAACCGTATCCTTGATTTTGCTCGAAACCCGCCACCTTCTTCCCGAGCGACTTAAACTTCGTCTTATCCGCCCCGCACGTCGGGCACCGCCAGTCCTCGGGCAAATCCTTAAATTGCGTCCCCGCGGAGACGGGATAGAAATCATCCCCAACCTTGGGCCTGTATTCGTACATGCAGCTCTGGCACTGCCAGTCGCCCTGACCGATGACGGCGAATCGTTCCTCGAGCTCGGGATTCTCCCGATTCAGCGCCCCTTGCCGTCCGCTCGCGCCACCGAACGCGTACGCATCGCTCTCTTCGTCATCGCCCCCCTCACTCGCGCGCGCGACGACGGACGCGCGCTCGACGCACCGATGATTCGTCGCCACCATCGATGACGTCGTCGCGCGTCCCCTTCGCGCCCTCTTCACCCGTCTCGTCGTCGTCGCGCGCGCCCCCGTCGAGACGACGCGCATCGTCACCGTCGTCATCACCTCTCTCCCTCGACGCTCCGCGTATTCGCGCGCGCCCTCGTGTGTCGCATCCCGCGCGACCTATCGCGACGCGCGTCGAGACGCATTCGCATTCGTCGACGGGGACACCGTCGCGACGTCGCCCTCGATCGAACGTCGACGCGGAGACTCGGTGTGAGGAGAGAAGAGACGGCGTCGCGCGCGCGCGCGCGGAGACTCGAGCGCGCGTCGACCGGAACGCGCGCGAAAAGTCGCACGGGAACGAACGCGCGTGTCGTTCGCGACATGCCCGGACGCACGTGGACGCGCGGGGATCGCGCGAACGGGGGGGAGACGGCGACGGCGACGACGTCGAAATCGGCGAAATCGTCCGCGGCGTCGACGACGGTCGGTTCGAAGCGTCGCGCGACGTGGACGAGAGATGGGTCGAGAGGGGACGAGGACGCGGCGGGACGCGGCGAGACGACGAGACGGCTTCGCGCGGACGCGTCGGCGTTTGAACCGGCGAGCGTCAAGGCGCAGCGCGAGGCGCTCGAGGCGAAGATGAAAAAGGTGGAGGCAGAGAAAGCGAAACTGCGCGCGGCGCTGGAGGGTAAGGCTCGAGAGGCTCGAGAGAAGAAGGCGCGGGACGCGGAGCGCGCGGCGGACGCGGCGAGACGCGAACGCGCGGCGGGCAATTTACTCAGTGGATTTCGAGGCGTGCGCAAACGAAACGAGGACGACGGCGACGCGAACGGTGGGTTCGTCGCGCCAGAGGTGAAACTGTCGCAGGAGGAGATCGAGAGACGCGCCGTGCAACGCGTAACGCTCGCCGGGACGGATTGGCAGGTGCTCGATTTACCGTCCGGGTCGCAAAAGAAATGGGTCACCAAGGCGTATCGCGAGCTCGCCAAGCTCTTACATCCGGATAAGTGTTCGGCACCGGGCGCGAAAGAGGCGTTTCAAAAGCTCAACAAGGCGTACGGCGCGTTAAAGTAAACAAAAGTAGAGAAGCGTAGCAATACACTGGCAAAGTCTAAAAAAGTCTCGAGGCGCGTCGCATTCACCATACCGACGCGCGCGCGCGCGTCGACGCAACGCACCGCGCGGGTCGGTCGCGCGCGGGGCGTCATCGTTCATTTCATCCCCCGTCGCGCGCCGGTCCCGTCGTCGTCGTCGTCGTCGTCGTCGTCGTCGTTCCCATTGATTTTTCGCAATCGCGTCGAAATCAGATTCTCGACGACGGGAACCGAGGGAAGACGACCCGATGTCGCGCGAGGACGACCCGACGCCGTGGTTTGACGTTCGTGAATTCGAGCGTTTGACGACGCGCGCGACGACGTTGACGACGCGCGCGACGACGTTGACGACGCGCGCGACGACGACGACGACGTCCTCGAATCCGACGCGCGCGCTCCAAGGCGAGTGTCGGGACGCGGCGAGCGCGCAAACGAACGAGCGGTTGCGCGCGTGCGCGTCCCGCGACGACGCCTTCGTCGAGCTCGCATCGTCGTTACCGTCGATTCGTGAATCAGAGCGGTTCGTTCGAGACCTGCGAGAGGACGTCGAGCGAACGCTCGAGACGAACGCGAGCGCGACGTCGGAGCGAAATAACGCGCGCACGCAACGCGCGCTCGTGGAGAATACCGTCCTCCGACGCGCCGAGCGCGCGTACGAGGACGCGAGACGACGCGTGTTGGAGGTGACACACGCGCGCGACGCGCTCATCGATCGAGCGATCGACGCGTGCGAGCGTCGAGCGTCGCTCTCGGACGCCGAGTCGGCGGCGCTCGCGAGAGACGTGGCGTCGACGAGCGCGCGCGGCGTCGCCGATCGTCAACAGCTCGACGCTTTCGTCGACGCGCACGTGAAAATGAAACGAAAGCAGTACGCGTGCGCTTTCGTCGCCGACATCGCGAGGTCGGGCGGCGACGGCGCGTAGTCATCGGTAGCTTGTAGTGTAATCGCCTCTGCGCCGCTCGGCATTCCGCGCCGCTCGGCATTCCAACCCGAATCGAATCGTCGCGTGCATCCGCACTCTCGCGCGCGTACACGGTTCGTCGACGTTCACCGACGCGCTATGACGACCGTGGTGACGTCATCTCTCGAATCACGCGCGCGCGCGTCGCCGCGCGTCGTCGCGCGTCGTCCAAGACGCGCATTCGATGGTCGCGTCCCGGATAAGACGAATCCGTCCCATTCGCGCGCCGCCGGGACGTCTGCGTCGTCCTCGCGCGCCCGCGCCGTCTCCGACCCGCGCGAGGACGTCGCTGGGAATCCATTCGAACAGTCTTCCGACGCGGCAGACGAACGTCGCGCGTTATTCAACGATATCGCCCCGGTGTACGATCGATTGAACGATGCCCTGTCGCTCGGGTTGCATCGCGCGTGGAAGCGAGCGGCGACGAAATGGATCGAGTGCGGGCCGGGGGCGCGCGCGTTGGACGTGTGCTGCGGCTCTGGAGACGTCGCGATCAAGATGAGCGCCGTCGTGGGCGCGACCGGTGCGGTGACGGGATTGGATTTCGCGGCGAATCAATTGACGCGCGCGGCGGCCAAGGAGCGAGACGCGAGACGCGGCGACGGCGGACGCGCGGGCGGGCGCATGGCGCCGATCGAGTGGGTGGAGGGAGACGCGTTGAATCTACCGTTCGATGAGGACGCGTTCGATTGCGCGACGATCGCGTACGGGTTGAGAAATGTGAGCGATATTCCCAAGGCTTTGGATGAATTGAGACGCGTGTTGCGACCGGGCGGGAAGCTCGCGGTTTTGGATTTTAACAATCCAGACGACGCGACGACGGCGGCGGTGCAAGGGTTCGTGTTGGATAACGTCGTCGTCCCGATCGCCGATCTCAACGGTGTCGCGGCGGAGTATCGGTACCTGCGACCGAGCATCGAGCGGTTTCCGAGAGGGAAGGAACAGGTGGAGTTGGCGCGCGCGGCGGGTTTTCGCGAGGCGAAATTTTTCGAGTTGAGTCCGGGTGGACTCATGGGCTGCTTAGTTTGTACGAAATAGAGATGATTGATGCGCGTCGTCGTCGTCGTCGTCATCACACGTATGCTATGTATACACAAACTCAAAAAAAATCAAAAAACATCATAGACCCACGAGCGCGGCGAAATAGAGCGGAAGTACGAAATTATCGACGCCGTCGTCGACGAGTTCGCACGCCGCCGTGGCGACGCACGCCGCCGCTAATTTCACGATCCCGATGTCCACGCCGACGAATCTCGCGGCGATGAACGTGCTCGCGGCGAACGCGATCGCACCCTCGAGCGTTTTCGGCGACTCTTTGCCGAAGACGCGAACGCGACCGACGGAGGAACCGACGAGCGAGGCGAAACTGTCGCCGACGCCGACGGCGAGCACGCCCGCCCACGGCGCGAGCGTGTTCGTGTCCTCCACCGCCGTCATCCACACCGGCACGGCGATGCCGAGCAACAGCGAGAAGTGATCGAGAATGATGAGCGACACCACGCTCTCGTCGACGAATTGGGCGAGGAGAAGACTGAGTTTCCACCCGAAGACGCCGACGCCGTAGTAGGCGTCGAAGACGCGCGCGCACTCCACCGCGGCGAACACCGCGAACGCGACGGCGAACGCGACGCGCACGAGCTCACCGTGCGCACTGTCTCGAGTCAACGTCGGCGCGAACATGACGACGACGAGAAAGTGAAACGCCTTGCGTCGCATCGTGAGCGAGACGGCGCGCGCGTTGTACGCCGCGCTCGCCGCGACGACGACGCCCGAGACCCAGAGCGCGGTCAACGTCTTCAAACTCTCCGCGTCCGTGCGCAGCGCGTATCGAACGACGCCCGCGAGCATGTTGGTTGAATTCGTACACGCCCTGTAAAACATCTCCGGAAGAACGAACGCGGCGCCGACGACGACGGCGCGCGTCGTCCCGCCCGCCGGTTCGGGCCAACACACCAACCGCGCGCTCGCCGACAAGAAACACACACCCGCGAGCGCGAACGCGCACGCCAACGCCGTCGCCTCGGACACATCACGCGGCGCGTTCGAATACGCTCGCGCGCACGTCTCCAAGACGACGGCGGCGCCCAGAGACAGCGTCGTCGTCTCTCTCGCGTGTGCCGCCCCCGCGAGTCCCCAACCGAACGCGCGCGCCGTCGCCACGGTCACCGCGTCCGACCCGAACGTCCCCATCACCGCCCGCATCACCATCATCCACACCACCGCGCTCACGAACGCACGCCGGGCGCTCGACGGCGTCCACGCGTCGACGTACGCGACGCTTCCCGCCGCGCTAAACGCGCTCGCCGTCGACGCCGCCAACGCGCCGCGCGTCGAACGTCCACTCGCCCGCGCCGACATCGCGCACAGCGCCCACACCGGGGCCAACGCGGTGAAAGCACCGTACGTCGTCGACGAGCGCGAATCGCGCGCCCCGTCGCGCGTCTCGCGACGCATGACGCCGAGCGCGGCGAGGAGCATCGTGGCCAGAGACACGAGCGCGCCCTCGTCCGTCGTCGCTCGCGACGCCAGGCGCGCGCGGGCGAGGTAGAGGGAGGTGCATCCGACGAGAAGCGCGCGCGCTTGACGCGCGGTCGGCGCGGTGACGGGCGACATGACGGATCGATGCGCGCGCGCGCGCGTGTGTCGTCTTCATTCGCGGTCGGCGGCGAATCGAATTCGAATCATGACGACGACGTCGAGCGTTCGCGCGAGCGTCTTCGCGCGTCTTCGCTCGGTGGGCGCGTTCGACGACGACGACGACGTCGCGCGTGAACGCGGCGCGGTCGATGACGACGGCGCGATCGCGACGGCGCGACCGCGAGAAGATGGTGACGGTGACGGTTTGGATGTGATTCGACAATCGTTCGGGCGACTTCCTTCGCGACGCGAGCGACGCGTCGACGCGGTCGACGACGACGACGCGGCGCGCGTGTTATTCTTCGCGCTCAGATTTTGGCGCGAAAAGACGCGCGTGGGTGGGCGCGCGTGGGGGCGGTGCGAAGAGTCGGGCGGGTGAGTCGACGGCGGAGTCTTCGGAGTCGCGAACCGGAGACGTCACATCGAGACGGTCCGGTCGACGACGGGACGCGCGAGAAAGAGAGAGAGAGAGAGAGAGAGATAAAACGGTTATGATGCGGCGCGATGGTGCCCGCGACACGCGCGCGAGGCGTCGAACGGCGTTTGCGTTTGCGTTTGCGTCGGCGCTCGCGCTCGCGAGCGTTCGCGCCGCCGAGGGATGGACGTTCTCAAGCGACGCGCGCGACGGTCGAGGACGCGGACGAAGTCTCGTTGACGTCACGGGGTCGGCGTGTTTCGACGTCTTCGGGTTCGAGCTCTCTGCAGGGGCGGTGTTCGATCCCGTGTGTGAATTTTTAAATCCATTCTTGGCGCCGGAGCATCGTCTGAGCGCGTGCGAGCAAGTCGCGGCGGAAGAGGCCGAGGAGTACGCGTACGAGGAGCCGGTCGCGGGTGTGGACGAAGTCCAGGGCACGTTTGTGAACGGAGTCACGGGGAACGTCGCGGGCGGTATAGGCGGCGGCGCCATCGGCGGCGTCGCCGGAGGGAGCGCCGGGTTCATCGGCGGCGGTCTCGGCGGCGCCGGCGGTCTCGGCGTAGGCGCCATCGGCGCCGGCGGCGGCGCTATCGGTCGACGGTGATCGTCAAATTTCAATCTAGAGTATCTAGAGTCGCGCTGTGTAACAATATTTTGTTGCTGTAAATCATTCGCCTTCGTGGGGCGTTTCGACCCGACGACGTGTCTCCTCAGAAAACCCAAGGCGCAGTAGTACAAGATGTGCGTCTTGTACAGAGGCGAGTGGCGATGCTGTCAGCTCAGGTCGACGAAAAAGAAGACGAACGTCGGGACGTATGAACTACAACCGGCTGAACAGTTGAATCAGCACCATCAGGCGGGGTTCGTGCGGTGCTGGCTCGGGTCGACGCTTTTGTAGAAGAAAGTAACGCAATTAATCAATTACAAGGAGCTTGCCAGGAGAAAGGAAAGAGGAGAAAGAAGCTCAATTTCCAGCCTCCGCTTTTTTCGATCGAAGCTCTTCCTGCACAGACATAGGTACCGGCTCATATCTCGCGAGCTTCATGGAGTAGTTGGCGCGACCCTTGGTCATGCCGCGCAACTTTGAGACGTAGTTGAACATTTCGGCGAGCGGGACGAACGCCTTGACCGTCTTCATGCCGCCCGGCTTGTCGCCGAGCTCGTTGACGGCGCCGCGACGAGAGTTCAAGTCGCCGATGACGTCGCCCATGGAATCTTCCGGGGTGATGACGTCGACTTCCATGACGGGCTCCAAAAGCTTGGGCGCGCACTTGGCGATGCCTTCTCTAAACGCGCCCTTGGCGGCGATCTCGAAAGCCATGACGGAGGAGTCGACGTCGTGGTAGTTGCCGTCGAACAAGGTGGCGCGGACGTCGACGACCGGGAAACCGGCGATGATACCAGAGCCCATCATTTGCTCCAAACCGCTGGCGACGCCCGGGATGTACTCCTTGGGGACGGTGCCCCCCTTGAGTTCGGTGGTAAACTCGAAACCGCTCCCCGGCTCGAGCGGTTCAAACTTGATTTGAACCTCGGCGTATTGACCGGAACCACCAGATTGTTTCTTGTGGGTGTACTTGATGTCAGCCGGCTTGGAGATGGACTCGCGGTAGTTGACTTGCGGGGCGCCGACATTGGCTTCAACCTTGAACTCGCGCTTGAGACGGTCGACGATGATGTCGAGGTGAAGCTCACCCATACCTTCGATGACGGTTTGGTTGGTCTCTTCGTCGCGGGTGAAGTGGAAGGACGGATCCTCTTGGGCGAGCTTGATGAGACCGGTGGACATCTTTTCGACGTCAGCCTTGGTCTTCGGCTCGATGGCAACCTTGATGACGGGATCCGGGAATTCCATGCGTTCGAGGATGATTTGCTTGCCTTGATCGCACAAGGTGTCACCGGTGGTGGTATCCTTGAGACCACCGATGGCGACGATGTCACCGGTGCGCGCAACCTTGATGTCTTGACGCTCGTTGGCGTGCATCTCGAGGAGACGGCCGATGCGCTCCTTCTTACCCTTGACGGAGTTGTACGCGTAGGAACCAGCCTCCATGAGGCCAGAGTAGATGCGGGTAAAGGTGAGGGAGCCGACGAACGGATCCGTCATCACCTTGAAGGCCAAGGCGGAGAGGGCTTCGTCGTCGGACGCCTTGCGGCTGAGCTTTTCCTCGGCATCATCGACCGCGGTGCCTTGGACGTCTTCGATGTCCGTCGGCGCCGGCAAGTAGGCGAGGACGGCGTCGAGCATCGGTTGGACACCCTTGTTCTTGAAAGCGGAGCCGCACATGACCGGGACGAAGGCGAGATCGCAGGTACCCTTACGGATGCACGCGATGAGCTCTTCCTCGGTCGGCTCTTCGCCGTCGAGGTACTTCATCATGACATCGTCGTCTTGCTCGACGGCGATTTCAATCATGTTGGCGCGCATCTCTTCAGCCTTCTCCTTGAGGTCATCCGGGATGTCGGTGACGTCCCAGGACGCACCGAGCTCTTCACCCTTCCAGACGAGCGCCTTCATGGAGATGAGATCGACGACACCGGCGAAGTCTTCTTCGGCACCGATCGGAATTTGGAGCGGGCACGGACGAGCGCCGAGGTTGGACACGATCATGTCAATCGTTCTGTAGTAGTTGGCACCCATGCGGTCCATCTTGTTGACGAAACAGAGACGCGGAACGCGGTACTTGTCGGCTTGACGCCAGACGGTTTCGGATTGCGGTTCAACACCGGCGACAGAGTCAAAGAGACAGATGGCGCCGTCGAGCACGCGAAGCGCGCGTTCAACCTCCAAGGTGAAGTCGACGTGGCCCGGGGTGTCGATAATGTTGATGCGGTGATCCTTCCACGCGCACGTCGTCGCGGCGGACGTAATCGTGATACCACGCTCTTGTTCTTGTTCCATCCAATCCATGGTGGCGGCGCCTTCGTGCACCTCGCCGATTTTGTGCGAGCGACCCGTGTAGTACAAGACGCGCTCCGTCGTCGTCGTCTTACCGGCGTCGATGTGCGCCATGATACCGATGTTACGGTACTTTTCCAACGGGATTCCACGCTCTTCCGTCTCTTCACCCTTGGCGGCGCGAATCACGCGCGTTCGCGGCGCGCGTCCGGCGGTCTTCTGCAAAGTCGGGAAAACCGCGCATCACACAGGGTCAGTCAGTCACGCCTCTCGTCGCCGTCCACGCATCACATGCACTCATTCGCCCGCGAACGACGCGCGACGCCGACGAAGCGCCGACGAAGCGACGAAAAAGGAAGGACTATTTTTTTATCCACCCCCCCCCGCCTCGCCTCCCCCTTTACGTCCTCGCGCGTCCGTCCTTCGCTTCCCGACCGACCGCGCGCGCAAGGGATAAAGGGATGCGCGACCCGACCCGGCAATCGATGCGTTCCACTCGACGCGCCCCGCGCGAGGACGCGACGAATGTCCACGCGTTCCCACGAATTCCGAGACACACGAACGCATCCATCCATCCCGCGCATCGTTCGCCCGTCTCCACCCTCGCGTCGCATCGCATCGCGTCCCGTCGCGTCCATCATCGTCGCCCCGCGTCACCGCCGCCATCCAGCCGCCCCCCGGTCGCCCCCGCGCGTCGTCACCCGACCACCGACGACCCCTCCGCCGACGTCCGGGCAGACGCGAGTAAAAAACACATCGAGCCCACATTCCGCGCGCGCACCACGCACCGTTCCCCTCGCGCGACCGGTCGCGGTCGTCGACACGGTCGTCGTCGTCATCGTCCCCATCATCATCGGCCTCGTCCTCGTCGCGCGTGCGGAATCGAGCCGGCGGCGAGTGACGTCGGCACGGCGGCACGCGCGCGACCGAGGGGTGTAGTATTGGTTTTGTTTTTGGATATGTTTTTTGGATATTGATACGCTTTGGTGTGTGTCCACTACGTACGTGTCGTGTCGTGTATTCATGACGAGTCATGACCGGTCCGTGTTTCCCCCCCGACCGTCCCGCGCGCGCGCGCGTGGATTGATTCTGATTCATTTCATCATGTCATTCGTCGTCGTCATTGGCATGCGCGGGACGAGGGCGAGGGCGGCGGCGATCTCGCGTCCGTGTCGTGGGTCTCGTGCGCGTCGGTGGTGCGGTGCCTCGGTGCGGTCGCGCGCGACGGTGGTGGTGACGTGCGCGTTGGTGGTGGTGACGGCGACGACGCGCGCGGGTGGGACGACGACCGCGCGCGGGGGGGCGCGGGCGCGTCTCGGGAATCATCGATCGACGTACGGGGGGCGCGGGGGGCGAACGAGAGGGGTGGGAACGCACGTGGGCGCGATGGATGCGTCGTCGTACCCGACGCCGATCGTCGTCGAACCTCGGGATGGATCGGTGGCGACGAGCGCGTGCATCATGTTGCACGGATTGGGGGACACGGGACGCGGGTGGGCGGGCGCGGCGACGCAGATCGCGACGCCGAGACACGAGAAGGTGCGGTGGATCTTTCCCACGGCGAAGACGGTGCCGGTGACGCTGAATGGGGGGATGCGGATGACGGCGTGGTTTGATTTAAACGCCTTGGATGAGAGCTCCATCGTGGACGATCGGGGGATGATCGAGGAGTCGGCGAGGTACGTCGACGCGTTGGTGCGAGAACAGATGGAGAAGGGGATTCCGAGCGAAAAGATCATCGTCGCTGGGTTCTCGCAGGGAGGGGCGATCGCGCTTACGGCGAGTTTACGTTCAGAGGTGAAATTGGGCGGATGCATGGCGCTCTCGACGTACTTGCCGCTGCGCGGCGATTACCCGGAAAAGTTTGGCCCGCACGCGCGCGGGCTGAAAGTTTTGCAAGGGCACGGGACGCACGATATGGTGTTGCAGTATACGTACGGGCAAAAATCATACGAGTTGTTAAAGGAGAAAGGGATCGACGTCGAGTTTAAGACGTACGCGGGCATGGCGCACAGCGCGTGCGCGGAGGAGTTCGACGACATAGCCGACTTTTTGGCTTCGACACTCGCCGCGTAGTCGCCGTTTGTAATAAATATGATGAATACCTACCATACCCCTACTGTACGTTTACTTCTAATGAACTACACTACAACACTACTTTTTTTCGGCGCTCGCCTCGATGGATTCGTCGATGGTCTTTTCGCTCATATCGTCGTGCATGTCCCAATCCGGGATGAGCAGATAGATGAGTGGAATGGATAACAACGGAATGATGAGTCCGCTGATCACCAACAGCGGTACGAAGCGGTCAAAGTTGCACTCACCTCGTACTAAATCGGTATGAATGCCCACAAAAGTCATCGACGCCGAACCCAACGTCAACGCCAACGCTTTGCCGACGTTGACGGAACCGGCGAGGATGGTGAACACGGTGCACTCGACGTTCTTATCGACAACCTTCGCGAGAACCGTCGCCGCGGGGAGATAGGTGAACACGAAGGCTATGCCCTCGATGATTCCCTCGCTCAGGACAAAGGCGCTCCTGTCGTCGACGCCCATCCTGATGTTCCATCGCATGATGATCCAAATATCCGCCGCCTTGGCGACCACCTTGGTGAGCGTGGCGACGAGAAACGTCAATCGAACCTTTGATCGACTGAGATACCTTTGAAACATCCAAATCCCGATCGCTTGCGCGACGAGGGCGAACATGAACGTGACCACGCTGTAAAAGACGTAGTCAAAGTGCGGCCCGCCAGGCACGCACGACTCGTCCTCCGTGTACCAATACATCTTCGCCTGCTTGACGTTGACGCATAAAAACCGCTCTATGATGACGTACACAATCAAGGACGCCGTCTTTCTGTCTAAAAGAGCGTGTATGGCGCCCGTGAGTCCACCGAGAATGCACAGAGAACACACGACGCAGAGGATGAGATCGCTCTCCATCGCGTCCACGAGCTGCATGCCGATGACGCCGAGCGAGCACAAAGACACCGTGATGGCGACGGCGAAGAGGTTTTTGTGTTTCTTCGCCAACGCGTGCGCGTTGAAATCGCTCCCGACGCGCTCTTCGGGTAATAAACCGAACGCGTTCGTAAAGATGAATTGCGCCGCGCACGGCGTCGCCATCCAAAATATCATTCTATAATTCTTCTCGTGTAACCCGAAATACGCCAACAGCGTCCCCACCATGCTCCCGACGGTGACGATGGACCAATCCCACGTCATTAAATCCGCCCCGAGGTGTTGTTTCGTCGACATCGCCTCGAACACCCTCGAACCCACCAGACACTCGCCGCCCGCAATCAAAAGATTCATAATCAACACGTACGCCGCGTACTCCTCCGCGTCCGGCGGCCCGAACTTTTTCTTCGCGATGATCACCATGGACACCGTCCCGGCCAACGCGAATAATGTGAGATACACTCTCTTTCTGTATCCAAACAGCGGCGTAGTGTCGGTGATGAGTCCAAGCAGCGGCTTCAACATCCACGGGAAACTCACGAGAACTTCAAAACGCTGAAACGCCTGCGCGCTGAATTTCAGATATCTCTGCGCGTACGGCAACGACGTCGTGCTTATCATGTGCTTGACGACGCCCTTGATGAAGAAATCCGCGGACACCATCGCGGCGAGAAGCTGCCAGCCGAACACCCTCTCGAGCCGCGCGGTGAAATCGACGAGACCCGCCCACGGCGCGCGCGCGCACGCGCGTCCATCAGACGCGGACGCGACGGCATCGCCACCGTCGCTGTCATCGCGCGGTGCGTCCGCCACCATGACGACGCGACGCGCGTCGGTGTGTGCGGGAACACGGTGGAATGTGCGCGGAGGTGGTTGGAGCGGTGAGGCGAGGCGAGGCGACCCTATGGAGCGCTACGAAAAGTCTAAATTACATCGTACAGAATGTATCGCTACGAGGAGGCGGGCGCGCATCATCCGTCATCGTTCATCCTCCGAGGTCTTGGCGATGAGCGGCGCGCGCTCGGTCGCCTCGACAGAGGCGTCCCGCACGGGTTCGCCCGTCTCGAAATCCACCGTGTCTTGCATGTTGATGTTGGGCACGAAGATAAAGGTGAGAGGGATGGACACCAAGGGCAAGAGCATGCCGCAGTAAAAAGTCAGGCTGGGTAAGCCGGAGAAATCGCACGCGCCCGCGTCCGAGAGATCGGTGTGAATGCCCACGAAATCCATGGCGAAGACGCCGAGCGCGCTCGAGAGCGAGCTCCCGAGATTGTTAAAGCTCGCCAAGATGGCAAACATGGTCGCCTCCATGTTCTCTGGACACATCTTCGACATCAACACCACGCTCGGCATGGCCGCCATCATGCCCACCATCGGTTCGAGGATGGTGTCACCGATCAAATAAAACGCCTTGTCCGAAATCCCCCAATCAATGTTCCAACGCCGAACGATGACGTAGTCGCCCACGCTCGCCAGCGAACTCAAGAGGGCGGACATCCAAAACGTGAATCGCACATTGGCGTTGGAAAAGAAGATTTGGAACAAGTACACGCCTATCGCCGTGCACACGCGCGCGATGATGGACGTGTACACGGAAAAGAACAGGTAATCAAAGTGCGGTCCTCCCGGATTGCACGCCTCATTCACCGTGAACCAGTAACTCATGGCGCTCCCGAACGAGACGCTCAACACACTCGTGAGGAACAAAAAGAAGGTGACGTTCGCGATGGGTCTCGGTAACGCCGCGTACATGGCTGCGCTCAGCACCAAAGTCACCCCCACCGTAACCGCCAAGTCTACGTATTTATTCTCCGGTTGCACGAATTGCACCACCGCCAAAAAGACGCACATCACCGCCATGAATACCGACATCAGAAACACCTTGTAGTTTTCCTTCCACAGTTTCCCCTCGAAGAACGATCCCGCCTTTCTATCCCCTCTCTCCGCCGCGTCTCCACCGCTCTCGTCTCTCGGCTGCACCTTTTTCTCCGGGAGCCAGCCCGCGAGCGACGTGAACACCGCCTGCGCGCTCAGAGGCGCGCCGACCCACATCAAAGACCTATAATTCTCATACTTGATGGAAAAAAAGCTACACAACGTCGCAAATATCGACCCCAATGTGATGCACATCCACACGAAACTCACCATATCGCTCGATTTCGTCGGATGCTCTTGCATGCGTTCTGTGTATTTGCCCTCGGTTAACAAATCCGCCGTCGCCACTTGTAAATTAATCGCTACTAATCCCATCACGTACAGCGCCGCCATTCCCGGCGTGAACTCTATCGACGCCAACATCACCACCGCCGCGCACCCGATCGCAGACGTCATCGCGACGTAATACCTCTTGTGATACCCGCCGATCGGCACCAAGTCGCTCACCATGCCCATGATCGGTTTCACCGTCCAAGGAAACATCGCCACGATGCCGTACCGCTGCATCTCCACCGCGCTGAATCGTAAATACTTTTGCGAGTACGGCAGCGCGGCGGTGGCGACGAGGGACATCAGCCCCCCTTTCAGACCGAACATGACGCTGAAGATGAATTTCAACAGCGAATCTCCGTACGTGTGACGAAGCGCGCGCAGTTCGGCGAGCGGGTGCCGACGCGCGCGCGCGTTCCCCGCGTTCGCCTCGACGGTCGCGTCGCTTTTCGCGCTCGCATCGCTCGAGGCGTCCATCGCGGACGGCTCGACGCGAGCGCGACGACGCGACGACGCGACGACGACTGACGCGCGAAGGAAGGTGTTACGCAACGAGGCGCGACGAGGCGAGGCGCGCCGGGACGGGACGCGATTGATCTATAATCTAGAGAGTCTACGTACAAATCGAGCTACTGATTGATTGATGCGCGCACGTGATGTTTATCGATCGTCCACCGACCGCGAGCGAGCGAATCGATCGCCGTCACAGGGTGAAGAAGAGACCGACGAGTCCTCTGAGGTAGCCCACCACCTCGGCGGCGCCGAGCTTGGATTGGCCGTAGACGCGGTCGACGAAGGAGATTGGAACCTCGCCCACGGTGTATCCACACCTCTTGGCGCGAACGATGATTTCCATCTGAAACACGTACCCTTTAGAGGTGACTTGCGAGATTAAATCTCGCAACACGTCGCGCTTGTAGCACCGAAAACTCCCCGTTAAATCGCTCGCGCCGGGATTGAGCGCCACTGTTGCGATGTAATTCGCCACTCTAGACGTCAATTTACGACGTAAATCCCATCCGTGCACCCCCCCACCGCGAGAATATCTCGTCCCGCTCACGATGTCTAAATCCCCCCCGCGTCTGGCGTCTAAAAACGCTCCAATGTACTTGGGATGATGACTCAAATCCGCATCCATGATGACCACCTCCTCCCCGCGCGCGAAATTCAACGCGTACACGTACGCGCTCCCGAGTCCAAGTTTCCCCTCTCGCGGTTTCAACACCAGCAACTCATCATCATACACCTCTCGCAATCTTTTCACCACTCCCTGCGTGTCGTCCGGGCTCGCATCGTCGACGACGATGATCTCCCAACGACCGCGCGCGTCCCCGTACGCGCGCTCGGATTCGCGAATCAACAGATACAACAGCGCCACGTTGACGCGTTCCTCGTACGTCGGGACGACGATGGAGACGGATATTTTTTCATTCGTCGACCTCGTCCATCTCGACCCCGCGCGCGTCATCGCGCGCCGCGCGGTGAGGCGAAGATGAACATCGCGTCGCATCCATCGCGTCGAGAGCCGCGGGGTGGACACGCGCGGTCGCGCCGCATTCGTCGCCATGTCCGCCGACGCCCCGCCTCGACCGACGTTTAGCGACGACGCGGGAAGCGAAGAGACATTTTCTCGCGACGATAACGTCGAGGACGACGCGAGATCGGGCGCGCGGGGACGTTGGCGCGAGGAATTCGTCGGACGGGAAAGAACTCGGGACGACGACGATGATGACGCGTTCGAAGACGCGCGCGAGGTTCCGCGACGACGTCGCGAGGCGGCGGCGGAGGAGGAGGAGGATGACCTGTACGCGCACTTTTCGCGCGCGCGCGTCGCCGTGTGCGAATACGCGAGAGAAGACGCGATGGAGATTGCGAGAGAATTACAAAGACTGGGCGCGTCGACGACGGAGAGGTACGACGACGACTGCACGCACGTCGTGACGCCGTTTCAGCGCGGACGCGGGTACGAATTGGGAACGGAGGATGGGAAACTGGTCACGTCGTACGCGTGGATCGAGGATTGCGTCGCGAGAGGACGCGTCGTGGATCCGAACGCCAAGGCGTTGTACGCGCCGTTGCGAAGTCCCGACGGCGTCTCCGGTTTCTCCGCGCTTCGCGTGTGCGTGGATGGATACTCTGGACAGGAGAAATTGGATATCGTGGAATTGATCGAGGCGGCGGGGGCGACGCACGAGGAGGAGGTGACGTCGGCGACGACGCACGCGGTGTGTTATCGAGCGGGAACGCCGACGTATCTCAAGGTGGCGACGTCGGGCGGAAGCGTCGTCGTCGTCAATCACGCGTGGGCCGAGGAGTGCGTGCGACGATGGACGTTGCTCGCGCCGACGAGCGATCCGAGGTTTACGAAACTCGGGGTCGAGATTGATTTAGAAGAGGAGATTGATCGCGAGCGACGGTTGCGTTCCGAGGCGGAGCGTGAACTCGACGAGGAGGAGCGACGAGCGCAGAGTTTGCGAGAATTGCTCGACGCCGAGGAACGTGAGCGAGAGGATTTACAGCACCAGCTCGACGACAACGAGTCCCAGCGCATGGCGCTGCGCGACATGCTCGATGGTGAGGCGGATAATCGCGAGGGCGTGCACGAACAGTTTCTTCGTCAGCGCGGGGACGTGGAGGAATTGCAGCGTTTGCTTCGACAGTCCGAGGCGAGTCGCGCCGAGCAAGAGTCGAGAATCGTGCAGGGCGAAGAGGAGCGTCGATCGTTGCTTCGACAGCTCGAGCAGACGCGCGGATTACAGACGAATCTTCAGACGCAGTTCACGCACTCGCGCCAGGATCTTCTCACGCAGCTCGAACAACGTTTGGAACAAATCGAAGAGACGCGCTCCGAGCTCGCCGAGGAGCGACGCGTGCACGCCGAGACGAGGCAGTTGTTGGAGGATGAACGCAAGGTGCAATTCACCGCGCACGAGAAGATTAGAGTGGCGGAGAAGGAGGCGAAGACGGCGCGCGATCAATTGAACAACGAATCTCGCGAAAAGACGGCGTTACAAAAGCAATTGGACGCCGAACGCAAGTCTCGTCTGCACATTTTGAGCGACTTTGACAACGAACGCAAGCAGCGCGAACACTTGATTAAACAGCTCGAGGCGGAACAAAAGCTTCGTCAGAGTTTACAACAGGCGGTCAGCGCCAAAGAGGAGCTCCGCGTGCGCGCCGAGGAGGAGATTCAACGTCTAAACGAAGATATTCAAGAGATGATGGATGAAATCGATCGACTCAAGACGTTTGAACCGCCCGAAGTGGACGAGACGGAAAAGATTCAGGTGAAACTGTTCTTGGACGATGACATTCGATTCTTCGAGCTCGAACAGGACGTGTCCTACGAAGAGCTCGTCATCGCCGTCGGCAAGGTATTCATCGAATCGTACTCGATCAAGTTTGAAGACGCCGACAAGCATCACATCACCCTGCGGTCTACGGATGACGTGCGCATCGCGTGTCGACAACACGAAAAGTCGGACGCCACCTATCTCAAGCTTCTCTTGGACAAGGCGATGAAAGAAAAGGGTGGATTCTTTTCCATGCGTCGAAAAAAATCCACCCTGCACGGCGAGGAAGAGGTTGGCAAGAAAACTTCGCGTAGTCTCATCTCGCGCATGCTCTTCCGTAAAAAGAAGTCGGGTGGCGACGACGACGATGAGGAGTAAGAGCGCGCGGCGGGAACGCGCTCGCGCGGCGGCGACGGCGTCGTAGTCGTATTGCGCGTTTGTGTAGTACAGTGTAAATGCAACCAAATCTCTACATCATAAACTACGTCGTTCATCACTTCCTCGTTCACCACGCTTTTCGCGCGTTTCTCGCGAGGAAGTGGTTGTCGGCGTTCGCATCCTTCAGATCGTCGGAGGAGGTGAATATGGACGCGTACACGGATTCGTCGGCCTCGTCCGGCGCGTTGGTCGTCGGTTTCGCTCTCTTCGCGGCGGACTCGACGTCACCACCGCCGCTTGCGTCCCCGGTCGTCTTGCGCTTAGTCTCTCCCGACGCATCCTTTTTCGACTTTTTCTTCCTTTCCTTCTTCTTCTTTTCCTCCTCCAAAATCGACTTTAAGAGTTCGAGCTCTTCCCCACGCGGATTTACGGGAATCGGCGGCGGTGCGTCGGTGAGTTTCACCCCGTCGTTCATATCCTCCACCGACACCTTGGCCTCGCGAAGCGCCTTATCCGCTACCACCACCCCGCTCGGTCGCACGACGACGAATTTCGTCTTGCCGTTGAAGTCTAAACCCGTGATTGGACACGAAAAGACGGCGTCCGTCGCGCCGCATCGAAAGTTCCTCGCGTTCACCGACTTGGCCTTGGTCTCATCCTCCCCGTCGCCCGCGTCGCGTCGTCGCTTGTGAAATTGACACGTCACCAACGCCTTCATCCCCGTCACGTGTTCGATGCGTTTCGGCAGCGGCGCGCCGTCGACGGCTTTATTCCGCAACGCCTCGAGCACGGGTTGTTTATTATACAACGCGCCCGTGCGATCAATCACCACCCCGTTCTCACACGTCTCGAGCGGTTCCTCCGTGAGCGCGCACGTGAACCATCGCGCTAAATCCTCCTCCGCCTCGTCTCGATCCCTCACCGTGCTCTGCGTCGAGTAGCGCACGAAACCGCCCAAACTTTCCTTTTTCCGACTAAACGTCGTCCCACCGTTCCACGCGTACATCTCCAGATACGCCGATCTCGACTCCGCCCCCGTGGCACCACCATCACCACCCCCACCCACCAACCCCACGCGACGCACCCTCCCATCCACGACGTCGTACGCGAACGCCGTCGAACACGCGTCGGCGTCCAACGCGTCGCCGTCCCGATACGTCGCCCTCGACCCATCTCGTCGTCGTCCCACCAGCGCGCACGTCATCGCCAGCGCCCGCGACCTCGTCACCGATTCGATCACATCCCTCGCCGTCGTTCGTCCGTGCACCACCTCCCGCGCGACGACGCGCGTTCGCCCGCGGACGTCACCGTCGAGACGCGCGCGAATGAACATTTGTCCCCGGGACGTCCCATTCGTCCCATTCGTCCCGCGCGTCTCGTGCGTCCCATTCGTCCCGTCTCGCGCGCGCGAGGGCGAATCACGCATCGTCGAGCGCGCGTCGACGACCACCGTCGCGTGCTCACGCGTCGTCCCTCGTCCTCGCGTCGTCGCGTGACGTCGTTCGGATTCTTGCCCATTCCAATGAATGATTCATTCGATTCGATGCGTGCGTGCTCATTCATTCGTCATTCGGTGGCGCGTCATGGACGGTGATGACCCGTTGACGCGGATACTGCGCGCGAGATACGTCGCGCAAGGTCGAGCGTCGCTCGCGTCGCGGGAGAAGATTCTCTCGCGACTCGTCTCCAATCGGAGACTGCTTCCCGAGGGATTACCCGACCAGGCGGTGACGCACCTGTTGACGACGCTGGCGACGATGGATTCGAATAATTTCCTCGAGAACGTGGGGGTGGGGGAGCGGGAGGGACGAGTGTTTTCGTCCATCGTTGGTCGTCGGTGTTTCGGGATGACGCACGGGATCGGGAGGTCGGGAGACGTGACGGCGGAGCAACCGAAGGCGTGCGGAAGCTCGGCGGCGCACGCGTTGTGCGGGGCGTTGGCGCGAGACGCGTTGCGATTGGCGGGGATGCGGGAGGTGGGGAAGCGGGTGTTGGTGCTGCCACTGGCGACGGGGATGACGATGACGTTGGTGCTGAGCTCGATGCGATCGAGATGCGCGCGAGAGGGGAGAGAAGGGGCGAATTGTGTGATTTGGTGTCGGTTGGATCAAAAGACGTGCGTCAAGGCGGCGACGTGCGCGGGATTGAAACTCGTCGTGATCGAGCCCGTGTTGAACGGTGATCAGTTGGAGACGAACGTGTCGGCGATCGAACGGGCGATCGATGAGGTCGGGAGGGAACGGTTGGTGGCGGTCGTGACGAGCACGAGTTGTTTCGCGCCTCGCGCATGCGACGACGTCGAAGCCGTGGCGCGACTGTGTCGAGACAAAGACGTCGGTCACGTCATCAATAACGCGTACGGGGTGCAGAGTAAAGAGTTATGCGCGCGCGTAAACAAGGCGTGGACTGTCGGTCGCGTGGACGCCGTCGTGCAATCGACGGATAAGAACTTTCTCGTTCCCGTCGGCGGCGCGCTCGTGTGCGCCGGGAAAAACGACGAAACCACGGTGGACGCCGTCGCCACCGATTATCCCGGACGCGCGTCCGCTTCCGCCACCTTGGATTTATTCATCACCCTTTTATCCATGGGCGAAAAGACGTGGACGCGCTTGCTCGACGAGCGAGAATCCCTGTACGCGTACATGCGCGCCGAACTCGAAAAAGTCGCCGCCGAGGAGGGCGAACGCGTCCTCGCGTCTCCGAAAAATCCAATCTCCATGGCGATGACACTCACGTGCGCGTCCAGCGTCGGCGCGTCGCCGACGATGTTCGGATCGATGTTATTCTCTCGGTGCGTCTCCGGCACGCGCGTCATCGCGCCGGGAGAGACGCAAACCGTGGGCGGGATCGAGTTTCGAGGCTTCGGCGCGTCGCACTCGGCGTACCCGACGACGTATTTCACCGCGGCGGCGGCGATCGGCACGAGGCGCGACGACGTCGATCGATTCACGAGCGTGTTGCGGAAGACGTTCAAAGACTTTAAGAAGAAGACAAAGGCGGCGGCGAGCGAGACATAGAGAGTAGAAGAATACATTTTAATTACGCATCATGTACAAACGGTTTACGCGTCGCGTCTGTCGCGCGTTCGTTTTTTACGCGAATACTCCGTCAACAGCGCGTTGATTCTCTCGATGACGCTCTCGGCGATTCGCAACTGACCTGCGCGATACCAAAATGTCGCATCGGCGACGACATCGACTCCGTCGACGCCGTGAATCGTGCCGTCGCGCGGACGCGCCGCCACGCGCGCCGCCGACTCGCGCATCTCCTCCACCGCGTCTTTGACGTACCCGGCGAGCGCGCGAAGCATATCGCACTCCGCGTCGACGTCGACGACGACGAACGGGTGGTAATCATCGAGAGTGTCGCTCCACTCGATAACTTTTTGTGGGGCGTATAACGCGCGCATTTGCGCCAGAAATCGATCGAGAGAACCGTCGGCGGCGACGCGCGGGGGATACGCCGACACGTCGAGCGCGGCGGCAGCCGACGCGCGGCGCAACGCTTCGGCGCGCGCGTCGTCGATGTTGGAGGGATCGAACCCGGGAATCGTAAACGGTAAACGATCGTATGGGTTGTTCGCGAGACTGAAACCGTAATAGGCGACCAATTCGACGTTTTCTAAACGTCCGTACGAAATCGTAATCGATTCGCCGGGAGACGCGCCTCTCGCGAGTTCCAATCGAAACGCGTTCGTGTCTCGCTCCAACGACGTGTACCGCACCGAGTGCGCGTGCAACGCGTGGTTACACAGGTATACCCCGGGCACGATGACCTCGCGAATACACAAACTCGCGGGGTCTTGCACTTTCATCGCGTACGACGTCCACACGTCGTGCGCCAACGCGAATCGACGATACTCTCCGAAAATCTCGAGAGGAAACGCCTCGGGCACTTGCGCGCACAGCGCCGGGAACAACATGTCGTACTGTTTACGAACACTCTGCTGATACTCGATGAGTCTGCGCGCGTGCTCCTCTCCCAACACGAGTCGCATGGCGTCCGGATTCCACGCCAACGCCGTCGACTCGCGGCGCGGGAGCGCGCGCAACGCCGGAGCCCACTCCGACTCGCTCTCGCTCGACTCGCTCAGCGCCGCGGTGAGCCAAACGACCATGATGACCTGATCGCTCATCGTTCCGGTCAACTGTTTCAACACCTCACACATCGGCGACGACGACGCGTGCACGACTTGTTCGACGCCCAAGAGCGCCGACCACGGCACTCGCGCCGCGCACTCCCCAGCCTCGATGCTCTCCGTCGCGCGCGCCTCGCGCATGCCCTCGCGCACGACTCGACCTTCGATACGATACTCGGCGCCTCGCGCGCGCGCCCATCGGAACATGTCCTCGCACGCGGGATCGAGCGCGCCCGCCGTCGCGGACCCGCGTTCGCTCCGCGCCGCCGCCGCCGCCGCCGCGCCCAATTTCACAGTCGCCGCGCTTTTCAGCGCCGCCATCGCGCGCTCGAGAACAACACGCGCGCTCGACGACGCCTCGTCTCGTCCCGCCGTCTCCATCGCGTCCGCGATCGATCGCATCGCCAATCCGTACGCCGCCGTCTCTCGGCCCGGCGCGTCGCTCCCGCGCGTCCCCGCGCCACCGTCGTCGTCTTCCCTCGCGAACGCCTCGTCCGCCGCGCGCAAACTCGAGACCACATCTTCGATCGTCCTACCGCACGTTTCTTTTTCGCTCACGCTCGCGCACCGCGCGATCGCCAGCGCGTCCCGCACTTTGCCCCGAATCGCATCCTCGTCGTCCCCGACCTCGAAACGCACGCTGTTCGTCGACAAGACGAGGCTCGCGACCGCCTTCACCTCCTCATCGTCCACCGGAATCGGAATCACGACCGTCGCCGCCATGACGCGCGCGCGCGACCCCTCTCGCGACCGTCGAGGCTCGAGGTGCCGCTTCGTCTCCTTTTTGTTTCCCTTCTCCACGCGTCATCACTTCTCGACGCGTCGACGTCTCGACGATCGACGCCTTCTTCGAGACTCGGACGCGCCATGTTTCGTCGTCGTCGTCCTCGTCGTCGACTTCTCGCGCTCGACGAGCCGTCTCCGCGCGCGTTTTTCGGATTCGGCGCCATGTCCAAGAGATTCTCGTCTCGACGCGACGACGACGACGACGACGACGACGACGGAGACGACGCGCGCTGGACGACACACACCGCGCGCGCGGCGATGGACCCGCGCGTCGGCGACGCCGACGACGATGCGTCTCTTCGCACCGTCTCTCGTCCGCGTTCACCACCGCCCGGCGCCGTTTCGGAGACGTCCCTCGGCGTCGAGCGCGCGCGTCGTCTCGCCGACGCGTCCGACCGCTACGACGACTACGACGACTACGACGATTACGACGACGACGACGACGAGACACACCACCGAGACCACGCGTCGTCTCCACCCGACGACGTCCCCACGCGTCGAATCGTTCCACCGATGACTGGACGTCGCCGCGTCGAACGCGACGGTCGAGCGCGGGACGGGCGCGGCTGAGAGCCGACGCGAACGCGCGGAGTCGTTTCAACACTACAATGTGAGAGACCATAGACAAAAATCACGCTCGAAAAGCCATCGACTTCGCGTCTCGCGTCGCGGAATGATTCATCCATCGACCGATGACTCGACATGAAATGAAATGAAATGACATGAAATGACGTGACTCGACACATGACATGAAACATGCCATGCAAAGACTTCACGTGATCGATCGATCGATCGATGAATGGGACGCGACCGACGGTGATTGTCGACAGACGCGGACGCTCGCATGCGGGACGAAAGGAACGAAAAGAGCACAGAAACGCACGGCGACGACATCGTGCGGGACGACGAGACGACACCGAGACGGACGACGAACGCGACGACGAACACGAAGAGACCGAGGCGAACGGAGGAGGAGACGACGAGGATGATGATGATGACGACGGAGGAGACGACGACCGGGGACGGTGTGACGGCGACGGCGATGGAGATCGACGAGGATTTACACTCGCGACAGTTGGCGGTGTACGGAAGGGACAGTTTCCGTCGATTGGCGAGAGCGAGGGCGCTCGTGATCGGGGCGAGAGGACTCGGGGTGGAGATCGCGAAGAATGTCATCTTGGCGGGGGCGCGCGCGACGACGGTGGTGGATGATGAGAGGTGTGGGTGGAGCGATCTGTCCTCGCAGTTTTACGCGAGCGAGGAAGATGTCGTGGGGAAGGGGGTTGGGAAGACGCGAGCCGAGGTGTGCGTGGGGAAATTGCAGGAATTGAACCCGGCGGTGGAGGTGCGCGCGATTTCGAGAGCGCGGGTGGACGCCGACGTCGTGGCGGCGCACGAGGTGGTCGTGTGCACGGAGACGAGCGAAAAGGAAGCGGCGATGGTGAACGCGATGTGTCGAGCGAAAGGAGTGGCGTTCATCAAGGCTGACGTGCGAGGGGTGTTTGGGAGCGTGTTTTGCGATTTCGGAGACGCGTTTGACGTCTCCGACGTCGACGGCGAGGAGGCGTTGATGTGCATCGTAGCGAGCGTGTCTAACGATTCGCCGGCGCTCGTGACGTGCATCGAAGACGAGCGTGTCGAGTTACAAGACGGTCAACGCGTGACTTTTAGCGAAGTAAAGGGGATGACGGAGCTCAACGGCGTCTCGGCGACGGTGAAAAACGTAAAAAAGCACTCGTTTGAGCTCGATTTGGACACCGCAAACTTTTCTCCGTACGTCGGCGGCGGCATCGCCACGCAAGTCAAGGAGACGAAGACGCTGAAATTTCAGCCGTACGCCGACGCGCTCGCGTCGCCGGGTGACTTTTTGTTGAGCGATTTCGCCAAGATGGAGCGTTCGCCGCAGTTGCACGTGGCGTTCGGCGCGTTGGACGCGTACACCGAAAAGTACGGCGACGCGCCGACGCCCGGTTCCGACGTCGACGCGGACAAGTTCATCGCCGAGGCTGAAGCTTTGAACGCGACGCGCAAGGCGGTGGACGAGGTGGACAAGGATCTCTTGAGAATTTTCGCCAAGACGTGCCGAGGATACCTGTCGCCCATGGCGGCCATGTTCGGAGGCATCGTCGGTCAAGAGGTGGTCAAGGCGTGCACGGGTAAGTTTTCGCCCCTCTTCCAGTGGTTTTATTTCGACTCGGTCGAGAGCTTGCCGGAAACGTTGACGGAGGAAGATCTCGCCCCGCGAGGCGACCGATACGACGGACAAGTCGCGTGCTTCGGTCGCGCCGCGCAAGAGAAAATCTTAAACCAAAAGATTTTCCTCGTCGGCGCCGGCGCGCTCGGGTGTGAATTTTTGAAAAACTTTGCGTGCATGGGTCTGTCGTGCGGCGATCGAGGGCACCTCGCGGTGACGGACGACGACGTGATTGAAAAGTCAAACTTGTCGAGACAGTTTTTGTTCAGAGACTGGAACATCGGTCAAGGGAAGAGCGTGTGCGCGTCCAACGCCGCCGCGGTCATCAACCCGGCGTTAAAGGTGCGCGCTCTCGAAAACCGCGTGAGCCCGGACACTGAGGACGTCTTCGACGACGAATTTTGGCAAGGTTTGGACATCGTCGTCAACGCGTTGGACAACGTCAACGCGCGTCTGTACGTCGATAGTCGATGCGTCTACTTTCAAAAGCCCTTGCTCGAGAGCGGTACGCTCGGCACTAAGTGCAACACGCAAATGGTCATTCCAAACATGACGGAGAATTACGGCGCGTCGCGCGATCCGCCGGAAAAGAGCGCTCCCATGTGCACGTTGCACTCGTTCCCGCACAACATCGATCACTGCTTGACGTGGGCGCGAAGCGAGTTCGAAGGCGCCTTTGAAAAAGCGCCGGCCGAGGCCAACTCCTACCTCGCGAAACCGGACGAGTACCGATCGGCGGCGCTCGGAAACCCGGACGCGTCGACTCGCGAAAACGTGGAAAAGGTGGCCGCCGTCTTATTGAAGAGCGCGTGCGCGACGTATCAGGAGTGCGTCGCGTGGGCGCGAGGACAGTTCCAAGAGCAGTTCCACGATAAGATTTTACAACTCACCTTTACGTTCCCGGAGGACGCGGTCACGTCCACGGGTTCTCCGTTTTGGAGCGCGCCGAAACGTTTCCCGAGACCCGTCATCTTTTCGTCCTCGGACGTCGCGCACGTGACGCTCATCCGCGCCTTGGCCAACCTCAAGGCTGAACTCGGCGGCGTCGAACGTCCGGCGGCGGGCGTGAATGACGACGCCGCGCTCGTACAAATGATCGAAAAGGTGGACGTTCCGGCGTTCACGCCGAAAAAAGGCGTCAAGATTGAAACCGATCCAAAGGCGAACACGGCGGCGTCGAACATTCCCGAGGGCATCGACGACGAAGCCGTCATCACTGAGTTGTTGACGCGACTGGACGAGAAGCGCGCGTCGTTGGGCGATGCGTACCGCTTGAACGTCATTGAATTCGAAAAGGATGACGACACCAACTTCCACATGGACGCGATCGCGGGTTTATCCAACATGCGCGCGCGCAATTACGACATCGGCGAGGTGGACAAGCTCAAGGCGAAGTTTATCGCCGGTCGCATCATCCCCGCCATCGCCACGACGACGGCGATGGCGACCGGTTTGGTGTGTCTCGAGTTATACAAGGTGCTCAACGGCGCCAAGATCGAGGCGTATCGCAACACATTCGCAAACCTAGCGTTGCCGCTCTTCGCCATGGCGGAACCCATCGCCGCCAAGACGGATTCGTTCAAGGATTTAAAGTGGAGTATGTGGGACAGATGGGTCTTGGAGGGCGATTTGACGGTGCAAGATGTGTTGGACCACTTTGAGGCGAAGGGTTTGATCGCCTACTCCATGTCCGTCGGCGCGAGTTTGGTGTACAACAACATTTTCCCAAAGCACAAGGAGCGCCTGAATCAAAAAGTGAGCGAGTTGGTGCAAACCATCGCGAAATTGGAAATCCCGGCCAAGCGTCGACACTTTGATATCGTCGTCGCGTGCGAAGACGACGACGGCGAAGACGTCGACATTCCCATGGTTTCCATTCGATTCCGTTGAGACGGCGATTCGATTCGATTCGATTCGATTCGAGTTACTTAATACACACGTCAACATGATTTCATTTATTTACAACCGACCATCCTCTCGCGCTACGTCAACAGCCCCGCGTACCGCGCGAGATCGACGTACAACGCGAACACGCACGCGTAATTGGGAACGGTGATGAAGATGAACCACGGTAACCCTTTCCGAAACGCGGCACCGTACGCCCATCGCACGACGAGCCATGCCCACGCGAATCGAACCCCTCGCGTTCCTCCGAAGACGTAAAAGTGCGCCATGAGCGCTGGCACGAGCGCCAACGACTGTTCCATGAAATTACCAACCGTCCTGTCCGCGCACAACACCTCTCGAGACGTCACCCCTCCGAGTGAGTATTTGACCTCGTACATTTTCGGCGGTCGCGCGCCATCCTTTTTCGCCCGCGCTCGTAATTTCGCCGCCTCCTCAAAGGCGGCGCCCGATTGATTAAACAACAACCCGTAATACGTCATCGCCCACGCGCACAGAAACCTCGCCACGTCGCGCGCGGCGTCCCCGCGCGACGCGCCGAGACGCATGACACTCTTCCACGTCATCACCACCGTCACCACCGCCATCGCGCGCACGCCCGCGCGATTGGACGCGCGCACGACGTCGAGAATCATGTCGCTTTTCCCATGCCGTTCGCGCTCGCGCTCGCGCTCGCGCGACGCGGCGCGCGCCGAGATCGAACCGACCGAGGTCCCGAGCGCGCGCGCAAAGAGTGAGGCGTCGCGTTCGACGACGTCGCGTCGGCGCGTCCGCGAGTCGCGCGCCGTGTCGCGATGGACGCGGTCGTGTCCTCGAGTCCCTGTAGATGTATGAGTCATGAACGGTGAAAACACCTTTTTCCCTCGAGCCGACGCGCGTCAATTCCGAACAAAGTCGGCGCCGCACACGTCGACGCGCGGGAGACGGCGACGAAGACGGTGAGAACACGGAGACGCGTGCGTTCGCGTTCGAGGCGACGACGCGGAGACGCGCGAGAGTAGACTCGCGCGGACGTCGCGGTGACGATGATCGCGCGAATCTGTCGGGACGCGATGATCGTCCCGGCGACGGCGCGACCGATTCCGAGACCCGCGCGCGTGTGTGCGCGCGGAATCACCGGGTGGAGGTCGACGCGCGGTGATGGGACTCGTGTCGCGATGTCGCGCGCTCGGGGCGGGTCGTCGTCGACGCGCGCGACGCGAGGGGGCGACGGAGACGCGACCGGGCGAGGGCGACAGAGTCGGGGGAACCGCGCGGTGAGTGACGGTGGTTTGGATGCGGCGGCAGCGGCGGCGTCGGCGCGCGAGCGCGATGTCGCGATGAGATGGGCGGGCCTGGCGGCTGAGAGGACAAGGAGCGGGTCAGAGGCGACGACGACGGCGACGGCGGGCGACCAAGTCGTCGAGGGCGAGTGTTGTCTCTTGGCGGATGGAATATGGGAGAAACTTCGCGAGGAGGCGAAACAGGACATTGAGACGGAACCGGCGCTGGCGAGTTACCTGTATTCCACCATTCTGGCGCATAAGGGCATCGAAGACGTCTTGGCGTTTGTCTTGGCGAACAAGTTGCGAAACAACGTCTTGTTGGATTCGCAATTGTTGGAACTTTTCAGGTCGCAGCTGAATAAACACCCCGATCTCGGTCGAAAGTGCTTGGCGGACATGCAGGCGGTGTTCGAACGCGATCCCGCGTGCGATCGGTACCTCAGCGTGATGCTCTTCTTTAAAGGTTTCCAGGCGATTCAGGCGCAACGCGTGGCGCACACCCTCTGGCGAGAGGATCGCAAGGCGCTCAGTTTTCTGTTACAGAATCGAATCTCCGAGGTTTTTCACGTGGACATTCACCCCGGGGCGGTGCTCGGACAAGGGATGATGATGGATCACGCCACGGGCGTCGTCATCGGCGAGACAGCCGTCGTGGGCGAAAACGTCTCAATCCTACACGGCGTCACCCTCGGCGGCACGGGCACGTCCACCGGCGTTCGTCACCCGCGCATCGGCGACGGCGTCGTCATCGGTGCCAACGTCACCATCTTGGGCTCGATCAAGGTTGGCGCTGACACAAAAATCGGCGCCGGTTCCGTCGTTCTCGAAGATTTACCCTCTGGTTCCACCGCCGTCGGCATTCCCGCGCGCGTCATCCACCGCAGCGGCGCCACGCCCGAACAACCATCGCTCTCGATGGATCAAACGTCATACATCACCGATTATTTCATCTGAGCCTTTGCGCGTGTAACCTACATCATGCATTCACACGAGCACCATCCTCCTCTGCGAACGCACGTCCGTCCGTCCGTCTTTCCTCGTCGCGCCTCGACGCCGCGAGCGCGTTTCGTTTTTCATCACCGATCGGTCTCGTCCGCAGACCTCCGCGGTCGGTGGGAGGTTTCGCCGGCGGCGCGAGGACGTTCGGCGCCGCGCGCGGAATCGTTCGTCCGCGCGCGCGTCCTCGTCCGTGGGCGCGACGAATCAACATCAACGCGACGACTTGGATATTGTTTTTTCATTTCGCCAGCGTGTGATTCAGAACGCGAGGGCGCGTTTCGAGAGACGTGCGCGAGATGTTTCGAGCGAACGCCCCACCGTCTTGCGCGTCGTTTGCGGAGACGCTCGTGAAAATCGCGCGCGCGGGCGACGTGGACGCATTCTTCGCGTTTGTCATTTTCCTCGGTGTGCTTTCGCTGGCGACGGTGTTGGCGTGGCGCGCGTTGGCGCGGGTCGGGACGAAGGCGAAGGGCGCGCCGACGCGCGTGCGGGTCGTGAAAACCGTCTCGAGGAAGGCGGCGGGCGGTGTGGACGGCGACGAGGATGGCGGTGGAGGCGGTGGGTCGAGTCTTCGCGCGTCGCCGTCGGGCGTCTCCGAGGAGAGAAGACCCGCCTCTCCGAGGAGTCCGCACAAGTTTGGGCGGTTATCGTCTTGGAGAAATTCGTTCGCCGATGAGGATTTGTTATCACCGAGGAGTTACGGCGCGCCGCCGCCGCCTTTGGATCAGTGGCCGCAGAGGCCGATGTACTTGACCATTCCACCGTACGCGGAGTGCGAACATTTGAGCGGAGACTTGACGGTGAATGGGGAGATTCCCATCGAATTCGAGACGCCTCTGTTCAAAGGGAAGCTGATCTGTCGATTTAGAGGGTTTAAAACTCCTCCGAACGCGGCGAAAGGGGCGAAAGAGCGTGTTGATGGGTACTTTCGCGGCAAGAAGAGATTATTTCAGTACGTCGTGCAGGGACAGTTCAAGCGAGAGGTGGACGTCGGCGAAGCCTTCTCCGGACACGAATTCGTGAAACCGTTGGAGGGAATCCCGAGTAAATTCATCGTCAAGACGATACTTAAGTTCCTTCGTTCGATGAATCCGGGTATACAGATGAATTTATTCACCGCTCGACCGAGAGTCTGGTCGAGTTTAGCGGGCACGGCGCAGGTAATCTCCGCAGACGCCCCGGGACGCGAGCCGGACATTTCGCGCGTCATGGAGATTAAGGAAAACACCGCTCGACTCGGCGGTGTGTTTGCCAAAAAGCCACACTCGAGCAAAAAGCGTCGGAGGATTTTCTCGAACGCGAGACTGGCTCACAAGTACACGTTTTCCCCCGACGACGTGTACACGTTCGACTTCTACCAGCATCTGTTCGATCCGGTGACGTACAGTCTTCAGGTTGGCGGCGTCGGCGTCTTCCGCGTGGATTTCTCGAAGCACTCCGCCGGTCAACCCGCACAAATGATGGCTCGAACGAGCAATCCGGGCGAGTACTTGTTTTCCTTTTGTCTCTGGCACGAAAAAGTCTTTCGCTCGCTCGAGCGCGCGGCGTCGCGAGACGCGCCGCCCGAGTCGAAACCAAAATCTCGCCCCTCCGCCTCCTCCGCAGCTTTCACCCCGGCGCACACGCGCGCTGTCACCCACAAAACCTTTTAGCCCTCGCGCGACGCTTTTAATCCATAGCATCGCTCAGCACGCACCGTTTCCTTTCGTTCGCGCGCGCGACCCAGCCTTCGATGAGTCGCGCGAGTCCCTCTCTCTCTGTCGCCCTCATTCATTCGCGCGCGCGACGGGACGAGCGTCGGGTGTGCGCGCGCGGGGCGCGTGAACGAAGGAACGAACGAAGGAACGAACGCGTCGTCGTTATCGTCGTCGTCTCTCGAGCGCCGACTCGCCCGCTCGAGCGATGGCGCACCTCGTCGCGGCGTCGAACGCGCGCGCGCTCGAGCCGCCGGCGGCGGGCGCGGGGAAGGATGAGGACGCGCCCACGACGACGGCGTCGACGGGGAAGAAGGGAAGGTATCGCAAAGAGAAACCGTGGGACCACGACGGCATCGATCACTGGTCGGTGACGCCGTTCACCAAGGAGGATAATCCCTCGGGCGTGCTCGAGGAGAGCTCGTTCGCGGTGCTCTTTCCAAAGTATCGTGAAAAGTATCTTCGAGAGACGTGGCCGAGCGTGACCAAGGCGCTGAAGGAACAGGGGGTGGCGTGCGAGTTGAATCTCGTCGAGGGTTCGATGACGGTGCGGACGACTCGGAAGACGTTCGACCCGTACATAATCATCAAGGCGAGAGATTTGATAAAGTTGCTCAGTCGCTCGGTACCGGCGCCGCAGGCGTTAAAGGTGCTCGAAGACGACACGAACTGCGACGTGATCAAGATCGGGGGAATGGTGAGAAACAAAGAGCGATTTGTCAAGCGAAGACAGCGTCTGATCGGGCCGAACGGGTCCACGCTCAAGGCGATCGAGATGTTAACCGGGTGTTACGTGTTAGTTCAGGGCAACACGGTATCAGTGATGGGAGGATGGAAGGGGTTGAAAACCGTGCGGAAGATTGTCGAAGACGCGATGTCGAACACGCACCCGATCTATCATATCAAGGAACTCATGATCAAGCGCGAGTTGGAGAAAGATCCCGAGCTCTCGACGCAGAGTTGGGACCGTTTCTTGCCAAAGTTTAAAAAGAAGAATGTGCAACGCAAAAAGCCGGCAAAGATTGGCAAGAAGGAACGCGCCGTGTTCCCGCCGGCGCCAGTGATGAGCAAGATAGACAAACAGATCGAATCCGGAGAGTACTTTTTGTCCAAGGAGGCCAAGGAGAGAAAGGCTGCGTACGAAAAGTTGCAAAAGCAAAAGGAGGCCAAGACGGAGAATAACAAAAAGCGCCAAGAGGCGTTCGTCGCGCCGAGGGAAGAAGAGCGACCCGCGAGCGCCAAGGCTTCAAAGTCCGCGGACGAAGATATCAGTGCCGTCGCCGCATCGCTCAAGGCGAAGAGTAAGGCGAAAAAGGAAGAAGAGCGACGTTCTAAGGTTTCTGCGTCGTCCTTTGTCATCGGCGGTGATTTGGACAAGAAAAAGAAACGGGATCGGGATGACGACAAGACGGAAAAGAAGGCGAAAAAGGAGAAGAAGGCGAAAAAGGAGAAGAAGTGACGATGGCGCGGTGGCTGTGTACACTCGTCGAAACTTGTTTTAATCGAATCATCACAAATGTAGCGATATTGCCTTAGCGAGTCGAGTCCGTCGAGGTCGTGATGTCGAGTGTACCGCGCCGTTGCGTCACTTTTTCACTCCGCGAATCATGCCGTATTGCATCAAACCCTCTCCGAACGCGCGACGCATGCGCTCGAGGCAGATGATGTCTCGCAACGTCTTGTACCAAATCTTCGGCCTTGAGAATACGGGCAGCGGATCGTAGACGCCCGCCCAGATGGAATGGCGCCAACTCACGATGGTTTGCTTCGTCCAGTCATCGCTTTGCACTTGGGTCATCGCGCCGGTGTTTTCCGCCAAGGAGCAGTAATCCTTGATGGAGATAAAGTACGGATGTGCCCACTCGTCGTACAAAAATTGCAACTTTGACTTTTCCTCCGTCGTGAGCGCCGGCGGCTCGTGTCTCTGACACCATGTCGCGATGACGAGCGTGCCTCCGGGTTTCAACACGCGCACCATTTCTTCCACGTACCTCTTCTTATCCGGCATGTGTTCTCCGCTCTCGCACGCCCACACCATGTCGAAGGAATCGTCCTTGAATTCCATCGCCAACGCGTCCATGACTCTAAATTTTGCGTTTGGAATATTTTGCGCCGCCGCCAGTGCCGTCGCGCGCTCAGCCTGTTTCGCAGACAGCGTGATTCCCGTCACCTCAGAGGCCGATCCCACGCACTTGGACGCCAATCTCCGCGTGGCGCCGCCGATGCCACACCCAACGTCTAATATTTTCATCGGTTTATCGCCGTTGTTCGCCTCCACCCCGCTCCACGCGTACATCTCATCCACGAAATCCTCCTTGGCCTCGATGAAATCTTTCACGCGGTGTCCGAGAAGCGTACCCGCGCCCCGGGCCAAGTCCTCGTCCTTGTAATACCCGAGATGAATGTGTTCTCCCCAGTAGTACTCTAAAATTTGCTCCTCGGTCCATGCGTCGTACTCCGACCCGACCGTATTCTCACCAGGCACGTACGTGCGACTCGGCGTGTCCAACACTGACTTCACCTTGACGAGACCGTACGCCAATCCCAATCCCGCCAACGCTGACGCCAACTGCGTCGCGTAATTCACGTCCCGAGACGTCACCGGTCTCGTCGCGCTTGTCGTCTCGGCGCCCACCTTCGCCGTCGTCGCGAGATCGCTCGTCCGCCTCGCGCCCGCGCCCGAACGTCTCGGCGCTAAATCTTCCATCGCGCTATTCTTCGCCGTCGTCGCCGTCGGCGCCGAATTCGTCGAATTCGTCGTCGCGCCCGAAATAGACCGCCACCGTCTCGTCGCCCGCCTGGCGCGCTCGCGGCGTCCACCCCACCGCGCGCGGTGCGTCGACGACATCGCGCTCGTCTTCACCGTCACCGTCATCGCGCGCTCGTCAATCACTCTCGCGCGTCGGCGACTGGCTGTTCGATTGATTCATCGATGATTGAGTGACTGTCGCCACTTTGCGCTCGCGCGTTCGCTGGACGCGCGTCCATCGATCGACGACCGAGGGAGACGAGACGCGGGGAGCGCGATGACGACGACGACGGTGCGCGCGATGTCGACGGGTTCGGTGGTGACGACGGGCGCGGGGGCGCGCGCGAGAGGTGCGCGCGCGCGACGATTGGTGCATCGAGGGTACCCATCGAACGGGCGTCGAGCGACGACGACGACGGGGGCGCTCAAGGACGGCGAACGCGTGACGTTACACTACAAGATGTCCCTCGCGGACGGTACCGTGATCGACGACACGAGGAGCGAGGCGAGACAGGGGCAGGCGGTGACCATAACCATGGGAGACGGCTCTCTTTTCCCAAAAATTTCAGACGCGCTGAGCGACATGTCCGAGGGTGAGAAGAAGAAGGTGGTTTTACTCGCCGCCGACGCGTTCGGGGCGAGAGACGATGCCAAGGTGCAACGGCTTCCTCTGTCACCAGAGGAGGCGGAGAGCATGAAATCGCAAGTACAAGTCGGACAACTCGTGCAGCTTCCGGATGGTTCGCGCGCGCTCTGTCTCGCGCTGGACGCGGACAGTCTGACGTTGGACATGAACCATCCGCTCGCGGGACAGGACTTGACCTTTGACCTCGAACTCGTCGAAGTGAGCGAGGGTTTGAAGATTTTCGGCACGCCCATGGTGCAATTGAAAATGTGAGCGGGGGACGCGAAATCGCGCGCGCGAGCGACGGGTCGCGTCGAGTCGACGCTCGTTCGTCTTTTCGAGTTTGTTTTTGTTGTGTTGTTTGTTTAATCGACGAAAGAGTTCGTACGTTTCTATGCGTGCGCGTTTCGCGTCCCTCCTGCGCGCTTCTCGCATCGCTTGCGTCCATCGCGCGCGCGTCTCGTCGAAGTCTTCCCGGCGCCTCGCTCGCCGCGTCCCACACACGTGGCCTCGCGTCATGTCGTCCACCTCGCGTCGACTCAAGTCGTCCGCGGCGCGTCGCGCGCTCTCGAGCGCGTTCGCCCAACCCTCCTCGTCGTCGTCCGTCGCGCTCGCGCGTCCTTTCTCCTCCAGCGCGCATCACGCGACGACCGTGCTCTGCGTTCGCAAGGCTGGACAAACCGTCGTCATGGCGGACGGGCAGGTGACGATGGGGAGCGAAATCGTGAAACCGAACGTGAAGAAAGTGCGCGTGATTCAACCGGGCGTCGTCGGTGGGTTCGCTGGCGCCACCGCGGACGCGTTCACGCTCTTCGAACGGTTGGAGACGAAATTGGAGGAGCATCCCGGACAGTTGACGCGCGCGTGCGTCGAGCTCGCCAAGGCGTGGCGCACGGATAAGTTTTTGAGAAAACTCGAGGCGACGATGATCGTGGCGGATAAAGATTCGAGTTTTCAAATCACCGGATCTGGAGACGTGTTGGAACCGCACGATGGGGTGATCGGGATAGGAAGCGGCGGGTCGTACGCGTTGGCGGCGGCGAGGGCGTTGCTCGACTCGCCGAAAATGTCAGCGTACGACGTGGCGAAAAAGGCGATGACGATCGCGGCGGACACGTGCGTGTACACGAATCATAATTTCACGCATCAAATCATCGGGGGCGAGGACGCGACGACGAGCGCGAAGGATGACGGCGAAGCGGAGGGCGACGCGGCGTCTTCGTCTCCGTGACGACTCCTCCGGGGCGAGGGAGCTTTTTCCTTTTCAGCCGCGGCGGATTTTGACGGTCGATGGTCCAAAGGTAGTCTGAAGCCGACGATGTGCGTGGTACAAAGTTGGTCTTTTAATGTACATAAAATTCTAAAAACCTACGGACCAAAAGTCGTCGCCGCCGCGCGCGTTCATCAGTTTCGCGGCGTTGGGATCGTCCAGAAACGAAGGCCCTTTGATCGGGGGTAGAATACGCTCCCCGTCCTCGTCTCGAAGCGCGACGCGGCCGCCATCGTCGTCGGACGGAATGTCTTCGACCCACACCTTCGGATCGGCTTTCATTTCCGCTCGTCTGCGAGCCTTGGCGCTCTTCGCCCCTGTCTTTTTCGTGTGCGCCGCCGCCATCGTCCAAGGCCTCTTCGCACGCTTTTGTTCTTTCCTCGCCTGGCGCTTCGCCTCAAACCTTGCCTTACGCGCGTCCTTCCGGCGTCGCTTCGCCATCTCTCCGTCGTCGTCGTCGGCGGCGGCGGTGACGGTGTCGCCCTCTCTTTTCTCGTTGAATTGAGCTAAAAGTTTCTTCTTCTCTTCGCGTTTTCGTTTCCTCGCGGCGAGACGTTTCGCCTCGTCTTCTTCCTCGAGGACGACGTCTTCGCGATCTCCCAAACGTTCTCTCACGATGTCCGGCTCTGCGTCGTCCTCTGAACCGTCCTCTGAACCATCCTCTGACTCGTCCGATTCCGATGACGCGTTCTCGTCCTCGCCCTTGAACGGCGCGCCCTCGCGCAGTTCGGCCGCGCGCGCGTCGTCCCCGACGGCTTCAGCCGCAGCGATGGCCGTGTTCACGCTCACCGCATCAATATCCACGCCCTTCTCCACCATTTCGTCGAACAACTCCAACGCGCGCGCGCCTCGTCCCGCGCGAACGCACGCGCCCATTGCGACGTTGAAGGAAATAACCGTCGGTTCGTGACCGACCGCGCGCATCTCTTCGAATAAGTCGAGCGCGTCAGACGGCGAGTCTCTCCTCACGTGCGCCACCATCGCCGCGTTGTACGACACCGCGTTTCGCTCACATCCGAGTCGCTTTTGCGCCTCGAAGACGCGGAGCGCGGCGTCGCTCCGCTTCGCCCGATTGAGTCTCGACATGAACGTCGTGAACGCGCGCGGATCGGCGCGAAGAGGTCTGGAGCGATCGGGGGACATGGCGCTCGCGAGCGCGTCGACGTACGCGTCCACGCCGGCGTCTCTCTCGGCGAGCGCCATCAACGTCTCCGTCGTCTCGAACACCACCGATCCCTGCGGCGCGTGTCCCGACCGCCTGCCGCCGCCGCCTCGTCGCCCTTTCCCCGCGCGCGTCGCCATCGTTCCTTCCTTCGAGCGCGCGACGACGCCGCGTCGCGGTCGAAAGACGACGACGCGCCCCTCGCGCGCGACGGTGTGTCGTGTCTCTCGGTCGGTCGGTCGTTCGTTCGACCGACGACGCCCATCTCTCCACTCGGCGACGCGGCGCGATGGCGCGTCGAGGCGCGGACAACGAGGCGACGACGCGCGAGTTTCATCTCGCGCGTTTGCTCGCCGCGTGCGAGCGACGCGCGCGCGATGGAGGCGGGGATGCGATGGATGCGAGGAAGCGAACGCAACGACTCGACGCGCTCGACGCGGCGTTGGCGAGCGCGAGAGAGGGTCTGGACGACGCGCGGGGGGCGACGTACGCGGAACGAATCTCGGCGGTGCGCTCGAGCGGTCGCGGCGACGTCGCGGCGACGTCGGGCGAGGTGGACGGGCGACGCGACGGCGACGGCGGCGACGGCGGCGCCGACGCGCCGACGGCGACCGTGCCCGCGACGGCGAAGAGAGTCTCCGCGACGCAGCGGACGAGCGCTCGGGAGGTGCGCGCGCCGTTCATCGCCGAGATGGTGGTGCGGGAGACGGACGACGGCGGGCCGTCGCCGTCGCCGTCGAACTCGAACTCAAAGTCGCACTCGAAGACGGTGACGGCGCGCGAAGAAATAGAATTGCGCAGGCAAAGAGCCATTCAGGAGGGACTGACGGACGAGATGTCCGAACTCGCGAGCGGTTTACGCGCCAACGCGCTCGCCCTAGAGCGCGGTCTCGGTCGTTCGAGCGCGGCGTTGACCGAGGTCGAGGCGCGTCTCGAACGAAACGTCGACGTCGCGCGCGCGAGCGCTCGGCGACAAACCAAGGCGTATCGCGAAAACGGGCGAGGTTCGTGTTGGACGTGGATCGTTCTCGCCCTCGTCGGCGTCCTCTTCGCGTGGACGTACGTGGTGATCAAAATGTCGAGCGTTCGCGTTCGGCGATAGTACTCGTAGACGGCGGAAGACGGCGAACGGCGGCGGCGCCGGCGCCCGAGCGTCCATATTCATTCCATCTCCATTCACTTCACACGTCACACGTCACACGTCGCGTCACTTCATTCGTCGTCGCGCGAACGCGTCGAGTCGAGTCGAGTCGAGTCGAGTCGCGTCGCGTCCCCCTCATGGATGTCTTCGGAACGCGCCTGCGCGCGAGCGAGGGCGCGTATTTCAAGACTGAGGCTGAGAGAGACCTCGAGCGGTTGGCGGTCGAACGACGACGACGACGACGACGACGCGCGGACGAGGCGACGACGATGGAGCTCGATGGACGCGTCGACGAATCCGTGGCGTCCGAGACGTCGACGACCTCTCGCGCGAGGGCGGCGCACGAGTACGCCATGCGTGGAAACGCGACGAGAGGAGGCGTGGATAAACTCGCGTCGGTGTACGCGGAGGAGACGCGACTCGCGGGGACGAACGCGGGCGCGGGGGAGGTGCGTGTGCGTCGAACGGTGGGAAGAGACGACGATGATGCGTTGCCGGCGATGCGCGCGCGGACGAGAGATTCCATATTCTTCGCGCACGGTGGCGCGAGTAAACTCAACCGGCGCGACTGGATGCGAGAGGTGAGCGCGGATTTACGCCGCGCGGCGGCGGAACGAGCGGCGATGAGTCCCATGGAGAGGAAGGCGTTGGAAGTGTCTCACAGGGCGCAGAGACACGCGATGATGGGTGGTGTGCGCGCGCTCGCGTACGGGTCCGTGCTCGCGTTGGTGGGCGTCGTGGGCGGAAGCGCGGCGGCGAGCGCGATGCTTCGCGTTGACGCGCGCGGCGAGGAGGATTTCGGGGAGAATTTTAAATCGACGTTTTCACCGTACGTCGATCGCGCCAGAACCGCCGCGGGGCCGTACAGAGAGTGGGTCGCGTCGGTGGGTCAGGATGCGACGGAAGGAGGCGCGGCGAGCGTGGAAAGAAGCGCGGTGGTGCAAAATCTTAGAAAACGTCTGCGCGTCGCGCGTCCCGCGCAGTCGACGTCGACGTAAAGTTGCGCGCGTCAGTGGCATCGCAGCATGCATTCATTATTCAATTTATTGTACAAGTACAGTACCAAATGCTTTCTGCGAGCGCGCCGATCCGAATCCTTACACGCGCGCCGTCGCCGACGCCGTCGACGGTGCTCGTCCGTCGCTTCGCCGTCCGCCGCCTCGCCCTCGCCCGCCGCTTCGCCGTCCGCCTCTTCCTCGCCCTCTTCCTCGCCCACCACTTCGGCCTTTCGCCGGCGCCCGCGACGCTTCGCGCATCGCTGGCACTCCCGTCGTTCCCGGGAACCCGCCCTGCGCTGAGTTGGCGACGCCTTTCGGAAGTGACCATCGCGCACGGGCGTCGTTCAACTCGATCGTCGATTCGCTCAGACGTCCATCGCCGTAACGCTCGTCGAGCGCGCGAGCGAGCGCGTACGCACTGAGTACGGCCGCCTCGACGCACGCCGGACCGTCGGTGCACCAGTCGCCGATGGCCGCAACGCTCGAATCTAAATCGAGCACGCACGACACGTTTGCGCAATTCAACGGGTTCGCAGCTCCCCACAGTTGCGTCTTGTAACTCGTCACTTTCCCGCGCAAAGATCCAGCCGGCCGCGCGAGCGCGCGCTCGAGCGCCGCGACGAGCGTATCCACGACTTCAGCCGACTTTTCCTTCGGAACAGCCTCTTGAGGCACTTTATTATCGCGCGCATACTCGGCCGTCGATTGCAGGACGACGCGCGTGCGCCCATCGGCGAAATCACCCCCGCGCTTGGCGGAAATGTTTGACACCCAGGACAGTGGTTCACCGTCGATAACGTGCGCGCCCTCGAACCCGAACTCGAGCGCGCCGTCGAACGCCACCATGACGGACCACACGCTGCTCAGCAAGAGTTTATTCTCTCGCTCCATGTCGGCGCGAGGCTTGACGCCGAAACCGCACCGAAGCGCGTTCGTCACCTTATCGCACGCCCCTCGTCCATCGAGACCCTTCGCCGTGGACGCGAGTCTGTGCGCGCACTTGCCGTTGTGCGCGATGACGACGAAGTCGTACTCCCCCAACCGTTTCGCCCGGTCGCTCGCGTTTGTCGCCAACGTCCACGCCGTCGCCCGTCCGTCGTCGTCGAAACGAGACGGCGACATCGCTCCCACCCACTGCGGTCGACGCACCTCGTCCGCGTTCGATTCGAGCGCTTCCGACATCGCCCGAAATCCACCGACGCCGACGTACCGCGCGACGTCGTCGTCGAACGCTCGAAACTCGCCCTCGCGTAACGCGCCCACCGCGGCGGCGGACCACTCCGCGAGCGCCCCGCACTCGACGAGCGGTCTCGCGAACGACTCTCGCGCGACGTCGCTCGCGAGCGTAAAATACTGTAATCCATGATCGACGTCCACGCCCTCGAGCGCTTTCGACGACGATCGACCCCCGCACGCGCGCTCGCCCGTGTCGAAGATGCTCACGTGAAACGTGGCGCGCGTGTCGTCCACGTCGCGGAGAAACTTGGCGAGGGAGAGGCCGCTGACGCCGCCGCCGACGATGGCGATGCGAGCGGGCGAGTGTTTTGAACTCATGTCGCCGACCGCGCGCGGCGCGCCTCGGAGTGCGGACGGCGCGTCGAGAGACTCTCGATGGGTGAGGTGCGCTTTTTCCTACAAACTACAAGTCGAGACGCGTCTCATCCACGCGTGCGCCTTCTCCAGCGTCGAGCGCATGATTTCGAACCGTACAAGTGTTCAAACTTTGGGTCGCGCGACATGGTCGTCATCAACTCCTCCTCCGTCGGGCACGGACAGCTCACCGCGGCGGCGGGACGCTCGCCGTTTTGCGCAGTCGGCACGTGTAAATTCACGTAACGAATGTATCCCTTGCTATAATTGATGATTGATTCGGCGGAGCCGCCGAAGATGTTCGCGACGACTTCGTGGCGAAGCCAGCCACACCCGAGCGGCGTGCGTCTCGGCGCGGGCAACGCGGGTTCGTAGCACTTTGTCCAAAATTTATCTTCCTCGTCCTCGCCGCGTTGACCGTACGTCTGGTGGAACTCTTGATCGATGACGCCGGGGATTCTACCGATGTCTGCGTCCACCCAAAAGTACTTGGACGCTCGCATTTTGCTCGATATCTCGCCTCTGTGAACCTTTTCGACGATTTCGCCAAAGAGTGGAATCTTATTCACCCACACCGGCACGTGCGCCTTGCGACACTGCGTCATCGTCAACGGAAAATCCTTGGTCGTTCTCACCTCGCAGTGCACGTGCCCCTTCCCGAGTGGTTCGTGGACGCTCGTCGCGTCACGACCGGCTCGGTACCACCTCATCAACATGCGACACGTGTCCGGTGCGTCCTCGATGAAGACGACGTTCACCTTGCGGTTGCCGTATTTGCACGCCGTCTCGCGAAGACCCCGCGTGTACTCTCCCACCGTGTGATGCGACGGATGTCGGAGACGCCAAAATCCGGCCACGTACGTCGCGTTCGAGATCAGGTCGCGAACGTCGTCGGTCACGGGCGCGTCGGCGTCGAGATTCACCCCGTCGCAGTGCGAAGGCAACAGATGCCACGATTCGTGCCGTCGACTGTTTCGCTGCGTGAGGGTCCACGTGGTCGTGGACACGGCGAGCAAAGAGAAAGACACGACCACCATCGCGGACAGCGAGAGCTCTCGCCGATGTCTCGCGAAGAACGATCGCCCGCGCGCGCCATCCGCCTTCTCGGCGACGGGTGTTACGAGAAACGAAGACTCATCGGCGCCGTCCAGGGGCGCGCGAGACGACGCGAGCGGCATGTCGAGACGAATCGACCGAACGATTCTCCTCTCTCTCGCGCGCGACGGTGTCGCCGACGCTCGTCGCGCTGTGCCGTCGGGTGCGTGGTGTCGCGCCGCTGAAAAAGACTACCGACCGCCGTCCATCACTACAACGTACTACGAGTACGAGCGCGCGTCGCTCATTCCGAGGACGCGGTCGCGTCGTCCCGGAGACGAGTGAGGACGAACACACCGCCCTGCCCTCCTCGACTCACGCGCATGGTCTCGTCGCAAAACGTCGTCCTCAGCCGTCCGCGCGGTCTCGGCAGGGGGAGCGTCAACGTCGGCGACGTCGACTCGCCGCCGAAGCGCGCGCGCACGTCGAACGACGTAAACGTCACCACGGCGTCACGCGCGAGCGCGTCCTCGGCGCGTATCTCCCCGTCGACACCGATGCACACCGTCGTCGTCGTCGTCGTCGTGGGACCTTCAAGATCGAGCTCGACTTCGTTTCGCACGACGCCGGCGGCCACGTCAACCGTCTGCGCGTTTCGCGCGCCGCGACGATTCGTCTCCGCCGATCCCGCCAACCACGGCGCATATTTAAAAAACACCCCATACATCGTTCGTATAATCTCTTGAATCACCGCATCGCTCACCCCCAACGACTCCATCCCGTTCGAAGTCCACCTCCGCGCGCCCGTCGCCGCCGCCGCCGCCTTCGCGCCGTACGCCAGCGTCCACCGCCCTCCCGCCGAAGACGACGACGGGAACGTCTCCAAACGTTCGATGGACGTCATCACCCGTCCCGCCCTCGCACTCGTCGGCATCCCACCGTCCAGGCGTCTGGATTCCGCGATCGCCCGCACCACCGCCCGTTTCGCCTCGTCGACCGATGAAGACGATGATGATGATGATGATGATGATGACGACGATGATGATGATGATGATGATGATGAA
>MDTD01105025.1_pt1 | contig 89395 bp, 92 predicted proteins | sample 811221 | NCBI WGS metagenome assembly MDTD01 (sample SAMN05326646, study PRJNA326480) | marine metagenome | isolation source: seawater | place: Pacific Ocean: South West | collected 2011
ACCGTCCCGTCCGCACGGACGTGCTGCTGCTCGGACATACCGGCCTCGCTTACAGGATGCCGGTGGCTTCGGTGAGCAGCCAGATGCCGATCACGAGCAGCACGGCGCCGATGGCGACCGTGAGGCCGAATTGGCCCCACGTCTTGCGGCCGGTGTGGATCTCCGCGTAGGTGCCGTAGGCGTGGTAGCAGACGCCGATGAACATCGACGCCACCACCAGCAGGGCCACGAGCATGATGATGTCGTAGCCGTAGTTGCGGATGGTCTCCATGATGCCGTTGCCGGTGCCGCGCGTCGGGTTCTCCAACTGCGGCAGACCTTGCGCGAACGACAGTGCGGGCAGCGCGGCGGCGCCCAGGGCCACGGCGGCGCGCTGGGCAAAACGGGAAGTGAGGTTGCGGTTGTGCATGGTCGGGCCTTTCATGTCAGGACAGGAGGAAGAAACTCAGGACGAGGTACATCGCGACGAAGCGGATGCAGACGCCGAGGAACTGGCGCTGGTTGAGGCGGCTCTCGGACCACCCCACATAGGCCGTTCGGATGGCCCAGACGCCCCACACGAGCAGGACCGCGAACACGACGCCGACCAGGACGGTCGCCATCGCGGAAGGCGCGATACCGCTGTTGGCTTGAAATGCCGAGACCTGGGCGCCGTTCATTGCTCGCCCTCCGCAGTCGTCTTCGGCGATGGCGAAGCGGCCCGCTCGGTGCGGTAGTCGCCGGCCAGTTCGGAGGGGTCGCGCGGCTGAGCGCGTGATGGCGTCAGGTGGAACTGGATGCCGGCGCGCACGCGCGCCAGGTCAGCCAGCAGCCGTGGGTAATCGAAGTGGTAGCGCTCGCCCGGCTGGATGGGGGCATGCGCGGCGCTGTCCGCGACGGTGCGTTCCAGCGCGTCGAGCTGGCGCAGCGCGGCGACCAACTCCTGGCGCTGCGCCGGGGACTCGGCCAATGCCATCGGGGACTGGCCCAGCACGAGGGCCGTCACGAAAAAAGTGGGCACGCCGCGATGCGCGGCGCGCAGCCAGATCGAAGCCACCATCGCGCCATTCCTGTGTGATCAGCAATGGGTTGATCGTGGAGATCAGGGCTGTTTCAGGCCGCAAACAATAGGAACTGGCGGACGACCGGATTGGGCATGCTGCGAGCGAACCTACAAAAGCACGGGTCGCGCTTCGATTATTGCGTTTTTCGAGTATTTCGAATATGATCGGCTCTGCAACCGTTTTCGCTTAGGAGCTACCCATGACCACCGCCACTGCCCAATCCAAGATGACCCTTCCCGCCGCGGGAGAGGTGAAGGCAGCCGTCCAGGGTCAACGTGCCTTGGCGGCTTACCTCGCAACCCAGTTCGAGACGCAGCACATCCAGATCTTTGATGACCACAAACAGGCTCATCAGGTGGAACTGCCTACCTCGGCTTTACGCCTGCTGGTCGACATCCTGGCCGAGTTGGCCGATGGCAATGCAGTAAAGGTGGTGCCCGTCCATGCAGAGCTGACGACCCAAGAGGCGGCGGACTTGCTCAACGTGTCCCGTCCCCATTTCGTCAAGCTGCTCGAAGATGGGGTGTTGGCATTTCATCGCACCGGCAAGCACCGCAGGGTGAGGTTCGCCGATCTGATGCAGTACAAGGAAGCGCGCGAGCGCGCCAGTGAGCAGGCGATGGCCGAACTCGCTCAGCAGTCGCAAGAGTTGGGAATGGGATACGAATGAGGCATTCCCCATTCACCGCCGTCTACGACGCGTGCGTTCTATATCCCGCGCCACTGCGGGATTTCCTGATGTGGCTCGGCCTGTCTGGCCGCTTCCGGGCGCGGTGGAGCCAAGCCATTCATGAGGAGTGGAAACGCAACCTGTTGATCAACCGCCCCGATCTCACCCGGGTTCAGGTCGACAGGACGTCGGATCTCATGGACCGGGCAATTCCGGACGGCTTGGTGGAGGGCTACGAAGCGCTCGTGGCAGGCCTGACATTGCCCGATCCGGACGACCGGCACGTCCTGGCTGCGGCGATTCGCTGCGGTGCGAGCGTGATTGTGACGTTCAACGAACGGGATTTCCCGAACGATCTGCTGGCTCCGTACGGCATCGAATCGCAGCACCCCGATGAGTTTGTGGACAACCTACTGGATCTGGACGCGGCCGCCGTGGTGTCGGCTGCGCAGCGCCAGCGTGCCCAACTCAAGCATCCGCCGATCGAGGTGGACCGCTATCTCGAAATCCTGCTGCGCCAGGGCCTTGTGCAAACGACCAAGGTGCTGGCGACCTATCGCACCATTCTCTGACCCGCCGAGAGCCACGGATGACCAAGAATCCTTCATCAGACGCCACTTTGCCGAAAGGCATCCATCGAAGCTGGAAGCTGCCGGACACGTCGCTGGGCGCCCTGTGGGATTCCATCGTCATGGACGAAGCTCTCAAGAAGCAGTTGCTGTCACAGGCGATCGTCAACTTCACGGTGCGCCCCAAGGTGGAGCGCACGGTACTCCCCCTGCACGGCGTGATCTTGTTGGTCGGCCCGCCGGGGACTGGGAAGACCTCCTTGGCACGGGGCTTGGCGCATCGTGTGGCCGAATCTTTTTCTTCTGCGAAGTTTCGATTGCTGGAAGTAGAGCCTCACACGCTGACGAGCTCTGCAATGGGAAAGACTCAACGCGCCGTGGCAGACCTGTTCTCGCAATCGATCGCAGAATCCGCAGCGGCGGGCCCGACGATCGTCCTTCTGGACGAGGTCGAAACGCTTGCGGCTGATCGAGCCAAGCTCAGCCTGGAAGCCAACCCGGTTGATGTGCACCGGGCCACCGACGCGGTGTTGGTGCAGTTGGACATGTTGGCCGAACGCAACCCGCATCTGCTGTTCGTGGCCACCAGCAACTTCCCACAGGCCGTCGACAGTGCCTTCCTATCTCGTTGCGACATGGTGATGGAGGTGCCACTGCCCGGCAAGGATGCCTGCAAGCAGATCCTGGTGGACTGCCTGAATGGCCTGGCAAAGACATTTCCGGGGATTGGCAAGCTTTCCTCGGCTCACCAGTTCGACGCGTGCGCTGGCGAGTGCGTCGGATTGGATGGTCGGGCCATTCGCAAGGTCGTAGCCAACGCCCTCGCGGCCGACCCGCAAGTGGCTATCGATCCGAACAAGCTTTCCGTAGAGCACCTGCGCAGTGCGATACGACAGGCAACGCAAATGCGCCTTCAAGGAGGGAAGCAAAAATGACCACCGTTGTCAGCCGGACGTTTCGCAGCTCGCCGCACCGCGATGCGTTGCAGACGTGGGATGCCATTGTCGAACTGCTCACTCAGGGCAAGGACGGCACGGCTCGCTCTGAACTCAGGGCCGTGGCGGGCGTGGCCGCCAGCTTGATCGCCGACCAGGCACCCAAGAGCGCGCCCATCGTTGCGACATGCGATGGACCACGGACCAGGATCTACTGCCTCTTCGACGAAGACGCGATCGATGGTGATGATGCCAACGAAGAAGTCTTGGGGTTCGAGCCGTTGAAGGGAGACTGGGGAGTCTCGCTGCCGTGTCCGAAGGAGCAGCTCGGCTGGGTGCAAACCGCGCTCAAAAAGCACAGTTCTCGCATCATTGCACGGGACTTGAGCCAAGGAATTGCCACGCAGGCGCAGGCCGATGCTGGACAAGCGCTGTCGCTCGACCTCGGAGGTTTCCTCAAGTCATGAGCACCGTCGCCACCTACTCGTACACGCACTCGGTTACCTATGTGACCGACAACATCCTCAAGAGCTTGAAAGACATCATCCTGCTCAGTGGGCTGGACCCCGAGCACTTCGCGGATCGCTGGGAGAGCAATACCCGAGCCATCAAGACGTGGCTCGGGACCGGTGATCTGCGCAAGGTGATTCTGGAGATCTACAACCCGGCAACCGACAAACTCGTGACCCGATGGGATATCGACATCGTGTATGGGTGGTCCGATGGCGACGGCAGCTTCTGGACAGATACCGAGCAGTTGAAGTACGCGATCAAGAAAGCTGGGCTGCTGCCATCGCAGGCCAAGTACAAGTTAATGCTCGATACAAAGCCAGGGCGGCCTGATGTGGAGGGGTGGAGCAAAGGAAGTTATCGCTCGACGGATGGAATGGTCAAGCAGAGCCTAGGCTCGACTGTCGAACACAGCGGCCTGGCGGGTCAGGCCGGATATTGGAGGCAACGCTGATGCTGTCGATCGATGAAGCTTTTCGCAAGTTCAAGTCGCGTCTGGAACTCAACGAACGCGAACAGAAGAATGCCTCGCAACGCCAGAACGAAGTGCGGGACTACCTGCAGACCAAGTTCGGCATTGCGCGCAGCTTCCTGACCGGGTCCTATGCTCGATACACGAAGACGAAGCCGCTCAAGGATATCGACATCTTCTTCGTGCTGAAGGACTCGGAGAAGCATTACCACGGCAAGGCCGCATCGGTAGTGCTGGATGATTTCCACTCTGCATTGGTGGAGAAATACGGTTCGGCGGCCGTGCGCAAACAGGCGCGCTCGATCAACGTGGATTTCGGTGTTCACATCGACGCGGAGGACAACACGGACTACCGGGTGGTCAGCGTGGATGCGGTGCCCGCATTCGACACCGGCGACCAGTATGAGATCCCCGATACGGCGTCCGGAAAGTGGATCAAGACGGACCCGGAGATCCATAAGGACAAGGCGACCGCAGCGCACCAAGCCTATGGCAATGAGTGGAAAGGTCTCGTGCGCATGGTGAAGTACTGGAACAACAATCCCAAGCACGGCGATCAGAAGCCGGTGAAGCCCTCGTTCCTGATCGAGGTAATGGCCCTTGAGTGTCTTTACGGCGGCTGGGGAGGATCGTTCGATCGCGAGATCCAGTCGTTCTTTGCCACGCTTGCCGATCGTGTTCATGACGAGTGGCCGGATCCCGCCGGACTTGGCCCGGCGATCAGCAACGATATGGATGCCGCGCGCAAGCAGCGCGCGCAGCAGCTGCTGTTCCAGGCGAGCCAGGACGCAAGCATCGCCATCGACCACGCGCGTCGTGGTCGCAATATCGAAGCGCTTCGCGCCTGGCGCGCACTGTTTGGCCCCAAGTTCCCACTGTCCTGATTCCATCGGCTTCCATACACGTCCCATCGAGGTACAGCATGTCCCAGTGGTCGCTTTCCCAGCTCCTGTCGTCCCTGCATGAAGACATCCAGCAGCGCTTGTCCGTAGTACGCAAGACCTTCGGTCACCCGGGTACGAAGGGGGATGCGAGCGAGAACGTCTGGATCGACATGCTGGATACCTATCTGCCCAAACGGTACCAGGCGGCGAAGGCGCATGTGGTGGACAGCCTGGGGAACTTCAGCCAGCAGATCGATGTGGTGGTGTTTGATCGGCAATATTCGCCTTTTATCTTCACCTACGAGAACGAGACGATCATTCCAGCCGAAAGCGTGTACGCCGTGTTCGAGGCCAAGCAGACGGCTGACGCGGGGCTTGTGGCCTATGCCCAGGAGAAGGTCGCCAGTGTGCGCAGGCTGCACCGCACGAGCCTGCCGATCCCGCACGCTGGCGGGACCTACCCAGCGAAGCCGTTGATTCCGATTCTGGGTGGCTTGCTCACCTTCGAGAGCGAATGGAGTCCTGCATTGGGTCCATCCATGGACAAGGCGCTGAACGCAAACCTCACCGAGGGGCGTCTGGACATCGGATGCGTTGCCGCCCACGGGCACTTTTTCTATGACCAAGCCAGCGGCGCGTACAGCTACACCAACGAAAACAAGCCGGCGACCGCGTTTCTTTTCAAGCTGATCGCGCAGCTTCAGTTCAGTGGAACGGTCCCCATGATCGATGTGGAGGCTTACGGTCAGTGGTTGACCAAGTGAGGGGGCGCTGTGGCAAGCATACGTTCGGAGTACCACCGGTTCCTGGCGCACTTGGCGCAGCGGCACGTGCACGACGACGTGCGCCGGCTGGCGCACCTGGTGCTCGATCACCTGCAGCCACTGGCCGAGGTCGGTGCTGCACGCCGGGGGCGCTCCACGCGCTTGGCGCCGCTGGCCATCGCGCATCTGGCGCAGATGCCTGTCGCCTACGACGGGGACGCGCGCGGCCCCGAAAACGGGCCGGCGCTCGGGCGACTGCACCAGCTCGAAGTCGGGCCGTTTCGAGGATTCATGCGGCAGGAGACGTTCGACCTCAGCCATGACATCACCTTGGTCTACGGTGCCAACGGCACCGGCAAGAGCAGCTTCTGCGAAGCCTTGGAAGTGGCGATGCTCGGTTCGATCAGCGAAGCGCAGGCCAAGCGGGTCGACCAGCGGACGTACTGCAACAACGCTCGCCTGCGCCGCCACGTCGCGCCAGTCCTGTCGTCTACGGCGGCGGGCGAAGCGCAGGCCGTCCAGCCCGACGAAGCTGAGTATCGCTTCTGCTTCATCGAGAAGAACCGCCTCGACGATTTCGCCCGAATCGCCGCGCGGACCCCGAGCGATCAGCGCCAGCTCATCGCCACCCTGTTCGGCGTGGACCAGTTCAGCGAGTTCGTGCGCGGCTTCAACCCCTCGCTCGATCAGGACCTGATGCTTGCCGGCGTGCAGGCGGCGCAGCGTCGCCTGCGGTTGGCGAACTCCGAACAGACCATCGCCGCCTACCCGCAGAAGATCGCAGCGGTCGAGGGCCTGGAACAAGCTTTGGCGCAGCGCATGTCACCTGGCGCGACCTATCAAGCCTGCGTGGACTGGCTGCTGGGTACGCCGCAGCAGCAAGGACGGCTACCGTATGTCCAGGCTCAGCTGGACGCCAACCCGCCTGCCATTCACGAGGTGACCCAGGCCCGCCTGCAAGCGTTGCTGGCAGAGGCCTACCGCGTCCAGGGACTGTGGCAAGCGTCTTCCGCGCAACTCGCGGCCCGCGCGGGCGAGGTGTCGTACGCGAAGCTCTACGAGGCCGTGCAAGCGTTGGCGGACGGGGCGACCGCGTGTCCGGCATGTGGAACCGGACTGGCCGCTGTGGCACAGGACCCGTTCGCCAGGGCGCGAATGGGCCTGGAGCAGCTCGCGCAACTGGCCGTCCTGCAGCAGCAAGAGGCCGGGCATCGGACGCAGTTGAGCGAGGCGGTCCGAGCGCTGTGGGACGAAATGCGCCGCGTGGTGGCGGCGGCTGGGGTCGCTTGTCCTGCCGAATCGCAGGCCGCGGGCCTGCCACTGCTGCCTCCCACGTCGGCGGGCAATTGGCTCGGCGGCTGGGTGAATGGGGACCAGCGCGCCTGGCAAGCCCTCTTACGGATCGCACAGATCATCGAAGGCTTCGACGCGCAGGCGCGCGACGTGCATGCCCAGCGCGGCGCGATGGCCCAGGAGCGGGACCGCCTGCAACAGCATCAGCTGGAGATCGAACGGCTGCGGACCATGCGCACGACTGCGGATCAGGAGCTGGCGGCCGCCCGCCAAACCGTGGCCCAATTCGACGACGCGAACCGCGGCCTGATCCAGGCGGCCACGGACGAAATGCCGGTGGTGGTGCACCATCAGCGGGTCAAGGCCGCCTACGACGGCTTCCTACCCGAGATTCAGGCATACCTGACCGCTCTGCCGGGGGTTCTGCTACAGGGGCTGGGAGACCAAGCCCGCCATCTCTACAACGCATTCAACCGGGCCGATCCGCCCGGCGATCTGCTGCACGCGCTGTGGTTGCCCGTGGCCGAGAACGGCAAGATCGAGGTGGAGTTCGCCGGCGAGCCGGGCGTGCGCTACGACGCGTTGATCGTCTTCAGCGAAGGGCACATCAAATGCTTGGGTCTGGCGATTCTGCTTGCCAAGAACCTCGCGCAGGGCTGCCCCGTGGTCATCTTCGATGACGTCGTCAATGCGATAGACGACGACCATCGCGATGGCATCTGGCGTACCTTCTTCGAGGACGGTTTGCTCCACGGCAAGCAGGTTATCCTCACCTCGCACGCAGAGGAGTTCCTGCACCGCATCCAGCAGGAGTTGGGCGTGCGCCGCGCCGCGGCCATCAAGCGCTACAAGTTTCTCCCGCATCAGGGAGAGCACGAACTGCGGGTCGACAGCGACCCGCCAGCGAAGAACTATGTTCTTCTGGCCCAGCAGGCGTTGGCGGCTGACGAGAAACGCGAGGCACTGCGCCAGGCCCGGCCGGCGCTGGAGAGTCTGACGGACCGCCTGTGGACGTGGCTGGGTCGGCGGGCGGACGGCCGGATCGACATCAAGCTGAGCGGGCCCCGCGCGCCTTGGGAGCTGAACAATAAATGCACCAAGTTGCGGTCGGCCGTCGAGCGTATCGCGGCGCAACATGCGGGTGCGCCGGATGCCGTAGGGGCGTTGGTCAGGCTGCTCAATGTCAGCGGTACGAGTATTGAATGGGGTTACCTCAATAGCGGTGTGCACGACGCTCAGCGCGATCATGAGTTCGATCGGGCGACGGTAAGAACGGTCGTCGAGGCGGTTACGGCGTTGGATGCTGCTCTTGATACCCTGCAGAACCGATGAACGGCACACGGCTTTGCAGAGCAGTGCCGCCCGTGTCACCTCATAAGTACTTCTTGAAGCTGCCTGCGGTCAGGCTGACTGCCATCCCCAGCAACGCCGCGCTGGGCAGCAGGATGACCAGAGGATGCACCGCTATGGGCAGTGCGAGATAGGTGACCCAAGGCAGCACGGCCAACGGCATCAGGCTGGCCTTCGCGCGGTGGTAGATGAAGCCGGATTCGCGGCCCGCGCCGAACCGGCGCACATCCCGTCGCACCAGGCCGTCGATCAGGCCGACGAATGCTGCAGTGAGGATCAGCGGCAGCGTGAGTACCAGGACCAGCAGGCGCACCAGGAAGGTGAGCGTCGTGAAGGCCGCAGCGATCAGGTAGCTTTCGGCCCAGACATAGACTTGGCTGATGTAGTAGCGGAAGTTGCGGCTCTGCCCGTGGCTGGCCGCGCGGGCGCGCTCGGCGGTCTGGCTCATGCGCTCCAGCAACCCCGAGCGCACGAACACCCACTCGTACCCGGTATCCACCAGCTCGTGCGCCGTGCGCCCGGGCTCCTGCACCACCACGCTGCGCGTGAAGTGGTTGGACAGGTGCCCGAGTTCGTACTGCAGCATCTGCTGGGAGTGGCGCCAGCCCTGGTCCTTCCAGAACAGGTGCATGCCGACGCACTCCACCACGATCGAGAACAGCAGCGAGCCGATGAGCACCCCGAGCAGCCGGAACGGCAAGGTGATGGTGCCGACGATCAGCCCCTGGCGCTGGTTCTGCTCCCGCTGCGCGGTCGAGGCGGCATCCTTCATGGTGCGGCCTCGCCGGTGCTGTCGTCGGCGCCGGTGGCCACCGCGTCAGGCTCGGCTGGAGCGGCGTCATCCAGCAGGTCGTCGGGCAAGGCTGCATGCGGCAAGGCTGCGGAACTGGTGAACTCCCACCACTGCGTGGCCTCGCTGTAGCTCTGGCGCATATACCCGGCCAGTTGCTGCAAGTCCGTCGGCATCACTTCATCGGGGTCTGGCGCCGGAAGCGGCATGCGCACCTTCCAAAGCTGGCCGCCCTGCAGCAGCGCGAAGCATTGGCCCTTGGGCAGACCGACGACGTGTGACGGCTCGATCATCGGCACGCTGGCCATGCTGATGCGGTCCTGGGTGTTCGACGTGAAGTCCGTCGCGCCGCGGATGTCTGAGCTGTCCGTCGCGCCCGAGACGATGGTGGTCGTATAGACCTCGACCTTCGGCAACTGCCTCGTCAGCAGTTCCGCGGTGGCCGTCTCGCGCACGCGCAACATGAATAAATTGTTGAAATTCCCGATCACTTGGCCGGCCTTCGCGCGGTTGCCGATGCGGGCCTCGATGTCCGAAAGCGTTTGCGTGTAGGCGGTGACTTGCAGGCCCGCGCCACCGCCCTTGTTGATGAGCGGAATGAACTCGTCACCCATCAATTCATTGAACTCGTCCGCATGCACGTTGATCGGCACGCGCGCACCAGCCGATGCGCCCGGCAGGCCATCGTCGATTCCGTGCTTGTAGATGTGCCCAGCCACCGAGACGAGATCGCTGAACATCGAGTTGCCGACCGCTGCGGCGACCTCCGCATCGGACAGCGCGTCCAAGCCGACATAGACGACGGCGCGCTTCCTGATCACCTGCATCCAGTCGAAGATCGGGCGCGGGTCGGCCAGGTCGGAGTAGTTCGGCGCCAGGAGCTGGGCGATCTTGCCGCTCGTGAGCTTTTCCAGCAGCGGCAGCAGCGATGCAACGATCTTGTCGAAGTAGGTCTTGTCGTAGCGCACCGCCGAGCGCAGGCCATCGAGCACAGGGTCGTAGTTGCGCGCCTGGGAGAGGTATTGCTCCAGCGCCACCACACGCTTCTCGCGCCCGATCATGTTCCTTGGGATGTTCTTCTCGTTGAGCTTGGCCTCGATCTGGACGATCACCTCCCAGGCCTTGGGCTCCGTCTTGGCAAAGTAGTGCTGGGCGTACTCAATGAACAGCGCGTCGATGTTGATGACGTGGCGCTGGATCAGCATGTAGTCCGGGCGCTGCCCCAGTTCCACCAGGGCGCGGGCGATGATGTTCACGAAGCGCCATGCGAACTCGCGGAACGCCGCGCTGTTGCCTTCGCCGGAGAGCTGCCCCGCGATGCGTGTCGCCACTTCCGAGATCCGACCGAAGCGGCCCACGGCGTTGTAGCGGGCGCTGATTTCCGGCCAGCCCAAGTGGAAGATGTAGAACTCGCCTTCGCGGCCAGCGCGCTGGGCTTCGACGTACATCCGTTTCAAGAGATCGGCATCCCCCTTGGGGTCGATGACGATGACGACCTCATGCTCGCCGGCAGCATTCCTGCGACGGATGTCCTGCGTGACGAACAACTCGGCCAGGCGCGTCTTGCCCACCCGCGTGGTGCCCAGCACCAGCGAGTGCCCGACGCGCTCGCCCAGCGGCAGGCTGACGTCCACTTCGTCGGGCTCGATGCCGTGCAGCCTTGGCAGGCCGCCGACAGGCGGCAACGGGCGCACGGGGTTGAAAGGCGCGTCCCAGCCGGTGAGCTTCGGCAGGCGCGAGAGCGGCAATGGCGCGAACTCCAGCCGTTCCTCCAGGCGCCTGGTCAGCCGGTAGGCCGGCGTCGGCTCGACGTAGCGGCGGAACTCGGGCCGGTACGTCTGCATCAGCCGATGCGTGTGCTTCTGCTCCCAGAGAAAGCCGCGCCCCACGAATAGGCGCTGCTGGCTGACCGGCACGTCCTTGCTGGTCATCACGTAACGCGGCAGACGGCGGATGTTGCGCCGGTAGCGCAGGATGATGCGGGCATCGCGGTAGCGGATCGCGCCGTAGGCGCCGAACGCCAAGGCGCTGCCGATGCCCATGGCCGGGCTCAGCGCGAGCGACCATGGGGCCACCAGGCACAGAAACGCGGCGCCTGCACACGCCGCGACGGTGTATAGCTCCACCGCTGGGCGTAGCAGAACCTCGACCGGCTGTTTGCCCGACATGGCTTCATTGCTCGATGCCGGTGGCCGTGATCAGCGCCGGGTAGTGCCGCAGGCCCAGGCGATCGGCCAGGTCGTCGCCGGCCACGGGCGCGAGCGGCACGCCCGGCACCAGGGCGCGCAGCCGCGCCAGGCCCTGCGCGGTCTCGACGTTGACGACCAGGCCGACCGCGCCACGTTCGCGCAAAGCGGCGGCGCGGCGCTGCAACCAGGCCCGGGAAGCCTCGTCGTCGCCGATGACCACGAACGGCCGCAGGCCGGGCGCTTCGATCACCCGTCGCGCGACGGTGCCGGGCGTGAGCTTGGCGCTGCGCACCGGCAGCATCGCGGCTTCGTCCGCCCGTGTGGCAGGAACCTGGGGCGTCGGGATGGACGGCCGCGCCGGTGCGTTGGCGCGCGGCTGGAGATTCAGGGCTTCGTAGTACGGCAATGCCGACGTGCCGCCACGGTCCTCGACAACGATCAGTGGCTCGCCGGCACGCGAGGCCAGCGGCAGGCCTGACAGCAGCATGAGTAGGCCCGTGAACGCGAGATGGGCGGGATGGGGTTTCGTCATGGGGAGGTCTCCTGGCGCGCCGCGAGGACCGCGGCGGCTGGTCGCGTGCCCTGCACGCGGGCAAGGTGGCGCGACACGCTGCGCCGATAGCGGGCGGCGGGCTCGCCGCCTGCGGGGCGGTGGTAGCGGCCGATCGCCAGCAGCCAGTCCTCGCCGGGGGTGTGCTGCTCCTTCAGGATCTCGGCGGCAACGGCCAGGTTGCGATACGGATCCAGCAGGTCGCACGCGCCGGTAAAGCGGTGCTTGTGGTAGCCGAGGTTGATCTGGCCCAGGCCCGCATCAATGCGCGTGTGCGGCGTGGCGCGCATCGCCTGCTGCAGGCCAGCGCAGGCGTCGGCGCGCGTGGCGAAGCGGCGCGACTGGCCGGCGACGTTGAGGGACCACGGCCACGGCACCAGGCGCCCGTTGCGCCGGATGCCGCTCTCCTGCAAGGCCACGGCGTAGAGCACGGTCGAGGGGATGCCTGCGCGCTGGGCGGCAAGCTGGTAAGCCGGTGGCGGAACCTCCTGGGCCAGGGCGGCAACGGCATACAGGCCGGCAGTGAGCACCAGTGCGCGCAGGGGCATGGCTACGGCTGGCGCTGCCATTGGCCGTTCACTTCGCGCACGGCGGCGGGCAGATCGCCGGGCAGGCCCAGTGACAGCCAGCGGCCGCCGTCGTGGTTGAGCGTGATGCTGCCGGCGCGCACGCGCGCCGGGTCGATCTGCGCGCGCTTGGCCCAGTCGCGGATGCGCGCGTCATCCTGGCGGCTGCCCACCATGTACAGGTCGAACTCCGCGCCCGAGGATTGCAGGCGCTGCACGAGCTGTCCGCAGGCTGCGCAGCCGTCCTTGACGAACACCGCCATGCGGCCGCTGCCGCGCAAGGGACTGCTGGATGGGCCGGCGCCCGGCTTGTCGTCGGGCAGGTTCACGCGCTGCATCCCCGGATTCAGGCGCTGCCAGGCCTCGTCGTAGGCGCGCTGGTAGGCGAGCAGCTTCTCGACGCGGCGCGCTTCCACCTGCACCTGCAGTTCCGCATAGCGGCGCCGTTCTTCGTCCGTGCGAGCTTCGATGCCCAGGGCGGACAGCGGGTCCAGGTTGGGCGAGTAGATACCCAGCGGCCCATCCATCAGCTCGCGGTAGCGTGCCCATTCTTGTGGCTGCAAGCCCCATTCGGTTGCCACCCGGTCGTCCAGCACGCGGGCGGCCAGCGGGCGCTCCTGGCTCTGTGCGTTGCGCGCCGAGGTCGTTGCGGGCTGCTGCGCCCAGGCGGGCCATTGCGACGACGCCACCAGGACCGCGAAAAGGAGGATCGACGGCTTCATGGGGTGCTCCGGTCAGGGAATCGCCACGCGGCGGGTCTGGTTGCCGGCCTGGAACACTGCGGTGTTGCCCTCGATCGCCTGCAGGCGCCACGGGCCGACCGCATCCCCGGGCAGCAGCACCTGAAGTTGGGCGGGCGTGAAGTCCCCGATGCTCGGCGCGACGGACACGCTGCGCTGGCCGGCGCGCAGTTCGGCGCCGACGACGCGGAATGGCAGCGGCGGCAGCTCGGTCTTGGAGGCGGCGGACGTGCGCGATGCGCGCCGCTGGGCGGGTGCGGTGGCACGCGCGGCGGCTTGGCGCGCCTTGATCTGCTCGACCTCCGCGCGCAGCGCCTGGAGGTCGTCGGCCGCTGCGTAGCCACTGAGAGATTTCTCGACCTGGGCCGCGCGTGCTTCCAGAATCTGGCGGGTGTCTTTGAGGTCAGCGTCCGTCGCGACGGCCGGGCGCTGCTGGATGGCCTCGATCGTCTCGGCCAAGCCAGTTGCCTGCGCTTCCAGGCGTTGCAGGCGGGAATCCAGCCGCTCCTGGTCGGCCTGGTCGCTGAGGGCCTGGTAGCCCAGGGCCGCCAAGACGCTGAGGAAGATCAACCAGAGCCACATCAGGCTCTGCACCACCACGGCGGCGGTCGATCGCTGGGCAGGTTGCGGGGCGTTCATGGCTGGCCTCCCGAAACCATGGGTGCCAGCGGGAACGTCTGCACCGCCTCGGTGGCGGGTGGCTCGGATGGGGACTCGGCGACCGCGCGATCGCCGGGCCGCTCGAAGCAGATTTGCCGTGCGCGGTCATCCGCGTGCAGTTCCCAGGCCGGGCCAGCCAGCGTGAGCAGCGCATCGCGCAAGGTCATGGGGCCGAGGTGCAGGTGTACCGCCGGCAACGGCAGCGCGTACAGCTCGATCACGGCATGCGCGGTCTGGCACAGGCCATAGCCGCTGCGTTTGAGCACGTGCCGAAGCCCATCCCCGACCGTGGCGCGGGCATCCTCGGGCATGGACACGTCGATGGTCTGCAACAACAGGTCGCGCTGCGCCGCCATGGGTGCCAGTTCGACCAGTGTGTAGCGGGCGTAGCGCACGACCGGGATGTACTCGGAAGCCTCGGGTTCAGGCGCGGCCAAGACTTCCGCGATGGTGTCGGGCGCGACCGGCGCAGTCGTCGTCGCGCAGCCACCGGCCAGCACCGACCACAGCAGGCCGAGAAATCCCGCCAGAAGGCGGCGTTCGGGATAGTGAAACCACGGTGGAGAGGGGCACATAGCTCGGCGTCCTGAAACATCCAGCCCTCACCATCGCCGCTCAGGCCGCGAGCGGCAGCAAACAATGCGAACCAGGCAGCGTCCGATTTACCGGGAGCGGCAAAAAAAACGGCCCCGAAGGGCCGTAAGTGGAACGTGTCATGCGGCGACAAGCTGCCGGGCCAGTGCGACCTCGACGGAATCACCGTCCTGGTTCAGGACATCGAGCCCGGATTCGGGCACGTCGCCCGAGGTGGACTGCGAGACCATGATCTTCTTGGCCATCAGCTCCAGGCAGGTCATCTGCGAGGAACCGGCGTAGCCGAGGTAGATCACACGCACGGGCTGCTTCTGCCCGATGCGCCAGGAGCGGCGTGCCGCCTGCTGGAGCGAGTACACGTTGTAGCCCGACTGCATGAACACGATCGTCGGGAACTCCAACAGGTCCAGCCCCGTCTTGACCAACTCGGGGTTGGTGATGAGCACGTCGATGCCACGGTCCAGTTGCTCGGCGATCCAGTCTTCGCGGCGGCTGGCATCCACGCTCGCGCGCAGCACCGCCACCTTGAAGCCTTCCTGCTCCAGCAACACCTTCAGGCGCGACGTGGTGTCGCGCGTGCCGGTATAGACCGTGTAGGCCAGGACCTTGCGGCCCTGCGCCTTCTCCTCTTTGCAGATGTCGATCAGCTCACGCTCCTTGGGGCTGATCTCGAACTCGTTGAACTGAGCCGGGACAAACGCCAAGGTGTTGCGCGTGCGCGGATGCACCACGGTCTCCGACCGGAAGCAGCAATCCGGCCAGGCCAGCAGCACGTTGAGGACCACACCCAGCAAGGTCGTATCGCGTCGCGCCAGAGCCTGTTTCAGCTCCGCGGTCAGCCGACCCGCCAGATCGCGGTAGGCCGCGGCTTGCGCCGTGTCCATCGCGACTTCACGGAACTCCTCGTCATACGGCGGCAGGACGTTGCCACCGATGTCCTTGAGCTTGAGAAAGATCGTGAACGGCAGGATGCAGCGCAGCACGCCCTTGGGGCCAAACCCCGGGGCCTTGACCGTGCGCACCGATACCTTGGTGCCCTTGGCCGTCTTGTGCGCCGTGCCGGTGCTCTCGGAGTAGATGTCCTTCAACACCCCGTGATCGCGCATGAACGCCATCGCAGCCGAGGTCATGCTGCCGCTCGTGGTCGGGCGGTAGCCGTCTTCGATCATCCGCCCCGGAAGGGCTCGGAACAGCAGGTGGAACAGGTCGTCCCCGTAGCCGCCCATCAACGTGCCGGTCAGCAGCAAGGTCTTGCGAGCCTTCGCCGCCAGCACGCCCATGGCCTGGCCCTGGGCACTGCCCCCGTTCTTGTACTCATGTGCCTCATCGGCGATGAGCAGGTCGAACGTGCCTTGCGGCAGGTAGCGTTTGATGAACTCGGACGGCTGATAGCCGCCCTCGCCAAAGCCGAACTCCATGTTGGCCATCGCACGTTCCATGCGCGTGGCCTGACGGTCGGAAAACACCAGCTCGCCGTTGCCATCCATGAGGTTGATGAACTCATGGATGTTGTCGCCGAGCATCGACGCCAGGAACCCGTCACCGAACTTTTGCATCAGCTTCTGCGCGGTGACCTCTCCGATGGTCGGTATGCGCTTTAAGGCTTTGAGCACGGCCGAGGACTGGTCGCTGCCGGACAGACTGCGCGGGCGGATCAGTGTCCACAGGGGCGCGGCGCAGTGGCCGCACTTCCTGCGGCACTCCTCGGCTTGGAGCGCGATCGGGTTGACCGGCTCGCCGTCGAGGTCGGTGATGACCGTGCCGCAGTCCGGGCAGGCCGCCACGTCGCCGTGGCGGGTGCGCCGCGTGGTGAAGACAGGCTTCCAGTGAAAGCCCATCCGCATCCTGACGCGCCCCAGGACGAAGAACTCCTGGCCCGTGGGCTGCACGCCCAACTGCTCGCGCAGCTTGATGAGCTTGACGAGCGTATCCGGCCCGTTGAGTACCCACACCTTGGCACCGGCCACCGTCTCCTGGATCTCGCGCCGCCACTTGTAAACCAGGTGGGGCGGCGACAGCACCAGAGTGCGGCGATAGCCTTCGGCGTTGAGCACGGCGGCCGTGGCAATGCCGACGGTCGTCTTGCCGCAGCCCATCTCGCCATTGACGATCGCAGCACGTTCGCCACGGTCGATCAGCAGCTCGGCGGCGGCGTGGACGACTTCGGCCTGGGCTGGGAACAGCTTGCGCTTGAGGCTGGCGACCACCAGTTGCCGGTGCGCCTGCGGTTGGCCGGTATAGACCGGCGGATTAGCGCTGTTGAGGGCGTCGAGTAGTTCGTCGCCGAACTCGCCGACAAAATCCTGAAGGCTCAGGGTCAGAGGGGAAGATTCCGCGTCGAGCAGTTCGCCCTGTACGGGCGCGGATTCAGCGGCAGTGGTTTCGAGATCGAGGGACATGGTGATGCTCCAAAGAAAAATGGGGCATGCACCACCCCCAGCGGGGCAATGGCATGCCCCGTGGTGGGAAGAGAATCGACGCGTGGCTGAGGGTGGTTGAAGGTGCTGGCCTGGGCGGCCCGCAGGTGAACCGTGCTCAGTCTTCGGACGGAAGCACGATGACGGTTGCGCAGCGCTGCGAATCGGTGACGATGCGAATGGCGAGCCCCGGATGGATCACGTAGTGCGATTCCAGCGACGCGCCCGATTGAAGCGCGCTGCTGTTCGTCTGCCATTGCTGGATGTTGACGTCGCCCCAGTCGCCACGGGTGTGGCGCCTGAAGTACGGGATCGGGTCCAGGCGACCCGCGCGGACCAGGCGGTCTACACCTCTGCTGAAGATGAGCGCCCCGATGGGGAACGCCAGCCGCTGGCAGTAGGTTTCGATGCGATGCGATGCCATGGGCTCCTCCTTGATGAGTCATTGAGCCACGACACCCCTGCCGGAGTGAAGTGGCTCCGTCAGGTGGATGAGGATGACGATGTGGGGCCTCAGATCAGGTCCCGCTCTTCGGGAAGCTGGACCACCGTGGTCTGGTGGTCCTCGCTGGTCTTGACGATCAGCGCCAGGTCCGGCGTGATCCTGAACTGCGAGATCATTAGGTTGTCCTGTTGGATCGCCACGTCGTTGGCTTGGCGTGTGGCCTCATCGATCTCGCCCCAGTCCCCGCGCACATGGCGCTGGACATAGGCCAAGGGGTCGATCAGGCCTCGCCGGGCCAGCCAATGCACCTTCTCGCTCAACTTCAACGTACTCGGTGCGAACAACGGTTGCTTGTGCGGCGCAGGCCGCTTGAACGGATTGGGGATCATGGTGTTTCTCCTTCGAGTTGGTACAGCAGGACGGCAGCGCGTCCGGTGGATCAGCGAATGGTCAACACCTCGCCCCGTGTCGCGGAGCCAGGTGTCATGTCCCACGCGCGGATGACGGGAACGAACTTGTCGGTGAGGATGCGGGTCTCGGCGATGGAGCCGTCTTCGCGTTCGGTGAACTCCCGCTGGAGCGTCTTGTCCTTGTGGGTGTCACCTTTGACGACGAGCACGCGCCCGGTCTTGGAGCGCACAACCCCCGAGATCGCACCCGCGGCCAGAGCCAGGGCGAGATGCCAGCGGGACAAGGCCCGCGCCGGTGGACGCAGCGATTGCTGCGCAGCCCCCAGGTGCGTGTCCTGCGATGGCCACAAGCCTTGCAGCCTGCCAACCTCATCGGCGAACTGCTCGGGCTCCATCGTCACGCGGAAGAAATGCTCTGGCTCGGCCGGGCTGGCGGGGACGATGTACGGCAGGAACGGCCACTCGCTCGGCAGTTCCTCGGCTTCGACTTCGCCTTGCCCTACCTGCAACAGCAGATTGCGCACGGCCTTGACGCCATCGGGCACCTGCTCGCGCTGGCGCACCCGGCGTCCGAAGATCACCACCTGCTTGAACTGCGTCTCCACCGCTCGGTAGATGCGCAGGTCCGTGTAGTGGCGCGTCAGCCAGCCGACCAACTCCGCGTCGAGCACGTAGCCGGGGACGATGAAAACCAGCACGCCGCCGTATTGCAGCAGCGAGAGCGTGCGCTGGTAGAACAGCTTTTCAAGGCGGGCACGGCCCTGGCCCTGATAGCCGATGTTGCCGTTGACGTCCTTGGACAGGTCCCCATACGGCGGGTTGAGCCAGAGCAGCCCGAAGGACTGCTTGGAGACCATCGTGTCCATCAGGTCCGCGTGCAGGCAGTGATCGACCAGGCCGCGGGCATGGCGCGCCCGCTCCGCGTCGAACTCGACGGCGAACGCCTTTGCCTGCTCGCGCCCGAGGGCATGGGCGGCTTCGGCGATCGCCACGCCTTCGCCGGCGCAGGGATCGAGGATGCACATCGGCCCGTCGCTGGGCATCAGTGCGTTGAGCGCTCTTTCGAGCGTGGGTTCGTCGGTCGGGAAATATCCGTTCTTGACGAAATTGCGGGCGAGCCGCGGGAACATGAGGGCCATGGAAGTCTCCTGGTTGGCGGGGATGAAACACGGAAGTACGCCAAGGCGTGCCTCCGAGGGTGGGTCAGGCCGCTACCACTTCCGGCGTCCAGATCTTGGCCGGGTATGGATAGGCGGTGAGCACGTCACTGCGGATCAGGGAGCCCAGCGCCAGGGTCAGCGTCGGCACGTCGATGGCGAGCCGATGGCCTTCCAGCGGCCCGAGGGCGAACGGAAGGCGGCCCAGCATCTCGCGGCTTTGCAGCAGTTCCAGCACGGTCTCGCGCCAGTGGTCGAGCAGCGGCAACGGGCACGTGTCCCGCACCAGCGTCCACAGGCGGTCGAGCCGGTGGGCGCTGTCGCGTGGCAGCAATGCCAGCGCGCTGGCGTTGGCCTTGTCGGGCTTGACGCAGCGCCGGTCGAACAGCCACACGTTGGACAGCGAACCGAACAGCGTTCGCCGGTAGGCGCGCGTGATGCGCTTTTCCAGGCGATCGACGTTGCCGATGAACACCGGGACGCTGCCGCCTTGGTCGGTGATGACGTGAAACTGGTCCAGTCCCTGCTCGTCGCGCCCAAGGGTCAGGCGAGCGAGGAACTGCTGGACGGCGGTGTCCCGCGCCCAGATCGACAGGAAGATCAGGTTGCCCTGGTCGTCGCCGACGCAGGCGTCGGCCATCACATCCGGGCATTCGTCGATGCGGTACAGCGTGGTGGAAGAAGTGTGTGCGGGCATGGTGGTGTCCTCGGATGAACGGGAACAGCACCGCCCGCTGGGGCAAGTGCTGCCCCTGGGGGTGGAAGAAAACCGCTCAGTCCGGCTCGAACTGCCGGGTGTGCGGGTTGAAGTGAAGCACCTCGTCCACCGCGGTGATCGGCGTGAAGCCGTCCAGGTAGATGTTGTTGAGGTACTGGTCGCGGTAGGTCAGTGCCTGCCGCGCCTGTTTCTCGGTGAGGCCGTTGCTGATGAAGTACTCCAGCATCTCCTCGTCGGAGGACACTTCGTCGTTGGACAAACTCCCTTCAACGAGCGCCAGCAGCGAGGGGGAGAGCGCAGCGAGGATCAGGTCCATGTCGGTTCCTCCTGGCTCAGACCATCAGCGTTGCGGCGGGTGCCGTGACAGCCGTGGGTGTGCGTCGCCGAGCGTGGTAGGCGCGAACGCCTGCACGCCATTCGGCAGACTGCTCCGGTGCAAGGTCCAGATAGGACAGCGGGCACGAGTAGTAGTACGGGTGCATGGACTCGTCCAGCGGCTTGTAACCCCACTGGCCGCCGCTGCGTTCAAGCAGATCGCAGCGGATGTAGCGCAGGGATTGGCCCGGCGCGAGATCACGATGTACGCCTTCGACCTTGGCCGTCACTTCCGCGACAGACCAGAGGACGTTGCCGCGCAGCGCGTGGGCGATGACCTTGACGCTGGCGCGCTCGGTCTCTTGCGGTGCGATCAGTTCCGCGATCAGTTCAGACCGCGATTGGGGTGAGAAATACCAGCCCATGAGAGGCCTCCTGGAAAAGTAGAGCCGGAGGCCTCCCCACGGGGAGGGCCTCCCGGCGGGTGATGAAAAGCCGCAGGTGCGGCGAAGGAACCTATGCTTTGCCCTTAGTCCCAGTCGTCATCGTCGCGATCACAACCGGCCGGGCAGTAGCCGAACTCGATCCCATGCGAGCAATAGCCATGCTCCGCATTCCAGTCCTGGGCTTCCTGCCGCTCGGCGGGTGTTGCGTAGTCCCATTCGTGGGCTGCGATTTCCAGGGCCTGAGCTCGCTGGCTTTCCGGCAACCGACTAGCTTGCGCGTCGATCTCCGAACTGAAAAGCGTGACCCAATGATCCCAGGACAGGCCGCAACCACGCTGGGCGTGCTCGGCGGCTGTCTTGCAAACAGCTCGCCATGCGGATTCATCCAGCGCGGAACGGGGTACATCGAAAGCGATGGTGGACATGATGGAGACCTCCAGAAAATGGCCGAGGCCTCCCCCGCAGGGGGAAGGAACCCCGGCGGGTGGATGAAGAACACCGCGGATGCGGCGTCTGCGATCACGCAGGTTGCAGTTCGGCCTGACGGCTCCACTCCTGCGTCTTGAAGTCCAACGCAAAACCCAGTTCGCCCAGGCGGGCGATCTGCGCGCGCAGGGCGCGGCGGTCGATGGTCGAATCCAATTTCACGGACTCGCCCAGCGGCCACAGCAGACCGAACAGAGCGGCGTCGCCATCTTCGGTGCTGCCGGGGGCAGCCGCCGCAGCGGGCGTCGGCGCATCCACACCGAAGGGCGTGGTATCGACCAGAGGATCCGCCGACGCCTGCACGGGTGCGTGCTTGGCGGGCGTGGAGGCCTTGGCAGACTTGGCCGGCGTTGCTGCAGGCTGCGTCCCCAGCTCTTCATCGAGTGGATCGACGTCCTGGGTGGCGAAGCTTCGGGCTTCGTCGCGGCTCAGTTTGTCGATTCCGTTGAGCGTCATTCCGTCCAGGTTGGCGCGGATCTCGAACCGCATGCCGTCGCCGACCGGATAGGACTTCGGGAAGATGTAGCGGATGATGAATTCCCCGTCGTATTTTCCTTCGGGGTACTGCTCCAGCTCCGCATCCTTGACCGCGAACTTGCCGATGGGGGTGACAAGGCGGCCGACGGTGAACGGGCCGTTCTTGCCGCGTATGGTGCGCAGCGTGAGCTGGCCCGGAACAATGATGGGCGATACCGATTGCTCGGGCGCCGATGTGGTTGCCATGTTGGTTCTCCTGATGACGAATAGCGGGCCGCCGACGGCACCCGGTGGATGAGAGGAAATGGCCTCGCCCGAGGTGGGCGAGGTCCGCGTGGCATCACGCCTTGAGCTGGCGCATGCCTTCGGCCAGCAGCCACAACGCCCGGTTCAGGCGCAGGTTCTGGTCGATGCCTTGCACCGGACGGGTGCGCTGATTGCGGCCGTTGGCCGTGCGTCCGTTCAGGCCCCCTTTGACTAGGTTCTCCTGGACGCGGTTGAAGACGGCCCACAGGTCGTTCTTGCGGTCGTCCCATCGCCGAGGGGCCAGCAGTTGGCTCTCGGTGACAGGCGTGGACTTGGCCGGATCGTCGTACTTGAGTGCGAGCGCAGAGTTCGCAAAGACCTCCGCTTCGCCCTCATCGAGGGTGATGGTGCGCATCGCATCGCGCGCGTTCTGCACGCGCTCGAAACCTTCGAGGACTCCGTAGGCACCTTCGATCACCTGGCTGGCCACGTCGCCCTTGTGAGGAACGCGGATGTCTGCGGTGGTGTCACCGCAAACCAGGCCGTTGTGGCAGACGAACCGGAACATGCCGGCGAGCATCTGATAGCTGCTCGTGCCGTCATGGCTGTTGAGCAGGATGATCTCGTTCGCCTCGTCGCCGTTGATCTGGCTTGCATGGCGAAGTCGGATGAGGTGCTTCGTGTACTCGCGCCGGTCTTCGTTGCGCACGCGCGTCTGACACACCATGAAGGGCTCGAAGCCCTCCTGGCGCAGCTTGGTCAGCACGGTCGAGGTCGGTATGTAGGCATACCGATCGGACCGGCTCCCATGTGGAGCGTCGGCGAAGATCGACGGAACGACGGCACGAATGCGGTCGTCCGAGAGTGGGCGATCAGAGCGCAGGATCGGGGATTGCGGAGCAAAGCGGGATACCAGAGACATGGCTGATCTCCTTTGAGAAATTCGACAACCGCGTGGCCGTGAGACCACGCGGAACTCGGGGGATGAAATGCGCAAGCACGCGTCCTGGGGACGCGGCGTACGTGGGGAGGAAAAGCGACAAGGCCCCGTGAGAGGCCGTGCCGGATCAGAACGAAGCAGCCAATGCCGGCTCCTGCTCCTGGACTTGCGCCTCGGGCTCGCGCTCGGCGGGCTCGGTGGCCGTGTCGATGGCATCGTCGGCTTCGGACGCGGATGCGTCTTCGGCCGGCGGCGCCTCGGCTTGCGCCTGGCTCGTCGGATAGACCTGGGTGCCGTCGATCTTGATGAGACCGATGTGGACCAGCGTCGATTCCAGGCTGGCGGCCGGTTCCCCGGCGTGCTCACCCTTGGTGCGGATGTACGGATCGATCTTCATGTCGTTCAGACGGAAGGCGATCAGCACCTTGCGGTCACCCTCGACGGCCTGAACGCACCGGCGAACCAGGTGCTCGGCTTCCGGGGTGGCGACGATGGTGTCGAAGTACCGATACTCCGGTTCATCGACAGGCCCGGCCAGTGCCGCGACGGTGCAAGAGAGGAACGAGTCGCCAGCTTTTGGGGTGACGTCCTTCACACGATTGAGATAGCCGATGCCGCGGGTGATCAACTCGTGCTGCTCGATCGAAGCCAGTTCGGCCCGGTCGATCAGTTCGGCCTTGAGCAGTCGCGCCTTGAGGGACGCGGCGGCCTGACCCTTCTGCTCACCCTTGTCGCGGATGTACACATCGCCCCACAGGTCACCGAGGCGAAAGCGCACCAGCGGGCGCTGCTTGGGATCGTCAACGCCGATGTAGCGCTGAACGAGCTTCTTGGCCTCGGCACCCGAGACCTTGACGTCGAAGTAGCGGTAGCTGGGGTCCCGGGCGGGGCCGACCAGCGCGGCGATGGTGCATGCCAGGAAAGGCTGCGCACGGCGGCCGCCCCGGACGGGCACTTCACGGACACGCTGGATGTAGCCGATGCCCGAGGTGTGGAGGTCGAAATACGATTTCTCGTTGGACGTGGTGTTCATGGTGAATCTCCATTGGGATGAAGCGGAGACACACCGGCCCACGCATGCGGGGAAGGTGCGTGACCCCGCGGTGGGTTGATAAGGCGAAAGCATCCGCCACCAGAGGCTGGTGGCCGCTCGCGGAAGGATGCGGTGCGAGCTGGCTCGGTCACGCAGTGGGAACTGCGCCGCAACCTCGAAGACCGATGGTTGCCTGGCATGTCGCTGACGACGTCAGCAGGCATGGGGCCAGCATGGCGGGGCCTCGCGCGCGCGGCAGCAATCAATCGGCACCCGGGCGCTTCCCTTTGTCCGCGCCACCCGGCGCCTGTCACAGGCACTTGGCGCCGCGCAGGTGCTCGGGGGTATCGGCGCGCGGACGGCCGGGACGGCTCCAGGCGCCGCCACCGCGCGCGCCGATCAGCCGCCAGCCGGCGGCGCGCAGGCTGGCGCCACCTTCGTCGGGCATGGTGTAGGTGAGCAGGCGTATGTAGCCCAGCGCCCTTGCCGCCTGCCAGGCCGCGCCGTAGAGCTTGCTGCAGGCGCTGGGTGTGCCGTCGGTGCACAGCCGCGTGACTTCCAGCGTCCAGGTGCCGCGCGACCGGGCGGCCGACAATGGCCACGCCGTGGATCAGGTCGCTGTCGCTCAGCGTGACGGCCAGGGCGAACTTCGCGCCCTGGACCGGGCGGTGGTGGCGATGGTGCGACAGAACGAATGCATTGGCCGTGCGCAGCGACACCGGTAGGAGGTGCAGCCTCGGCGAGGTCGATGGCGTGTTCATGCGGTTGTCTCCGGTGGCATGCCGGCGTTGTGGCCGGCGGGGCGTGCCTCGGCGGCTGGAGACAAACGCGCACGCGCGGCGATGGCGGCGGTGCGAACAAAAGAAGGCCCCCGATGCGGGGGCTGCGAGGCGGTTGCCGCGTCAGGCGGGAGGCACCACTGCTAAGGACAGGTGCGTGGCGGTGGCGGAAAGCACGAGATCGTCCGCCGAGTGCTGGAGGCGCGTGAACAGGCCGTCCTTCGGGTCGAAATACTCCGCGAAGTCATCGCCGCCCAGCTCGCGGCCGGCGAGGTGCCACCAGTCATCGAACGGGTCGGTGTCCGGGTTGCATCCGACGGCGTAGGCGAGCAGTGCCTGGCGCCCATCCGGGCGACGCTCCCCACGCTCGGCGAGGAAGTACACGCCCTGATCCTTGACCAGGACAATGCGGCACTGATTGGGGACGTCTCAGAAAACGGAAAAAATCGTACGCTAAGCCGGTTGCAGCGGTCGTAGCGGCCTGAACTTGCCCGCGCCGATCTTGGCGCTGCTGCGCCAGAGGTAATCGCCGGTCAGGTTGATGTGCTCCCAGCCCAGCGGCGACAGGTACTGCAACAGGGCGTCATCGACAGTCTGGCCGTGACCGCGTAAGGCGTTTGAGGCCCGTTCCAGATAGACCGTGTTCCACAACACTATGGCCGCCGTCACCAGGTTGAGGCCGCTGGCCCGGTAGCGCTGCTGCTCGAAACTGCGGTCGCGGATTTCGCCCAGCCGGTTGAAGAACACGGCGCGGGCTAGCGCGTTGCGGGCTTCGCCCTTGTTCAGTCCGGCATGCACGCGGCGGCGCAGCTCGACGCTTTGCAGCCAGTCCAGGATGAACAGCGTTCGCTCGATGCGGCCCAGCTCGCGCAGCGCCACGGCCAGGCCGTTCTGGCGCGGGTAGCTGCCGAGTTTCCTGAGCATCAGCGAGGCCGTCACCGTGCCCTGCTTGATCGAGGTGGCCAGCCGCACCTTGGCGTTGATCGCCTTGCCGGACGCCTGGAACTGCTGCTGATGCTTGTGCTTGGCAGCGTTGAACAGCTTGCCCAGGATGCGGTCGTGCAGGTCGATGATTTCGTCGGTGACGGTGGCCATGCCCTCGATGGCGAGCGCACCAGGGTCGCGTAGCGGCGCTGTGCCTCGAACTTGGCCAGATCGGCGGGCGTCATCTGGCCGCCTTCGCGGGCGATCTTGAGCAGGCGGTTCTGGTGCACCGACCGCTCGATGCCGGAAGGCAGGTCGAGCGCCTGCCAGGCTTTGAGGCGCTCGATGTGTTCGAGTATGTGGCGCGAGTTCGGCTTGACGGGCGACTGGCGCAGCCAGGCCAGCCAGGTCGTCTTGCCGTTGTCGTGGCGCTTGAGCAGATCGTCGAGGCGGTGCCGGTGGGTGGCCGACAGGGGATCGGACAAGGCCGCGTAGATGCGGCGGTTGGCGCGGCTGTAGGCGTTCATCGAACACCTCCCTTTTCCTCATCCGGCGCAACAGGACAGTTGCTTCACGTCCTTGTTGAAGGTCTGCGCCGCGAGCTTCAGTCCCTCGACCATGGTCAGGTAGGGGAACAACTGGTCGGCCAGCTCCTGCACGGTCATCCGGTGGCGGATCGCCAGCGCGGCCGTCTGGATCAGTTCGCCCGCTTCCGGCGCGACCGCCTGTACGCCGATCAGCCGCCCTGAGCCAGCTTCCGCCACCAGCTTGATGAAGCCGCGCGTGTCGAAGTTGGCGAGCGCCCTCGGCACGTTGTCGAGCGTCAGCAGCCGGCTGTCGGTCTCGATGCCGTCGTGGTGCGCTTCCGCCTCGCTGTAGCCCACGGTCGCCACCTGCGGATCGGTGAACACCACCGCCGGCATCGCCGTCAGGTCCAGCGCCGCGTCGCCGCCGGTCATGTTGATCGCGGCGCGCGTGCCGGCCGCCGCCGCCACATAGACGAACTGCGGCTGGTCGGTGCAGTCGCCGGCAGCAAAGATGTGCGGTGCGCTCGTGCGCATGGCGCGGTCGATGACGATGGCTCCCTGCGCATTGACTTCGACGCCTGCCGCTTCAAGGTTCAGGCTGCGCGTGTTCGGCGCGCGACCGGTGGCGACCAGCAGCTTGTCGGCGCGCACTTCCCCCTGCCCGGTGGTGAGCACGAATTCCCCGCCCGCATAGGCAACGTGGCTCGCCTGGGTGTGGTCCAGCACCTCGATGCCCTCGGCGCGGAAGGCGTCTGTTACGGCTTCCCCGATGGCCGGGTCTTCTCGGAAGAACAGCGTGCTGCGCGCCAGGATCGTGACCTGGCTGCCCAGCCGGGCGAAGGCTTGCGCCAACTCGACCGCCACCACGGAGGAACCAATCACGGCCAGCCGCTCGGGGAGCGAGCTGCTTTCCAGCGCCTCGGTGGAGGTCCAGTGGGGTGTGTCCGCAAGGCCCGGGATTGGCGGAAGCGCCGGGCTCGCGCCGGTGGCAATCAGGCAGCGGTCGAAGTTCACCTCGTGCGTGCCGCCGTCAGCGGTCGCCACGGTCAGCGTGCGCGTGTCCCTGAACCGGGCCTCGCCGCGCAGCACGGTGATGGCCGGAGTGCTTGCCAGGATGCCTTCGTACTTGGCATGGCGCAGCTCCTCGACGCGGCCTTGTTGCTGGGCCAGCAGCCGCTCGCGCAGTACAGCGGGCGCTGCGGCCGGCAGGCCAGCATCGAACGGGCTTTCGCGGCGCAGGTGGACGATGTGCGCGGCGCGGATCATGATCTTGGACGGCACGCAGCCGACATTGACGCAGGTGCCGCCGATGGTGCCGCGCTCGATCAGCGTGACGCGGGCGCCTTGCTCCACGGCCTTCAAGGCAGCCGCCATCGCCGCGCCGCCGCTGCCTATCACAGCCACGTGCAGCGCTTGTTCACCGCCAACATGCTTCGTTTCGCCACCGAGCCAGCCCAGCGCCTTGTCTAGCAGGCCGGCAGGCTTGTTCGGCGTGTCGGTAAGCCGTGCGCGATAGCCGAGCGTGGCCACTGCGGCAACCAGCGGGGCCACGCTCACGCCTGCATCCGCCTCGATTTCGGCCTGCCGCTGCGGATAGGACACCGAGGCCGCGCGCACGCCGGGCACGTTCGTCAAAGCCTGCTGGACGTGCTCGGCGCACGACGTGCAGGTCATGCCTTCGATGTGGAGGGTGATCGCCTCGGCCATGATTACGCCCTCACTGCTTGACGCTGGACGGGTAACCCGCGTTTGCGGTGGCCTTGGTCAAGGCGTCGGCATTGGTCTTGGCCTCGTCGAAGGTGACGACGGCCTCCCGCTTCTCGAAGCTGACTTCGGCCTTCTCGACGCCGGCGACCTTGGACAGAGCCGTCTTGACCGTGATCGGGCACGCGGCGCAGGTCATGCCGGGCACCGACAGGGTGACGGTCTTGGTGGCAGCCCAGGCGGGCGCGCTTAGAGCGGCGGCCAGGGCGATGAGGGTGGTGAGGGTGGTGAGTTTCTTCATGGTGATCTCCTTTCAGTAGAACAGCGGCAGGACGTAGGGAAACGCGAGGGCAACCAGAACCAGGGCGGCCACGATCCAGAAGATCACCTTGTAGGCAGTCCGCACTTGGGGCACGGCGCAAACGTCGCCGGGCTTGCAGGCATGGGCTGGTCGGAAGATGCTGCGCCAGGCGAAGAACAGCGCGATGAGCGCTGCGCCGATGAAGATCGGCCGATACGGCTCCAGCACGGTCAGGTTGCCGATCCACGCGCCAGAGAAGCCGAGCGCGACCAGGACAAGGGGGCCGAGGCAGCAGGCCGAGGCGAGGACGGCCGCGACGCCGCCGGTCGCCAGTGCGCCGCAGCCGTTCTTGGGTTCCGACATAAGGTTCTCCTTCCGGGACTTCGCTTGATGCTGTAACGTTACTTCCGTAGTCAACTACGGAGTCAAGCGCCATGGAGAACGCTCAAGAGAATCTGACCATCGGGGCCTTCGCCAAGGCAGCCCGGGTCAACGTGGAGACGATCCGCTTCTATCAGCTCAAGGGCTTGCTACCCCAGCCGGAGCGGCCCTACGGTCGCATCCGCCGCTACGGGCAGGCGGACGTGGCGCGGGTGAAGTTCGTGAAGTCAGCCCAGCGCCTGGGATTCAGCCTGGATGAAGTCGGCCAGCTCCTGAAACTGGAGGACGGCACCCATTGCAGCGAGGCGGCCGAACTGGCTGCTCACCGGCTGGCCGATGTGCGCGCACGCATGGCGGACCTCACGCGGATGGAAGAGGCCCTGTCGACGCTAGTGAGAGAGTGCAACGCGCACCATGGCAATGTTTCCTGCCCGTTGATCGCAGCTTTGCATTGCTGCTAAAGGGCCCACTTCGGCTCTTAGCGTACGATTTTTTTCCGTTTTCTGAGACGACCCCTGATTGGCGATGGCTTCGGTCAGCACGGGGCGCAGGTCAGCGCCTTTGAATCGCAGTGACATGGATGAAATCTCCTGTGTGGAAGAATGAGAAAGGCCTCCATCCGATGGGATGAAGGGCCTGTAGTGCACGCGGCCGGAACGGCTGGAACGCCGTGGCGGATGCCTCGGGTCAGCCGCAGGACCGCCCGGTTTCGCTGCGGGGCGTCATGCCGGGACGGCCTGGCGCTTGCGGGCCGCTTTCGCGTCGAGGATGCTCACGTCGATCTGGCGCCAGCGCCCGTCGTCGATGAGCCTCTCCAGCACTTCGCCGAGCATGTCGAAATACACCTCGTCGTGCCGATCGACCAGTTCGACCGATTCACCGTTCTGACGGTGCAGTTCCACCACGTAGGTGTCTCCGCCGCGGTCGTAGAGGATCGTCACCCGGCCCTCGAACTTCGCGGTCGAGACCGTGAAGCTGATCGCCGGCGGGGTCTCGATGATCTTGGAGGGCGTGGGATCGACCCAGGTGAAGTCGCGGGCACCGGCATCCACCAGCATGTGGGTGATGCGCCGGAAGCGATCGGGGGCCGGCATCTCCTCCAACTGCTCGATGAGCTGGCCCAACTCCATGCACTGCGGCGTGGGAATGGGCAGCTTGGCCGGCGCCGAGCCGAGGATGTGCCTCGTGATGGTGTACGGCGTGCCGTCCGAAGTCTCCTCGGTGATGACCTCCGGCGTGTCCGCGCGCAGTCCGTCGAAGCGACGACGGGCATAGGGTTGGACATGCACCTTGGCGCCTTCGGCAGGAACCGTGGTCACCAGGCTGGGATCGAGCACCGCGAACTCGGAAGGCTTGAGCTTGACGACGATGGCATCGTCGGTCGCGGCGACCACCTTGCCGTCGAAGGGTTGGGGGTCGATGGCGAAGCCCAGCGTTGAGGACAGCGGCTGATCATCGAACACGCGGTACTTGAACGACCGCACGTTGCGGGGCACATGGCCTGCGACCAGCGAAGGCATCATGGATTTGATGAGGGAACGATCCATGGGGAAACTCCTTGAGGAAAAACAAGGGATTCCCCGCCCGCAAGGGAGAGGTCCCTTGTGGGTGGCGTGGATGGACGCGGTAGGTCCGTAGGAAGAAACGACCAGCACGGTTTCCCGCGCTTGCAGCCTCGAAGGTCTCGACTGCCTGGGCATGTGCCGGCAACGCCGACGAACATGGGGCAAGCATGGCCCTGGGGCGGTCTGCCTGCCCGCAGGAAACGGCACCGCACCACAACCGTTTTCCTGTGCTGCGGGCAAGAAAAAGCCCCTCGAAAGGGGCTGGAGGAATCAGGCTTGGTACACGAAGTAGTGCTCGCGCTGACGCGGAAAGAACACGTGTTTCCACGTGTCGCCGCTTGTGTTGCCACCGTCGAAGACGACCATTTCGTAGTCGTCCACGTCGGTGTCCACCAGGTCGGCGCTGGCGATATGGCGCATGTGCAGCGTGCCGCTCATGCGCTCGAATACCAGGATCTGGCCGATGGCATCTTCCTGGCTCATGGCGTTGACGCAGGCTCCGAGTTGGTGCTCGAAGTCGGATGCGGGTGTGATGAGGTCGGGGAACATGGGATCGCTCCTGTGAAAGTGCGCCGGCCCGGCTCTCTGGCGGGAGACCGGGCCGGCATGCGGTGAGGACAAGGAAGGCCGGGGATGTGTGTGGCAGCTATTCGCCGGCCAGCGATAGGCCCGGCAACACGGGTGCGTCGGCATCGAGGATGAGGATGCGCACGTCGGCCTGGCCGGCCAGTTCAAGGATCTGTGCCAGCTCGTCCGGCATGCCCTTGCTGCGGTGCTCCTGCCGAAGCTGCTCGGCGGCGATCCCCTCGACGTCCTGCAGGTGCTGGTCCGTCCAGGGCGTGGAGATCAGCTTGACGCCGATCGCCGGGCTGTAGGGAATCCGGAACGCGATGAACAAAAAGGCCTCCGGCGTCGCGAGGTCAGCCAGGTTGGCCAGGTACTGGCCGGTTTCGCGGCTGATGTGCGCGCTGCTGATTTCCCAGCACCGGCTGTAGTAGCCGGTCTCGAAGCTCAACCGCTGCACGACTTCCCGTGCGGCCTCGGCCGAATAGGTGTCGCCAATGTGGACGGGGCGGCCGTCGAAGTCGTCGCCGTGGATCGCGTACACCACGGCACCCACCATGCCTTCGCCGCTGCCCCCTTCAGCCGCGTCGCATTCGGCGATCAGTGCGGCGCCGACAGGTTCGGTGCCAGTCCTGACCACCGCGAAGTCGCTGGTGATGATGCAAGGAGAAGAAACCAGCGCCGCGTCGCAGAGGTGCTGCTGGCTCGGGTGGATGTTTCGCCAAACATGCGGGCTTCCGTCCTCGTAGCTGATGGACAGCGTGCGGACGATTTTCAGATTCCAGTAGCCGCGTAGAAAGGGATTGGGATTCTGGGACATGGGATTTCTCCAACAGAATAATGATGGAGCAAATCCCCGCCACCGGGAATTGACCCCGGTGGGTGGAAAGAAAGGAAACAGCGTCAGGTGACGCTGATCGTTGGCGTTTGGGCCAATCGCTCGGCGACGCGCCGGCGCAAATTCATGCGGAATGGCTCGTCGCTGACGCCCGCCAGCAGATTGATGGTCTCCAGCGCGATCAGGGCCGAAGCCTCTTCGATGTCGGCGGCCACAATGGTCTTGCGCAATTGGTCGCCGAGCTGGAGGGCCTGGGAGGAGGAGCTGATGAAGCGGACCTCGCGGCTCAGGTAGCAGCCGTTGCCGCCGAACTCGAACAGCCGCGGCTTGCTGCAGTACCAGCAGCCCTCGAACTGGATGGCGGTCAGGTGGTGCCCGTCATCGAACCGGGTGGCGATCAGAAACAATGCGTCGAGATCGGCGGTGTCCTCGAACGAATGACGGTCGATCAAGTTCCCCAGCTCTTCGTCCTCATCGGCACGGAAGTGCACGGCGAGCAGTTCGAGCAGCGGCGGGATCGACAGCCCTTCGTCGTCCGGCATCGGAATACCGAGTTGCGTGGCCAGGTCTTCCAGGCCATCGAGCACGTCCGGCCATTGCGGATTGGTGGTCTCGGCGATCTGGGCGATGTAGGCCTGCCCGTTGCCGGGGTGGCTCTCGTCCAGCGCGAAGGCGCCGAACAGCGCCTGGATGACGGGCGTCACACGGTCGAGCACGAGAACGCCGGTGGCTTCGTAGTAGTTGTTGGCCATGAAGGCTCCTTTCGATGAATGAACGGAGCCAGCCCTTGCGGACGATGGCATCCGCAGGGGAAACCGCCTGATGCCGGATGGCGCTGGGCGGGGAGAAAACGCGAGGGACATGGCCTCGAACGAGGCGCATGTCCCTCATGGGGTCCCGTGAACGCAGTGATGAAGGTGTGCCAGGGACCGGCTCACCAACCGCTGTAGTTCAGCAGCAGGTCGGCGATCACCTGGCGACGTTGCAGATCGAGACCATCGAAGTCCGACAGTCCTTGGAAGTGGCAGCGCTTGAGCATGGCACCGCCCTCGCGCGCGTTGTAGAAGCTGAACATGGCGGACAGGAACATGCGTTCCCCGCTGCTCAGGACGCCGAGTGCGTCGTTGGCACGCAGCATGTCGGGACGCAGATCCCACTTGCTCTTTGCCTGGTTCAGGCCTTCGCGCGTGCCGTCGCCAAACCATTGCGGGCCTGCGATCTCGACGCCGCGCTTCCAGACCTCGAAGAAGGCTTGGGGCGCGGCGGCGAAATGCTGCTCTTCCCGCATGATCTGATCGACGACTTCCTGGGGCAAAAGCTGGTTCATGACGTGGTTCCTCCAGTTGGATCAGGGTGTGGCGAGCTGGGACCAGCCGCCTCTTTCGAGGGCACGTTGAGCCGCGGCATAGCTGCGGAAGTACTGGCAGGATTCCCGCGAAACGGGACCTTCTGTATCGCGCGTGCCGATGTAGTGGCCGGCGGCGCTATGCAGGATTTCGAGCGGCAGGAACTTGCCGCAATGGATCAAGGCCAACTGGCCGAAAGAGGCTTGCTGGGACATGGACGGGCTCCTTGGAAAAAGCGGGGCCTCGTCCCTCACGGGATGGCAGCTCCCGCACGCGGTTGAGAAAAAAGCATCGGCGTCACGGGTGACGCGCGTCCGCAGACTCGATGCGATGGCGGACTGGCGGGTAGCGCGGAAAGAATCCGCGGCAGCCTGGAAACTCTGGCTGCTGGCATGGTGCTGACGAATCAGCGACACATGCGGGCAGCTTCATGCGCGAGGCGAGCCGCGTCAGCCGGAAATCGGCATTTGCAACAGCCCCGATTGGCGAACGCGGAAAAAAGAAAGCCCCGCAATAAGTGCGGGGCTGTCAGGAGGATGAGGCGAAACTGGGTCAGCGAGGCCTGTCGCCCAGTACATGCTGCTTCCACAGGGCGAATGCCTCGTCCGGTCCCAGCTCTGCGAGGATGACGATGGGCTGGCCCCGACGGGCACGCAGCGATGCGAAATACGCTGGCCGGTCGGCGATGGCGTTGAGCTTGATGCCCTTTAGGAACAGCAACTGGCGGGGGCGAACTTTGGTGGTAACGCAGGCATGATTGCGCTTGTTTGGGGCAAAAGGGCCAGCGAAGCGGGCGGACACGGCCAGAAAACCGCGACGAACTACTTGTACTTGCCAGGCGAGGCGAACGGGTGACATCAGCATATCGCTATGCGGTAAAGAAGACCGTCCTAAAGCTTGCAGGATCCCGGCATAGCTTCATCATCACCTCTCCGTGACGGCTCATTGGAACGAAAAAGGCCAGCATCGCCGTGATGGACTTTCATAATTGCCAGGTCAACTGGCTTGCGTGCTGTTTATTCACAGCAAGGCATTGCGACGTCGTTGCAGCAATCGCCGCCATCGCAACAGGGCGTTGCAGCAAAAGCGGCGGTGGGCGCTAGCATGAGGGCCAAGCCGCGGCCGCTCATGCTGGGGGCCGTTCTCTTCAGATTGGTGTCCTGCACCGTGTGCATTGCGAATTTCCGGATCGTCCCAATGTCACTGGGACTCCTTTGTGGCGGCCGGGTTCTCCACGCTCATGAACGACTGGGCCACCAGCGCGATCGCCCCGCCCACGATGGCCATGTCAGCGATGTTGAAGGCGGGCCAGTGCCAGCCGTGCAGGTGAAAGTCGATGTAGTCGATAACGTGCCCGCGCGTGGCGCGGTCGAACGCGTTGCCCAATGCGCCGCCCAGAATGAGGCTGTACGAAAGGCCTTCCGTTTTGCGCAGCGGCCGGGAGAGCAGCCATGCGAGCCATGCCGATATTGCGAACGCGATCGCCAGAAAAAACCACCGCTGCCAGCCGCCCGCGCCAGCAAGGAAGCTGAACGCCGCGCCGGGATTGAGAGCGTGAACTAGGTTGAAGAATGACGCCACCTCGTGCGACCAACCCAAGGGAGTTGTCGCGTCAATGTAGCTCTTAGCTGCCTGATCGCCGGCGAATATAACGATCGCGAGTGAGTACCACTGCGTCTTGCGAAGAGATGGTTCATCCATTGTTCATGCCGCCTTGAACTTCAGGAGGCGCAGCCCATTGACGACAACCAAAAGACTTGCCCCCATGTCAGCGAACACAGCCATCCACATGGTGGCATGCCCTGTGAACGTCAACGCAAGGAACACCGCCTTGATGCCAAGGGCCAGAACGATGTTCTGCGTGAGGATCGCCGCAGTGCTACGCGACAGCCGGATGAAGGCGGGGATCTTGCGCAGGTCGTCGTCCATCAGGGCGACGTCGGCTGTTTCGATCGCGGTGTCGGTGCCGGCCGCGCCCATGGCGAAGCCGATGTCGGCACGGGCGAGCGCGGGCGAATCGTTGATGCCGTCGCCCACCATGCCCACCTGGCCCTCGCCGCCGACCAGGCTTTCGATGGTCTTGAGCTTGTCTTCGGGCAGTTGGTCACCACGGGCTTCAGAGATTCCGACCTGGGCAGCGATGGCCGCGGCCGTGTGCTGGTTGTCCCCCGTCAGCATCAGCGTGCGCACACCCAGCGCCTGCAGGTCGGCCACCGCCTCACGGCTGGTTTCCTTCACGGTGTCGGCCACTGCAAAAATGCCGAGCACGGTCGCATCGTCCATCAGCAGGATCGCTGTCTTGCCTTGGCGCTCCAGGGTCTCCAGCCGAGCCTGGAGCGTCGCTTCGCTCAGGCCCAGCTCCTGGGCGAGCCTGTGGTTGCCCATGTGCAACATGCGCCCGGCGACGCGGCCGCGAACGCCGCGGCCAGGCAGCGCCGCGAAGTCGTCGACCTCGTGCAGCGCGATGCCGTCACGGTTCGCCTTGCGGGCGATGGCCTGAGACACAGGATGGTCCGAGCGTGCCGCGAGGCTTGCGGCCCAGGCGGCAACTTCCTGCGCCTCGCCGATCAGCGGCACGAAGTCGGTCTGCTCGGGCTTGCCATGTGTGAGTGTGCCGGTCTTGTCCAGGGCCAACGCCTTGAGCTTGCGCCCGCCCTCCAGGTAGACGCCACCCTTGATCAGGATGCCGCGTCGGGCGGCAGCGGCCAAGCCGCTGACGATGGTGACCGGCGTGGAGATGACCAGAGCGCAGGGGCAGGCGATCACCAGCAGTACCAGGGCCTTGTAGACCCAGTCAAACCATGCGCCGCCGAAGGCGAGCGGCGGCACGACGGCAACCAGCACGGACACCGCGAACACCGCCGGCGTGTAGACGCGGGCGAACTGGTCGACGAAGCGCTGCGTGGGCGCACGGCTGCCCTGCGCGGACTCCACGGCATGGATGATGCGCGCGAGCGTCGAGTCGCTGGCGCCTGCGGTCACCTTGTATTCGAAAGAGCCGGTCTCATTGATGGTTCCGGCGAAGACCTGGTCACCTTCGGCCTTCTCGACGGGCAGGCTCTCGCCGGTGATGGGCGCCTGGTTGATGGCCGATCGACCCGAGGTGATCAGGCCGTCCAGTGCGATGCGCTCGCCAGGACGCACGCGGACCACCGCGCCCTTTGCGACCTCCTTGGCCGGCAGCTCTGTCCATGAGCCATCGGCCTGCCGCACGGTCGCGGTCTCGGGCGCCAAGTCCATCAGCCCCCGAATGGCGTTGCGGGCGCGGTCCAGCGACTTCGCCTCGATCACTTCCGCCAACGCGAACAGGAACATGACCATGGCGGCCTCCGGCCAGTGGCCGATCGCCATGCCGCCGGTGACCGCGATGGCCATCAGGGCGTTCATGTTCAGGTTGAGGTTCTTCAGCGCGATCCAGCCCTTCTTGTAGGTGCTGAGGCCGCCGGTGAAGATCGAAACCAGTGCCAGCACGATCACGGCCCAATGATTGCCGTCGTTGACCCAGTACACGCCTTCGGCGGCCACCGCCGCAACGCCCGAAACCGCCATCGGCCACCAATTGGTCTTGTGCGCGGCCACCGGGGCATCGCGCGGCTCATCAGTCCTCTGGACCTCGGCTTCCATGCCCAGCGATTCGATGGCTTCGACTGCCGGCTTGATCGCGTCGGGTGTGTGCCGAACCGTGAGCGTGCGCTGCATCAGGTTGAAATCCATTCCCTGCACGCCCGGCATGCCTTGCAGCTTGCCGCGGATCAGACTTTCCTCGGTCGGACAGTCCATCTTCGCGATGCGAAGTACCGTGGTGGCTGTCTGCATGTCCTGCCGCGCAGCCTGCATTCCAATGGAAGCAAGCGCCTTCTCGATCGGCGCTGAGGTCGCCAGCGTGTGCTGGACTCCCAGCACACGCTGCATCAGATTGAAGTCGAGCGCGGTCACACCCGGCAGCTTGCCCAGCCGGTCGCGGATCAGCGCTTCTTCCGTCGGGCAATCCATGTTCTCGATCCGGTACGTCACCCGCTCGCCGATCGGCGGCGCGGAAACGGCAGCGGTTGGTTGCTGCTGCAGGGCCGAGGATGGGATCACAGCCGCGGCTTCGATCGGCCCCGTGTGGCCGAAGGTCTGCTCCTTGGCGCGCATGCCGATCGAGGCCAGGACCTGCTCCATCTGCGCGCGTGCCTGAGCGAGGTGTTTCACCGACAGGGTGCGCTCAGCGAGGTCGAAGTCGAGGTCCTGAATTCCCTCGACTGCCCCGAGGTGCGAGCGGATGAGTTTCTCCTCGCTCGGGCAGTCCATGTTCTCGATGCGGTAGGTGGTCGACACGGCGGCGTCTCGGACAGCCTGAGCCTTCATGCCCACCGAATTCAGCGCTTGCTCCAAGGCATCGGCCGAGACTTCGCGGTGCGAAATGGTCAACAAACGCTGCGGAAGATCGAACAGGAGCCGCTCGACACCGGGCATGCCCTCCAGCGTTCGCCGCACCAGTGCTTCCTCATTGCGGCAATCCATGTTGCTCACGTGGAAAACGGTGGTTTCAGTGCTGGCCTGCTCACTGGCGCACGCCGTCTGTTGGCCATTGCCGCCGGAGCAGGCGCATGGGCTGGAAGGTTCTTTGTTCATAGATCGCTCTTCATTGACAAGGTTTTCCCCGGATGCCATCATTAGAAAACCTCTAGTAGATATAGAGTCAAGTTTTTTATAGGAAGCAACCATGATGCGGATCGGTGAACTGGGCAAGAAGGCAGATTGCTTGGTGCAGACCGTGCGCTTTTACGAGTCAGAAGGCTTGCTGCCCGAGCCTGCACGTAGCGAGGGCAACTTCAGGCTCTATGACGAAGTCCATTTGCAGCGCTTGCTGTTCATCCGCCGCTGCCGGGCGAAGGACATGACGCTGGATGAGATCCGTCAACTGCTGAACTTACGGGATCGGCCAGAGTTGGGCTGCGGCGAGGTGAACGCGCTGGTCGACGCTCATATCGCGCAAGTGCGGACCAAGATGAAGGAATTGCGCGCCTTGGAGCGCGAGTTAATGGATCTGCGACGCTCCTGCGATAGCGCCCGAACCTCGCGCGAGTGCGGCATTCTCAACAGCTTGGCCGAGCCCGCCTGAAGCTCGAGCGTGTCATCGGTGCTGGAAGTGATCGGGTCCAGTTCTGAGAGCCACGTGCCGCGCTCCATCATGCGAAAGCGCGCGATTCTGACGTTTTGAGACGGCGTGCGACCGAGGGCGTGGCCCACAGGAGCCAGCGCGAGCCGGACGACCTGCGCGCCGCAATCTCCGCCACCTTACGGGTTCTCCAGGCCAGACCGAGCATCGCGGCGTGGCTGCGCAGGTGCAGGTGCAGGCCAAGGTAGCAGTGCGCCACGACGCGGCCCGACTCATGGGCACGCCACGCAACTCGCGATCGCTTCGCAAGAAGCCGCAAGGCCCGACTCGCGCAAGAATGCGACGTGGGCAAGATCGTATAGCCAGCAGCGCAAGCGTTTGCCGCTGCTGGCCGGCTCCGGAAGGGATAGACAAGCTGCGGGCCGTAGTCCATTGGAAAGTCCATCTTTCTTGAGTGTCACTCTTTGGCGCCCAGCGTGTGCTTTTGCGACCGGAAAGCGCTGAACAAGTGGCCCCCGGGCATCCAGAAATCGCCGTAGTTGACTTGGGCGTCTTCGTGCTCACGCTTGTGATGCCAGCGATGGGCTTCAGCCACCCCGATCAACAATCCCAACGGCCCGACCCGGTATCCCAGATTGGAGTGCTGGAAGGCCAGATGCACGACCAAGAAGCCGAGCCATGCGCCGACGGCCAACCACAGCTTGGAACGCCGCTACTGGCTCAACGGGGAGTGGAAAGGCCGCCCGCCCTCTAGCAAGGCGGCACAAGCGAGCGCGACGATCACTGTGAGTAGCTCCGTCGGAAAAGACGGCCGGCCGGTCGCGAGCTCGCCGAAGAGCACAACCGCAGTGGCGCCACGGATCAGTGGATAGCAGCCATACCGGATGACAGTCGCAATGAAGGGGGCGCATTGGTGCTCATCTGTTCTGTCCTAAAGCTCTGACTGGATTGGAAAACCTTCTAGCTACGGTAGAGTCAAGGGCGTCCGGGAAGACCCTGTGGCAAGTTCGTTGCATCTGCGCCTTGACTCTCCAGCCGCTACAGGCTTCAGCATCCATCGATTTGGAAGGAACAATGCATGGCTGAAAACCACAGAAATCACGAAAACGACGAGTTGGGCCGCCTAGATGCGAGCGATGCGAAGGACCGAAAGATTCTTCTGACTGTGTTGCTGATCAACCTGACGCAGTCCGCCGCCGGCATTGCCCTTGGCATCTGGGCTGGCTCTACGGCGCTGATGGGCGCCGGGTTGGACAACCTCGCCGATGCGTCGGTCTATGCGGTTAGCCTGTATGCCGTCGGTCGTGCGGCAACGGTCAAGGTGGGCGCGGCCCGCTTGTCGGGTTTCTTGCTAATCGGCCTGGCCGCGCTGCTGCTGTTGGAAGTCCTACGCCGCTTCGCTGGAGGGGAAGAGCCTGTCGGCCCAGCCATGATGGCCATGGCCGCGCTGAACGCGGCTTTGAACCTAGTGTGCCTCAGACTACTGCGCCGCCATCGCGGGGAAGATGTGAACTTCAAGGCGTCAGCGATCTTTACCAGCAACGACTCCATCGTCAATGGTGCGATTGTGCTGTCCGGGGTGCTGGTGATGGGGTTCGGGTCGAACATCCCGGATCTGGTGCTGGGCGTCATCGTGGCCGCAATCGCAGCGAATGGGGGGCGGGAAATCCTGCGCGAAGCATCGGAAACAGCTCGCCGTAAGGCGGGCACATAAGGCATGTTTTCGCCCAGTTCATCCCGAGGTTTACCTCTGCAAAAGAGGTAGTCCAGCCTTTGGGCTACGGCCTCGGCTGCAGCCGAGCGTACCATTGGCGATGGCCGCGCGATAGGCGGGCATGCCGTTCTCGACCTCCGTCTGCCGTACAGCAGCGGTGCGCAAGGTTGAGGGTGCATGTCGTCTCTCCTGTTCGTGTGGCCCAGGCCAATGGCCGGGCCGGGACGTTGATGGGCAGGAGAATGGCGCCGAAGGCCCAACGGCCTTCGGCTCGGGAGAAAAGAGGAACCACCCGTGGGCTGATTGGCAGGCCCGGTCGTCGCTAGAACCGTCTGCTCATCAAGCAATCACACCCGGCCCATGTCGTGGCTGGGGCCGGCATCGTCTGGCGCACATCCGCGCACAAAGGGAGCCCGTTTTTGCACCGGCGGGCACCGGCACCGATTACCGCTGACCACGAAGGGTCTCCCGGTGGCTCGTGCAGCCTGGCAAGCCACCGGGAGACCCTTCGCAGAGGGCGGAAGAAACGCAGATCAACAGAACGCGCGTGGTGCGGCTCGCAGAGAAGCTACCTTCAGGTCCCGCGGCCGGGGACGGCTGGGCGGGACGCGCACACGGATCAAGAAGGCGTTGCGCGCTGGGCGTCCCGCAGGGCATGCGGCGGAGTGCGGGACAGGGGCCACGCCGCCGAAGGCGGGCACGGCTCACGGGGAACGGGGGCGGTCAGGAGCCTTTGCGGCCGCTACGGCGCGGGCGCGAGGCGCCGCGCTTGGAGCTGCCGGATTCGACTGGCAGCGTGCCTTTGCAGTCCGGGTAGCGGCTGCACGACCAGAACGGGCCGCTCTTGCCGCTGCGCTGGCGCGTGGGTGCGCCGCACTGCGGGCATGCCGGCCCTTGGGGAACCTTGATGGACAGGGAGGCGCTGCCGTACTGCGCAATCAACTGCGAAATCCACGCGGCCTGCTTGCCGATGAACACGTCCAGGGTGAGCTGTCCGGCCTCGATCATGTCGAGCGCCTGTTCCCAGACGGCGGTGGTGCCAGGGTCGGCAATCGCCGCAGGCACGGCATCGATCAAAGTGAAAGCCGCATCCGAGGCGCGGATGGCGCGCCCCTTCTTCACGAGGTAGCCGCGAGCGATCAGGCCGCCGATGATGTTGGCCCGCGTCGCTTCGGTGCCGATGCCAACCGTATCCTTGAGCTTCTGCTTCAGGCGGGGATCGGACACCAGCTTGGCGACGCCTTTCATGGACTTGACCAACTCGCCTTGCGTGTACGGTTTGGGCGGCAGCGTCTTGAGTGCCTTGAGATCGACGTCGGCCACCTGGCATGCCAGGCCCTCATACAGTTTCGGCAGCGCGGGCAGCACCTGGGCGCGGACCGCAGTATCGCCCTCGCCATCACCGTCTTCGGCCTGCGGCTCGGCGAGCACCTGGCGCCAACCCGGGATGACAACCTGCTTGCCCGTGGCCGCCAGGTTCTGCCCCCCGCACGAAAACTTGGCCACAGTGCGGTCGAACTCGTGGTGAGGGAGGAACTGCGCCAGGTAATGCGACCGGATGAGCCTGTACACGGCCAGTTCCTTCTCGCTCATGGCGGAGAGCTTCGCCGGTTCGAGCGTCGGGATGATGCCGTGGTGCGCCGTGACCTTGCCATCGTTCCAGGCGCGCGAGCGCTGCGAGCGGTCGAGCTGGCCCATGATCGAGCGCAGCGAGGGATCGGTCTTGAGCAGGCTGTCGAGAACGGTGGGCACTTCGGCAAACATGCTCTCGGGCAGGTAGCCGGAGTCCGAGCGGGGGTACGTCGTGGCCTTGTGCGTCTCGTACAGGGCTTGGGCAATCTCCAAGGTTTCCTGCACGTCCAGCCCAAGCTGCTTGGAACACACTTCCTGCAAGGTGCCCAGGTCGAACGGCAGCGGCGGGCCTTCGCGGACACGCTCAGTCTCCACCGACACGACGTGGGCACTGCCCGCAGCGCGGATCTGCTGCATGGTCTGCTGTGCGACCGGCTGCCGCAGGCAGCGGCCTGCGTCGTCGGTGCACGCATCGGGTGGAACCCATTGCGCGGCGAAAGTCGAACCGCCTGCGAACAGGGACACGGCGATGGCCCAGTATGGTACGGACACGAAGCGCGCGATCTCGCGGTCGCGGTCCACAACGAGCTTGAGCGTCGGGGTCTGTACGCGGCCGACCGACAGCACGCCGTCGTAACCCGCCTGTCGCCCCAGCACCGTGAACAGCCGGCTCAGGTTCATGCCCACGAGCCAATCCGCACGGGAGCGCGCCAGCGCCGAGTGGTACATCGAAAGCGTCTCGGCCGAAGGCCGCAGCTTGCCCAGTGCCGCCCGAATGGACGCATCGTTGAGCGCCGACAGCCACAGGCGTTCGATGGGGCCGCGGTAGCCGCAAAGCTCCACGATCTCGCGGGCGATCAATTCGCCCTCGCGGTCGGCATCGGTGGCGATAACCAGGTGAGTCGCCTTCGCCAAGAGCGCCTTGACGACCTTGAATTGCGTGGCGGTCTTCGGTTTGACCTCGACCCGCCAGTGCTGGGGAATGATGGGCAACTGCTCAACGGACCATCGTTTGAGCTGCTCGTCGTAGGCCTCGGGCGGCGCCGCCTCCACGAGATGGCCGATGCACCAGGTGACCGTGACGCCGGAACCGTTGAGGCAGCCTTCACCGCGCTGCGTGGCGCCGAGAATCCGGCCAATGTCTTTGCCCTGGGAGGGCTTCTCGCACAAGAACAGCCGCATATCCGTCCATCCCGATTCCTGTTGTTCATGGAGTTGCTGGGATCGAGGATGCCGAGCGCAGCCCCTGGCAGCAGCAAACAAGCCGCATGCGGCAGCGACCGCTTTCACGCCGATGAAATGGCGAGTGCGGGGAAGGTGCGTGGCCGGAAGTGTGCGGGCCGAGAGCCGCGATTTCCGGGAGCGCGCGTGGAACTCGGTGGACGTTGGTGGAGCTATCCCCTGGGGATAATTCGCAGCGCATGGAGGGCGGCGAAGCACTGCGGCAGCCGCCCTCCATGCCCGATCACTTCCTGCGCTTGGTCTCTTTCGGCGCCGTCGATTCCTGGGTGGCCTGGGGCTTCGGCTCTGCCTCCTGTGGCTTCGGGCTGAGGGCCACAGACTCGATGCGGTACGGCAGGATGCCGACACTGCGCGCGTTGACCTGCCAAGTCTCACGCGGCTGATCTTCGTTGTCCGTCCAGGGGTCGCGCTCCATGCGGCCGACGACCAGCACCCGCATGCCCTTCTGGTAGAGCTGCTGCCAGCGGTCGGCGTCGTGGTGCCAGAGTTCCACCGGCGCCCAGAAGCCGCCGCGGTCCTCGAACTCGCCGCCCTTGGTGGGGACGGGGTTGTCGAAGTACACGTTCAGCCGGAGCAACCGGCGAGGATCGTCGTTGCCATTGGGGAATTCGCGGTACTCGGGAGGCGATCCGATGTTGCCCTCGCCGATGAATTGTGTGCTCATGTTGGAATCTCCGTGGTGGTTGAAATACCCGTGCCTCGTTGGGCTCGGGCGCGTGCTCGGATGGCAGGCGCAATCACCGATCGCGCACTGCGGCAGGAACGGACGCGAGCCGGCGCAGGTAGGTGTTGTCCGCCTGCGCGGCCTTGCTGGCGCATTCCTGTGCTTGCCTGCCCAGGGTGTGCAGCAGGCTGATCTGCATGTTCAGCATGACGCGCTGCAGTTCGATCTCGTGCAGGTCGTGCAGCAGGTTGACCGGCGTGCTGGGGCTCGCCATCAGCTCCTGCCACAACGCCACGCCCATGGCCGATCGATCGTGCTTGCGCCAGCGAAGAAAGGTCGTGCCTGCGCCAGTGGTCTGCTGGGCCAGCTCGACGGGAAGCAGGTGGAAGGGATGCCCGCACGCCTGTGGCAGCACCTGTCGCTGCGCCAGGGCAATCAACTCGTCGCGCATGGCGAAGCACTGGCTGGCCCAGGCCTCGAAGTCCCCTTTACCTTTAAAAGGCTTTAAAAGGCCTTTTAGAGAGGCCGCGTGTTCCAGCCGCATGAAGGCTGGCTGTTCCAGACGACGGAAGTAGCGCGGTTCGCGGTTCGGGTCGCTCATGCCGGTTCGTCCTCGCCGGCGGCTGTGGACTTGGCCTCGGCCGAATCGGCGGCAGCGCCTTCGTCGGTGGGAGATGCGGCTGCGGCAGCGCTATCACCACGCTGTTGCAGACCACGGCGCACGACGGGCGGCGCAAACTTCGAGCGGCGCATGCCTTCGAGCACGTCCTGCGGCAGTTCGCCGAACTTCTCCAATGCTGCCCGAGCTGCGGCGTTCTTGGCCGCGAAGTCGTCGCGGGTGCAGCCCGAGTAGCGGTATTGCTGGGCCAGGCTGAACAGGCTGCGCAGCGCGTGGGCACCTTCGTTGAGCCAGCGCTCCAACGTCGAGCGATCGATCAGCGCGGTGTGGTGGGCGAGGATCAGCTTGCGGGCGATGTCGTCGTAGTCGGCCAGCAGATAGACGGCGGCAAAGCCGAGCTGCGCGTTCACGAACAAGGGGAGCTTCACCGGCTGCACGTTGAGGTTCTCACCCAGGCTCAACGCCGCAGGCACGCCGGCCAGTGCCTGGTCAACCTGCTCGCGCAGCGATTGCAACGTGGTCCTGGTCTGGTCGAGCTTTTCCTCGATGCGCAACATCCACCAGTCGCTGTACGGGTCGTCCTGCTCCGAGCCGCGCTTCATCTTGTTCATCACGGCGATGTAGCCGTTCAGGCCGACGATGCCGGGTCGCCCCTCGGCGGCGGCGCGGCCATGCCAGATGCGCGAGGCGTGGTGGGTGTGCAGCGTCAGCGACATCGCGCTGCGCAGGGAGCCGAGGTTGAGTTGCAATGGTTCGTTGCTGGTTGCCATGGTGATCGCTCGCTGGTGGACAGGGAGCCGCCAGCATCCGCATGCAGCGGAAGGCAGTCAGTCAACAAACCGAAATGAGCCGACCCCCGGTTCTGTGCGCGCTGGCGGCGCAGCGCGCAACGGTCCCCTGGGGACCGCTCCGCAGATGGGCACTCACATCGGCGTTCCCGTCCTCGGTTGTTGACGGTATGCGTGCTGCACCGCACGTCGCGCTGCCGTTCGACACGATCCTTCGCCGCGCAGCCGTCCCCAGGGGACCGTTCCGTTGAGCGCCATGGAGGTCTGCTTCATGGTCTTGCATGCGCTCTACTCAGGTTTTGCGCAGCATGTCGCGCCGTCGCCCGGCGCTTCACCGCACAGCCGTCCCCAGGGGACCGTTTCTGCCGACCGCCATGGAGATCTACTTCACGGCTTTGACAAGCCCTGTGCTCAGGATTTGCGCAGCAGATCGCGCAGGCGCTCGATGTGCTGCCGGGCCACCTCGGGCGGCACGACGTTGCGCGGCGGCTCGGTTGGTGGCGCTCGCGCCGCCGATGGTGTTGGCGGTGCCGGGCCGGTCTGCTTGGCCCAGGCATTGAACTCGCCGCGCATGGCGCGCTGGATGATGCCGAACAGATAACCGGCGGGGTTGCGGATGCCATGCTTGCCGCACCGTGCGGCCCATTCGTCCAGCACGGCCTGCCGCAGGGCAGCGTCCACCTGCTGCAACGCCATCTTGGCTCCGGCCTGCTGTTCCGCCTTCAGTTCCGCGAAGCGCTTGGGCCATTGCAGGTCGCCCAGCGCACGCGCCTGCGCGGTAGTACGTACTTCATCAATACGACTACTACGTACTGTACGGTCCTGCTTCGAATTCCGAAGAGCGCCGTCTGGCGCGGGTTTCGGCCCTGCTTCGGATTCCGAAGATGGGCGATCGCCATTCCGAAGAAGGCTCGCGGGCCCTTCTTCGGAATCGTGGACCGCATCCTCCTGTGGATAACTTTCGGAGGCGGTGATGCCCTGGTCGGCCAGGCGCTCGGCGAGCACTTGCAGCCGCGACGGCAAGGTGCGTCCGGACAGCATCGGGTCGTCCGCGATCTCCTGGAGGGTGTTGAGTCCCACCACCTGGACGGCCTTGGCCGAATGCCCCAGCGACTGGCTGACCAGGGCCAGGTAGTCGGCGTCGAGTTGCATCGCCTCGAACGGCGTCAGCGGTTCGTCGTGCAGGACGTAGAGGTTGCCGAGGATGCGACCGGTCTTGGGGTCGCGCCGTCGTCGCACGAGGCTCAGCCAGCGCGTCAGGCGCAGCAGCGTCAGCGCCCGCGCCACGGTCTCATGGGAGGCCTGGCCTGCGCAGGGCATCGACGCCAGCCAGGGGCGCAACTGCTCATAGGTGGGAAATGCCGTGACGCCATCGTCGTTGAGCATCAATCGGAACACCTGCCAGGCGTTGCGCTCCAGCGGTGTCAGGCGGCGGTCGAGGAACAGCCGCCGCGGCACGCTCTCGTGCCGATTGCCACTGAACAGGAAGGCGTCGCCGGACGTAGGAGGCGTGGGCGTTGGAGCAGGCAGGGACGCGGGAGCGCCAGAGCTGGACTTGGGCGCGAGGTCCTTCAGCGCAGCGTCGAACAGGTCGGCGAGTGCGATGGGGCCAGGGCGCTGGGCTCGTGGGGCGGTGTCGTCCACGGCCATGGCCTAGCCCAATCCCTGATCGACCCAGTTCCTGATCGCGGCCCAGACCACCGAGAGCGGCAGCGACATGCCCTCGGCCAGGTCCATGGCCGCATCGAGAATCGAGGTCTCGTCCTCCAGATCGACGTTCCTGCTGCTGGTCACGGCTTTCCATTGCCGCCACAGTTCGGTGTCCTGGGTCTCGTCCAGGACGGGGTGGCGCCCCTTGCGCTTGGGCAGGCCGAGGATCTCCCGCCGCAGGGCGACTTCCTGATGGGTCAGGCCATAGAAGCGGCTGACCATCTCCGTGCTGGCCCCCAGCCGCAGCATGCGATCGACCGTGGCGATTTCCTTCTCCACGTCCTGTGCCTGGTTGAGCAGGCGCTGCAGCACTTCGCGGTTGACCGTGACCGAGCACCACGAGACGCTGGCGTTGGCCAGCACGCTGATCAGCGCGGGGTGCTTGAGCGCATCCAGCTCGGCCTCGCCGAAGCCCATGGCCTTGCAGCGGCGCAGTTGGCCGTTGCGAAGGTCATACAGCGCCTGGGCAATCACGGCCTGGTTGAGCGGATGCGATGTGGACATGCGGCCTCCCTCGCTCACGTCCCGGGCGCCGTGGTGCCGGCTTCCAGGTCCAGCAGACGCCGGGCGAGGCGCAGCAGCCGAAAGAGCTTGACCAACGCCGTGTCGCTCAAGCGCCTTGCGCCGCTGCCATGGCCTTGGCTCTGGCCGTGCAACAGGGTCGGCAGGTCGGCGGCGAGCTGCGCGCCGTCCAGGCCCGCTTCGGCGACGGGCTGACCCGTCAGGGAAGTGAGCAGCGTCAGCACCGCGCGGCCGAGCGGCGACGGGGCTTGGCCGCGGGCGCGGCACGCAAACCCGATGCCATCGGCGCGATCCTCGATGCACTCGTCCAGGCCTGCCTCCCCGGCGATCTCGCGCGCGAACTGCGCGATGTGGATGCGCAGCCGATCGGGCGTGTCCAGGCCGGCGTCGATGTACCAGACGTCGGAGATCGGATAGAGTCCGCCGGCTTGCACCGGGATGGACTGCAGCACGCTCGCCGAGAAGTCGGGCGGCAGCGCATCGCCCAACTGGTCGGCGACCATGCGCTGGATCGATTGGAGCCGTTCTGTCGTCGGTGCTGGCGAGACGATGTGCTCGCGAAGCAGATCGCCCGGTGCGGCCGGCTGGCTTCCCGTGGCCGCTTCGCCAACCGCCGTGTCGTCGTGGCGCAAGGTGGGCTCGGACGCCGGAGGGCTGGCGGGGGGAGGACCGGCCGCCGCTGCAGGCGTGGCGATGGACGATGCTGCGCCCGGCGGAGTCGGCGTGCCGGCGGTGGGCGAAGGCAACGCCGGCTGCGCCGCAGGTGGCGTCGGGTCACTGACCAGCGCCCGGTGGCGGCTTTCCGATTCGGTCAGGTCCAGCGCCAGCACGTCGTAGCCGATGCCCAGCAGCTCGGACATCTGGCCGATCAGCTCGTCTTGCACGCGCTGCGGCGCGAACTCGTCGCCCTGCGTGTCGAACTGCGCCAGCACCTCCTGAAAGAAACTGTCGAAGTCCAGCGGCAGCGAACGGTCCTTGGCGTAGTGCTCCCAGGTGCGTTTGCAGGCCGTGCGCATGACCGACAGCCGCTCGACCTGGTGGCGCCCCAGGCCGCCATAGAGCACAGTGGGAATGGCGGGCAGCAGGTAGCGCACCGCGTCGGCCATGCGGGTGATGTGCGACCGCTGGACGGGGAAGCCATCGGCCGCCAGGCGGCGGGCCAGTTCCGACTGGCTCAGGGCGGCGCCGCTCTCCTGCTCGTAGAACTCCCGTGCTTTCTCGACGCCGAGCGCGCGCTCGATGAACGTGAGGCCGCCGCGCAGTTCGTTCTCGGCAAGATGCCCGGTCAGCGCGACGATTTCACCGCGCTCCGGCCATGGTCGGAACAGGCACGATATGCGGAAGAAGCGTTCTTCCTTGGTCTCCGACCAGAGTTCGCGCAGGATCGCCAGTCGCGTGTTGCCGCCGTTGCGGATGATGTAGTGGTCCTCGCCGGGCCTGCGCGTGATGGCCGGCGCCGCGTCCAGGCCGCGCTCGCGGATGGATGCCTTGATTTCCTCGTAAGCCGGGTTGCGCTTCATGCGCGGGTCATGGTCGTAGGGCCGCAACTGGTCCAGCGTCACGACCATGGGCGTGTCCGCGATCGGGTCGCTCAAGGCCGTAGCCGCTGGGCCGCTGCGCTCGAAGCCGGCCGCGAGCAGCTTGCCTGCCATGTCCTGCGAGGTCATGTCAGCCATGGCCGCACCCCTCGCAGTCCCCACGACCGCCGGCCGGCGCCATGCGGGCCTCTCGCTCGGCGCGGCGGATCTGCGCACGGGCGTTCAATTCGGCCCGGTGGTCACTCGCTGTCGAACTCGTGTAGATCGCCGCGCAGCCGGCCTTGGTGAACTTGAGGTGCCCGCCCGGCGTGCGCTTGACGTGCCAGCCCTCACCGACCGCGAACTCGATCAGGGCGCGCAGCCGCTTGTGGCCGCGGGCCAGCTCATGTGCGTTCGCCATGGGGCCTCCCAGGATCAAGAGGTCGCTGCGGGCGGCCGGATACTTGAGCCAGTCGGTCCTGCCATTGCGGGAACAACTCGCTGGCGAGCGCGCGCATCGTGTCGAGCGCGGCAGGGGCGACTCTGCCGGGCGGCTGGCGGTGCTCGACCCGATGCACCGGCAGGCCGCGCGTTGCGGCACGTGGATACGCTTCTATGGCCGGCACGTCGGTGGCGAGCACGCGGATGCCGGCGCTGTCCTGGAACAGGTCGCGCAAGGCCTGCTGGATCAGCCGTGCGTTGGCGGACACCGGGTGGACGCGGTTGATGAGCAAGTGCAGCGGCGGCGGTTCGATGCCCAGGTGCCGGTACGGCGCAATGTCTTCGAGCAACTGCATGGTGCCGCGCCGCAGCTCGCGTGCCGCGAGGATCTCCGGCGTGACGGGCGACAGCGCGAGATCGGAGGCGAGCACCGCCATCTCCAGCAGCACGGAACGCGCGCCCTGGGTGTCGATCAGCACCAGGTCGTAGAGGGGAGCAAGTGCTGGCAGCAGATGCCGCAACCGCAGGCGGCCATCCGGCGCATGCAGCAACAACGTGTTCAGCTCGCCCCGGTGGTCGTCGGACAGCACCAGGTCCAGGCCCGCGATGATCGTGCGGGACACGAGCTGGCCAAGGTCGCGCTCGTTGAAGGCCAACAGCTCATAGATGCCGCCCGGCGCGCGCTGGGTCAGTTCGTAGTAGGAGGACAAGGTGGGCTGCACGTCGAGATCGAGCAGCAGCACGCGCAGGCCCGCGTCCGCGGCGAGCCCGCCCAGGTTGGCGGCCGTCGTGGTCTTGCCGACGCCGCCCTTCGTTGAAATGATGGACACGACCTGCATGGCGCTCTCCGGCTGGGAATGGGAAGTCCGCGGGAGAGCGGGTCAGGTCCGGTGGTTGAGGCGCTCGGCGATCCACTGGTCGATTTCGATCGAATCCCAGCCGACAGCGCGCACGCCCAGGCGCAGCGCCTGAGGGAACTGGCGCTTCTTCATCAGGTTGTAGATGTGGGCGCGTTTGAAGCCGGACTTCGCTTCGACTTCATCGAGCCGCAGGATGCGGCGCTCGTTCGGCGGGAGTACAGGGGTCTGCGACATGGCGGTCACTCCTGAACGCTCGGTGGCGTTTGTTGGCGTGACCTCTATTCAATAGACCTGGCTGCGGAAAGACATTGCAAATGCAATCTCCGCGATTGCACATACAAGCTGGATAACCTCATGCGCTTGCGCTACGAACGTACCTCTTAGCGTTGGCGAACTTTCCGTTTAAGGTGCGCTCAGTGATGCCCATGGTGCCGCCGTAGTGGGCGACCAATGCAGAGACAAGGGCCTCCTGCGTTTTGAAGCTGGAATAGGGCACGCCTGAAGGCGACTGGCTCAGCATCAGCGTCAACATCCCTCCAATGATGTTGAGATAGGTCGTTTCCGCCCGTTCGCTGATCTCGCATTGCTTGGATGCCAACAGCACCGAGGATTGCTTGAGTAGCGTGTCGTGCTGCTCCTGCAGTTCTCGCATCTCACGTCGGGCTTGTTCAAGCGCGGCCTGAAGGGCCAGCCGCTCCACGAGGATCGCCTGTCCTGTTTCCATGGTGATGAAAGGATGCGCCATGCGTTCGCCACGGCTGAACAGAAATCCTGGCCGGTGCTCGGGATAGTGGGTGCGCATCCAGCGTTTTAGATCGACATGGCGAACAGTCAGATCCAGAGAATTGAGCAGGTTCGGATCATTGAGCGTGATCCCGTTCTTGCCGTAGGGCAGCTCTCCGTTGAGGATGCCGTCATAGATACGTTCCGAGTGCAGCCGGCACTCATTCCATCGAGGGCAGTTCAGCGACCGAGGCAGGACACGCGGTGACGCGATCGTGGCCAGGATCATCGGGAGATACCGCAGCAACCCAGCCCATCGGATGGCCGCCTCGATGGGACGATAGAACACCTTTGATGTTGAAATGTCCTTGTGCATGTCTTCGTCTCCTTTCGGGTGCGCTACATCACCGGCTCCTTTCTTGCCCAAGGGCTGTTGTGTCGTTATGGCCTGCGACGGACGCTTGAGGCGATGCCCTAAGCGAAGGCGGAGGAGGCCATTGGCGTCCGCCGCAGGTGGCCTTGTCTTGCTTGATATGCAAGAATCGATCAGTTGCCGGCCCATCGAGCGATGAGGACGCAAGCTCGATATTGGCGCTCACGGTACCAGCGTCATAGGTGGCGCAAAGCCCATCAAGACCGATTTGGTATGGTCTGATATCCAGACGGTTCAAGACCAGCGAGTTGAAGCGTTCGACGCCCCTACGTCCAGTTGGGGACTGGAAATCAGCGGTTAGTGATGCATCGCTCCACATGCTGATATATCGACAAAGTATCTGCCGCAGTACCAGTGACCCTGCCAGGTTGCCCCAGCACATAGGAGACGGAGATGGCTGAACATTCCCATGAACATCAACATCACACATCCGGTCAGATGGGTAAGCACGGCCGACCATACGCCAAGTTCTGGGTGAACATGGTGTTGGGCCTCGTCGTCATGTACTTCGTAATGTTCAGCATGATCGACGGCGCCAGGGACTTCAGAAACAATCTCAACATGCTCTACATGGCGGTCACTATGTGGGCGCCAATGGGCATCTTCATGCTAGCGACAATGCCCGGCATGTTTCCAAACCGGCGGCTCAATCTCGTGCTGTACGGCTTGTTTGCCGTTCTCACACTCGGTTCTTTTGCCGCTACCCGTGCTCAAACCGGAATCGGCGATCGACAGTTCATCGCGTCTATGGTCCCGCACCATTCGGGAGCGATCCTCATGTGCCGCGAGGCGCAGCTCTCAGATCCGGAACTCGTCAACCTATGCCAAGCGATTTCCGATGGCCAGCGCGCGGAGATCGAGCAGATGAACCGGATTGCTGCACGCCTTCGTTGAGGCTGGCTGCCACTACACTGGCGCCGCGTTGCGCTCCGGCGAAGTTAGCCGCAGCGATGTAAAGATGAGTACTTGCGGTGTTCCGATGCCGGCGGTTGTGTCCTACAGCCGTCCAGGTGCCAGGTAGTCCACGCGACACCACCCCGCGCTGCCTGCGGAGCGAGCGCAAGTCATGATCGTCGCAAGTTGGAGTTCGATAGCGAACCCGCTCAGCAGCTGGACGCATCAGGCGTAACGACGGGTGGATGGATCATCCTTGGACGCTGGTGGAAGTGGTTGGATGAACTTTGTTGCCGAGGGCGAAAAACAAGGCTATAATTGAGTTCTTCGCTGATCACCACAGTGGAGAAAGTGATTGGGAAACAGAGACTTAGCGCTCTAGTGCATGACTCGTTTCCCGCTCCAATTCGAAAAGGGAGCCCATCCGGGCTCCCTTTTTTTTGTTCCTGTCTCCCCCTTGTTTCACCCTCTGAACCCCCGCGTGGAAAGCCTGTTGCAAAGCCCCATTGATTCGTTTAGCGTTGATTATAGTCAGTGTACTGATAAATAAATCATGGTACGCGGCTTGGGACAGATAAAAAAACAACAGTAATAACAACAGGTTGATCGATATGACCGAGGATCCAAGGCACCGCCTATCCAAAAAAATAGGTGCTACCCATCCTAATTTGGCGTTCCAGCGCGCCGCTTTCCCCCGCCGCCCACGGCCGCGGGCAACCCAGGGACTTGAACACGATCGTGGAGCCGTCCGGCGATGCCGGTGACATCGGCGCGATCCGGTAAAGGCGATGGGCAGGAGACAAGCGGTATGGAGAGGTTGGCGAATCTCATTGATCGCCTCAACGAGTGCATCGGCGAAGTCCTCAAGTGGGGGATGCCGGTCATCGCGGTGATCTGTGCGGTGGTGGCGGTGCTCCGTTATGGTTTCGAACTCGGGTTTCCCTGGCTGTCGGAAGCCTATATCTGGCTCAACGGTGCCCTGTTCACCCTGGGTTCCGCCTATGTTCTGCGCACCGAAGGTCATGTGCGCGTGGATCTGTTCTACAACCAGCTTTCCGCCCGCGGGCGGGCCTGGATCGATCTGCTCGGCACCCTGGTGTTCCTCTACCCGATGCTCTACTTCATCGCCATCAAGGCGTGGCCGGGCATCCAGCGTTCCTGGGCGCGGCTGGAAACCTCGCCCACCATCGGCGGCCTGCCGTTCATGTATCTGCTCAAGTCCTGCCTGCTCGGCTTCTGCCTGCTGCTCGCCTTGCAGGGGCTGAGCCTGATGCTCCGTTCCATTCTCGTGATTCGCGATCCGTCCGCTGGTCCGTCCGCTGGAGAGAAAGGCCGTGGCTGAGCTGTTCCTTCTGATCCTGCTGGTTGTTCTGATTGTCGCTCTGCTAAGCGGTTTTCCGGTGGCGTTCGCCATTGGCGGTGCGTCCATTCTGGTGGCGGCGCTGGCTTCCTGTTTCGGCGCCTTCGACATGCTCATGCTCGGCGCGTTGCCGGGGCGCATCTTCTCCATCATGACCAACGAAACCCTGCTGGCGGTGCCGTTGTTCGTGTTCATGGGGGCGATCCTGGAACGCTCGCGCATCGCCGAGAACCTGCTCACCACCATGGGCCAGCTGTTCGGCCGGGTGCCCGGCGGGCTGGGCGTGGCGGTGATCATCGTCGGCGCGCTGCTGGCCGCGTCCACCGGCGTGGTGGGCGCCACCGTGGTGGCGATGGGGTTGATCAGCCTGCCCGCCATGCGTCGCGCCGGCTATGACGAGCCCCTGGCCAGCGGCCTGATCTGCGCCGCCGGCTCCACCGCGCAGATCATCCCGCCGTCCACGGTGCTGATCCTGCTGGGCATCATGCTGCAGGACGCCAATACCCAGGCAATGCTCAGCCAGGGCGGTTTCAACAGTACCCAGATCGGCGTCACCGACCTGTTCACCGCCGCCCTGGTGCCGGGGCTGTTGCTGGTGTTTTTCTATCTGTTGGTGATGGGGCTGCGCGCGCTGTTCGACAGTGACGCCTGCCCGCCGCTGACCATGAACGACGAGGAGCGCCGCACCCTGCCCAAGCGGGTGCTGTGCACCATGCTGCCGCCGCTGGCGCTGATCGTGCTGGTGCTGGGGTCGATTCTGTCCGGCATCGCTACCGCCACCGAATCCGCCGCGCTGGGCGGGGTGGGCGCCTGCATCCTGGCGATCCTGGGCCGGCAGTTCTCGCTCCCGGTGCTCAAGGACGCCAGCCGTTCGGCGCTCTCCATGAGCCTGATGATCTACGCCATTCTGATCGGCGCCACCATTCTGTCGCTGGTGTTTCGGGCCCTGGGCGGCGAGGACGTGATCGCCGAGTTGCTGGCCTCGGTGCCCGGCGGCGTCACCGGCGCCATTCTGTTCGTGTTGCTGGTGATGTTCGTGCTCGGCTTCATCCTCGACACCTTCGAGATCATCTTCATCGTGGTGCCGATCTTCGCGCCGCCGCTGATCATGATGGGCGCCGACCCGCTGTGGCTGGGCGTGGCGTCCGCCATCGTCCTGCAGACCAGCTATCTCACCCCGCCGTTCGGCTACGCCATCTTCTTCCTGAAAGGGGCGGTGACCGATCTCAAGCTGACCACCGTGTACCGGGGCGTGATCCCCTTCGTGATCCTGCAGTTGCTGGCGGTGGTGGCGATCTGGATCTGGCCGGATCTGGTGCTGTGGTTGCCGGGGCTGCTGGCCAACTGATTACCGTCACTCCGCCGGTGGTGACCGCGTCGCCGGTGGAGGTTTTGCGCATTTCATCGCGGAGATTGAGGAGCAAGACCCATGAAGAGACGTGATTTTCTGTTCAAGGCCGGTGTCGCCGGCACGGTGGGCGCCGCCGCCGCCGGCGTGGGCTTCCCGGCCATCGCCAAGGGCGCCGTGGAATGGCGCATGCAAAGCACCTGGCGCCGTAACTCGCCGCTGCTGTCCACCGGCCCGGATCTGGTGGCGGACTACGTCAACAAGGCCTCCGGCGGCCGCATGAAGCTCAAGGTCTACACCGCCGGCGAAGTGGTCGGCCCGCTGGAAGTATTCGACGCGGTGGCCGACGGCACCCTGCACATGGGCCACGGTTACCCGGCGTTCTGGTCCGGCAAGCATCCCGGTTTCCAGTTTCTGGCGCCGCTGCCGTTCGGCATGACCTCCCAGGAGCAGAACGCCTGGTTCGCCTACGGCGGCGGGCAGGCCCTGATCGATCAGCTGTACGGCGAATTCGGCCTCAAGTTCTTCCCCAGCGGCAATACCTCGGTGCAGGGCATCTGGCTGAACAAGGACATCAACGCCGCCGCCGACTTCAAGGGCATGAAGATCCGCACCGGCGCCCTGGCCGGCAGCGTGCTTCAGGCGTTCGGCGCGGTGCCGGTGCAACTGCCCCTGGGGGAAGTCACCCAGGCGCTGCAGAACGGCACCATCGACGGAGCCGACTACGTGGGCCCGTTCAACGACATGGCGTTCGGTCTGCCGCAGGTGGCGCGCAACTATTACTGGCCCGGCTGGATGGAACCCAACGGCGTGCTCGACTGCTTCGTCAATCAATCCGCCTGGGACAAGCTCGACAGCGACCTGAAGGAGGTGCTGGTGGGCGCCAACGCCTTCGCCAATCAAATGGTGCTCAGCGAATTCGTGGCCAAGAACGCCAAGGCGCTGCAACAGATCAAGCAGGACTATCCCAAGGTGAACGTCACCACCTTCAACGCGGACACCCTCAAATCGCTCAAGGAGGTGTCGCGGAAAGTGGTCGCCGACGTGGCCAAGGAAGACGCCCTGGCCGGCAAGATTCACCAATCCATGACCGATTTCATGGAGGTGGTGCGGCCGTATTCCGAAATCACCGAAATGGAATACATGAACGCGCGGGCGAACTGATCCAACGCGCCGGCGAAGGCGGGTGTCCCGGTTGGGGGCATCCGCCTTCGCCGTTCGTTCTTTGAAGATTGAAAGGGTGCGAGGTAAAGGATGAATCAGACCGGTATTGGTGCCCGTGTACGTCGGTTGGAAGACGACCGTCTTGTTCATGGCCGAAGCCGTTACGTGGGCGACATCAAGATGCCCGGCATGTGCGACGTGGCGTTCTTGCGCAGCCCGCTGGCCCATGCCCGGATCAAGGCGGTCAACAAACCGGAGGGTCTGGAAAGCCGGATTCTGTGCGCCGCCGACCTGGACGGCGTGCGGCCGATCGTCGCCGAGTCCACCCTGCCCAGCTATCGAAACTCCGAGCACTGGCCACTGGCCCGCGACAAGGTGCGCTTCGTCGGTGAACCGGTGGCCATGGCCATCGGCCGCAACCGCGCCGAGGCCGAGGATTTGCTGGAGGAGATCGACCTGCAGCTGGAGGCGCTGCCGCCGGTGATCAACGGCGCGGTGTCGATGGCCGACGACGCGCCGCGCCTGCACGAGGAATGGGACGACAACATGTTCCTCAAGCTGGCGGTGGGCCAGGACCCGGCGAATGCCCGGGAGAAGGCGGAGGTGGCGGTCACCCGCCAGTTCCGCACCGCCCGCCAGGTGATGAACCCGATGGAAGGCAAGGGCGTGGTGGCCTGGTGGGATTACCGCGACGGCCAGCTGGTGGTGACCACCTCCACCCAGGTGCCCCATGTGATTCGCAACGGTCTGTCCCGTTGCCTGGGCATCGACGAATCGCTGATCCGCGTGATCGCTCCGGAAGTGGGCGGCGGCTTCGGCTACAAGTGCATCTTGCAGCCCGAGGAGATCGCCGTGGCCTGGCTGGCCTGGACCCGGCGCAAACCGTTCCGCTGGCTGGAGGATCGCCGCGAACATCTGACCGCCGGCGCCAATACCCGCGAACACCAGTATTCGATCACCGCCTACGCCGACCGGCGCGGCCGGCTGCTGGGCATGGACGCGGAAGTCACCGTGGATGTGGGCGCCTATTCGGTGTGGCCGTTCACCGCCGGGCTGGAAGCGGCCCAGGCCGGCGGCAACCTGCCGGGGCCCTACGATTTCCGCGAGTACCGCTGCCAGGTCAACGCGCCGGCCACCAACAAGCCGCCGTTCACCCCCTACCGGGGCGTGGCCCGGCCCGGCGTGTGCTTCGCCATGGAACTGACCATCGACGCCATTGCCCGGGAAGTCGGTCGCGAGCCCTGGGAAGTGCGCGCCGAAAACCTGGTGCCGGCGGACGCCATGCCCTATGTGAACGTAACCAACAAGCATTACGACACCGGCGATTACCCCGGCTCGCTGATGCGCGCCAAGGCGGCGATCCGCTTCGATGAGGTGCGCGAGCGGCAGAAGACTCCGGAAGCGGACGGCCGGCTGATCGGCGTCGGCTTCGCCACCTACACCGAGCAGTCCGCCCACGGCAGCAAGGTCTTCGCCCAGTGGGGCCTGGCGCTGGTGCCCGGCTACGACGAGGCGCGCATCAAGCTGACCCCGGACGGCGGCGTGGAAGTGCGGGTGGGCATCCAGAGCATCGGCCAGGGCCTGCAGACCACCCTGGCCCAGGTGGCCTCCGAGATCCTGTCGATTCCGGTGGCGCGCATCCGCGTGCTGATGGGCGACACCGGCACCACGCCGTATTCCTACGGCGCCTTCGCGTCGCGGGGCATCGTCATGGCCGGCGGCGCCGTGTCGCGGGCGGCGGAGGCGCTGGCGGAACGCATCCGGGTGATGGCGGCCCGGGCGCTCGACTGCCCACCCGAGCAGGTGCGCCTGGAGGACGATCGGGTACACGGCCCCAACGGCAGCCTGAGCTTCGCCGAGGTGGGCCACATCTGGTACCTGCGCCCGGACGAGCTGCCCGAGGGCGACCGTCACGGCGGCCTGGAAGTCACCGAAGCCTATCGGCCGAAAACCGACCAGGGCGTGTTTTCCTACGCCTCCCACGCGGTGGTGGTGGCGGTGGACCCACGCACCGGCAAGGTGGAACTGCTCGACTACGTGATCGTGGAAGACGCCGGCAAGGTGGTGAACCCGATGATCGTGGAAGGCCAGACCATCGGCGGCGCGGTGCAGGGCATCGGCACCGCCCTGTTCGAGGAAGTGACCTACGACGACCAGGGCCAGCCGCTCAGTTCCACCCTGGCGGATTACCACCTGCCCGGCGCGGCGGAAGCGCCGCACATTCGCATTCAGCACACCGAGAGCCCGTCGCCGCACACCGCCCACGGCATCAAGGGCGTGGGCGAGGGCGGCGCCATCGCCCCCGGCGGCGCCATCGTCAACGCCATCAACGATGCGCTGGCCGGCCACGGCGTGGAAATCAACCGGATCCCCGCCACTCCGGAACGCATCCTGGAGGCGTTGCTCGACGCCGAGGCCGGCAAGGAGAACGCATCATGAAACCCGTGAAGTTTGATTACCTGCCGGCCCGGGACGGCGCCGAGGCGGTGCGCCTGCTGACCGAGCACGGCGAAGAGGCCAAGTGCATCGCCGGCGGCCAGTCCCTGGGGCCGATGCTCAACCTGCGTCTGGCGCGGCCGGCGGTGCTGGTGGACCTGCACCGCGCCGAGGACCTGACCGGCGTGGAGGAAAGCCGCGACGCCATCGTCTACGGCGGCGCCGTGCGCCATGCGGATTTCGAGGACGGCCGGGTGCCCGACGCCGCCCGGGGCATGTTGCCGTTGGTGGCTTCGCGCATCGCCTACCGGGCGGTGCGCAACCGGGGCACCCTGGGCGGCAGCCTGTCCCACGCCGATCCCGCCGCCGACTGGGTGTGCGTGATGACCGGTCTGGGCGCCACCTATCTGCTGCGCGGCAAGAAGGGCGTGCGTGAAGTGGCGGCGGAAAAATTCATCCAGGCCGCGTTCATGACCGAACTGGCCCCCAACGAGATTCTGGCCGGCGTGCGCGTACCGAAACTCAGCGACAGCGCGCGCTGGGGCTACTACAAGTTCTGCAAGAAAGTGGGCGAATTCTCCCAGGCCACCGGCGTGGTGGTGGTGGACCCGGAACGGGGTTACTGCCGGGTGCTGGTGGGCGCCCTGGACAGCCCGCCGGTGCCGCTGGAACCGGTGGCCGAGGCGCTCGCCGCCGACGGCCCGGACGGCGCCGTGGCGGTGCTGGACGCGGCGGTGGACACCGCCCTGGGCGACTACCCTCGGGTCAACCGTCAGCTGTACAAGGTCGCGGTGCGACGCGCGCTGGCACAGATTGGAGCGACTCAATGACCACCAAACTGTCTGTTTCGGAAGTGACGCTGGATGTGAACGGAGAGACCGTCAGCGGCCATGTGGAAGCGCGCACCAGCCTGGCGGATTTCCTGCGCGACGACCTGGATCTCACCGGCACTCACCTGGGCTGCGAGCACGGCGTGTGCGGCGCCTGCACCGTGGAAATGGACGGCCAGCCGGTGCGTGCCTGCATCACCCTGGCGCGGGCCTGCGAAGGGCGCAGCGTGCGCACCATCGAAGGCGGTGACGATGACCCGCTGATGGCTGCCCTGCAGGACGCCTTCATGGAGTTTCACGGCCTGCAGTGCGGTTTCTGCACGCCCGGCATGCTGGTGGCCTGCCGCGACATCATCCTGCGTCACCGCGCGCTGACCGACGAACAGATCCGCATCGCCCTGGGCGGCAATATCTGCCGCTGCACCGGCTACGTGGGCATCGTCAACGCGGTGCGCTCGGTGTTCGAGCGCCGGCATGAACTGCTGGCCGGTGACCAGCCCCTGGTCACGCCGCCGACCCAGCCGGACTGGGGCGACGCGAAACTGGCCACCTTCAAGCGCACCGCCGGCCAGATGGAGGCGGTGGAAGCGGCGCCCTCGGACGGCGCCGGCGGTGACGACCAGACCCTGCGCGAAGCCATCACCGTGAACAAGCCCGTGGACGAGGTGTGGGCCTTCCTCAGCGACGTGGAGCGGGTGGTGCCCTGCGTGCCCGGCGCCCGCCTGCTGTCGGTGAACGGCAACGAGCTGGACGTGGAGATGGAAATTTCCCTGGGCGCGATCCGCGCGCGCTTCCGGGGCACCGGCCGCTACCACTTCGACGACGACACCCGCAAGGGCCGCATGGAAGGCGAAGGCCGCGACGCGCGCAGCGGTTCCAGCGCCGGCGGTGGCCTGGATTTCGCGGTGATCGGCGACGAATCCGGCAAGCGCTGCCGCATTGAGTTCGTGGCGTCCTACAGCGTCACCGGGCCGTTGTCCCAGTTCAGCCGGGGCGGCCTGGTGAAAAGCTTCGTCGGCGCTTTGGCCGGGATGTTCGCCGACAACGTGCAGAGCGTGTTGTCCGGTGGCCAGGTTTCCCGGGGCGGGGGCAGTGGATTGAGTGTGGTACGCCTGACGCTGAATGTGATCAAATCCTGGTTCCAATCCCTGTTCCGGCGAGAATGAATGCAACACCTTGATCTTCAGGTCGTCTCCCAGGCCCGGGCCTGGTTGAGTGAAGGCGAGGCGCTGTGGTTTTGCACGGTCCTTTCCACTTTCGGTTCTTCCCCCCGGGAGCCCGGCTCCCTGTTCGTGGCGCGCGCCGACGGCGCCCATGCCGGCTCCCTGTCCGGCGGCTGCGTGGAGGAGGATTTCCTGGCGCGCATCGGCGCCGGGGAATTCCAGGCGCCGGCCACGGTGGTGCGCTACGGCGGCGACAGCGTGGACGCGCCGGGGGTGACGTTGCCCTGCGGCGGCTCCCTGGACGTACTGGTGGAACACTGGGCGCCGGAGCCGGCCCGGCGGGCGCATCTGGCCGCGTTGCACGAGGTGATGGCCGGGCGTACCCCGCGCCGCCGCCGGGTGTCGTTGCGCGACGGCGCCGCCTCGCTGGAGGACGCGCCGCCCCAGGGGGCGGCGGTGGAGCGGCGGGATGAGGAGGCGCTGATCCGCGTGGGCCCCACCCGGCGTTTGATCATCGCCGGTATTTCGCCGGTGTCCCGTTTCTGCGCGGAGTTCGCCACCGCCATGGGGTTCGAGGTGATCGTGTGCGATCCGGACCCGGATGCCTGCGCGGACTTCGCGGTGGCCGGGGTGACGGTGCGCGAGGTGTTGCCGTCGCTGTTCATCGAGGCGGAGGGCTGCCACGCGGCCACCGCGGTGGTGGCCTTGACCCATGACCCGCGCATCGACGATCTGGCGATGATGGAGGCGGTGCGCACGCCGGCCTTCTACATCGGCGTGATGGGGTCCCGGGCCACGTCGGCGAAGCGGGCGGAGCGGTTGCGCCGTTCCGGCCATTTGAGCGAGTCGGAGATCGAGCGGTTGCACATGCCGATCGGGTTGGCGCTGGGCAGCAAGACGCCGGCGGAGATTGCCTTGGCGGTGATGGCGGATATCTTGCGGGTCTACCGGGGTAAGGGGCGTTCTTCGCTCTAGGGTGGTTGGGGTCCCGGAAGGGGGCCCACGCCCGGACGCTTCGGCGGTAGCGTCCGGGCCGGGAGTGCGTCGTTAGGGTTTCAGAATTCCAGGTTCAGGGTGAGGTTGGCGCCTTGTTGTCGGGTGTCGCTGGCGAAGCGGCCCTGGTAGGCGAGGCCGAGGCGGGTGCGCGGCGTGGGCGCCAGGCTCAGGCCGGCTTCCAGCAGGGCCGCTTCGTCGGCCACCGGCAGGCCGGTGACGGTGAAGCGTTGCCCGCCGGCGAAGCCGTGCTCGGTGCGCGGGTTCACGTCGCCGGTGGTGCGTTGCCAGCCCAGGGTGCCGTGGGCGCGGGCGTCCAGGCCGGCGAGGCCGAGGCCGGTGCCCAGGCGCAGGCCCAGGGTGGCGACGTTGAGGTCGGCGTCCTCGCCGCCGCCGCTGAGGGCGGCCGGGTCGCCGGTTTCCCGGTGGCGGTCTTCCTGGTAGCGCACCCGGGCCAGGCCGGCGAAGGGTTCCAGGGCCACCGGGCCCGCGTCGAAGCGGTAGCCGGCTTCGGTGAACAGCTGGGTGGTGGTCGCGTCGTAGCGGTCGCCGGCGCGGCCCTGGTAGCCGTCGAAGGCGATCCCGCGTTCGGTGTCCACCTGGTGGCGGCTGTGGCCCAGGCCCAGGCTGAGCCGCAGGCGGTCCAGGCGGGTGCCGGCGAACAGGCCCAGGTGGTAGTCGTCGCTTTCCGCCCGGTTGTCGCCGCCGTCCACGTCCAGCCGGGTCTGGCCGTAGCCGGCCAGCGCGCCCAGGCGCCAGCCCGGCGCCGGGCGGGCGTCGGCGCCCAGGAACAGGCCGCCGGCGCGGTGTTCGGTGCCGGCCACGCCGCCGTCCGCGTCGCGGTCCGCCCAGGCGCCGTAGGCGCGGGTCCAGACGGTGGCGCCGCTGTCCGCGTCGCGGGCCAGCAGGGTGGCGCCGGGGGCGCCGGGGCCCTGGGTGGCGCGCAGGCGGTCGCCGGCGGCCTGGCGCAGGAAGCGGCTGTCCTCGATCAGCGCCGCCCGGGTGGAGGCGTACACCGCTCCGGCCAGTTGGTCGAAGGCGGCTCGCACGGCGGCGCCGTCGGCGGCCTGCAGCAGCAGGGCGTCGTGCACCGGGTCGCCGATGCCGCGTTGCTCGGCGGCGTTGGCGGCGGCGCTCTGGTTGGCGGTGCGCGCCATGCCGGCGAAGGTGGCGTCGTTGCGCACCAGGCGCAGGCTCACGGTGTTGCTGTCGTAGTCCAGCAGCGGCTGCAGGAACGCCAGGTTGGTGCTGACCTGGTCGAAGCGGCCGGTGACGCCCTGGTCGGCGTCGATCAGGGTGTAGCGGGTGAACGGCTGGTAGTCGCCGCCGGCGTCGATGTGCGCCACGCTGCCGCCGTTCAGGGTGGCGCCGCCGGTGACCCGCACCCGGTCCGCCGAGCCGTCCCCGGCGCCTTCCACCTGGAACACCGAGCCGGACTCGAACACCAGATCGCCGTCCACGGTGAGGGTGCCGATGGAATTGCCCGGCGCCAGGGTGGCGCCGTCGGTGAGGCGGGCGCCGCCCAGGGTGCCGGTGCCGCCCAGCAGGGCGCCGTCGGCCACGGTCACCGTGGAGCCGGCCACTGCGCCGTTGACGATCAGCGTGCCGCCGTCCACCCGGGAGGCGCCGCGGAACAGGTTGTTCCCGTTCAGTACCAGGGTGCCGGTGCCGGCTTTGGTGAGGCCGCCGTCGCCGTCCAGGGCGGTGTTGATGATCAGGTCGTGGCCGTTGCTGTCGATGATCGCGCCGCCGGCCCGGATCACCACGTCGCCGTCATTGAAGTTGAGGAACAGCCGGTCCTGGTCGCTGCTGGCGAGGAAGCGGCCACCGTCGAAATAAAAGGTGCCGGCGCCCGCGTCCCGATCCACCCAGGGGGTTTCCAGGGTGCCGCCTTCGCCCAGCGTCAGCGAGCCGGTGCCCGAAGCGTTCACCCCGACCACCACGCCGTTGGCGCGCACCGTGCCGCCATCGGCGATGGTAAGCTCGCCGTTGCCGTTGTTGCCCAAAAGAATGGCGCCCCGGTTTTTCCACAGCGCGCCGTTGCCGAGCACCGTCACGCTCCCCGACGAGCCCGCCTCGCTGCCCACGAAGGCGAGCCCGTTGGACAGGGTGGCGCCGGCGTTGACGGTGATCTCGCCGCTGCCGTAGCTGCCCACCACCAGGTTCGAGACCATTTCCCAGCCGGCGTCGGCGCCGCCCAGGGTGACCCGGCCCTGGCCGACGGCGCCGCTGCCGACGAAGCCGTTGTCGCTGATCACGGTGCCGCCGGCGCCGATGCTTACCTGGCCGTCGCCGTTGCCGCCGACCACCAGATCAGCGCGGTTCTCCCAGCGGCCGCCTTGTACCTGGACCAGGCCTTCTGCGTCCGCGAAGGAGCCCACGTAGCCGAGGTCGTTGGTGACCGTGGTGCCGGCGCCCAGGGTCAGGGTGCCCGGGCCGATCTCGCCCACCGACAGGGTGTTGCCGGCGTCCAGGCGGCTGCCGTCGCCGCTGAGCACCACCTGGCCGTCGCCCAGGTCGCTACCGATGTAGGTTTGCAGGGCGGTGACCCGGCCGCCGTCCTCGATGTCGAGGACGCCGTCGCTGAGGTCGCCGACGTAGAGAACGTCGCTGTTGGCCCAGAGCGCGTCGGTGCCGGTGACGGTGGCGGAGCCGGTGGCGCCGTTGGTGAAGTCGCTGCCGATGTAACCCTGGCCGTTCTCCACGGTGCCACCGGCACCGACGATCAGCTCGCCGCCGATCTGCAAAAAGGAACCGGCCTGCCAGGGGCTGAGGCGGGTGCCGCCGGCGGCGGCCACGGTTTCGCGGTCCCCCACATCGATGCTTTCAGCGCCCACCGGCGTGGCGATCGGCGCTAGCAGCCCGATCCCCACCAGCAGCCGTGACGCCAGGGAAGTTGTTGTCATGTCGTTCGCTCCTGTTCAAGGAACGAATCGCACCACAGGGAGCGCCGGCGCAGCAGTCCCCTAAACAGGGGAGGGCGTCAGGCCGGAGCCACCGCGATCAGGGTCAGGTGCAGGGTCTTGCCCTTGCTGGGCCATTCGATGGTGTCGCCCACGCCCAGGCCGAGCAGGGCGGCGCCCACCGGGCTGAGAATCGACAGGCGGTCTTCGCCGGCGCCCACCTCGTTGGGCAGGCACAGCACCAGTTCGTGGGTCTTGCCGCTGTCCTCGTGGAGGAAGCGGGCGCGGCTGTTGAGCCGTACCACGGTGTCGGGCATGGCGTCCGGGGCCAGGTAGCGGGCCCGGTCCAGTTCATCGTAGAGGTGGTCCACCACCTCCTCGTCGCCGCGGTGTTTTTCCAGCAGGGCGTACAGGCGGTCCCGGTCCAGGGTGGAAACGGTAATCGGGGGCAGGGCGGTCATGGCGCGCTCCGTTCAGTGTTCGCTTGGAATGAGAGTTGTATCGGGGCCCCGGGGCGCCGGACCCCCGGGGCGATACTGAACCGGGTCCGGCGTTAGGGGAGGAAGACGCGCAGGCGCGCGCCGGCGCGGGACGCGCGGGCGGAAGCAATGAGAGCGGGGCGGGCGCCGGGTCGGCGTTGCGTGAAAATCATGACGCCCACCATAGCAGGGCGGCGCGGTTTTGCCAGCGCCGCGTGCGCGGTTGGCATCGCCGCCTCCCGCCCGTAAGATGACCGGGCACAGAGAGAAGACATGGCCCGATTACATCCCCGCCTTCACGACGCCTTGCAAATGCTGCCGGACGACCGGCCGGCCCACCTGTTGACCCGCCATTCGGTGCGCGAACTGGCCAAGAACGGTTTCGCCGATTACCGGCTGCCGTTGACCCCGGAAGGGGTGACCATGGCCCGGGAATGGGGCGCGCGCCTGGAGCGACCGGTATCCGGCTTTTACTCCAGCCCGGTGGGGCGCTGCGTGGACACCGCCACGGCCATGGCCGAGGGCGCCCGCGAGGCCGGCCTGATCGACACCCTGCCGGAGGTGATCACCGACGGCACCCTGGTGGAGCCGGGCTGTTATGTGGAGGATCTCAACCGGGTCGGGCCCACCTTTCTGAAGATGGGCGCGCTGCGTTTTCTCAATGCCCATCTGCGGCGCCCGTTCGAGGGCATGCTGACGCCGGCGGCGGGCCGCGCCAAGCTGGCGGGCTATCTGCGTGAGCGGGAGCCGGCGCCGGGGGCGCTGGCGGTGCACGTGACCCACGACACCATCCTGGCGGTGCTGGTGGCGGAGCTGGAAGGCCGCGACGCCATCGACGAAGCGCACTGGCCCTGGATGATGGAAGGGCTCTGGCTGTGGTTCGAAGGGCGCCACCTGCACTGGGTGTGGCGCGGCGAGCACGGTCACCGTTCCCTGGACGAGGCTTGAAAGCCGCGTTCTCGTCCCCACCTTGGGCTTTTTCTTGACCTTTTATCCGACGGCGAGGTGATTCTTGTCCGCCCTGACCATACGCAATCTCAGAAAAACCTACGCCAACGGCGTGGAGGCCCTCAAGGGCATCGACCTGACGGTGGAGAAAGGCGATTTCTTCGCGCTGCTGGGGCCCAACGGCGCCGGTAAATCCACCACCATCGGCATCGTCAGCTCCCTGGTGAACAAAACCAGCGGCGACGTCAGCATCCTGGGCTACGATCTGGATCGCGAACGCGCCCTGGCCAAGCAGAGAATCGGCGTGGTGCCCCAGGAATTCAACTTCGGCCAGTTCGAGAAGGTGTTCGACATCGTCGTCACCCAGGCCGGTTTCTACGGCATCCCGGCGCGTATCGCCCGGGAGCGCGCCGAGAAATACCTGCGCCAGCTGGGCCTGTGGGACAAGCGTAAGAACCAGGCGCGTACCCTCTCCGGCGGCATGAAGCGCCGGCTGATGATCGCCCGCGCCCTGGTTCACGAGCCGGACCTGCTGATCCTGGATGAGCCCACCGCCGGCGTCGACATCGAGCTGCGCCGCTCCATGTGGGATTTTCTGATCGGCCTCAACGAAGAGGGCCGCACCATCATTCTCACCACCCATTACCTGGAGGAAGCGGAATCCCTGTGCCGGCACATCGCGATCATCGACCACGGTCAGATCGTCGAGAACACCGACATGAAATCCCTGCTCGAAAAGCTCCAGGTGGAAACCTTCATTCTCGACCTGGCCAGGCCGGTCACCGAGGCGCCGCGTTTGCCGGGCTTCCAGGTGCGCCTGCGTGACGCCGCCACCCTGGAGGTGGAGGTGCCCAAGACCGAGAACCTCAACCAGCTGTTCGTGGAGCTGGCGGAACGGGACCTGCGGGTGATGAGCATGCGCAACAAGGCCAACCGGCTGGAGGAACTGTTCGTGCGCCTGGTGGAGCAGAACCTGCCCGGCCAGGCGGCGCCGACCGAGGAGGTGGCCTCATGAGCGCGTATCAGCAATGGGTCGCCTTCTGCACCATCGTGGTCAAGGAAATCCGCCGCTTCACCCGCATCTGGCCGCAGACCCTGCTGCCGCCGGCGATCACCATGACCCTGTATTTCGTGATCTTCGGCAACCTGGTGGGCCGGCGCATCGGCGACATGGGCGGCTTCGATTACATGCAGTACATCGTGCCCGGCCTGATCATGATGAGCGTGATCCAGAACAGCTACGGCAACGTGGTCAGTTCGTTCTTCTCCACCAAGTTCCAGCATTCCATCGAGGAGATGCTGGTCTCGCCGATGCCCAACTACGTGATCCTGACCGGCTTCGTGGTCGGCGGCATGGCCCGTGGCATGGCGGGGGGGCTGATCGTCAGCCTGCTCAGCCTGTTCTTCACCGATCTCACCATGCAGCACGCCTGGATCACCGTGTCGGTGGTGGTGATGACCTCGGCGCTGTTCTCCCTGGGCGGTTTCCTGAACGCCACCTTCGCGCGCAATTTCGACGACATCAGCATTATTCCGAACTTCGTGCTGACGCCGTTGACCTACCTGGGCGGGGTGTTCTATTCGTTGGATCTGCTGCCGGACTTCTGGCGCGCGGTGACGCTGATCAATCCGATCGTCTACATGGTGAACGCATTTCGCTACGGCGTTCTGGGTGTGAGCGACGTCAACGTCTATGCGGCCTTGGGCGCTATCCTTGTGTTCGTGGTGGTGTTTTACACCCTGGCGCTGTGGTTGCTGAACCGCGGCACCGGTATACGGGGATGAACAGGGAAAACAACAAGGACAAGGAGAGCAGGCCATGAGCTACCTCAAGGACACGCCGCTGGGACGCAGCAGCGACTTCATCGATGAGTACACGCCCTCGCTGCTGTGCCCGGTACCGCGCTGGGACGCCCGCGAATCGCTGGAGCTGGAGGACACCACGCTGCCGTTCCACGGCATGGACATCTGGAACGCCTACGAGCTGTCCTGGCTCAACGACAAGGGTAAGCCCCAGGTGGCCCTGGCGGAACTGATCGTGCCCTGCACCTCGCCGAACATCATCGAGTCCAAGTCCCTGAAGCTGTATCTCAACAGCTTCGCCAACAGTCGCTTCGACAGCCGCGACCGGGTGGTGGCGGTGATCGCCAAGGACCTGGCCGAGGTGGCCGGCGCGCCGGTGGACGTGCGCGTGATGACCCTGCGCGAAGCGGAGCGGGAACCGGCCTGGGAGGAGCACGGCCAGCTGGTGGACACCCTCGACGTGGCCTTCGATCACTTCGAGTACCGCCCGGAGCTGCTGCTCACCGACCAGGGCCCGGAACAGACCGGCGTGCTGGTGTCGCACCTGCTGCGCAGCCATTGCCCGGTGACCAACCAGCCCGATTGGGGTACCGTACAGGTCCGTTACACGGGGCGACCGATCAGCCCGGCCAGCTTCCTGCGCTACGTGGTGTCGCTGCGCAACCACCAGGGCTTCCACGAACAGATCATCGAGCAGGTGTTCGTGGATCTGCAGCGCCAGTGCGCGCCGCGTCAGTTGTCCGTGTACGGCCGTTTCACCCGCCGCGGCGGGCTGGACATCAACCCGTTCCGATCCAATTACGAAGACACCCCGCCCAACCGACGAACCATTCGCCAATAGACGGAGAGTAAGGATTTTCCCATGAGTGAAAACGAAACACCGGACAATACGCCCAAACCCGAAGGCCAGCCCAAGGCCGATAACGCCGCCGCCCCGGACACCACGCCGCAAACCACGTCCGGGCCCGCGCCCGGTGCGGACAACGCCGCCGCCGACGGCGCGCCGCCCAAGGAGGAGCGCAACCTGGGCATGGCCTGCCACCTGTTGGCGCTGGCCGGTCTGGTGCTGCCGCTGGGCAACATCATCGGGCCGCTGATCATGTGGCTGGTGAAACGCGAGGAGAGCGCCTTCGTCAACGAGCAGGGCAAGGAGGCGTTGAACTTCAATATCACCATCGCCATCGCCGGCTTCGTGTCGTTCCTGCTCACCTTCGTGGTGATCGGCGTGCTGCTGCTGCCCGCGGTGTTCATCTTCTGGATCGTGATGACCATCATCGCCGCGGTGAAATCCAGCGGCGGCGAGCACTACCGCTACCCCCTCACCCTGCGTCTGATCAACTAAGACGACCCCGCGCGGGCGCCGCCACCCCGGCGGTGCCCCCGCGATCTAGGCCCCCAGGGGCCAGCCGAAGCCGATCCACACCGCCAGCAGAACCGACCAGCCCAACAGCAGCGCCAGGCTGTAGGGCAGCATCAGCGCGATCAGCGTGCCGATGCCGGTGTCCGCCCGGTAACGCCGGGCAAACCCCAGCACCAGGGCGAAGTAGGGCATCAGCGGCGTGATGATGTTGGTGCTGGAATCGCCCACCCGATAGGCCGCCTGGGTGGCTTCCGGATCAATCCCCACCAGCATCAGCATGGGCACGAACACCGGCGCCAGGATCGACCACTTCGCCGAGGCGCTGCCGATCATCAGATTGATCAACGCCGCCAGACCCACGAACAGCAACAGCAGCAACACCGTGGGCAGCTCCAGCCCGCCCAGCCAGGCCGCGCCCTTCACCGCCAGAACCAGCCCCAACTGACTGTAGCCAAACCAGGCCACGAACTGGGCGGCGAAGAACATCAGCACCAGATAGCCGGACATGGACGCCATGGTGGTTTCCATCGCCTGGATCACTCCGGCGGCGGAACGGAAGTGGCCGCTGACACGGCCGTAGACGGTGCCGCAGGCCGCCGCCACCAGGGCGATCAGCACCACCAGCGACGACATGAACGGTGACTGCAGAATGGCGCCGTCCTCGCCGCGCAGGGGCGCGCCGGGCGGCACCACCAGGGCGGCCACGGCGGCCAGACCCGCTATCAGGGTGAACAGGGTCCAGCGTGCCGCGCGGCGGTCGAAGCGGGGCGCCTGGTCCTCGCTTTCGGCGTCCTCGTCGGTGGCCGCCACCCGCTTCTCGGTGATGCGCAGGGTGATCAGCGATACCAGGCTGGTGACCAGCACCGTGGAGACCATGATGAACCAGTAGTTGCCCGCCGCCGACACGGTGCGCTCGCCGTCCACCAGGTGCGCCGCCTCCGTGGACAGGCCAGCCAGCACCGCGTCCACCGGGCCGAGCAGCAGGTTGGCGCTGTAGCCGCCGGACACCGCCGCGAACGCGGTGGCGATGCCGGCCAGCGGCGAGCGGCCGGCGAGCTGGAACAGAAAGCCGGCCAGAGGAATCAGCACCACGTAGCCGGCGTCGAAGGCGATGCTCGACATCACCCCGGCGAACGCCACCGCCACCACCAGGGTGCGGTGGGAGGCGCGCCGTACCAGGGCCGCCAGGCCGGCGCCGAGCAGCCCGGAATGCTCGGCGATGCCCAGCCCCAGCATCGCCACCAGCACCACGCCCAGGGGCGCGAAGCCGGTGAAGTTGCCCACCAGGTGGGTGAACACATAGCGCAGGCCGTCGCCGTCCAGCAGCGAGCGCACCACGATGGTCCGCTCCTCCAGGGGATGCTCGGCGGTGACGCCGAACAGCGCCAGCGCCGCGCTCAGCGGCAGCATCAGCAGACACAGCCAGACGAACAGCAGGGTGGGGTGGGGCAGGCGGTTGCCGATCCGTTCCAGCCGGCCCAGCCAGCCCGATGAGGTGGAGGTCATGGTCTACATCCTTACCCGGTCCTGAATGCGCTGGGCCGCCTGGCCCAGCATCTGGATCACCTTTTCCTGATCCCGTTCGCGCAGCCGCTTGGCGTCCACGTACAGGGCGAAGCCCTCGGTTTCGTATTCCAGGTTCACCGGCTTGTCGTTCTTCAGGTCCGTGGCGCAGCCGGCCAGGGTCTTGAGGATCGCCGTCTTGTCGAAGTTGTGGATGCGCTCCAGGTCCACGTGCAGGCCCAGGCCGGCGCTGTCCACGGTGACGAAACGGCGCTTGCTGCCGGCGTTGCGCTTGAGTTCGTGGGCCTCGTACACGGTTATCGGCCGGTGGAACCCCTTCACCTGGATCTCGCCCACGCTGCGGCAGCGCACCCGGTCCTTGACCAGCCGGTGGGTGCCCTCGGAGATCAGCACCTGGCCCGGGCGGCAGGCGGATTCCAGGCGGCTGGCCAGGTTCACGTCGGTGCCCAGGATGGTGTAATCCATGCGGCTGTCGGTGCCGAAGTTGCCCACGGTGACGAAGCCGGTGTTGATGCCGATGCGGATCTCCAGCTTCTGGTCGATGCCCTGGCGGCGCCACTTCATGCGCAAAAAGCGCATGTACTCCTGCATCTCCACCGCCATGGCCACGCAGCGAAAGGCGTCTTCCTGGGCGCCGGCGCTTTTCGGGTCGCCGAAGAACACCATCACCGCGTCGCCGATGAACTTGTCGATGGTGCCGCCGTAGCGCAGGGCGATGCGGGTCATCTCGCTCAGGTAGGTGTTGAGCATCCGCGTCAGCGTGTCCAGGGGCAGCTCCTCGGAGATGGTACTGAAACCGCGAATGTCGGAGAAGAAGATGCTCAAGCGCTTGCGCCGGGTCTCCAGCTTGGCGTCGCGCTTGCCCGAGAACAGCGAGCCCCACACCTGGGGCGGCAGGTACTTGGCCAGCTTGCGCGACAGCTCCACCGCCTGCTGCTGTTGCTCGCGCACCCGGTCCTGGGCCTGGCGCAGGAAGCGGGTCTGGTGGTTGGCGTAGAAGGAGCTGGCGCCCACGTGCAGGCCCAGGCCCACCAGCGACAGCACCGACAGTATCTGCGGCACCGGCGTGGGCTGCAGCGGCACGCCCAGCACCAGCACGCCCACGGCGGCGCCGGCGGCGGTCATCAGCAGGTTCAGCAGCCACGCCTTGAGGCCGCCGCTGCTCACCGAGTTGGCGTGCACGATGATCAGCAGCACCAGGCTCGGCACCACCGAGAACTGCAGCAGCGCGCAGGCCACGCCGATCACGGCGGCGTCGAGCTGCATCAGCACCCGCGACACCCGCTCGGCGCGCACGTCCTTGCGCTGGGCCACGAACACCGCGGTCTGCGCCAGCAGAGGCCAGGCCAGCAGGCCGGCCACGCCGAGCAAAAAGCCGGACGGATAGAGCCCCAGGCTGATGCCCGCGAACAGGATGGTGGCCGCCACCACGAAGGCCAGCAGGCGAATGTAATTGCTCAGCCGTTGCGCGCGCTGCTTGGGGTCCAAGTAGGGGCGCCGGGGGCGATGCTTGGGTGTGCTCATGAACGGCAATCTGGACGCAATGTTCGAGGGAGCTTACCCAGTTGTGCGTTCAGAAAAAAGACTGATCGGAATTTGGCCACCGGCCCGGCGCCGGGGTTCGTCGGCCCCGGGGGAACCGGTTACACTACGGCTCCCCGAATCAGGAGTCGCCATGGACACCCTCACCGCCCTGACGCAACGCGTTTCCGTGCCTCGCCTCACCGATCCCGGCCCCAGCGACGACCAGCTGCGCCGGCTGCTGGAGGCGGCCATCCGCGCCCCGGATCACGGCATGCTGCGCCCCTGGCGGTTCATCGTGCTGCGCGGCGAGGAGCGCCAGCGTCTGGCCGACATCATGGAATGGCGCCTGCTCAAGCGCCAGCCGGACGCCGACCAGGGTGCCCGGGACAACATTCGCGGCAAGGCCCTGCGCGCCCCGGTGATCATCGTCGCCGTGGCCGAGGTCACCGAGAACCACAAGGTGCCGGTCTGGGAGCAGGTGCTGGCGGTGGGCGCGGCGGTGCAGAACATCATGATCGCCGCCCACGCCATGGACCTGGGCGCCATGTGGCGCACCGGCGACCTGGCCAACGACGAAAGCGTCAAGGCCCGGCTGGGGTTCGCCGACAAGGACCAGGTGGTGGGCTTCGTCTACCTGGGCACCCCGGCGGCGCCCTCCAAGAGCCTGCCCGACGAAACTCCGGATGTGTTTCTGCGCGAGCTGCCCCGTGGCTGACCTGGAGGCCCTGGCCGAGCGGGTGCGCGCCGCCATCCCGCTGACCCGGCACCTGGCGTTCCGGTACACCGGCTTCGACGGCGATAGCGTGACGCTGACCGCGCCCCTGGCCCCCAATCACAACGACAAGGGCACCTTCTTCGCCGGCAGCCAGGTGGCCCTGCTGACCCTGGCCGGCTGGTCCTGCACCACCCTGATCGCCGAGGCGGTGATCGCCGGCACGGACCAGCCGGGCCGGGCCGTGGACGTGGTGGCGGTGGACGGCGGCCAGCAGTACCGGTTGCCCCTGGAGGCGGACATCACCGTCACCGCCAGCCCGGCGCCGGATCAGCGCGACCGTTTCGCCGAGCGTCTGTCGCGGCGCGGCAAGGCCACCCTCAAGGTCCATGCCCGCGCTACCAACCCGGCCGGCGACACCGTGTGCGAGTACCAGGGGCTCTATCTGGCCCGGCTCGCCGATTGAAGGTTGTACAAACCCTCGCCAACCGAACCGCGCGGCCTTGCCAGCCCCGCCACCCTCGGGTACCCTACGCGCCCTCTGCATTGGTCACAGCCGACCGGCAAGGTGCGGAGCACAATCAGTTTTGGTGAGGTGTCCGAGTGGCTGAAGGAGCACGCCTGGAAAGTGTGTATACGGCAACGTATCGAGGGTTCGAATCCCTCCCTCACCGCCAAATAAAAAACCCCGCGCAAGCGGGGTTTTTTATTTGGCGGTCAGGGCGGCTCTGATAAGAACCCTCCGGTTCGACAAGCCGGCCAAAGGCCGGCGCAGGACGCCACCGCAGGTGGCGCCCCGAAGGGGTGAGCCGGCGCAGCCGGCGAATCAATCCCTCCCTCACGACCCATGATGCTGTAGGAGCGGCTTCAGCCGCGATCCGGCGTTGTGTGCCCCCCGATCGCGGCTGAAACGGAACGCCGCCCGGCCGCTCCTACAGCCATGGCTGGATCGGTTACTCGGTCAGCTGCGCCACCTCGCACTCCAACGCCCGCGCCCAGGCGCGCAGGGTTTCCACATGGGGCCGATTGCCCGCTTTCTCGGCCTGGGCCACGGCGCCCTGGGTGACGCCCAGCTTCTCCGCCAGGCGCGCCTGGGACAGGCCCCGGTGCTTGCGCCAGGCGGCCATGGGGCTGAGATCCTTGGCGACCATCAGCGTCACCACCTCATGGGGCAGAGTGACGCGGTTGTCGGCGTCCAGCAGCTTCTGGTATTCATCGAACGGCACCACCGCGTACAGCGGGTTGCCGCTGTCATCCCGAATGATCTGCGCGTTGCCGTGCTCAGTTTTGGTAGGTTCGCTCATCCCGCTTTTTCACCTCCTGCACCGTGATAATCCGTACGCCGTCGTCCAGATCGAACAACACCCGGTAGCGGCCGACGCGAAGCCGGTAGCCCGCCCGGCGCCTTTTCAGTGCCTTGACGTTGGCGGCGTTGGTGGGACAGTTCGCCAGCCCCTGGACCGCGTCGAGAATCGCCATCCGCTGTTTCGGGGGCTGAATCCCGCGCAGCTGTTTCACCGCCGTTTTTGTCCATTCGATACTGTACATCCGCCATCCATGGTATTTTCTTATATTAAGATCAAGAAAATTAAATTTTTACGATTTTTGCTAATGGAAGTCAAGGATCCGTCGTCCCCGGGGTGGGGACGGCGGTGGTGGTGCCGGAGGCGGATGGGCGATTGGAGGGGGCTCAGAAGTCGACGCTGTAGCCCAGGCTGTAGACCCGGCCACGGCCGGTGAAGTAGAAGTCCGGGCTGACGCGGCCGGCCTGGGAGTAGTAGGTCACGTAGTCCTTGTCGAACAGGTTCTCCACGCCCAGCTTGACGCGGCCCACCGGCAGGGCGCGCACCAGGGAGGCGTCCACCAGGGTGTAGCCGTCGAAGTCCAGGTCGTCCTGGTCGAAGCTGCGGTCACGGTAGTGATTGACCTGCACGAAGGAGCGCAGGGTGTCGTTCCAGCGCGCGTTCCAGGTGGCGCCGACGCGGTCCGGGGCCACGCTCAGGCCGTTGAGGGTGGTGTCCACGTCACCATCGCCGTCGGTGTCGGATTCGCCTTCCTGGTGGGTGTAGGTGAGGCCCAGCTCATGGGCGTCGGTGACGCGCCAGTCCAGGGTGGCTTCCACGCCCTGGATTTCCACCTTCTCGCGGTTGACCACGAACACGCCGTTTTCCTCGGTGAGACGCTCGCCGTAGTCGGAATCCGATTCAAAGTAGCTTACCTCGAAGCGGGTGCGCTCGCCGTTGAAGCGCAGGCCCACTTCCCGGTTATCGGTGACGATGGGTTCCAGGGCCAGCAGGTTGTCCACGTCCTGGCCGCTCTGATCGATGCCGCGCAGCACCCGGCCCACGTCCGGCATGCCGAAGCCTTCGGAGTAGTTGGCGAACAGCTGCACCCGGTCGGTGAACTGGTAGGTGGCTCCGATGTTGTAGAGCATCTCGTCGAAGTCCGGGTCGCCGCCGCGCACCAGGACGCCGTTGTTGGCTTCCACGGTGCGGTAGTCGTCCACGTTCAGCTTGGCGTACTCATAGCGGGCGCCGCCGGAGAAGGCGAGTTTGTCCAGCGGCCGCAGGTCCAGCTGCAGGAAGCCGGCGTAGTTGCGGTATTCGGTTTCCGGCACATAGACCCGGTCGGTGAGCACCAGGCTCTGGCGGGTTTCGTCGTTGAGCACGTCGAAGCCGGTGGCCAGATCCAGGCGATCGCGGAACAGGCCGCGCCGTTTCAGGGTGAACTGGCTGCCCATCTTTTCGGATTCGTTGCGGGTCTGGTCGAGCTGATCCACGCCGGGGGTGATTTCGAAGGAGCCGGAGCGCAGGGCGCCGAACTGGCCTTCGAAGTCCTGGTAGTAAACCTGGGCGTCCAGCTCGTTGCCCAGCCAGTTGCCGTGGCTGTAGCTGAGCCGCGTGGTGGTGACCTTGTTGAACATGGCGTCGCCTTCGGCGCCGCCTTTCTCGGCGCTGGTGGGCACGCCGTTGGCCGGGTCGCCGGGCACCGCCCGGTAGTCGTGGTTGCCTTCCAGCTCGTAGCGGTTGGCGCTGAAGGTCAGGTTCTGGTCGTTGTCCAGCCAGTAGCCCACCTTGAGGAACAGATCGTGGCTGGTGGAATCCTGGATTTCGCCGGGGTAGGCGAAGCCGATGGCGCGGTCGCGGCCGTCATAGAACAGGCCGCGCTCCTGGCGGCTGGCGGCGGCGACGATGTCCCAGGATTCGGTCTGGCCGGTGAAGCGGTAGTCCAGCTTGTGGCCCAGGCCGTCGCTCTGGAAGTCGTCGTCGCTGGTCAGGCTGACGCCCACGTGCTGCTGAAAGCCGGGTTTCTCCGGGCGGCGGGTGACGAAGTTGATGATGCCGCCGGTGGCGCCCAGGCCGTATTCGGCGCTGGCGCCGTGGATCACCTCGATGCGCTCCACCATGCTCAGGTCGATGGTGTGGCTGGCGCGGCCGCCGTTGCGCAGCGGGTTGGACTGGGGCACGCCGTCGATCAGGAACTGCGGCGTGCGGCCACGGAAGGTCTCGCCGGTGTTGGAGAGTTTCTGGCGGCTCGGCGAGTAGGAGGGGATCAGGTTGGCGAGCACCGCGCCCGGGTCGTCGCTGATGGCCATCTGCTCCTCGATCTGCTGCCGCGAGATCATGGTGATCTTGCGCGGCGATTTGCCGGCCACGGTGTGGCCGCGAGCGGCGGAGACCACCACGTCTTCCAATTGGTGGGCGGCGCTTTGCGCCGGCGGCGCCGGGATCAGGCGCACGGTGACCCGGCCGCTCTCGGCCTGCTGGTCAGTGCGGTAGCCCAGGCCGGTGCCGGCGAGCAGGGTGTCCAGGGCGCCGTCGACGCTGTAGCGGCCCTTCAGGGGGCGGCTGCGCTGGCCGTCCAGGTCGGCGGCGCCGACGATCAGGTCCACGCCGGCCTGCTCGGCGAAGCGCAGCAGGGCGGCGCGCAGGGGCTGGGCGGGCAGGTCGTAGGCCCGTTCCGCCGGCGCGGTGAGCGGCGCCTCGGGGGTGTCGCTCTGGGCGTGCAGAACGGGGGAAAGCAGCATCAGGGCAAGCCCGGCGCCGCCCAGGCGGCGTGAAAACGTCAAAGCCATAACCGGTCGATCCTTACATCAATTGGAAATGAGAAGCGTTGTTGTTAGGGGCTATGACGTTTGAGTGGGAAAAGTGCGTAAATTTTTCTGAATCCGGCCCGGCGCCTCAATACAGCAGCGTCACGCCGGGCACTTCCAGAACGCGCAGGCCCAGGCCCCCGGCCAGGGCGGGCACGCCGCTGTCCAGGTTGTCCAGGTGCAGCACCGCTTCCACCGGGGCGTCGCCCCGGGCCCGGTCGAGCAGCACCACCGGGCGCGGGCGGAAGTCGTTGATGCGCGCCACGGCGGCGCTTAGCGGGGTGCCCTCGAACACCAGCACGCCCTGGGCCCAGCCCGCCTCCCGGGCCGGGTCCAGCGCCAGTGGGCGGATGCCGTCCCGGTCATTGAGCCGGGCGGCGTCGCCGGCGTCCAGCCGCCGCTCGCGGCCGCCGGGCAGGCGCGCGCGCACCCGATGCTCGGTGACGCCCACCTGCTCGGCGCCGTCCCGGTGACGCACCCAGAACGCGGTGCCCAGGGCGGTGAACCGGGCGTCGCCACTGTGCACGGTGAACGGACGCGGTTCGTCGGCGGTCACCGGCGCCGGCCGGAACAGGGCCTCGCCGTGCAGCAGCTCCAGGTCGCGGCCCTGTTCGTCGTAGGCCAGCCGCACGGCGGCGCCGGGCGCCAGGTCCAGACGGCTGCCGTCGGCCAGGGTCAGGGCGCGCGGTGTGGCGCCGGCCAGGTAATCCGCCCGCGCCTGCAGCCACCAGGCCGGTGCCTGCCAGGCGAGAACCAGCAGCAGCGCCGCGGCCACCGCCAGCCAGGCCCGGGCCGGCCGACGCCGGGCGCGGGTGGCGTGCGCGGCCGCCGTGGCCGCCGGCACCTCGCCGGCCAGCTCCCAGTGCATCTCCAGTTCCGCCAGGGCCTCGCCGTGGGCCGGGTCCGCCGCCAGCCAGGCGTCCAGACGGCCCTGTTCCGCCGGGTCCAGGGGGCCGGTCTGGCAGCGCAGCCACCAGTCGTGGGCGGCGCGTTCCACATTGTCGGGAAAAGGCTGGATCATGGCGTGTGGTCCGTGCGGGCGTTTCCATGGGGCGGGTTCGAGCGCGCTATTGTCATTCATCGGCCCGGGTCTGGTCGAGAATGTAACGCATGGCCAGGGCCAGGTGTTTCTGGATCGAGCTGGTGGACAGGCGCAGGGCGCGGGCCGCTTCACCGTGGGTGTGGCCCTCGATGCGGCACAGTTCGAACACCCGCCGGGAGCGCTGCGGCAGCCGTTCCAGCGCCGCCGCCACCGCGTCCACGCGACGCCGGCTCTCATAGAGCACGTCCGGGCGGTCGCGGTCGTCGAGCAGATCGTCCCACTGCTCCGGGGCCAGGGTGTCGGTGCGCCAGGTTTCGTGGCGGCGGCGGTGGTCGGTGAGCAGGCGGCCGGCCAGGGTGTACAGGTAGGGCAGCGGCCGCTCGATGGTGGCCCGGCGGCTGTGCGCCAGCAGGCGGGCGAAGCACTCCTGGGTCAGATCCGCCGCCAGTTCTCCGTCGCCGGTGCGCAGCAACAGATAGCGGTGAATCTTGCGGGTGTACTCCGCGTACAGCAAAGGCGTCGGCGGCTGGGAGGACATGGCGGCCCGGACAGTGAAACAGGCCGCAATTGTTATTGATTCTTATTCTTGTGTCCAGCCGCTCACTGCACCCGGCGGCCGGCGCCGCGCTTGCGGGCGAAGCCCCAGGCGCCGCGCCGGCCCTGGCGCTGCACGTCCATGTCGTTGCGGATCTGGGCGTGGCTGATCAGGGCGAAGATGAAGGAGCCGCCGATGATGTTGCCGGCCAGGGTGGGCAGCCCGAAGCGCAGGGCGAACTCCGTCCAGGAGGCCTCGCCGGCGAACACCAGATAAAGAATCTCGCTGGCGCCGACGATGATGTGCGGGAATTCGCCGATCGCCACCACGTAGGTCATGATCAGGATCACCCAGGCCTTGGCCTGGTCCGCCGAGGGCATCACCCACACCATGGTGGCGATGACCCAGCCGGCGATGATGCTCTTGGAGAACATCTCGAAGGGGCTGTTTTCCAGCACCTTGTGGCCCAGATCCAGGAAGGCGCCGCCCACCTCCGGGGAGAACATGGGCAGGTGCAGGAAGGTGAAGGCGGCGATGCCGGCGCCGATGATGTTGCCGGCCAGCACCACGCCCCACAGCCGCATCAGGCACCACAGATTGCCCAGGGTGGGGTGGCTCATGAACGGCAGGACGGCGGTGACGGTGTTTTCGGTGAACAGCTGCTGGCGGGCCAGAATCACGATCAGAAAGCCCAGCGTGTAGCCCATGCTGCCGATCAGAAAGCCGGCGTCGCCGTCCGGCAGATGGGCGTCGAGCAGGCCTCGCGCCATCAGCGAGGCGCTCATGGAGATGCCGGCGGCGATCGCCGACCACAGCAGCGCCATGGCGTCCCGTTCCAGTTCCTTCTCGCCGGCCACGCGCAGCCGTTCGTGCACGGCGGCGGCCCGCGAGGGCAGGTACTTTTCCTGTTCGGTTTCGTCGTCGCCGTCGTCGTCGGCGTCCCGGGCCGCGCCCTCGCGCTCCCGTTCCACCGCGTCTTCCCAGGGGCTGCTTTCCTCGTCCTCGGGGCGCCGGTCTTCGTGGTCGTTCAAGCCGCTCTCCTGTGGGCCGCCGTCACCGGGTGACGGATCGCTGAGTCCCTACTATAAACCGCCCCCCGCCCGCGAATCATAAAAGACGGGTAAAAACCGGGTTCCGGGCATCAACCGCCATGCACCACCAGCAGAATGCCCAAGCCATACAGCAGCAACACCGCCACGCTCTCGAAACCGATGCCACCGGGCCCCTGCTCCTCGCGCCGGATCAAGCCCATCAGCAAGGCGCCGGTCATCAGAATCGACAGGGAGACCCACACCAGCAGGTCGTCGCCCATCTCGGCGTAGATGGAACCGTCCCGGTAGGCCACGTCGGACGCCGCGGTGAACAGGGTGTCGAAGGCGTTGCCGCCGATGATGCCGCCCACCGCCAGGGTCAGGGCGCCCCGGCGCACGGCGGCCACCGACGTGACCAGCTCCGGCAGGGAGGTGACGGTGGCGGTGAGCAGCAGGCCCATGGTGGTTTGCGCCAGGCCGGTCTGGTTGGCGATGGCGGCGGCGGCGTTCTCCAGCGCCCAGCCGGTGACGCCGAGCAGGGCGCCCAGGCCCAGAAAGGCGATCAGCAGGGTACGCAGGGAGCGCCGCAGGTTGTCCTCCTCGGGCACGTCCTCGCGGGTCTCCCGGGTACGCGCCGGCTGCCACATGGGCTGGTCCCGGGTGCTCTGGATCAGCCGCAGGCCATAGATGTAGGCGCCGAACAGCAGCGGCGTGGCCGGGTGGATGCCGAATACCGTCACCGGCGGCGAGAAGGCCCCCACCAGGATCACCGCCATCAGCGTCACCAGCAGGGCGCCCTGCATCAGGTTGGCGGCGGAGGCGGCGGCGTGTTCCAGGTTGGCGCGCCGGTAGAACAGATCCGCCACCGCCAGGAAGGCGGTCTGCACGGCGATGCCGCCCAGGGCGTTACTGAGCGCCAGATCGGCGTTGCCCTTGAGGGCGGCGGTCACCGACAGCACGCTGCCGGACAGGGACGTGGTGGCGCCGAGCAGTACGGCGCCGGCCAGGGCTTCGCCCACCCGGGTGCGGTCGGCCAGCTCGTCCACCACGGCGGTGATCTTGACGCCGGCGGTGGCGACGATGGCCACGCACACGGCGAACACGGTAATGCTGAGGGGCAGGGAATCCTGAAGAACGTCGATGGGGTGTGCTCCTGTCCGAACCAGGCCCGAGTCTACCGGTTGCCCGGGCCGGCGAAAAAGGTCACCGGGTTTACACTTTCTCTACAGTGGGCCTCGGCGAACTTGGTCATGATTGCCGCCGTGATCGCGACAGGGGAACGGCATGCACATCACGACCAAGAGCGCACTGATTTCCATCGCCCTGGTGGCCGCCACGCCGGCGTTCGCCGACGGTGAGCGGGCCGACCCGCGCGGCTGGAACGCCTCGGCCATGGGGATCCATGTGTTCGAGGACCAGGACCGCAACGACGTGGACTACGGCACCGGCCTGCGTTTCGGGCTGGGGCGTCAGCTTGGCGAGCACTGGGATCTGGAGTGGAACGGCTTCGGCAACGCCCTGCAGCGTGACCGCGCCGGCGGCCAGCACTGGCAGTACGGGCTGGGCGTGGATGCCCTGCGTTACCTGTATCGCGAGGGGCCGTCCCCCTATGTGCTGCTGGGTGGCGGCGCCGTCTACACCGACTCCAACCGGGGCACCGACACCAACGGTTTCCTCAACGCCGGCGCCGGGCTGCACTTCCGCGACGTCTGGGGCGCCATGGGGTTGCGCATGGAGCTGCGCTACGCGATGGATTTCTCCGACGATGGCAGTGGCAACGAGCCGTTCAACGACGTGCGCGTCCTGGTGGGGCTCACCTTCCCGTTGTTCGGCGGCGGCGATCTGCATACCGAGACCCGCGTTATCGAGCGCGAGCGGGTGGTGGTCAAGCCGGTGCCCATGGCGCCGCCGGAGGTGCTGCACGGGGTCAATTTCGAGTTTGATTCCGCGCGCCTGACCCCCAACGCCAAGACCGTGCTGCGCGAGGTGGCGGAGCGGCTGCGCGCCTACCCCAACAGTGAAATCGAGATCGCCGGGCACACCGATTCCACCGGCGATGCCGGCTACAACCAGCGCCTGTCGGAGCGGCGCGCCGCCACGGTGCGGGATTTCCTGATTGATCTGGGCGTGGACCCGGGCCGGTTGCGGGCCGAGGGTTACGGCGACACCCGCCCGGTGGACAGCAATGCCACCGAGGACGGGCGCGAGCGCAATCGCCGCATCGAAATGCGGCGTATTCGCTAGCTCGGGTGCGGAATCAGGTGCCGCTCAGGAAGCGGCCCAGGTGGTGGTTGACGGTGTCGGCGGCTTCCATCTGCACCCAGTGGCCGACGTCGTCCAGCAGCACCATGTCGGTGAGGTCGTCCATCAGTTCCGGCATGCGCTTGAGGGCGCGGCCGGCGAACTGAATCACCGGGTCCTCCTTGCCGGCCAGGAAGAAGGCCGGCGGGTGGATGCGTTCCCGCCCGTCCGCCTTCTGCTGCTCCCAGGATGCGTCCATGGCCCGGTACCAGTTGATCGGCCCGATCAGGCCGCTGCGCCGGAAACTGTCCTCGTAGACGTCCAGATCCGCTTCCGTCATCCACTCCGGCTGCGCGCCGGTGGGGGACTGCAGGATGTCGAGCATGCCGGTGGCGGCGCCCTTGACCCGGAACTTCTCCTTCATGCCCGGCCCGGAAATGGCGTGGTACATGCGTTTGAGAAAGTCGCGCACGTCCGCTTCCAGCTCCTGTTCCGGCACCTCCGGCTGTTGGAAGTACAGCTGGTAGAAGAAGCGGTCGCCGAAGGCGGCGCGCATCTGCTCGGTGGGCGCCTTGGGGCCGATGCCCGGGTAGGGCACCGACAGGCCGGCCACGGCCAGCACCCGCTCGGGCTCCTGGCGGGCCACCTGCCAGGCCAGGGCGCAGCCCCAGTCATGGCCCACCACCCGGGCCCGCTCCACGCCGAAGGCGTCGAGGATGCCCATCACGTCGTCCACCAGAATGTCCTGGCGGTAGGCGGACACCGCCTTGGGGGCGGCGCTGCGGCCGTAGCCGCGCAGATCCGGCGCCAGCACGTGGAAGCCCTGGTCGGCCAGATAGGGCATCTGGTAACGCCAGGAGTAGCCGCACTCCGGGAAGCCGTGCAGCAGGATCACCGTCGGCCGGGCCGGGTCCCCGGCGCTGCGCACGAAGAATTCCAGCCCGTTGGCGGTGACGGTGTGTTCGTTGAAGTCGGTCATCGTTGTCCTCTTGCCGTGGTCAGCCGGCGTCGGCCAGGTGATCGCCGTAACGGTCCCGCAGGTGACGCTTGGAAACCTTGCCGGTGGCGGTGTGCGGCAGCTCCTCGACGAACAGTACGTCGTCCGGGAGCTGCCATTTGGCGATGCTCTCGCCCATGTGATCAAGCAGCGCCTGCTTGTCCTGGCCGGCGCCGGGGCGCGGCACCACGATCAGCAGGGGGCGTTCGTCCCACTTCGGATGGGGCACGCCGATCACCGCGCACTCGGCCACGCCCGGATGGGCGGCGGCCAGGTTTTCCAGGTCGATGGAGCTGATCCACTCGCCGCCGGATTTGATCAGATCCTTGGCCCGGTCGACGATGTGCAGGGTGCCGTCCTCGGTGAGCGAGGCCATGTCGCCGGTGGCGAACCAGCCGTCCTTGTCGAACGCCTGGGCGGTGGCTTCCTCGTTATTGAAGTAGGCCTTGATCACGGTGGGGCCCTTCACATACAGCTCGCCGACCGCGTCGCCGTCCTGGGCCACTTCCCGGCCGTCGTCGTCCATCAGCTTCATGCGCACGCCGAACAGGCGGCGCCCGGCGCTGCTCTTGATGTCCAGGCGCTCTTCCAGGGGCAGCTGGTCCTCGCCTTCCACCAGGATGCCCATGCTGCCGGTGGGGTTCATTTCCGTCATGCCCCAGCCCTGCATGGCCTCAATGCCGTAGTCCTGTTCGAAGGCGCGCAACATGCTGCGCGGCGGCGCCGAGCCGCCGATCAGTACCTGACGCAGTTCGCCGGGCTTGCGGCCGCGCTCCTTCATTGCGGCGAGCAGCCCCATCCACACCGTGGGCACGCCCCAGGCGCCGGAGACCTTCTCCCGGTCCATCAGGTCGAACAGGCTGGCGCCGTCCAGCGCCGGGCCGGGCATGATCAGCGAGCAGCCGGTGAGCGGCGCCGCGTAGGGCAGGCCCCAGGCGTTGACGTGGAACATGGGCACCACCGGCAGAACGCGGTCGCCGACCCGGAACACGCCGTTGGAGCCGGCCAGGGCGAACAGCGCCTGCAGCAGGCAGGAGCGGTGGGAATAGAGCGCGCCCTTGGGGTTGCCGGTGGTGCCGGAGGTGTAGCACAGCGCGCAGGCGGTGTTTTCGTCCAGTTCCGGCCAGTCGTACTGGTCCGGCTGGCCCTCCAGTTGCTCCTCGTAGCAGAGCAGATCGTCGCCGTCGGGCATGTGCGCCCGGTCGGTCATGGCCACATAGCGGGTGTGCGCCGGGAACTGGTCGCGCAGGCCGGTGATCAGCGGCGTGAAGGTGGTATCGAAGAAAATCAGGGTGTCGTCGGCGTGGTTGACGATGTAGGCCATCTGGTCCGCGGGCAGGCGCGGGTTGATGGTGTGGCACACCGCGCCGATGCCGGCGATGGCGTAGTACAGCTCCATGTGGCGGTAGCCGTTCCAGGCGATGGTGGCCACCCGGTCGCCGGGTTTCACGCCCAGGGCCACCAGGGCGTGGGCCAGCCGCGCCACGCGGTGGCGGGTCTCGCGGTAGGTCTGGCGGTGCACGTCGCCTTCCACGGTGGCGGACACGATCTCCGCCTTGGGGTGGACCTGGGCGCCGTAATCGAGCACGTCCATCAAGGACAGCGGCGCGTCCATCATCAGCCCATTCAGCATGTCTCTCTCCCTTGCTCGGCCACGGACGTCACCGGGCCGGTGTTTTTATTTTGAACGATCGTTTTGAAATTGTTGGTGAGCAATTCATACCGGCGGGGGGGGGGGCGGTCAAGGCGCGCTGGGAACTTTTTGCCACCGGTGTTACTTGAGGTAACAGCGCAACCCGAAAAACAAAAAAAACGGCAACAAAGCGCCATTTATTTCCCGCCCTCTGAAACCCCGCCCGCGCGGCGCCGGCGATGGGGATCGCCGCCCGGCAAGAGCGAAAAAGCCGTCGTTTCGGGGCCTGCGGGAAGGCACCGGGCGCTGGCGTGATCGCCCCGCTGGCCGTCGCAATCGAACATTGCCGCCGGGATGTGTTGGGTTCATGCTGAAACAGCGTCATGCTTGGCTTGGCGGCGCTATTAGGCCTGCTTTGTTGACCTAAGGGGGCCATTTTCCCGGTAAGTCGGACGTTCGCCGGGAGGCCGAAAATTGACGCTGGACAGGATTATTTTCGTGCGCACATACTACCAAGTATGTTCGCGGCGCCGGTGCCCGGAGAGGAACCGTTTCGGGGGCCGGCGCGAAATAAAAAAACGCGCATAAAAAACAAAAAAAGCGCACAGGACAAAACGGAAGCAACGCAGCCCCCGGTCCGGATCCGGGAAAGAAAACAAAGTAAACAAAAAATGTTGCAGCGTATCCATCCTCGGGTGGACGCCAATATGAAATGCCGGTCCGCCTGGCGAGACGCCCGGCGGCGGCAGAACAACAACAATCGTGGAGAGCGTCATGCTGAAATCCCTTTTCACCTTTATCACTGCCTCGTTGTTGCTGGTGGGTACCGCCGGCGCCGCCGAGACCGTGAAACTAGCCCTGATCGATCCCCTCACCGGCCCCATGGCCGGCGCCGGCCAGCCGGCGTTCGAGCACCTCAAGTTCGAAGCCAAACGCATCAACGCCAACGGCGGCATCAACGGCAAGGACCTGGAAATCGTGGGTCTGGACAACAAAGTGAACCCGCAGGAAAGCCTGGTTCAGTTGCAGAAAGCCATTGATGACGGCGTTCAGTTCGTCACCCAGGGCAACGGTTCCTCCGTGGCCTCGGCGCTGATCGGCGCGGTGGAGAAGCACAACCAGCGCAACCCGGGTAAGGAGGTGCTGTACCTGAACTACGCCGCCGTGGACCCGTCGTTCACCAACGAGCGTTGTTCCTTCTGGCACTTCCGCTTCGACGCCAACGCGGACATGAAGATGAACGCGCTGACCACCTACATCGCCAACAACAAGGACATCAAGAAGGTGTACCTGATCAATCAGGACTACAGCTTCGGCCACGCGGTGTCCAAAGCGGCGCGGGAAATGCTCAAGGAAAAACGCCCGGACATCGAGATCGTGGGCAACGATTTCCACCCGCTGGCCAAGGTGAAGGATTTCACTCCCTACGTGTCGAAGATCCAGTCCTCCGGCGCCGACGCGGTGATCTCCGGTAACTGGGGCCAGGACATCACCCTGCTGGTCAAGGCCGCCGCCGAGTTCGGTCTGGACGCTCCCTTCTACACCTACTACGGCGCCAGCTCCGGCGTGGTCACCCAGCTGGGCGACAAGGGCGTGGACCGCATCTACCAGATCAACGAGTACTACGGTGACTTCGAGGATCCGGAAATGGCCAAGCGCCAGGTGGAGATGTACAAGGAAACCGGCTGGGACTTCTACTACCTGCGTCTGAGCACCATGCTCGACATGTTCAAGAAAGCCGCCGACAAGGCCGGCTCCACCGATCCGGTGGAAATCGCCAAGGCGATGGAAGGCATGACCCTGGAAACCACCAACGGTGAAGTGCTGATGCGGGCCGAGGATCACCAGATCCAGCTGCCGATGTTCATGTCCGTGATGAAGGACGACATGGAATACGGCGCCGAAGGCACCGATTACAACTTCCACAAGGTGGCCCGGATCGAACGTGATGACGTCACCCTGCCCACCACCTGCCGCATGCGCCGTCCCAAGTAAGACGGTTCCGGCGACCCTTCGTGATCGTGCAGTAGGGGCAGTGGCCAAGGCCGCTGCCCCGGGAGCCTTGTCATGCTCGAAATAGTGATTTTCTCGACCCTGAACGGCATTTTGTACGGCCTGCTGCTGTTCTTGCTGTCCAGTGGTCTGACCCTGATCTTCTCGATGATGGGCGTGCTCAACTTCGCCCACGCCAGCTTCTACATGCTGGGCGCCTATTTCGCCTACACCCTGGGCATGCATACCGGCTTCTGGCCGGCGCTGATCCTGGCGCCGCTGCTGGTGGGCGCGCTGGGTGCCCTGGTGGAACGCTTCGGCCTGCGCCGGGTGCACGCCAACGGCCATGTGGCCGAGCTGCTGTTCACCTTCGGCCTGGCCTATGTGATCGACGAACTGGTGCAAATGATGTGGGGCACCGTGGCGGTGGCCTACCGCGAGCCGGCCTACATGCGCGAGCCGCTGTTTACCCTGTTCGGCACCGACTATTCCATCTTCCGCGGGGTGGTGATCCTGATTTCCATCCTGATGTTCGTGGCGCTGTGGTACCTGCTCAAGAAAACCCGGGTGGGCCTGATGATCCGCGCCGCCTTGACCCATGGCGAGATGGTCGGTCACCTGGGCCACAACGTGCCGCGCCTGTTCATGGGCGTGTTCGGCTTCGGCTGTGCCCTGGCCGGCCTGGCCGGCGTGATCGGCGGGCCGATCATGTCCACCGAACCGGGCATGGCCGCCACCCTGGGCCCGATCGTGTTCGTGGTGGTGGTGGTGGGCGGCATGGGCTCCCTGCAGGGCGCCTTCTATGCCTCCCTGCTGATCGGCCTGATCCAGACCTTCTTCGTGGCCGTCAACGCCTCGGTGGCGGACGTGGTCAACGCCATGGGCGCCAACCTGGACCCCTACGGCGAGCTGGGCCGCATTTCCCTGGCGACCCTGGCGCCGATGACGCCGTTCATCCTGCTGGTGCTGATTCTGATCTTCCGGCCCCGCGGTCTGATGGGGGAACTTGAACCATGAGCCAGGACATATCCGCAGCCATGCAACGTTCAAAATCCCGACCCTCCCTGCGCGGCCTGGTCCCCTGGGTGGTCTTCGCCGCGGTGCTGTTGCTGCTGCCCTTCGTGTTCCAGGGCAATAGCACCGCCTTTACGCTTCTCAACGTGATCGGCATCAACATCGTGTTCGCGTTGTCTTACAACATGCTGCTGGGCCAGGGGGGCATGCTGTCCTTCGGCCACGCGGTGTTCTTCGGCCTGGGCAGCTACGCGGCCATGCACGCCATGATCGCCATCGATGACGCCTCCTACGCCGGCGAGGGCTTCTGGGCCCACGTGCCGGTGGTGGGCATGCCGGTGATCGGCATGATCGCCGGCGGCCTGGTGGCCCTGGTGCTGGGCTGGCCGTTCTGCCGGCGCGCCGGCACCGCCTTCGCCATGATCACCCTGGGTCTCGGCGAGATGGTGGCGGCGGCGGGGCAGATGTTCCCGTCGCTGTTCGGCGGCGAGGCCGGCATCTACGGCAACCGCATGGTGGGCCCGCAATGGTTCGGTCTGGAACTGGCGCAGTCCGCGGACGTGTACTGGTTCATGGCGTTCTGGACCTTCGTGGCGGTGTTCGCCATGTGGGCCTTCACCCGTACGCCCCTGGGCCGCATGTCCAACGCGGTGCGCGATAACCCGGACCGTCTGCAGTTCATCGGTTACCAGCCGCGCAACATCCGCTTCATGATCTTCATCGCCTCCGGTTCCTTCGGCGGCCTGGCCGGCGGCATGGCCGCGGTCAACTACGAGATCATCACCCCGGAGGCCCTGGGCCTGATCCCCTCCGGCCTGGCGCTGCTGATGGCGGCGGTGGGCGGGCTCGGCGTGTTCTACGGTCCGATCGTGGGCGCCATCGTGGTGACCCTGATGAACTCCATGCTCAGCGATTACACCGACGCCTCGATTCTGTACGTGGGCCTGGTGTTCCTGTCCATCGTGATGTTCGCGCCGCGCGGTCTCGGCGGCGGCATCGAACAGGTGCGCGTGGCCTGGCGTGACGGCGACCTGGGCCGGCGTCTGCCGGGCTGGCTCAGCGGCACCCTGGCCGTGGGGCTGATCATCGTCGGCATGGTGGTGCTGGTGGAAATGATGTTCCAGGCCACCCACGGCGACGATGAGTTCGCCCAGGTGCTGGGCATGGAATTCGACGCCGCCGCCCTGTGGGGCTGGCTCACCGCTGCGGTGCTGGTGGCACTGGGCGTGGTGATCAAGCGCGCCACCAACAAGCTGCGGGAGGACCAGGCATGAGCGCACTGTCCATCAAGGGGCTGACCAAGAACTTCGGCCCCGCGGAAGTGATCTGCGGCGTCGATCTGGACGTGGCGGAGAACGAGGTTCACGCGGTGATCGGCCCCAACGGCGCCGGCAAGTCCACGTTCTTCAATCTGCTGTCCGGGGCGTTTCCGCCCAGCAGCGGTGAAATCTACCTGAAGGGCGAGCGCATCGACGGGCTCAGCCCGGAGAAGATCCAGCAACGGGGCCTGTCCCGTTCGTTCCAGGTCTCTAATGTGTTCGGCAACCTGTCGGTGTTCGAGAACATCCGCTGCGCCTGCTTCAAGCAAAGCGGCGCCGGCTATGTGTTCTGGCGCCCGGCGGGCAAGGTGCGCGCCGCCAACCAGCGCGCCGACGAAGTGCTGGAAATGATCGGCCTGCAGGCGCTGCGCGACGTGCCGGCGGGGGCGCTGCCCTACGCCAGCCAGCGGGCGCTGGAGATCGGCATGACCATCGCCGGCGGCGCCGACGTGGTGTTGCTCGACGAGCCCACCGCGGGGATGAGCAACACCGAAACCACCCAGGCCATCAACCTGATCCGCCAGGTGGCCCAGGGCCGCACCCTGATGATCGTGGAACACGACATGGGCGTGGTGTTCGAGCTGGCCGATCGTATCTCCGTGCTGGTGTACGGCAAGATCATCGCCACCGGTACGCCGGAGGAGATCCGCAACGATCCGCGGGTCAAGGAAGCCTATCTCGGGGAGGAGGCGGCATGATGCTGGAAGTCAACGACCTGCATGCCTACTACGGCAAGAGCCACATTCTCAACGGCGTCAACTTCGCCATGCAGGAAGGGGAAGTGGTGGCCCTGCTGGGCCGCAACGGCGTGGGCCGCTCCACCACGGTGAAATCGATCATGGGCGAAGTGCCGCCGCAGGGCTCGATCCGTTTCCGTGGCGAGGAAATCGCCGGCATGCCCAATCATCGCATCGCCCGCCGGGGGCTCGGCTACGTGCCCGAGGACCGGGATATTTTCCCGACCCTGACGGTGCGCCAGAACCTGGAGCTGGGCATCAAGAACACCCGCAAGCCCGGCAAATGGAAGGTGGAGCAGTTCCTGGACATGTTCCCCAACCTGGCGCGGCGGGCGGATTCGCCGGCCGGCGTGCTGTCCGGCGGCGAGAAACAGATGCTCACCATCAGCCGCACCCTGATGGGCGACCCGGAACTGATCATGATCGACGAGCCCACCGAGGGGCTGGCGCCCTTGATCGTCAAACAAATCGGCGAGCTGATTTCCGAAATCGCCAAGGCCGGCGTGTCCATCCTCCTGGTGGAGCAGAAGCTGTCCATCGCCATGGACATCTCCCACCGGGTGCTGGTGATGGGCCACGGTCAGATCGTCTTTGAAGGTACCCCCGAGGAATTGCGCGAGGATGAAGCCACCCGCAAGGAGTGGCTGGAAGTCTGAGCGCGTGTTGTTTGTGTTCCATCGTCAATGGGCTGGCCCGCTTCGGCGGGCTTTTTTTTGGTTCATCGCGCTTTGGCGGGAAGTCTCGCTCCAGCCGGAGCGCGACTCAGGGCGCGACGCCCTTCCGGGAACGCCGCAAGTACGTCCCTGTAGGCTC